>Ga0118677_10000888_pt1 | contig 64319 bp, 54 predicted proteins | sample AliMusrvi5mmetaG_FD_86154 | JGI IMG/M metagenome (GOLD analysis project Ga0118677, IMG submission 86154) | reverse complement strand
GGAGCAGGATGCGCGCGTAGGCGTACTGGGCGTTCACGTAGCCTTCGTGCGCCGCCGTCGCCATCGCCTCGGCGACCGGCGCGAGCTTCGCCCGCGAAATCTTCACCGGCCTTTTCGCCTCAAGCTTCATTCTCTCAGACAAATTCGCTGTGCCGTCGAGGGTGGCGCGGTACGGGTTGCGAGCGGCTTCGAAGATGCGCGGCGCGGGCTTTTGCGATGCGTCTTTCGCCATGTGAATCAGGTTGAAGGTCGCGCCGCCGGTCTGCCGGGCGAGACTCTCAAACATGCCGCGCCGCTCCCCCGACATGTAGATCGGGAAAATCGACACGCCGCGTTTACGCGCAAGCTCAACCACCTGATGCTCGGTCGCAAAGTTGTTGCCCTCATAGCCCGCCGTCAAAAGCAGCAGGACGCGGCGGTAGGTCGCATGGTCGAAGCCATCTCCAATTGCCGCCGCCAGGGCGTCCAGCACCTTGGGCTGGTTACCGTAGCGCAGCTTCGAAATGGAGTCCTTCAAGATCCTGCGGGAGGAGGTGAAGTCCTGAATCAGTTGGGCCGTGTCGTCGAAGCTCACCACCGCCATAGCCTCCGGCTCGGCGATTTGATCGATCAGATCGTAAGCCAGGGACTGCACCAGCGAGCCGGCCAGACCGCTGTCGAGCAGCAGCATCACGTCTACCGTTTCCTTAGGTTTCGTCAGTTCAGTCACGGTGCGGGTCGCCTTGCCGTCGGTAATCACAATCTCGGAAGCTTGCAGATCTCTGATCGGATTCCCTGTTTTCGCGTCCACGGCGCTCATCAGCACGTGCAACTGCGCTGCGCAGGAGATTGGAATCGAGGCCAGCAGGAGACCGAGGATGAAGGGCCGCATGATTTCTCATCCTCGCCTAACCGCAGCCTGCGCGCCATGTACGCTGAGATAAGCCGCACCGCTTCCGGAGGCGAGGATCGACTTGGGTTCCTTCTGGCAACTGCTCCTCAGCAACCGTAACTACCGCGCACTCTGGCTCGGCCAGACCGTGAGCGAGATCGGCGATCACTTCAACTCGATCGCCGTGCTGAGCCTGGCTCTGCACCTCACTGGCTCCGGCGCGGCGCTGGGGCTGGTGATGATCGCTCGCGTGCTGCCCGCAGTGCTGGCCGGACCGGTTGCAGGCGTGGTGCTGGACCGCATGGACCGCCGGAAAGTGATGCTGTTGAGCGACGCGATCCGCGCGGTGGTCGCACTCGCGCACGTGCTGCTGCTGACGTGGCGGCTGCCGTGGCTGCTATACCTTTTGAGCGGCCTGCTCACCTTCGCTTCGCCATTTTTCACCAGCGGGCGCTCGGCCCTCCTGCCGCGCATCGCGAGGCCCGAGGAGCTACACACGGCAAACGCCCTGACGCAGACCACCTCGTGGCTGACGCTCGCCATCGGCACCATGCTGGGCGGGCTGAGCACGGCGCAGTTCGGCTATCGCGGGGCATTTGTTTTCAACGCCTTCTCCTTTGTGGCCAGTGCAGTTGCGATCTGGTTCTTGCGGTCGCCGGAAGGCGATTTCCGGCCAGAGCCCCGGACCGGAGCGGCCGTGCGCGATTCGCACTGGCAGCTGTTCCGTGAAGGGCTGGCCTATATGGGGCGGCACCCTCTGCTGCTCGGCATCGGGTTGTTACAGATCGGCTGGTCGTCGGGCGGGGGTGCGGCCCAAGTGCTATTCACGCTGTTTGGGGAAGTTGTCTTCAAACGCGGGTCCACCGGCACGGGACTGATCTGGAGCGCGGCGGGCGCCGGACTGGTGATCGGCGGGGTTTTCGCCCACCGCATCGGCCAGCGCCTCAACTTCGAGCAATACAAGCACGCGGTCACGCTCTCGTTCCTCGGGATGGGTCTCTCCTACGTGGGCTTCAGCCTGATGCCGACCATCTGGGGCGCCATGTTCTTCATCGGCCTGTCGCGCGTGGCCATGGGGACCAACTCTGTACTGAACCGGACGATCCTGTTGACGTGTGTGCCGGACGGGCTGCGCGGACGGGTTTTCACCAGCGTGGACGCGCTGCTGCACGCCAGTATGATGCTTTCGATGGGCTTGGCGGGCATCGCATCCATGACGTATTCTCCACGGCAAATCGGCGTTGTGGCGGGGCTTTTGACGGCATCCACGGCGGTCTTCTGGGCGTGGGCGAACGCGGCGGGCAAATTGGTGGAGCCGGAGCGTTCCGGCGTTCCCAACGAGGAAGAACACCATCCCGTCACTCCTGCCTGACGGTTGAGAAGCTCTCCGGCCCCCGCAACTCGTCAGGCCCGCAGGCTGCAAAAGTTAGCTGCTGACGCCCATGGAATCGGCTTATAATCACGACATCCATCCGCGCTCGGACACGGTGCGGGGACTCGGCAGAAGGGGATTGCAAATAGATGAAAAGACGCCTGTTCGCACTCGGGTCGTTTCTGACCCTAATGTTGCTACCCAGCCTGGGTGCAGCCAATCTGAGCGGGAAATGGAAGGGCGACCTGCAGGGCCCGGACGGCAACGCGCTCGAGATCAACTTCGATTTCAAAGTCGATGGCGAGAAGCTAACCGGCACGGTGACCAACACTTACGGCGAAGAGCAGATCACCGACGGCGTGGTGAAAGGCGACGAAATCTCGTTCATCATCCTGGCGGGGGGAGGCCAGTTCAAGCTCACCTACAAAGGCAAGGTGGACGGCGAGAACATCAAGTTCCACGTCGTCATCGGCGAGATGGGTGAAGGTGATCTGGTCGCTAAACGCGTGAGCTGAAAGGCCGGCTCCCACGCTTCAGGCGCGGGGTTGGTGGCGGCTGGTCCCGCTTGTGGACTCCCAGAGGAACGATTCGTCGATGGCGTCCACACTCGTGGTGCCAGCGAGCCCCATCGTCATTGCCAGTTCGGCCCACAGGATCTCGACGACGCGGGCCACTCCCGCGGCGCCGGCCACCGCCAGTCCGTGCAGGAACGGCCGCCCCACGGCCACCGCGTCCGCGCCCAGTGCCAAGGCCTTGAAGACGTCCGAGCCGCGCCGGACGCCGCCGTCAAAGAGCACGGGTTTTGCTCCGGCCACCCGCCGCACAATGTGCGGAAGCACTTCAATTGCGGCCGGTACGGTGTCCATGCTGCGCCCGCCATGATTCGACACGTAGATCGCATCCGCACCGTGGCGCAGAGCCTGTTCGGCCGCGTCCGGGTGCAGCAGTCCTTTGACGATCACCGGCATCCTGGTTACGCTTTTGATCCACTCGATGTCTTTGGCCGTCACATCCGGCGCGCGCACTACGGAGTAGATGTCGCGTCCGCCAGGGCGGTGCGGCGCGCTGGCGAGAGCCGCGCCAAGGGAGAGCAAATTGGCCCGTGCGAGGCCGGGTGGCAGGGAGAAACCGGCGCGCAATTCGCGGTCTCGCGGCCCGTTTACCGGTACGTCCACGGTAACCACCAGCGCTTCGTAGCCCGCTGTTTCCGCGCGCTGAATCAACTCGCGCGTAAAGGCGCGGTCGGGGTTCACGTAGAGCTGAAACCACAGCGGCTGGGACGTGGCCGCGGCCGTGTCTTCGAGCGTGACGGTGGCGAAGCACGGCGCGATGAATGTGACTCCGGCCCGGGTGGCGCCCAGCAGCGCCTCAAGTTCGCCCTCCGGGTGGAATAGCTTCTGGTAGGCGCAGGGCGCTAGCAGCAGCGGGCTTTCGTGCTGACGGCCGAACAGCGTGACGGCCGTACTGATCCGGCTGACGTCCACCAGACCGCGCGGCAGCAGGCGAAGTCGCTCCAGGGCGTTGCGGTTCTCGCGCAGGGTCGTTTCGTCGGCCACGCCCGCGGTCAGATACTCGTAGGCCATCGCAGAGAGGCGGCTCTTCGAGAGTTGCTCGAATTCGTCCAGGCTGCGAATGGAGTCGAGATCGAGGTCGTCGTGGTTGGCGGGGGGCTTGTCGTCGCGCATTCGAATCTATTGTCCCCCGAAGGCTCCCGGAGCGGAGCCACGACCGTGAGGGAGTGGTGACACTAGCAAGCGCAATGCCTACATGCTTTCCGAATGGGTGTGCCGGGTCGTTGATACCACCACTCCCTGCCGGTCGTGGCTCCGATTCGAATCACATTTCGCGGCGGTTTTCGAGTGACTTCGACATCGTCACTTCGTCGGCGTATTCCAGGTCGCTGCCGACCGGGATACCCATGGCGATGCGGGTTGCTCGGACCCCGAGCGGCTTCAGCAGTCGCGCCAGATAGACCGCCGTGGCCTCGCCCTCCACGGTCGGGTTGGTAGCCAGAATGATCTCCTGCACGGTGTCGTCCCGCAACCGGTTGAGCAGTTCCTTGATGTGCAACTGCTCCGGTCCGATGCCGCGCAGCGGGCTGATGGAGCCATGCAGCACGTGGTACAGACCTTCGAAAGTTCGTGTGGTTTCAATCGGCAGGATGTTCGGCGCCTCTTCGACGACGCAGATCTTGGACTGGTCGCGGTGCGGGTCCCGGCAGTATGGGCAAAGTTCGCCGTCACTGATGTTGCCGCAGACGGTGCATAATCCGAGCTTGTCCTTCACATCGGTGAGTGCGAGCACGAGGCGGTCCACGTCTTCCCGGGAGGCCCGGAGCAGGTAGAACGCGATGCGCTGCGCGGACTTCTGTCCGATGCCTGGCAGACGCTTCACTTCGGCGATCAGGCGGGCAAGTGGTTCGGCAAAATCGGGCATGTCTTAGATCTTCCCAGCGGGGCGGCGCTCCAGCGCCGCGTGGGGCCCTCAGGCCACGCTCCGGAAAGGCATGTGGGCGCTGGAGAGCCCACGCGGCTCTGGAGAGCCGCCCCACCCTGCTCAAGAAACTAGATCAGGCCCGGAGGCAGGCCCATTCCGCCCAACATGCCCGAAGTCTTCTTCTGGCTTTCTTCGTCCACCTTGCGCGCGGCTTCGTTGAACGCGGCCTGGACCATGTCCTGCAGCATCTCGGCGTCGCCTGCGGCTTCCGGGTCGATCTTCACGCCGAGACAGTTCTTCTGGCCGTCCAGTTGCACGGTCACCATGCCGCCGCCGGAGGACGCTTCGACGCGAATCGCGGCGATCTCTTCCGCGAGACGGGCCTGCATCTGCTGCGCCTGTTTCATCATGGACTGCATGTTCATTCCGCCGGGGAATTTCATTGTGTGATTACTCCTTCAGGTCGCGCACGCCGCGAACCTTGCTGTCGGGGAATAGCTTCTGAAAATGCTGGACTTCGGGACTCGCCAAGGCACGCTCGGAGGCGGCGTCGGCCTGCGGACACGACGCGGACGCACCAGGGCTTCCGGACGCGCCGGAGCCCTCAGTGAGCGTGATGGTGACCTTAACCGGGCGTCCCGCCGCCTGCGCCACGACTTTCTCGAAATCCGCACCGCGCAGCCCCATCGCGTGCTGCTTCGTGGTGACGAACTCGACTCCGCCGGGCGTCTCTACCAGTTCCGAATTGCGGAGCGCGTCGAGCGCCATGCGCGCCGTCTTTTGCTCCAGCAGCGCCGCCAATTTATCCCGTAAAGTACCGCCAACCGGCGCGGGGGCGACCGGTGCTGGCGCGGCGGGCAGGCGGCCGTAAGACGGCGCCGCCACGGGCCGAGCGGCGGGGTAGGGGGCCGGGGCGCTGCGCGCGGTGAATTGGGCGGGTGCGCCGACGCGGGGTTTTTCCGACGCCTGCAATTCGCGCAGAGCGTCCTCGATTGGCTTCAGGCGGCCGGCGTGAACCAGTCGCAGCAGCCCGAGTTCAAGGTGCAGGCGCGGTTGCAGCGAGTATTGCAGCTGCCCGTAGATGTCGATGGCGAGCTGCAGCCAGCGCGTCAGATCCTCTTCGGTGAACTTGGCCGCGATCTCGCGGAGGTGGCTCTGCTCGATGTCCCCGGCGGCGATCAACCGGGTGGGCTTGCCGTCGGCGCAGGCGATCTTGGCGACCGTCAAATTGCGGAAATAGCGGGCCAGTTCGCGGCAGAAATGCTGGAAGTTCTTGCCCGAGCGCTCAAGTTCGGCGACGATTTCGAGCATCTCGGCGGTCGATTCCGCCTCCAAGGCATGGGCGATGCGCGACAGCGACTCCAGCGAGTACATGCCGAGCAAGTCGCGGACGGCTTCGCCGGTGAGAGAAGCGCCACAGCACGCAATGGCCTGATCGAGCGCCGAGAGCGAATCGCGAACGCTGCCCTCGCCCGCCTGCGCCAGAACTGCCAGCGCCTCGGGCTCGGCCGCAATGCCTTCTTCGCGGCAGATGAACTCCATCCGCGAAACGACATCCGCGAATTCAACGGAACGGAAGCTAAACTGCTGGCAGCGCGATGCAATCGTGGTGGGGATCTTGTGCGATTCGGTCGTACAAAGGATGAAAACAGCCCATTCCGGCGGCTCTTCCAGAGTCTTCAGCAGCGCGTTGAAAGCCTCGTTCGTAATCTGGTGGGCTTCGTCAACGATGAAAACCTTGTAGCGGTCTCGCGACGGGCGATAGCGGACGTTTTCGCGCAACTCGCGCATCTCGTTGATGCCGCGGTTGGACGCCGCGTCGATCTCGATCACGTCGGGCGCGTTGCCCTGTGCTACTTCGAGGCAGGAGGAGCACTTTCCGCAGGGAGTCGCGGTGGGGCCCTCAACGCAGTTCAGGCAGAGCGCCATGATCCGCGCGATGGTCGTTTTGCCCGTCCCGCGCTGGCCCGCGAAGATGTAGCCGTGGGCGATACGGTTGCGGGCGATGGCGTTCGAAAGGGTAGTTCGGACGTGTTCCTGCCCGATCAACTCGTCGAAGCTCTGGGGGCGATACTTGCGGGCGATGACCTGATACATGCGGGGAGGCGCGAATTACGCCAGACTCCGGGAGATCCGCGGCACACGGGGTGAACTACTACCGTTGCTTCCTTCCGGACCTGGCGGGGTTCGCAGCGTCCCGTTGCACGGAGCCCGGAGCCTGACTCCTCATATGCTAACACGCCGGTCCGTCCGGACCTCGCCGGCGTACCGTAACTCCAAGAGCAGGCGTGGCTTTTCGGTCGCGGGGAGCCGCCGGTGCAGGCGCCGCAGTTGATTGGCAGGCAGCCGGGAAATGGTTGCTCCTACAATCAAAGAGATGATAAAAGCTCTCATATTCGATCTGGGCCGTGTGCTGGTGAACGTGGACTATGACATGGGTCACTCGCGAATGGCCGCGCTATCCGGATTGCGGGCCGAGGAAGTCCGTGAGCGGCTGCAAAGTTCGCGTCTGGCCTACGCTTTCGAAAGCGGATTGATGCCTTCGAGCGAGTTTGCCGCCCGCGTTTCGGACCTGATGGGAGTCTCCCCCTCGTTGGAGGAGTTTGAGGAGATCTGGTACTCGGTCTTTCATGAGGGGCCGATCATCCCGGAGGAGTTCATAGCTGGACTGCGTGAACGCTACCGGCTGGTTCTGCTCTCCAACACCAACGCGATGCACTACGAACTGCTGGAGCAGCGCCTGCCGGTTTTGAAGCACTTCGACGCCTACACGCTCAGCTATAAATTGGGCGCGCAGAAACCGTCCCCGACGATCTACCGCGATGCAATCGTCAAAGCGGGATGCGAGCCCGGCGAGTGCTTCTATACGGATGACATCGCGGAGTACATCGACGGAGGGAGGGCTGCGGGCATTCAGGCGGCCCAGTTTAGAGGCTTCGGGCGACTCAGGTCAGACCTGAGCGCGGCTGGCGTGGTGGCTTGACGGTTTGAGCGTGGGTCCACTGGACCACCGCCGATTCGACCAACTACAACAAGACCGCGTCGAAATCGCCGTCGCCTGCCTCTTCGTCGTCAGAATCGGGCGCGGCAACGGGAGCCGGCGGCAATCCCGGCGTCGCCTTCAGAAAAGCCAGCAATAGCTGCGGAGAAGAGTCGAATAGCGAATTCAGCAGGTGGCTCACGGCGTGTCCGCGAATCACGTCGCGCTCAACGAGGGCGGCGTAGACAAAGTGACGCCCGGTCTTGCGCCGGCTGACTAGTTGTTTCCTGGCGAGCCGCTCGAGCATCGTCATTACCGTGGTGTAGGCCAGGGGACGGCTGCCGGTCAGCGCTTCCTGGACGGTACGTACGTTCGATTCCCCAACCCGCCAGAGTACGCTCAGGCACTCCAGTTCAAGGGGTGGCGGAATCTCACGCGGGCCGCGCCTGGACATCGTACTATCGGGCTCCCGTTTTGTCGCCCAGCGCGGCCAGCAAAGCCGAGCCGATCGCCGTGGACTGTTTCGGTCGTGGGGGCGCGCTTTCCCGCGCCTTGGCGGAACTGGCTGCGGTGGCGCTCGGGGCTGCCGCGGGCTGTTCATTCAGGAAAGTCTTTTTGTCAAGGACCTGACGCTCCAGGGCGGGGTTATATCCGGCCCACTCGGCTCCAGGGTCGCGGTCGCGTTCCAGGCTGGAGAGCATCGTGGCCATCTTCGAATCGAGATTGTCGATCTGCGCGAGCAGCAAGGCCTCCAGGAAAACCGGGAGTTTGGGGGAGCCGAACTCAATCTGGCCGTGGTGGCCCAGGATCATGTGCTCCAACAACATACGGAGTTTCGGAGGGAAGTCCGGCAGGCCGCGCAGTTTCTCTTCGATCATCTGCACGCCCATCACGATATGGCCCAGCAATTGCCCCGAGGTGGAATAGGAAAAGCTGCGGGCGTAATTCAACTCGTCGATTTTGCCGATGTCATGGAGGATGGTGCCGGCGAGCAGCAGGTCGAGATCCACGGGGTATCCGGCGGTGCAATAGTGCTGGCCGACGCGACGCGCTATCTCGCACATAGACAACACGTGTTCGAGCAGGCCGCCGAGCCAGGCGTGGTGGATCGACTTGGCCGCCGGGGCGGTGCGGAACCCCTGGGCGATTCTCGGGTCGGCGAAGATCGCATTCAGCAGGGCTTTCAGGTGCGGGTCATGCAGTCCGGCGATTGTCGCCTCCAACTCGGACCACATTTCGCTTGCATCGCGTTTCGAAGCAGGCAGGAAATCCTTCAGCTCGACTTCGTCGTCCTGGGCCTTCTTCAGCCTGTGCAGGATCAGTTGCTGCTTGCCCTGATACTCCTGGATCTCACCTTCGACGCGGATGAAGTCGTCGCGCTCGAAAACAACGCTGGCCGTCTCGACGTTGTCCCACATACGGGCGTCGATTTCGCCGCTGCTGTCCATGAGCGTAAGGCTCATGTACTTCTTACCGGTCTTGCCTTCGCGCACGTCCTTGGACTGCACGAGGAACAGGCCGCCATTTGCCCTACCCGCCTTCAGGTCGGCCACGGTGGGAGATTTCATACTACTTGGGACTCCAACTCTCCACGGGTTCTCACCCGGCCCTCCCGCGATTCAAGCTTGGAAGGTTAAGCCGCTTACCGGCTTGAAGATTTCTGTTCGATCTTGGTTGACGTGCCAGGGATCGGGATCGACCACAGCAGCCGCTTTTTGTGCTTCCGCAGGGCCACTTCTTCCTTGGAAACGGTCTCCGGCTTCAGCATGGCTGGATCCTGCCAGCGGGTGTCCGCGCCGGATGCGGCGCCGGTATCCGCGAAGCCGTCGCGGATTTCCAGGAACGCCTGCGAGCGCAGCGAAGTGAGGTACTCGCGGATCTTAGGCTGGTACAGCGGCATGTAGAGCCGCTCCTTGATCTCGTTTTCGACATCTTCGAGGGAGGCCTGGCCTTCCTTGACGTGCTCGTCTACACGCAGGATCTCGAAACCGGCAGGGACGCGGATCGGATCGGCGACGAAACCCTTGGCCTTGTCCCACACCGCGGCCTCCATGTCCGGCCGCAAGTCGCCCTTCTTCCAACCGCCCAGATCGCCGCCCTGCTTTGCAGACAGCGCGTCGGAGTTGTCACGGACCAGGTCGCCAAAGCGTTCGCCCTTGCGAGCGCGGGTCACGATGTCCTTGGCCTTCTTCTCGGCTTGCGCGATTCCGGCCGCATCCTTGCCTTCGATGCCGATCAGAATCTCGCGCAGGTAGACCTGCTCCTGCCGCACGAACGTGGTCTTGTTCTTTTCGTAGTACTCGACGATCTTTTCGCGCGGGACGCTGATCTTGCTGCCCACCTCGGAGCCGATGACGCGCTGCGTAAGAAGCTGATTCTTCATGTCCTGCTTGAAGTCTTCGAAGCTCTTCCCAACGTTGTCCTTGATCCACTGCTGGAACTTGTCCGGGTCGGCGATCTTGTTCTCCAACTGGATTTCGGCCAGGCGTTTGGAGACCTCGGTATCGACCTTGATATCGAGATCCTTGCCGCGCTGGATCAGCAGCAGCGAGTCGATTCGATCGCGCAGCAGATCCTTTTCGCGCTCCAGCATGGCTGTACGCATCTGGGCTGGAGTAACGCCGCGCTGCAGCATCTCGGCTTCGTTTTCCTTGCGAAGCCGGTCCAATTCAGAGCGAGTCACGATATCGCCATTGACCTTGGCGACGATCTGTTCGATCACGACAACGTCTGCCGCGGACAAAGCTACGGCGGAGGCCAGCAAGAGAGAGCAGGCTCTCAGGGCGCAAATGCTCATAAGTACCATTATCAACAACTGGGGACGCCTACGGCGACCTGCTTTAGTACGACGATTGCCGAGGGGGGCCGGAAAACCGGCTTGGGGGTCTGGTGTGTCCCGCTGACACAGGATGCGCGAAGGTTGACACAGGCGGCATCGGCTGGTAGCTTTGAAGGTTCACGGGCAGTAGTCGTCTGTTCGCAGACAGGCGGCGAAGCAGGGACAGGAAAGTATCGTCCCGCTCCGGCGCGTCGGAAGCTGTGGCTCTTGGCCGACGATGAATCAACCATATTTCATTGTTGTTCTCGCACACTCCCTGCACGGGCGCATACGGCGTTTTCACGTCGATCAGAAGATCATCTTCACGGTCCTGGGTTTGGCCCTGCTCGGTTGTTTCACCCTGTTCGGAATGGTTTCCAGCTACATCCGTATGGCCTGGAAGGTGTCTCAATACAATCAGTTGCGGGCTCAGACCGAAATCCTCAGGACGCGCTACCAGAACCTGCTGAACGAAACCCGTCAGACCACCGACCAAATGGCCCGGCTGCAACTGCTGGCCAGCGAGGTCACGATGTCGTTCGGTATCAAACGAAACGCAGCCGGGGGGGGCGACGCGCGAGCGCCGCAGTTCAGTGAAGAGCGGGTTTCCGACAAGGCCCTGGCGCCGACGTATACCGAGTCGTTGAACGAGTACAATTTGCTGAAATCGGCGAACTTGAACGTGTTCGGGAGCAGTTTTTCACGCCGCTTCATGCTGAACACCACACCTTCGCTTTGGCCCGTGACAGGCCGGCTCTTGAGCGGATACGGCAAGCGCGACGATCCGTTCGCCGGCGCTCAGATTTTTCATACGGGCGTGGACATTTCCGCTGCCCAGGGCACGCCGGTCCGGGTCACCGCGGATGGCATCGTGGTTTCGGCCGAGTGGTACGGCGGCTACGGCAAGCTGATTATCGTAGACCACGGGCACGGGATGCGAACGTATTACGCTCACCTCTCGCGGATGGACGTGTTGCCGGGACAAGAGGTTCATTTGGGGCAGATCATCGCCGCGACTGGCGCTACCGGCCGCGTCACAGCGCCCCACCTGCACTACGAAGTGCGCATCGGCGGCAACGCAATCAACCCCCACAGCTACCTGGACCACAGCCTCACCATCCCGGAAACGCACCGCGAATTCGGCTTCTAAGTCTCCCCGCGGCCGCAGCTTTCCGCACAAACTTGAACTTTAGGTCCGGTCGCGCTGTAAAATGAGCCCAATGCGAATCTGGGCTTTGTTCTGCTTGTGCGCGCTGGGTGCCGCCGCGCACGATAGTCCTCGCGCTTTGCCGCGGATGATCTTCACGGCCAGGAATTTTCTGGCCTCTTTGACGCCTGAGCAGCGCGATCGAGTGGTCTTCCGCTTTGAGGACGAGGAGCGATTCTTCTGGCACTACATCCCTTCGGCCGACATTCCTGGGCGTTACGGACGCCCGCGCAACGGGCTGACTCTAAAGGAGATGAGCCCGCACCAGAGGGCTCTGGCGGCGGCCCTCCTGAGTGCCGGGCTGAGCCAGCAGGGCTACATTAAGGCCACCACGATCATGAGTCTGGAAGACATCCTCCGGATCATGGAAAACGATACGAAAAGCAGGCGGGACCCGGAGCGCTATCACTTCAGCCTCTTCGGCGAGCCTACGGAGGCCGGACCGTGGGCTTACCGCATTGAGGGTCACCACGTGAGTCTGCATTTCACTGTGGCGCACGGGCGTGTCGTCGGGAATCCGACCTTTTTCGGCTCGAATCCGGCCGAGGTTCGCGAAGGACCCCGCAAGGGCCTTCGGGTGCTAGGTGCCGAGGAGGACAAGGCGCGGGCATTGCTCGAAGCGTTGACACCGGCCCAACTTAAGGCCTGCATCGTGGCGGCGGAGGCCTATCCGGATATCCTGACGGAACGCACACGTAAAGCCGCGTTGGAAGGCCAGCCGAGCGGCCTGTCCGCCTCGAAACTGACACCGGCGCAGCGGAAGCTGCTGGACGTCTTGCTGGACGAGTACGTGGACAACCTGCCCGGCGAATTGGCGGCACAGCGACAGGCGCGCATCCGTGAAGCCGGAGACAGGCTCTGGTTTGCCTGGGCAGGTGTCGTCGAGCGGGGCGGCCCGCACTACTACCGGATCCAGTCGCCGACGTTTCTGGTTGAATACGATAACACCCAAAACGGGGCCAACCACATCCATTCGGTATGGCGGGATTTCGAGGACGACTTTGGAGTGGACCTGTTGGCCGAGCACTACCGCACCGCGCCGCCGGGCCACGGACACGAGCCAGCGAAGCCGCCGGCGCAGTAGCCATCCCCACGAATGCTAAGATGGCGGCCATGGACCTGTGGCAGCCTGGCGCGGAGTGCATTTCGCGGCGCCGGATGCTCCTGGCCACATGCAGTGCCGGCGCATTGCTTGCCGCCTCCGCCCGCCTGGTGAGCGCGGCCACCGAGAAAGGCGAGATTCTACCAGCCGATTGGCGCCGCTACGCCGATCCTTCCACTGAGTTTGAGATTCTGCGGCTGACCCAGCCCACCTATTCGAGCCACCTGCCGGAGCCGCCCGGTCGAGCCGTTGCCCGGCGCGGCGAATTCGTCATCCTGGCCACGGACCGCAGCGGCACGCTGCAACTCCAGAGGATGGACTTGAAGTCCGGGCAAAGCCGCGTGCTCACCGCAGCGGCCCACCTCAATTCAAGTGCTTTCGCGCTGTCTGGAGACGATCACACGGCCTATTACCTGGATGGCGCCGGGCTCTACTCGGTAGTGCTGGGGAGTTTGCGGATTACTCCGCTGTGGGAGGCTCCGGCTCCGCTGGACGGAACTTCCTCACTCGCGCCAAGCGAAGACGGGACCTCGCTCTGGTTCGCCGTGAATTCCGGCAGTAACGCACTGATGAAGTTGCGCCTGGGATCGAAATCCCAAGCCGAGCAAGTGCTACGGCACGACGTCCCGATTATTGAACCCGTGCCCAATCCCCGCCGCGCGCTGGTGGTTTGGCGCTGCGGCGACGGGTCAGCCTGGCTCTGCGAGCAGGACGGCGGGAACAAACGCCGGCTGGACATTCCGCCGGGCAAGGTGCTGCAGATCATGTGGAGCGCCGATGGACAGGGGGTTCTGTACCTGCACGACCCAGTCGTGCAGGGCGAGGCGGTGTCCATCCGCGAGCAGGAAGTGGATAGCAGAGCCGACCGGCTGATTGCGAAGACCAGCCAGTTCGGCTGCTTCACGAGAAACGCCAACGCGACCGTGTTTGCGGGAGCCAGTCGCAGCAAAGCTTCACCCTACGCGCTACTGCTGCTGCGCATCACACGCCGCGAATTGACCCTCTGCGAACACCGCTCGCACGATGCTTCGGCCTCGGCAATCGCGTTCTCGCCCGACAGCCAGCGGTTGTTTTTCCAGGGGGACCGGGAAGGGCAGCCGGCGGTTTATTCGATAAAGCTGGAACGGCTGGTGGAGAAGACAGAGAGTTGAGGTTGGCAGGGCGGCGCCGCCTCACCAAGCCTCATTCAACGAGTCTTAGCGTAGTTCGCCCAGTTTGGCGGGCTTGAGAGTCCAGCCTTGCAGGCGGCCCAGTTCGAGCAGATGCGCTCCCGAGAAGCCCTCGGGGTGGATCACCCAATTGAAAGGCTTGTGCGGGTCGCTGGCGAAGTAGGGCTCGAATCCGATCTGGCCCCGAGCCACCCGCACGGCGGCGCCTGGTTCCAAGATGCTGCCCGCGAGCGTGGCGGCGAAGTCAGGCAGCGAGAGCGTATCAGCGCCGATGAAGACCACGTTCGGCAGGCGATGGGTGCGGGCTACGAAATCAGCCGCATCGCGCTTCGCACTTTCGAAAGCTGGCGCAGGGATGGAGGGCCTGGCGTAAGTTGTCGCGCCCGCTGAGGACGGCCCGTCCACATATTGCGGAGCGAGACCCAGCAATGCAACGAGCATGTCCGCGGGTGAAAGCGTCTGGCCTTGCACTGTCCCAAACACGATTTTGTCGTGAAGTTGTCGCGCGATCGCCTGGTTGTCAACCACGGGTGGAAGCGAACTCGCGTAGATGCCCGACAGGTCCTTGGCGGTCACGAACCGCACATCAGCCTGCGTCTTCATGTGCTGTACGAAATGCCGCAGCACCCCATAGCAACGCTCCGATTCCGCTTCGGTCCGGCGGTGCGGCTTCACCCAGGCTTCACGACTCGGATTGGCGCCGTGTGAGAAGTTCGCCGCATCCCAGAACTCGGTGGTCACAAACTCGTTGGGATGGTAGTAAATGCTGATGACTCCGCCACCCTGGGTGGCAAGCCGTGCGACCGCGGCGTCGAAAGTAGCGTATGCCGCCTTATCTTCCGCGCCCTTGTCCAACTCCGCCCTGAACATGTTCCGACCCATGTGGAAAACGTGCAGTAACCCGCCGTACCAGAACGGCTGCTCGTTCAATCCAACCTGGTCGCCTTCGTCGAGATAGACCGGCACGCCGAGTTTGCGCAGAGCGGGATTGCTTTGTGGGCCCCACGAACTGCCCGGCTGACCGTAGCAGACCGGCTGAGTCCCGAACACGCGCCTGACATCGGCGACGCCCGCGCTCTCACGCCGCTCAAACTCCTCTACGCCTTCGAGGAATCCCAGTGGAGCCAGATACTCTGACGGCGTCGGATGCACGCTGTGCCAGTTTGAGTGATATCCGATGGCGTGTTTCGAGAGGGCTTCAATCACGTCCCGCCGTCCGCGGCTTTCCAGCACGCGGGCCTTCTCTCCCACCACTTTGAATGTGGCCTGCACGCCTTCGGCCGTCAGGTCCGTTGCGATACGCAGTGCAGCGTCGTCGGAGGCAGGTTCGATGTAATCTTCGGTATCGAACCACAGCACCACGTAGACCGGAGGCCGGGCCTGCAGGCAGGCCGTGGCGAGGAAAAGGCACAGCAAGAAGGTTCGAATCATAAGATGGCTATCATACCTTGATTGGCGAGCGGCTCTCGCGAAGTGGGCCAGCGCTCCAGAACAGCCCGGACAGTTCCCGCGTCCGCATTGAGTAGTTCCGGAGCGGGGCCTGGTGGCCCCACGCGGCGCTGGAGCTCCGTCCCACAGCGCTAACGCCTTAGTTCAGCGGGAACAGCGCTCTCAATTCGGCAATGCTCGGACGGCGGCCGTACTCGCACAGTTCAAAAGACTCGACGTGGGTCACGTTTGCGGCCGCGCTGCCGAGTTCCTCCTGCAATGTCTTGCGTGCCGCATCGGTTAACTCACGGTCACGGATCTTCCCGAGCCACGCTTCCCGCGCTTTGACGTCCTTGGGGACGGAGTCGAGTTCGTGATCCACCCAGGGAAGCCACTCGTAGAATTGGGAGATGTGCGCGTCGAGCGCATGGATCTTCTGCTGCCACACGCTGTCGATAGAGACGACGACGTCGGGCCGGAAGGGCGCGGGCTTTTGGAACCCATCCGAGTAGTACAGGAATACCGGGTTGTTCTCGAGCGGCGCCGTATCTGCGACCACGTTCGGGACTACAACCATGTAAGCCGCGTCCTGGACTAGCACGCCGGTGTAGCGATGATCGGGGTGGTAGTCGTTGGGCCGCGGCGCCAGCACGATATCGGCTTTCCACTCGCGGATTGCGCGAATTACCTGGCGGCGAACTTCGAGCGACGGCATCAATTCCCCGTCATGGTTGTCCAGAATCTGGTATTCCGCGATGCCCAGGCGGCGGGCCGACTCCTGGGCCTCCAGGTAGCGGCGTTTTGCCAGCGGCGCACCGGCGATGGTCTGATGCCCCGCGTCGCCGTTGGTCAGTGCCAGGAATTTGACGCGGTGGCCCGCACGTGCGAGTTTGGCGGCCGTGCCGCCGAATTGGATGTCGCAATCGTCTGGATGCGCGCCAATCGCGATGATGCGCAACTTTGGAGTCTGGGCAGGAGCCGATGTCGTGGCGGCGAAGGCGATGATGGCGAGCGCCGCAGTCCGCACGGAGTTTCGCAGGAGTATTCCCATAAGACCTCTAATCTATCTGATCTGAAGGGCCCGGCTGGCAGGCGCGGACAGCAGAACCCTGTGCCGGGCGTTTCTGGACGGACGCGCCTGGGTGCTACTTCCGCTCCCGCTCCGGCTTGCCAAGCTTCAACGGATGATGCTTGTAGTTTCGCGCTTGTTCGTAGACCTCATGCAAGTCGGAACCCGTGAAGGCCAGTGCGATGCTGCCGCCGACAAGCAGAGGAACGGTGATCACCAGGAACATCAAAAACGCTACGCTCTTGGCGGTCTCGCGCTCCACGCCAAGCACCGTGTGCAAGGAGAGGAAGGCGACCAACTGGAACACGCCAATGTTGCTGGGCGCGCCAGGTACGATGGTGCCCAGGCGCACGATCAGCAGCACGGTCACAGCGGCTGTCCAGTCGAGACCCAACTGATAGCTGGCCATCAAGGCATACACTGGCACGACCTGTAGCCCGAGGTAGACCACGCTCGCGAAGCAGCCCTCGAAGGAGGAAGGCGAGCGTGCCATCAGGTGCAGCCCTTCGACGATCATCAGCAACGACTCCGACCAGCGGTGGCCGGTGGTGACGTGGTGGGCGAAGCGCTTATTGAGCACCGCAAAAAGGACGAGTGTGCCGAGCACGATCACCAACCCCACGAGTACGGCGACTCCAACCTCCACGCGATTCGGCAGGTGCCCATGCCGCAAAATCCAATAGAAGCCAGCCACAAGAATGATCCCGTCGATCAGCCGTTCGATCATCGCGGCGGAAAAGACCTTTGGGAAGGGAAGATGATTCCAGTGGGCCAGCAGGTAGCAGCGCACGATTTCGCCGCTTTTTAAGGGCAGAACCTCGTTCGCAAACAGGCCAATATAGACTGCTTGCACCGTGCGCCAATACGGAACCCGGGCGACCGGCTTCAGCAGGGCGTTCCAGCGCCAGGACTGAACCAGGTACACCAGAAAATCGAAGCAGCAGGCCAGGGCGATCCACCACCAATGAACGGCCCGCAACCTCGGGATCTCGGTCCGCCACGCGAAGTTGTGGTAGACCCACCATAAACAAATGGCCGAAATCAGGTACGTGACCCACTTCAGCGGGTCTCGTTTTTGCTTGCTGCTATTCGGTTCGACCGCTGTCGCCATCAATCTACTAGTTTAAGAGGTCGGGCCCCCTCACTCGGTGGGTGGTCGTCAGAATTCCCCAGAATTTGCCTTTTCCAGCCAGCTTTAGTCAAGATCGCCGCACAATCGTCGATTCCCGCACGAGCAACTCAGGCACCAGAGTGTAGTTGATCGGTCCCGGACTGTTTTCCCGGCCCTCCAGTCGAGCGATTAACAACTGCGCCCCAACCCGTCCCATCTCATAGGCAGGCTGAGCGACGACAGTCAATCTGGGTTGGATCACGTCGCCGAAAGGCACGTCGTCGAACATCGCGAGCGCCACGTCTTCCGGGCAGCGTAAACCGAGTTCGTGGATCGCCTTGAGCGCACCGAAGCCCATCATCGCGTTGGAGGCGAACAGCGCGCTAGGCGGATCGTGCTCGAGCAGCATTTCTTTGGCTAGACGGTAACCGCTCTCGAGCCGGAAATCGCCGTGCCGCACCAGCCTGGGATCGCCGCTGATACCTGCCTCCGCCAGCGCCTGATTGAAGCCGGCCAAGCGGGTTTCGGCTGTGAACAAACCAACGGAACCCGACAAATACCCGACCCGGTGGTGACCACGCGACAACAGGTGTTGCATGCACATTCGCGCCCCGCGAGCGTTGTCCGAGCAAACCAGGTCCAGAGCGATATTTGGCACTTTTCGGTCGATGCACACAATCGGCAGACCCGAGGCTTGAAATTGCTCGACGTGGTTCAGATCTTCGCGGGCGGAAGCCACCGTCAACAGCAACCCGTCCACCTTGCGAGCGCGCAGCATAGACAAGGCGTGCCGTTCTCGCTCGGGATTGTCGTCGGTATTCAAAGTGATCAGCAGGTAGCCGCTCTCCATCGCGGCATCCTCGGCGCCTCGCACCACCTGCGGGAAAAACGGGTTCGTGATGTCGGAGATCACTAGCCCCAGGGTCTTTGTCTGCCGCGTTTTCAGGCTGCGGGCGATTTGATTAGGGTGATAATCCAGCCCGCGCATCGCCTCTTCGACCCGGCGGCGCAACTCGGCGCGTACCGTAGCTGACCCGGCCAGGACATTCGACACTGTTCCGACGGAAACTTTCGCTTGGCGGGCGACTTCACGAATTGTAACCATGCGCCCGACACTCTACCAGAACTGGAGGCGTCTCGATGAGGCATTGTGCGGGACGTGCGTAGCAAGCCTGAATCCTCGTACGATTTCCTGCATCCGCTTAATCCATGCCGAAGAATGAGGACTTCTCAAAGACCTTCGCTGCGCTGCGCGCCATCCTGCTGGCTCACAAGGACCAGTTGAGCATCACGCAGGATCGTCAGGATCACTTCTCCACCGATGCGCTGCGGGTGCGTTACAGAGGCAAGCCCGTCATGTTCGGCGCCGTGCGTACAGGCAAGAACTACGTGAGTTTCCACTTCATGCCGGTGTACATGAACCCGCAATTGCAGAAGCGGATATCACCGGAACTTAGGCAGCGCATGCAGGGCAAGGCCTGCTTCAATTTCAAGACGCCCGACGAGGAACTGTTCCGCCAACTCGCCGAGCTGACCGCTGCCGGACTCAGGTCTTTCGCCGAGAACTCAGCGGGCTGGCCCGGGATCGAGATTGCAGAAACCCCACGCCCTTGAGCGCGAACTAGCCGGCGTTACTCGCGGACGCGCAGTTGAATGCCCAGTTCGCGCAACTGACGCGGGTTAGCGGGCGAGGGAGCCTCGCTCATCAGGTCAGTTCCCTTGGCGGTCTTGGGGAATGGGATCACGTCGCGGATCGACGGTTCACCGGCCAGCAGCATCACCAGGCGGTCAAGTCCCAGCGCCATGCCGCCGTGTGGCGGGGCGCCGAAAGTGAGTGCTTCCAGCAGATAGCCGAACTTGCCGTTGGCCTCTTCGCGCGACATCCCGATTGCGTCGAAGACCCGCGCCTGCACGTCCTGGCGGTGAATACGAATCGACCCGCTGCCTAACTCCGTGCCGTTCAGAACGACGTCGTAACTCCGCGCGCGGCAATTTGCCGGATCATTGGTCAGCTTGTCGATATCCTCATCATGCGGCGAGGTGAATGGGTGGTGTGCCGCAGCCCAGCGGGTCTCCTCGGCATCCCATTCGAACATCGGGAATTCCAGAACCCAAACGAACTTGAAAACCTTGGGGTCCAGCAGTTTGTGCCGGTCGCTGAACTTCTGCGCCGCGAACAGCCGCAACTGGCCGCACGCTTGAAACACCGTTTCCGCCGGACGATGCCCCTGCGGCTCCGACGGCCAGCCGGCCAGGAACAAAAGGTCGCTCTCGCCAACACCCACACGCTCGCGGACCTTTTCCATCGCCTCCGGATAGTCGCGGTCCAGGCGCTTGGCATCGTCGTAAACGCGCAGGCCGCGCTCCTGTCCGTAGGCCTTCAGATCATCGCGCTCCTTGCGGGAGACGACGCCGGTGTTCGGGATGTGGATCGCAACGAGCGGCAGTCCGGCGGCCGTCAGATTCGCCTCGGCCGGGAAGAGATCTTCGACTGGCCAGAAGCGTGGTAGCCGCATGTCAGGTTTGTCGATGCCATAGCTCCGCATCGCTTCGGCGTAGGTGATGCGCGGGAACGGCCGCTCGACCGCAAAGCCCGCCACGGCGCAGATCTTCTCGATCAAGGGCTCGATCACTTCGAAGACCTGCTCTTCCTGGGGGAAGGACATCTCGATGTCGATCTGGGTGAACTCGGGCTGGCGGTCGGCGCGCAGGTCCTCATCGCGGAAGCAGCGCACGATCTGAAAATAGCGCTCGTAGCCGCTCACCATCAGCAGTTGCTTGAAGATCTGCGGCGACTGCGGAAGGGCATAGAACATGCCGTTCTGAATGCGCGAGGGCACCAAGAAGTCGCGTGCGCCTTCGGGCGTAGTTTTGCACAGGAACGGAGTTTCGATCTCCAAAAAGCCCTGGTCGTATAGAGTCTTTCTGGCCGCCAGCGAGATCTGTGACCGCAGGATGATATTGCGCTGCATGTGAGGCCGGCGCAGATCGACGTAGCGGTACTTCAGTCGTACATCCTCGCTGACGTCGATGTGCTCTTCCATGGGAAACGGCGGCGTCTCGCTGGTGTTCAGGATAAGGACCCGTTCGGCGACGACTTCGACTTCGCCGGTGGCGATGCCGGGATTGACGTTATCGGCGGAGCGCCGTTCCACCGTGCCCTCGATGCCGATCACGAATTCGGAGCGCAGAGTCTCGGCGCGGCTGTGAATCGCAGCATCGGATTCGGCCCGGAAGACGATTTGAGTCACTCCTTCACGGTCGCGGAGGTGGATGAAGATCACGCCGCCCAGGTCGCGGCGGCGATACACCCAACCCATCAGTACGACTTTCTGTCCGTCGTCGGAGGCGCGCAATTGCCCGCAATTGTGCGTGCGGCGCAGATCGCCCAGGAAGTCGAGAGTAATTTCTTGTGCCATTTGGTTCTTTTGCGATAAATCCAACAGCCGGACCCGCGCTCGGCAAAGCAAAACGCCGGCAGCAGCGACGGGGGCAATCGGGAGTCTTTCCAGTGTAACGCGGCCAAGCTGTCCAATCTATCTTCCAGGCGCGGCAAGGACCAGGGGAGGAGACAGCCGGATCAGCGGTCTGACGCCGCCCTGCGATGCGATCAATACAGCAACTTGAGTGCGAACTGGATCAATCGCGGCGCTCCGGCTTCGAGAATTCGGCCGAAATTGGGCGATGCCAGATCGTTCACCGGCAGGCCGAAATTGGCGTGGTTCATGACGTTGAACGACTCGGCGCGGAACTGCAGGCTGGCCTTCTCCCGCACGGGGAAGTTCCGGACGAGAGAGACATCCGCGTTGAGGATGCCCGCCCCGCGGCAGGTGTTGCGCCCTTCATTGCCGAATTGGCCGGCTTCCGCCACCGCGTTTAAGCGCCGGAAATCCGACGCCGCGACCCACTGCTGGGGCGAGTGCGGTCCGTCGGTGCAACTCGCCACCTGGTCAGGTTTGCTGGAGAACGTGCCGGCTACCGGCGGGATCGGCGCCTGCAACGAGACGTTCCTGGAATCGTAAACGGTAAACGGCGTGGACGAGGCGAGGGAGACGATCCCGTTCACCTGCCAGCCGTTGAGCAGTGCTCGCGTGAGGCGGCGGGAGGAGCGTAACCAGGGAATCTCCAACATCCCGTTGGCGACCAGCCTGTGCCGTGCATCGAACAGCGACGGCCCGTGCTCGGCTTTTAAGTCGAAAGGGTTCTGCGCCAGGTCCATCTCTCCCGAAACCAGAATCGGAGCGGGTCCCGCGATGTGCAGGCTCGATACGTAGTCGAGTGCCTTCGCGAAGGTGTAGGAAGCGGTGAACCCGGAACCGTTGTGGAATTGGCGCGAAAGGCTGGCTTGCGCGGAGTGGTAGGTGGAACTGGTGGAGTCTGTCACGAGCGCCACGTAGCCCAGAGAGCACGGGGCGCTGGCACTCGGACAGCCGGCGTATATGCGGCGTCGGCCCGCATTTCCAGCGGTTGCGCCCTGTGCATACACGGCTGGGTCGGCCTCGACAAAACGCGGTAACCGGGTGCCTTTCGTTCCGACATAGCGCAAGTCGAGGACCTGCCGCCCCAGCCTGCGTTGGATGGAGAGGTTCCAATCCTGCGCGTACGGGGGCCGCAGGTCGTTCCCGATGGTGAACAGGTTCGTAGGGTTCGTAAACACACCCGTGGTGAAAGTCGATGTCCCAAGCGGCTGAGCGAAATTGACGTTGTTTCCGGTCACCTGCCGCATGGTGACCCACGGGGCCGATTGGGTCGCAACGCGCAGCGGTCCGCCGACGCCATTCGCGATAGTGTCGTAGAAAATGGAATAGCACGTCCGAATCGCCCACTTGCCGGTCCCGTCCGGGTCCCACGCCATTCCGACGCGCGGCATGACGCCTTTGTAGTAGGTGGGCGCGATCGTGCTGGGTACGCCCGGGTCGCCGGGGAACAGGATTCCGAGGGGCGCTTTCGGGTTCACCACGGATTGCCGCCCAGGGGCGAAGGCGTTCAAGCGGTTGTTGATCTCGCTGAAGGGCGTGCTGATTTCGTAGCGGGCGCCGTAGTTCAAAGTGAATCTATTTGAGATGCGCCATTCGTCCTGCGCATAGAACGCGAGGTCCCAGCTCCGCAGGCCGCGATAGAAGTCACCGCCGCCCTGTGTGAAAGTGCTGGGCGTACCCAACAGGAAGTTGGCGAACGGATCGTTCGCCGGGGTGCTTGTGAAGTTGTAGACACCGTTGGCGTAATGGCCCTGGACCGAGTTCACCTGAGTGCGCCGGATCAGCGCGCCAAACTTGAAGCTGTGCCGGGCGGTAGTGAGCGCCAGGGAATCCTGAAACTCGAAATCGTTCTGCGTGGTGTCACGCGGACCGATGGCGGGGTCGCCCATGTTGGAATAGCCGTTCACGATGATGAAAGGCGCGCCCTTCGCCATGGCCGTGGTCGTGTCGTAGCCAAAGCCAAGCCCTGCCGGCGACAGCCCACTCAGCCGGCTCTCTAGAAAAATGAAATCGCGGAAGAACGACCCGCGGAATGAGTTGATCGTGCTTCCGGCAACGTGCGTCTCCGCAATGCTGAAAAGCTGCGTGCGCGTGTTGTTCTCGACCGGGAATCCGGGCAGATCCGAACCCAGGATGGAAAACGGGTCGCGTGTATAGCCGCGCGAAAAAGTGTATCTCGCCGAAGCCGTATCTGCTGCTCCAAGAACGTAATCGAACTTGCCACCGGCTTGGTCGGTGTCGTTCGCGAGGGGCTGGGTGGAGGAGAAGAACGAGGGCGAGATGTGGCCCAGCGGATAGTACTTCAGCAGGCTCTTGGCCAGTGGGTTGATCTGGGAAGAGGGGAGAATTCCGCCCGGGTACAACTGGCCAGTGACTGTGTTGGTGAGTGGAGTCTTGTTGGCGGAGAAGTCGCCCGAGCGCTGCGCGGTCGTTGGCACCGAGTCGCCGCGCGTGATGCCCTGCCGGTTGCGGAAGCCCTCGTAATAGCCGAAGTAAAACAGCCGGTTGCGGCGGATCGGACCGCCCGTCGTCGCGCCGAACTGATTCTGCTTGAGCGGTTCCGTCCGGCCAACGAAGTAGTTGCGCGTGTCGAGCCGGTCGTTGCGCAGGAAATCGTAGAGTGCTCCGTGAATGTCGTTGCCGCCCGAGCGCGTCACAACGCTGGTGTTTCCGCCGCTGGTACCGCCGTACTCCGCTGGCGCGGTGTGCGTGAGGATCTTGAATTCGTCGATCGCGTCCACCGGCGGCTTCAACCCGAACCCGCCGTCGATCCGGTTCACCACACGGGCCCCATCCACCAGGTAGTTGTTCGACTCGGGGCGCTGCCCATTGACGATGTAGGCGTGGCCCTCGCGCCGCTGGCCACCCTGCTCGGTCAACCCGCTGGTCATCGGGACGACGCCAAGCTGTAGCAGGCCGAGTTGCGAGAAGTTACGGCCATTCAGCGGCAGGTCCGTGACTTCGCGGTCCGACACCACGCTACCGAGCACATTCGAACTCGTCTGCACCAGTTCCTGAGAAGCTTCCACCTGCACTGCCGTAATTGCCGCGGCGATCTCCAGGGTGATGTTGAGGCGCACTGTCTGATTGACGTTCAGACGAACGGATGCCTGCTTGAACGGGGCAAACTGGTCCTTCTCGACGGTCACGGTGTACTCGCCCACCGGAAGGACCGGAAATGCGTAGGTCCCTTCCGCTGTGGTCAACTGTTTCCGGACAAGACCTGTCCGCGCATTGGCTAAAGTGACGGTGGCGTTCGGAATTGCCGCCTGCAATTTGTCCGTGACCAGCCCTTCCAGGACAGCACTTGGATCCTGGGCGCGCATCATAGCGGCACACAGCAGCATCCAAAGCAGCGATTTCTGAATTCCCAAGCGACTCGGTTCCTGACTGTTCGCTGATTGACGTTTCACCGCTGTGTGAATACGGGCGAACGAGATGATATACCTACTTGACTGGCGGGCGCAGAATGAGCTCGACTCCCCTGGACGGGCCCGATCCTTTGTATTTTAGGGTGGGGTTACGTCCCGCGCAATAATCTGTAACCACTAGCACACACCAGCACAACCTCGCGATGAATCCGACGCCGATTAGGAGAAAAGGCGCTGTTCGGATGGGCGTTGTGTTTCAACTGGTCCCAGGCTCGAGTTGTTCCCGTCAACGCGGGATCAACTAATACTTTTGTATTAATAGTTTCAGCCAATTGAACTGTACTTACTTCTCCTGTTAATATCGCCCCACTACTGGGACTTTCCATATGAAAAACTTTGGCCTCGTTGCCGCACTCTCCGTGTGTCTGGTTGCACACGCACAAGATCCGACCGGCGTTTTGGAAGGGCGGATCCTCGATCCCTCCAGCGCGGGCGTACCGCAGGCGGTCGTGACCGCACGGAATCCGCGCACCGGCTTCTCCGCGGTTCAGCCTACGGCGAAAGACGGGTCATTCCATTTCGCTTTCCTGCCAGTCGGTGACTATGAATTGGGCGTCGCCGCAACTGGATTCGCTCCCTACCGGGCCGAGCAGGTGCATCTAGATATTAACCGCACCGTCCGCATTCCGGTCCACCTTGAGATCGCCGGCACCCGGAGCGAAGTGAAGGTGACGGCCGACGGCGCAACCGTGGACTTGGGATCGACGCTGGGCAACGTCGTTTCCGGGCAGGAGGCGACCGATCTGCCGCTGAACGGACGCACATTCACTCAGCTCGGCTTGCTGCAGCCCGGCGTTGCCCCAATGACTGCGGGGCTGGCCGAGTCGGGTGGCTCGCTCCGCAGTGGCCAGGCGTATGCAGTGAACGGGCAGCGGCCCGAGTCGAACGGCTATGTTCTCGACGGTGTTTCCAATGTGAACAGCGTCGATGGCGGGTTCGCCCTGCGGACGCCCGTGGACGCGATCTCGGAGTTCCGCATTCTCACCTCCAACGCCCCGGCCGAGTACGGTGGGACCAGCGGCGCGACCACCACGGTCGTCACACGCTCCGGCGGGAATGAGTTCCACGGAGCGGTCTACGAGTTCCTGCGCAACAACGATTTGGACGCGCGCAACTTCTTCGCGCCCACTACCGAGCCGCTGCACCAGAATCAGTTCGGCGCAACGGTAGGCGGCCCGCTGCGCAAGAACAAGGACTTCTTCTTTGCCTACTACGAGGGCCTACGCGACCGGGAAGGCAAAACGAAAGCCGCGATCGTGCCCACGCCAGCCGAGCGCATGGGTGATTTCAGCGGTCTGACCGATCCGCAGAGCGGCCATGCCGTCCCGCTTATCAACTACTTTGCGGGCGGACCGGTGCCCGGAGGCATCCTGCCCGCCTACATGCTCAGCCCCGTTTCAGCCAAGAACCTGGGTTTCTATCCGCTGGGGAACCTCTCGCCCTCGCTGTATGCTTCAACGCAAATGCTGACCAACAACGGCGATCAGGGCGGCCTCCGGCTGGACCACTATTTCGGCAATGGCGATCAGTTCTTCGCCCGCTACGCGACGTCAAGCAGCCACTCCGTCGACCCGCTCTCCATCAGTGGCGCGGATGTCCCGGGTTTCCCCGTAGGCAACGACGGACGTACCCACTCCGTAGCGCTGTCGCACACCCACTTGTACTCGCCGCGAACCGTGCAGACGGTGAAGGCTGCGTTCTTTCGCAACGCCTTCCTGTTCGGGCAGCGGCTGAATCAGACTGACCCGAGTACGCTGGGTTTCGACTATAAGCCGACGCTCGGGGTTGCGTCCGGTCCGCCGTACCTGATCGTGAGCGGCTACGCCAGCGTCGGAGACCCGATAACCGGCCCGCGCAACACGTATCAGAATACTTACCAGGGCAGCTACTCGCTGGTGCACAACGCCAGCCGGCACACCTACAAGTTCGGCACAGAATATACCCGCAACCAGATTAACCTGGTCTACGGCATCGCGACGAACGGCTTCTTCGTTTTCGCACCTTTCCCTTTTAGTGATTCATTTGCGAGTTTCCTCACCGGCCAGTCGGTTACGTTCTTCCAGGGAGGCGGCCAGTTCGACCGCGGTCTGAGAAACTTTATGGCGGCTGGGTACGCACAAGACGAGTGGCGTCTGACCCCGCGCCTGACTCTGAATTACGGACTGCGCTATGAAGTGAACACGCCCTACAGCGAGATTCGCAATCGTCTGAACGAGTGGGCCCCGGGCCGGCAATCCAGCGTGTACTCAAACGCGCCTGCCGGCTTGCTGTTCCCTGGCGACCCCGGCGTTGCCGACGGGATTGCCCGCGTCTACCACAAGGGCTTGATGCCGCGCATCGGGCTGGCTTGGGATCCGACGGGAGACGGGAGGACGACCGTGCGCGCTGCCTACGGCATCTTCTACGACTCGTTCACAAACGGCGAGGGCGGCCCGCTGCAAGCTCCGGTCAGCGCGCTGCCCTGGACCCAGGCCGTACAGGTGCCGGGGCCCGGGTTCGATATTGCCAACCCGTGGGGCAGCCAGGCGCCGCCCTTCGCGAATTTGTCGTTCGCCCGGCCCGCCACCATACTGACCGTCGACCAGGCCATGCGGCCGCCCTACGCTCAGGATTGGAACGTCTCGGTGCAACGGGTAATTGCCCACGACTACCTGCTGGACGTGCGCTACGTCGGCAACAAGGGCACCCGCCTGCCGCGATTGATTGAGGCGAATCCGCCGGTCTTTGGCCCCGGTTCTACGTCCCAGAACATCGACCAGCGCCGCATCCACGCGGATTGCCCCGCCGCCGGTGGAGCCTGCGCCTACGCCTCCGTCGGGCTGATCAGCAACGAAGCCAACTCCACCTACCACGCGCTCCAGGCAGCCCTGTCGCGTCATTTCTCCAGCGGACTTGGCTTTCAGGTCTCTTACTGGTTCTCGAAGAGTCTCGACGGCGTGTCCTCCTTCAACGTGTCCGGTTCAGCGCCGCGCCTGGTGGCGGGCGAGAACGATCTGGCGCAGAACCCGTTCAACCTTGCGGCGGAGCACGGACCGTCGCTCTTCGACGCGAGGCAGCGGCTGGCGGTCAGCGGAAGCTACGAACTTCCAAATTGGAAGCGGGCGAACAAAGCCGCAGCCATGCTCGTGAACGGCTGGCAGGTGAACGCCATCGGCAGTTTCTCGAGCGGTACGCCGTTCACGGTTTACGACAGCGCGAACGTCTCGCAGCAAGGTAGTGCGCCCGAAATCTCAGGTTTCTACTCAAGCCGCCCGAACCTGGTGAGCGATCCCAATGCCGGACCTCATACTCCGGATCAATGGGTGAGCCGCAGCGCGTTCCAACGTCTGGATTCGGTGGCGCAAGCCGGCCAGTTTGGCAATGAAGGCCGCAACGCAGTGCGCGGACCAGGGCTGGCGAATGTGGATATCTCATTGCTGAAGAACTTCCCGCTGGGGGAGAGTCGCCGGCTGCAATTCAGGGCGGAAGGCTTCAATATTGCCAACCACGCCAACTTCTATCTTCCGGAAGTGGACATTGCTTCGCCTGATTTCGGGCGCATTTTGCAGAGCAGCGCTCCGAGGCTGTTCCAACTCGCGCTCAAGCTGATTTACTGATCGGGCGGCCCCCGCCTGAATGGGCGAAGCGCGTTTCCCGTTGCATGTATTGCTGCGAAGAGGACAATTAGAACACCATGGCCAACGACAATCCGAAGCCGGCTATGAAGAAGAAGATGGAGCCTATGTTCCTGCCGGGAGTGGAGAATGACCCCAAGCCGGGATCGTTCACCGACAGCATCCGCATGATGCAGAATGCCGGTGCGGAGTATCCGCAGATCTGGCACATGTTCGCTTTTCACCCGAAGGCGACGAATCATCTGGCGCGGTTCACTCAGGAGATCATGCGCGAGCCCGCACCTATCAGCCCAGGCATCCGGGAGTTAATTGCGGCCTACACGTCGTATCGCAACGACTGCCCGTTTTGACTGAAGTCACACGCCGCGGTCGCGGCGGAACTTCTGGGCAGCGAGGCATTAGTCTGGGCGGTACTGGGGGATCTCGAAAGCTCGGGGCTGGACGAGCAGCACAAGGCGTTGTTCCGCTTCATCGATAAGGTGAATCACGACTCGCCGCGGATTACAGCAGCGGACATGCAGCCCTTGTATCAAGCCGGATGGGAGGACGAAGCGATCTACTTCGCCATCACCGTATGCGCGTTGTTCAACTTCTACAATCGCTGGATCGACGCGAGCGGGGTGCACGCGCTCTCGGACGAGGCGCACCGGATGGGAGGGAAACGCTCTGCCGCGCATGGCTACTCTCGCGACTGAGCGCAGTGGGGCGGCGCTCCAAAGCCGCCCCACCATTCCCGGCACGAGGGAGGCATGACTAGCCACAACCCCGGCTGGCGCGTTGTGGCTGCCGCCTACTTCGGCGTGATGGTGGGTTTCGGCTCGCTGCTGGTCTTCACGTTCGGCATCTTCCTGAAGCCGCTCAGCGTGGAGTTCGGGTGGAGCCGCGAGGCTATCTCGGCGGCGTTCGGCTTGGCCGCGCTCACCGTGGCGGTCGGTTCGCCGCCACTGGGGCACCTGCTGGACCGCTTCGAACCGCGCAAAATCGTGCTCCCCTGCATGGCCGTGTTTGGTACCGCGTTCGGCTCGCTGAGCCTGTTGACACCGAGCCTGGTGCACCTCTACGCGACATTCGTCGTGATAGGGATCGTCGGCAACGGCACCACGCAGATGGGCTACTCGCGCGCGGTATCCACATGGTTCGATCACCGGCGCGGCCTGGCGCTTTCACTTGTCATGGCCGGTGTGGGCACCGGCGCGATGCTCTTCCCGCCGCTGGCACAACGGCTGATATCCAGTTTTGGCTGGCGCTTCGCGTACGCCGTGTTGGGCGGCCTGATCCTCCTGTTCGGCATTCCGCTGACCGCACTCTTTGTGCGCGAGAGGCCGCGCGAACGGACTGCCGTGGACCACTCGCTGGCGGGCTTCACAGTCGCTGCGGGTCTGCGCTCCCGCGCGTTTTGGATCATCGTGGCGACGCTCTTCCTGGGGTCGATGAGCGTCAACGGCGCGATCACTCACCTTTCGCCGCTTCTGACAGACCGGGGCATTTCCGCAGGTACGGCCGCGCTCGCCGCATCCACGCTGGGCTTGGCGAGTTTCTGTGGACGCCTGGTCACCGGATACCTGCTCGATCGCTTCTTCGCTCCGCGAGTCGGTCTGTCGTTGCTGGTCGGGACTTCGGCGGGCATAGCGCTGCTCGCCGCGGCCCGATCGGCGCCAGTCGGACTGTTAGCTGCGGCGTTGATAGGATTCGGGCTCGGCGGGGAAGCCGACATCACGCCTTACTTGCTGACGCGCTATTTCGGCCTGCGTTCGTTCTCGACGCTATACGGCTTCACCTGGACGGCCTACGCCATTGCCGGAGCGATCGGTCCCGTGGTGATGGGCCGGGCGTTTGACGCGACAGGCTCCTACACGGCCCTACTGTCCCTGCTGGCTGGCGCCACGCTGGTGTCCGCCAGCCTGTTCGCTTTCCTCCCGAGCTACCCGCGCGCGGATCGCGCTTGAGACGGCGTTTGAAGACTCCGCCGGGGCGTCGATGCAAGTCGATCATCCTCGTCCAAACGGCGTAAGCGTGGCCTGTCCGCAGTCGTCGACCCCATCACGCGATAGAATTCCTTCGTGCGTACACTTGCTCTTCTCGCCCTCGCCGCCCTCGCCCTGCCGGCCCAATCCGTCCGCCAGGCGCCAGGACGCAATCTCTGGATTCTCGACACCGGTTCGTCGTCCTACGTCATCGGAGTGAACTCCGCCGGCGCCCTCGTGCCCGTCCACTGGGGTGGACGAGCCACGAACTTCGAAGATTTTGCATTGATCCCGTTGTCGAACGGGATTTCCTCGTTTGAGTCGCCGGAAGATATGACGCCTGACGAGTTCCCAGCCTTCGGCGGGCTCAGGTTTGTCGAGCCCTGCTTGAAAGCAACGCTGCCAAACGGTGTACGCGACGCCGCGCTGAAGTTCGATTCGGCGCACATCGACGGCAACCGGCTGGAAGCGATCCTGAGGGACATCAAAGGCGGACTCCGCGTCACGCTTGTTTATGAGGTGTTTCCGGGCTCCGGCGTGCTGCGGCGGCAGGCGATTGTCGAAAACACGAGTGCCGCGAACGTGGTCATCGAGAATCTGCAATCGGGTGTGATGGAAGTTCCGCCCAGCGTTGATTACCGGCTCACTTACTCGGCCGGTCGCTGGGCCGGTGAGTGGCAATTGCAGCAGGAAATTCTGGCTCAAGGCAAGAAGATCCTGGAGAGCCGTGAAGGGACCACCAGCCACCGCATGAACCCCTGGTTCGCATTGGATGCGGGCGCCGCGACGGAAACTTCGGGTGAAGTCTGGTTCGGCGCATTGGGCTGGTCGGGCAATTGGAAAGTGACTGCCGAACGCGTTCACGACGGCCGCACGCGCGTGACTGCCGGCTACAACGATTTCGATTTTTCGTGGCCGCTCAAGCCCGGCGAAAAGCTGGCTTCCCCGTGGCTGTACCTGGGCTACTCGCGGCACGGCTTCGGCGAGATGTCGCGCACCATGCACATGTTCGAGCGGGAGAACCTGCTGCAGGGCGGTGCTGCGAAACTGCGCCCGGTGCTCTACAACTCCTGGGAAGCAACAACCTTCGACGTGACAGAAGACGGCCAGAAGACCCTGGCCGACAAAGCGGCCAAACTGGGCGTCGAACTGTACGTGATTGACGATGGGTGGTTCGGAGCGCGCAACACCGATCACGCCGGTCTTGGCGACTGGGTCGTCAATCCGAAAAAATTCCCGAACGGGCTGAAGCCGCTAATCGATCACGTGCACGGACTGAATATGAAATTCGGCTTCTGGGTGGAACCTGAGATGGTGAACCCGGATTCTGACCTCTACCGCGCGCATCCCGATTGGGCCATGCACTTCCCGGGTCGCCCGCGTACCGAGGCTCGCAATCAACTGGTCCTGAACATGGCGCGCGACGATGTGAGGGATCACATCTTCGGCGTGCTCGACGGATTGCTCACCGACAACGCAATCGATTTCGTGAAGTGGGATATGAACCGGCCCTTCGGCGAACCCGGCTGGGAAAATGTGCCCGAAGCCGAGCAGCGCGAGATCTGGGTCAAGTTCGTCCGCAACATGTACAACATCATGGATCGATTGCGGGCACGGCATCCGGGAGTGGAGTTTGAAGGATGTTCGGGCGGTGGCGGCCGCATCGACCTGGAACTGATGCGACGCGTCGAGGAGTTCTGGACATCGGACAACACGGAGGCCTTCGATCGCCTCAAGATCCAGGAAGGTTACAGCTACATTTACGCGACCAAGTCGATGATGGCATGGGTCACCGATGTGCCGAACATGAACGGCCGCACGACCCCGCTGCGCTACCGCTATCTGGTGGCGATGCAGGGCTCACTCGGTATCGGCGGCAACCTGAACAAATGGCCGGACGCCGACATGACCTACTCGTCAAAGATGGTCGAAATTTACAAGTGGATCCGCAAGACCGTGCAGGAGGGCGCGCTGTACCGTCTCGCCTCGCCGCGCGGCACCAACGGTCTGTCGTCCACGTCTTACGTCGCACAGGATGGCAACCAGGCCTGCCTGTTCGCGTTCAGGGACCACCAGCAGTATCTGCGCATGCTGCCGGCGCTGCGCTTCCAAGGACTCAAGGGTGACTCCCGCTACCGGGTACGCGTGGTCGAGGGGGCCTTCGACCAGAAGACCGGCACCGTGCTTTCGGGCGACTACCTAATGCAGCACGGCGTGACACCCGAGTTGACAGGCGATTACGACGGCGGGCTGCTGGTTCTGGAACGCGTGCCGTAGTTTGGTTGACAAAGTAGGGCGGTGGCAAACGCTTGCGGACCGCCCTTTCTGTTCCCGGACAACTGAGCTTGGCCTCACAATAGGCTTGAAAATGTCTCCGATCTGCGAAGCTATGGGGCTCGGTGTAACCTACTCGGCGGAGTCGGCTCCTGTATGCGCGCTGACGGGCATCGACTTGAGCCTCCGCCCGGGAGAGATTTGGGGCGTGCTTGGACCGTCCGGATCCGGCAAAAGCACCCTTGGCTTGGCGCTTGCGGGGCTGTTGCCTGAAACTGCGCGGATCACTGGCAGCATCACGCTGGCAGGACACAGAATCGGCCGTCCAGCCGATTGGGATTCGTTACGGGGGCGAGTGGTCACGTATGTCTCGCAGGAGCCAGGCCTGGCGCTGAACCCGGTCCTCCGCGCCGTGACACAGGTACGCGACTCAGGGTTGTGCGCTCTGGGCATGAATCGCAAGGATGCCGACCGCGCGGCGCGCCAGGCGCTGGAGCGTGCCGGGCTCGTCAACCACGACTTGCAGCAAGCCTACCCGCACGAATTGAGCGGTGGGCAGCGACAACGCGTTCTGCTGGCTCGCGCCTTCCTGCTGGGCTCGCAACTGGTTGTCGCCGACGAGCCGACCTCTGCACTTGACGCCGTCGCGCAGAGTGAGATTCTGCGGCTATTCGTGGAGCTACGGGCGAGTGGATCGGCGGTCCTCCTGATTACACACAACCCGGCCATCTTGCGCGGTCTCGCTCAGCAGACGGTTCGGATCGAGTGCGGGCGGATCGTTTCCCGCAGCTCGCTCCCCAACGGGGAGGGTGCCGCGTGAACCCGCTGCTTACCGCAACGAACATCGAGAAAAGGCACGTTTCCCGCGGTTTCTTTGGCCAGCAGCGTGACCCTGTCCTGCGCGGCGTAGATGTAGCGATCGACTCAGGTGAGTGGGTGGTGCTCACCGGGAAGTCAGGCTGCGGGAAAACGACCCTCGCCCGGATTCTGGCCGGCCTGGATCGCGCGGATCGGGGAGTGATTGAATTGAACGGGAGTCCCGCCAGCGGGAAGGAATTGAAAAACCGGGTTTGCTGGATTCCCCAAGACCCCGGGCGAAGCCTGAACCCGCGTTTTACAGCCCTCGAGGCCATCTCCGAGCCGGTCGAAATCAGGCAACTGCCTGCGGGGCGAGTGTTCGCCGCAGCCGAGCAAGCGGAGTTCGACCCGGCCCTACTCGGGCGTAGGATTTGGGAACTGAGTGGAGGCCAGAAGGCACGCGCAGCCATCGCGCGCGCCCTGACGGTCGAGCCCGCTCTGCTGATCCTGGACGAGTCGCTGGTGGCATTGGATATCCCGCTGCAGGAGCAGATTCTTACCACGTTGAGCGAACTGAGCGATCTCGCTTGCCTGTTCATCGCGCACGACACGGCTCTGCTGGAGGAGTCCGGGAGCCGGATGTTGTTGATGGACGGAGGGAAGCTCGCAGGGACAGAGTCGCCTGCGTGGCAGGCATGGCGGGCAGTGCTGCAGGATTGGCGGGGTCAGGAATGAGGTTTCTGGTCTTCGTCATGCGACGGCTGTCGGCCACTGCCTTGACGCTTGCGGCGGTTTCGGTTTTGAGCTTTTCGCTACTCTCGCTGGCGCCTGGAGACTTCTTCGACGACATGCGTTTGAGCCCCCAGATGTCCGAGCAGATGGCGGCCAGGCTGAAGTCCCAATACGGACTGGATCGGGGCTTTGTGGAGCGCTATTCGGCATGGTGCCGCTCGGCGTGGAAGGGCGAGTTCGGGGTGTCGATGGCGCAGGGGCGGCCCGCTTCCGAGGTACTGAAGCCGAAGCTGAAAAACACGCTGGCCCTGGGCGGGCTGTCTATCTTTGTCGCTTGGCTGGCGGCGATCCCCTTTGGATTCCTGGCTGCGGTACGCCGCGGGAGTTGGGTGGACCGCTGCGTGCAGGCCACGACGGCGACCGCACTGGCATTCCCCGAAATCGTTTTTGGCACACTGCTGCTGATCGTCGCGTCCAAGTTCGGCTGGCTCCGCTCCGACGAAGTGTTCCTGGAGGATGCCTCGCTTTGGGAACTGCTGAAGCGGATGGCTTTGCCGGGCACAGTCCTGGCGTTCGCGGCTTTCCCGGTGATCGTGCGGCATCTGCGCTCGGCTCTGATCGAGGCGGCCCGGTCGCCCTTCGTGCGCGAAGCGCGTTCGGCGGGCATCCGCGGCCGGAGGCTGTGGGTCGGGCAGATTCTGCCGGCGGCGGCGAACCCGATCATTACGCTGCTGGGGCTGTCGGCGGCGGGGTTGATCGGCGGATCTGTGATCGCCGAGTCGCTGTTCAGTTGGCCTGGTGCGGGGCCGCTGTTTATCGAGGCTATCACCGCGCGCGACGCTCACATCGTGCTCGATCTCGCCCTGGCCAGCGCCGCGCTCCTCGCCACGGCGAACTTTCTCAGCGAGATCTGCCTCTACATCGCCGATCCAAGGTTGAGGTCCGAAGGCGGGCCGAGGCCATGAGGTGGCGTCTCAGGACAGGCTTGCCGGTGGCTTACCTTGTGGTTCTGGCGTTTTCCATGGTGCTGGCCCCGGTTCTCACCATGCATTCTCCGGAGATTCAGTATCGCGTCGCGCCGTGCGCCGCACCGTCGGGCCGTTTCCTTCTGGGTACCGACGAGTTGGGCCGGGACGTGTGGTCGCGCCTGCTCTACGGGGGGCGCGTCTCGCTGGGCGCGGGCCTATTGGCCGCTAGTCTTTCGGTGTGCATTGGGCTGCTGGCAGGGGCCTCGGCAGGCCTGTCGAGAGGACTTCTCCGGCGCCTGGTGCTGGCTTTGGCGGAGCTCTTCTTGTCGGTCCCCTGGCTGTATTTGCTACTGGCAATCCGTGCGTTCTTGCCTCTTACGCTGAGTCCGGCGCAGGTGCTGCTGCTGTTGAGCACGGTAATTGGCGCCGCCGGCTGGGCTCGCCCGGGAAGGTTGATCACGCAAAAGGCCGCAGAGGTGCGTGAGCGCGAGTACGTCGAGGTGGCCGAAAACCTTGGGGCCGGGCGCTGGCACCTGATCCGGCGGCATTTGCTGCCGGAATTATTGCCTCTCGCGCTGACGCAGTTTCTGCTGCTGCTGCCGGGCTACGTCTTAGCCGAGGTGACCCTCACGTTCTTCGGATTGGGCGTGGGAGAGCCGGCCGCGAGTTGGGGTAACTTGTTGGCTCCATTGAGGCATCCGGCGGTGGTGGGCTGTCTGCAACTGGCGAGTCCGCTGCCGCTGCTCGCGGCATTGGTGCTGGCCTGTGAGCTTCTGAGCGGTCACGGGCGCGGCGACTATTAAGGACAAGCTTGCCCGGATTGTGGTTAGAATCAATCGACGTGGTGATTGATTCGGGCCGCGAATTCCGCCGTCTCCCCGCAGGGTGCGCCAAGCGCGATGGCCGAGCCAGGCCCGCATGGTCGCCAGTACTCGACGTGGTATGGGGGCGGGCTTTGCCGCTGGTAGCCGGCGCGCTGGCGTTGGTACTCCTGAGTTACCTGGGCGGCTGCGGCGCGCACACTGCGAATGGCCGGGGCGGGCGTTTGGTCTACATGCAGCGCGGAGAACCACGCACGTTCAATCCAATGTACGCCCTGGATGATGCCTCGCACGAAGTCATCTGGCGGATGCATGCGGATCTGATCCACATTAACCGAGAAACGCAGAAAACCGAGCCAGCCCTGGCGGAGTCCTGGAGCGCCCTCCCGGGAGGAACGGGCTTCCGGCTGAACCTGCGGCGCAATGTGCGTTTTTCCGACGGCCAGCCCTTCGACGCGGACGACGTGCTGTTCACGTTTCAAGCACATCTCGATGCCAGTGTGAACTCGGCGCAGCGCGAGTTGCTGCTGGTTCAAAGTCGTCCGATTCAGGTCAGGAAAATCGATCGTTACACGGTCGAATTTGACCTCGGAGGTCCATACGGGCCGGCGGAGAGGATTTTTGACAGCATCGCAATCCTGCCTCGCCATCTGCTCGAACACTCCTACAAAAGCGGCCAACTGCCGGGACAATGGGGGCTTGCCACAGCACCGCCGGCAATGGCCGGTCTCGGCCCGTTTCGACTTAAGAACTACCGGTCCGGGGAAGGGCTGGTACTGGAACGGAATCCCTACTACTGGAAGCAAGACAGCAAGGGTGCGACGTTGCCGTATCTCAACGAGATACTATTCCGGCAAGTCGGAAACGAGGAAGGCCAGGTGCTCCGGTTCCTGGGCGGCGAGGGCGACCTGCTGAACCGCGTTAGCGCGAAGAGCTTCGCCCTGCTCGAAAACGACGCCAAGGCGCGCCATTTGGACTTGCGGGACCTGGGCGCAGGGCCGGAGTACGTCTTCCTGTTCTTCAACTTAAACCCTGCGAATTCAGTTCCGGCAAGCGTAGCTGGAAAGCAGGTTTGGTTTCGCGATGCTCGATTCAGACGCGCTGTCTCGCTCGCGATCGACCGCGAGGCGATGGTGCGGTTAGTCTACGGGGGACGGGCGACGCCGCTCGCCACACACGTCACGCCGGGCATTCGAATGTGGACCAATTCGAAGATCCCGCCGCCCGTCCGATCTGTGGCCGATGCCCGCAAGCTGCTGGCCGAAGCGGGATTCAGGGTCGCAGACAACCAGCCGTTGAGAGATAGGGACGGCCGCGCGGTGGAGTTTACGATCCTGGTCAGTTCCAGCAATCAGCAAAGAGCCCAGATGGCCGCGATGCTGCAACAGGACTTAAAGGAGTTGGGGATCAACTCACAGGTAGCCCCGCTTGAGCGCCAGACAGTACAGGATCGCGTGTTGAGGTCAAAGAACTATGAAGTTTGCCTCTTCGGTTTGGCCTTTGGCGACGCTGACCCTGGGTCGGAGATGAACGTCTGGCCTTCCAGCGGGCCAACGCACGTTTGGGCTCCGTCCCAACAGCAGCCGGGCTCGGACTGGGAAGCCGAAATAGATCGACTGATGCGCCAGCAGATGGCGACGGAAGGCTATGGCGCCAGAAAGCGGCTTTACGATCAGGTGCAGGAAATTGAGGCGCGCGAAACCCCAATCGTCAGCCTGCTGAGTCCCAACGTGCTGGTCGTGGCTCGACGCGGCGTAGGCAACTTCCGGCCGGCGGTGCTGGATCATTACACCTTGTGGAATGCGGAGGAGCTCTTTTTGGGGCCCGAAGCGGGAGCAGCGAAGTGAGCGTCGTGGACCCGCGAGACAGATTCGAGCAGGTGTCAGACGAAGCGCTGGTTGCAAAGTGCCGTAAGCACGACGAGGCTGCGTGGAACGCACTTGTCGAACGTTATAAGGGGTTGGTCTACTCCATACCCATTCGCTTCAGGGTCCCGGCGGAAGACGCGGCGGACATTTTTCAGAGCGTGTGGCTGGACCTGTACTCCGAACTGGATCGGCTGCGTGAACCAGCGGCCTTGCGCGGCTGGCTGCTCTCCACCACAAGTCATAAATGCTTGCACTGGAAGGAGCGCGAGAATCGGCGCGCCGGGCAGGCGCTGGGCCGGGAAGTGCATTTTGATATCGCGGATGCTCGCCCGCTGGTCAATGAGATAGGAATTGAAGCAGAAAAGGACCAATTGGTCCGGGATGCATTCCGGTCGATTCCGGATCGGTGCAAAAGGATGCTGAAGATGTTGTTCTTCGAGCAACCACCACGACCGTACTTGGAGGTGGCGAAGAAACTTGGACTGGCGGAAGGGTCCATTGGATTCATCCGCGGACGCTGTCTTGGCAAGCTCAAGAAGGCGCTGCAGCAGCGTGGCTTCTGACCATGAAGGGGATTAATTCATGAGTGCCTCGGAACGGAACCAGTTTACGCCGGAAGCCTGGCTGGAGGCTGCTTCGACGGGCGGAGCGGCGGCGGTGAACGCCGCGGATATTCCGGAGGACAGGCGGTCAGAACTGCTTGAACGGCTGGTGGTGGAGATCGCTCAGGAAGTGTTTGCCGATAGCGCGCGGGCTGAGAAACTGGCCGACGCGTGCGACGCCCTGGCCGACCTGATCCAGGGCGACGAATCGGAAGGCAAGGCTGTGCGCGTCCGCGGGCACATGCAGTTTGCTCGCAACAAGCACGAGCAGGCCGTCGCGCACTACGAACGAGCCGTTGGGCTGTTTCAGGCTGCCGGGAGCCGGGTGGAAGAAGCCCGCACGATGTCGAGCGGTCTGCAGTCTCTCATCTACCTGGGACGTTACGAGCAGGCCGAGGCTTGGAGCGAAACGGCGAGACGGGTTTTTGAGGAGGTTTCCGACGATTTGCGATTGGCCCGGCTGCACAGCAACCGCGGCAACATCCTGTACCGCCAGGACCGCTATCGGGAAGCTCTGTCAACGTACGAACTGGCGCGGCAGGAGTTGGAGCGCATCGGAAATGCCCGTGATGTAGCCTCCGTGATCACCAACATGGCCACCGTGCTCATCAGCATGGGGCAATTTGATGAGGCCCTGCTGGCTTACGGCGAAGCTAGGAATAAATGCAACGAGGCGGGCTTGAGCCGAATGGCAGCGGCCGCCGACTACAACATCGCCTACATGTACTACCTGCGGGGCGATTACCTACGCGCCATTGAGATCTACCGGCACACAAGGTTGCTGTGCGCTAAACTGGCGGATCCCTACCACGAAGCGCTGTGCGACCTGGATGAGGCGGAACTGTACCTGGAATTGAACCTGAGCCGCGAAGGCGCCCGCCTGGCACGTCAGGCGGCGGCGCAATTCATGGCTCTGGGGATGAACTACGAGCGAGCTAAGGCGATGGTCAGCGAAGCTGTCAGCTTGCATCACGTGGGCGCGGGGAAATCCGGCCGGGCACTGATGCGGCAGGCGCGGGAGATCCTCTCGCGGGAGAGCAACCGACTCTGGCCGTCGCTTATCGACCTTTATCTGGCGATCTCCTACCTCAGCGACGATCAGACGGCCATGGCCGGCAAGCTGGCCAATAAGGCCAGCACGCACTTGTCGAAAGGCGGGCTTGCGGGCAAGTCGGCTCTCTGCGACTTGGTTCGCGCAAGAGTCCGGCTGCGCTCCGGGAAGGTGCTCGAAGCACGGGCACTGTGTCAGGGAGTCCTGAACGTACCACCCCAAGAGCGTCTGCCATCCATCGACTACCTGGCGTGGTTCACGCTGGGCGAGGTTGAGGAACACCAGGGTCACTGGATGCAGGCCTGGGACGCTTGGCAGAAAACACGCGAAGCTGTCGATCGCCTGCGCAACAGCCTGGGCGGGGAAGATCTTCGCATTTCGTTCCTGAAGGACAAGGTTGAGGTCTACGAGAATCTGATCTGGCTCTGGATGAGCCATGTTTCCGGGTCAGGAGTAGGCCCGACTCCACGTGAAGTTCTGGCCCTCCTCCAGGAGGCCAAGTCCAGGAGTCTGGCCGACTTGCTGGATACGGCTTCGCCTGAGGGACTGAGACCCGCGAGCGATCCGGCTTCGGGATTGCGATTGGAATTGGCTAGCCTGTACCGGCGCATAGAATCCGCAATGCTGGGAAGCAACGCCAGCGAATCTGAGATTCGGAATCTGACGCGTCAGGCAAGAGATACCGAAGACAAGCTGACACAGCGGTTGGGCGAACAGCGCCGGGCGCTGAATCCCTCGAAAGGCGAACGCCGGCACATACTGCCTGGGGCTTTCGTTTCGGCCGCGCACGACGTGCAACCCGCAATGCCGAAGGATTCTCAGTTGGTGGAGTTCTTCGCAGTTCGAGGCAGGTACGTGGCCGCCCTGGTCAGCCAGCGCCGGATTGAGTTTGTCGAACTGGGGCCGATTGACACAGTGGCGGAGAAGGTCCGTCTAGCCCGTTTTCAGCTGTCGAAGTTCCGTCTCGGCAAAGACTATCTGGAGCGGTTCGCGCCCCGCTTGCGAGATGCGATCCAGACCCACTTCAGGGGGCTCTATGAGGAACTCTTCCGCCCATTGCGAAAAAAGCTCCGTGAAGAGCATCTCGTCATAGCTCCCTACGGCATACTGCATCAATTGCCGTTTCACGCGCTGCACGACGGGGACTGCTGCCTGATCGACGAGTTCACAATGTCCTACGCCCCCAGTGGCGGTGTTCTGGCCGCCTGCCTGCGGCGGCCAGTCAGCCAGGCGCGTGGGAATCTAGTATTTGGAATAGCGGATGCGCGAAGTCCGTCCATCGAAATCGAGGCGCGCGCAGTAGCCGGTCTCCTGGACTCCTCCGAGCTTTTCCTGACCGAAGAAGCCACCGAAGAGCGCCTTCGGCTGGCCGCCCCACAGACCCGAATCCTGCACATTGCCACGCATGGGTTTTTCAGGCGCGACAATCCCTTGTTCTCAGCAATCCGGCTGGGCGACGGGTTCTTAAGCCTGTTTGATCTCTACCGGCTCGACCTGAGGGCGGACTTGGTGACCCTTAGCGGTTGTAGCACCGGCTTGAGCACGGTGGTCGGTGGAGACGAGTTGTTGGGGCTGACTCGGGGCTTGCTGCACGCGGGAGCACGCGCGGTGTTGCTCAGCCTGTGGGACGTGCAGGACGAGAGCACGGCTGAGTACATGACGGCGTTTTACCGGCTGATGTCGGAGGGCCAGACAGCTGCCACGGCCTCTCAAAGTGCCTTGCGAAACTTGCGAAATAAGTATGATCACCCGTACTACTGGGCTCCATTTTGCCTGGTCGGCGATTGGAAGGTAAGTACCCTGGCGCCAAACGCTCATTAGCGCTCAAAAATCGACCTAAAGCTATATCAAGAGGGACTCCAGCGGTCCCTACTTTAGTGCTGGAGTACGCATGCCCGTGCGTGATGCGACAGTGCTGCGGCAGGACTCGACGGTAGTTCGGCGATGTAAGGTGAACAAGGTCTGCAGATGGGCGTTTGCCGGTGCGCGGATAGCTTGACGGTTTCGTGGGTTTAGGGAGTTTCGGGTTTCTCTCAGGGACCTTGGATTTGGAAGGATCGAAGCGTTTTGCGTGTCCGTTTTGAGTGGGACCGCCAGTTCTTGGGCCACGTGGGCGAGGATTGGCAAGCCGGATGACCGGTTTGGTCGCAGTGAGGGGCGAAGTATCAATGTCGTTGCCAGATTCTCGCGAAAGAAGAAAGGGTTCAGCATACATGCATCATCTCGAAACAACAGATTGGATTGATTACGTAAGGGGTGTCATGACTGCTGAGAAAGCACGTTACGCAGCCGAACACTTGAAGGAGGGTTGCCCGAGTTGTGAGGACGCTGCGGGTTGGTTGCTTCGTCTGAACGAATCGGCTGCTCGCGAGGTGCAGGTACCGGACGACCTGGTCAAAGTGGCCAAGGCAATCATGCAGGCAAGAACTCGGGAGACTGAGGATCTGACGCGAGCGGCCTTGCGCCGGTTGAAGGCAGTGTTGAAATACGACAGCATGCTCGATCTGCAGCCGGCGGGGGCGAGATCGCTTCCGCTCGGATGTGGCACGCGCATGCTGCTCTTCCGCGCTGGTGAGTACTCCGTGGATTTGCGGTTGGAAGCAGAGCCGGAGCACGTGAACTGGACATTGGTGGGTCAATTATCAAATGACGATAACCCATCCGACGAAATGTCCAATCTGCCAGTGCTCGTAATGGCAGGTAAGAAAGTGGTTGGAAAGACGTTCAGCAACGAGTTCGGCGAATTTATACTGCCGGACCTGCCGCGTCAACGATTGCACCTCTGCGTGCCTCTGGCCGCTGAAGGGCAGCAAATCGATCTGGCGCTCAACCGATTCCAAGAAACTACTGATCAGGACAGAAACTAGGGGACTATTATGTTGCGGCGGAAATCGGAAAAAACTACGAAAGGAAGCTGGATGACCCGGTTAGCGGGTCTTGTAAGCTTTCTAGCTCTAATCAGTTGGCCGGCACTGGCTGGGACCGACTATATCCTGGAGGTTAATGGTAATAGTGACAGTCTGCAAGCGGTGGTGACTTCTAATCAGAACTTCACCCTGCAGCGCCTGCTTTTCACCAGTCCTACTCGCACAGTCGGAGTCGTTTCGGTCACAGGTGCGTCGGCCTCATCCAACCTGGTAAGTCCGATGGCGCAAGTCGCCAGCGGCTTTAGCTTGTGGCCGGATACACACCTTCCAGGCGTGCCCGCTCAAGTCCCGACCTTTAGTAAGGGGATTACTAGTTTGCAGGCGTGGTTGCTTTCGTTGCAGAACGCCCAGCAAAAGACGAATTCGTATCTTACCCAATCGGCCTTCAATGTCGTGAACAGTTCCTACGGCAAGAAGGGCGCGGGTGTGACCGTTGCGGTAATCGATACTGCCGTTGATCCGACGCACCCGGCCCTCGCGGGCAAACTGTTGCCGGCTGTGGATTGTGTTGGCAGCGCAAACTGCGGTGGCAATGTCCTCTCCATCCTGGCGGATCCACTGCTCGATCAGAGCACCGTGATCATCCTGGACCAAAGCACAGTCATTATTCTGGACCAAAGTACAGTGATTATCCTGGACCAAAGTACGGTGATCATTCTCGACGGCAACAGCGCCACGGGCTTGCAGGGTAAACAACTCCCCGGCGACCTCGGTCATGGGACAATGGTTGCCAGTCTGATCAGCGCAACGGCGCCCGGCGCCAAGATCCTCCCGATCCGCGCATTTAATGCCGACGGCTCCTCGAACCTCAGCGATGTCCTTGCGGCGATCTACTACGCAGTGAACAGCGGCGCGAAAGTCATCAACATGAGCTTCAGCCTCGACACGCCCTCCGACGCACTGACCAATGCGATCAACTACGCTAGCTCGCAAGGCGTAGTGTGCGTTGCCTCCACAGCAAACTCAAGCTCCAACAAGGTCGTCTATCCGGCGGCTTACGGAGGGTCCCTGCAAAACGTACTTGGTGTGGGGTCGGTGGATTCGCTATTCGGCCTGTTCCGCAGCGGCTTCAGCGGCTACGGCCAGCCCAGCGTCGATGTTTATGCCCCCGGCGAGAATCTGATTGCCGCATACCCAGGCAACCACTACGCCGTAGCGTCCGGGACCTCCTTTGCAACGGCCGTCGCGTCTGGAGTTGCGGCCATCGTGGAGTCTGGCAAGTCCACCACGCAGGATAATTTGAACGACTTCGTGAACGCGCTAACGCAAACAGGTACTCCGGTCTTTTTCCCTTATGATGGAACCAGAGTCGTTAACGCAAAGACTGCTTTGAAGACCCTCAATTAGGCTGAGTCTGGGTTGATCGTCTGCGGAATTCCGGCGAAGGGCACTACAGCCTTTCGCCGGATTTCTTGCGTCATGGACCCAACCACATACTGCACTTTGAGATGCTGTTTGTTCGGCTGGAAAGAAGCACGTAGAGCCCATGTCTCCCGGAGGTGGCGTGGAGTTAACGTAGAGCCGTTCGGCTGAGGAAATGGTGGCCAGGGACGGACTTGAACCGCCGACGCCGGCCTTTTCAGGGCCGCGCTCTACCAACTGAGCTACCTGGCCAATTCCCTTCACCTAAGATACCAGATTCGCTAATCGCTGCGCGCGGGGGACTCAGCCTGATTCATGAGAGAAAGATGCGCGGAACGCACTCCTTAGACTGGAGAACCAGCGCGGTTCCATGCGAATTGCCCCGCTTATCTTGATGTCGGTGTTGCTTCCCGGTGCCGCAGAGGCGGCACGTCCTGGCAGCGCCGTAGAATACCTCGGGGGCACACTCATCACACTGAGCCCTAGAACCATGGGCTGGCTGATAACCACCGATCCTGAATCGCTAGTATTCAACACGCGGAAAAGCATGATCCGCGTGCCTTATGACCGGATTAACCAGCTTGAGTATGGGCAGCAGGTGAATCGCCGCGTCTGGGAGGCCATCCTGCTGTCGCCGCTCCTCGTACTGCTGAAAAAGCGGGATCATTTCGTGACCATTGGCTTCGAGTTGGAAGGCGGGCAGCAACAAGCACTCCTCTTCAGGGTTGATAAGGCCGACCTGCGAGGGCTCCTGGTTAGCATTGAGGCTCGCACCGGGCGTAAGATCACGTACCAGGATGACGAATCGAGAAAGGCAGGGAAGTAGGTGCTGCGGCGAATTCTGACACCCTCTGCGCTGTTCGCGGCGGCACTAGCGGCAGCGCAGGCACCGAGTCCGCCGGCCGGTGCGTTAATCTCTCTCGAGCAAATTGCGGCAGTCAAACGGGTGTACGTCGAGAAGTTCTCCGGAGGGGTCGGCGCGGATCAGATTCGCGACATGGTGATTGCGGCGATCGAGCGCACGAAGCTCTTTGTCCTGACGGAGAACCCTGAGCGCGCGGACACCCTCCTGCGGGGTAGTGCCGAAGACCTGGTCTACACCGAGACCTTCCAGAGTTCCGACGGCATCACCGCGAGGTTATCGCCCTCATTGGGGAGTGGTTCCGGGACGAGCAAGAATAGTGCGAGGTTGTCTGCCGGCGTCTCACTTGGCGACAACGAATCGGTACACAGACAGGAGCGTAGGCATGAGGCGTCTGCTTCGGTGCGTCTAGTCAGCCGGGAAGGCGACGTTATTTGGTCAACCAGCCAGGAAAGTCAGGGCGCCAAGTTCCGGAGTGCTGCCTCTGACGTGGCCGAACGCATCGGACGACAGTTAGCGGGGGACTATACCAAGTCTAGGGAGTTGAAGCCGAAGGCTGTCAGCGGTCGGCAAGAGGAGTGACAACTTGCCGGGATTGGCCATCACGGGAATCCTGGAAAACTGGCTAACGAGTTGATTCGAATCATTCCTTTCGGGTTTTGTTCTGTCCTAGTGCATTCTGGCCGCGGACTCGGTGTCCCAGAGGAGGTCGATCTACTTTTCTGGTTTGCGGGTGCTATGCTCGTCTTTTTAGGAGGTCGCCGTGGCTACCCCGCAAATAGCATCGAAGCGCCAATCATACCCTGACATTCCTGTTAGCGCTAAGGCTCATCGCCTTCGGTCGGGCGTGAGCATCGATTCCATCTGTGAACGCACCAAGATCAGCCGTTACTTTCTGGAAGCAATTGAAGAACGCGCCTACCACCTCCTGCCAGGCGGTATTTTCGACGTCAATTACATCCGGCAATACTCTGAGTCGGTTGGCTGTAGCGCAGATCTGCTGCTTGCGGACTATCGTTCTGTTTCGCAGCGCTCGGGCCCAGGGAGGGAGGGGGCCGCGGCGGCGCGCAGAACTTCCAGGAGTTGGTGGCGGAGTCTTCTGCTTCACATCAACGTGTGAGCGTGCCGTATCCTGAATCTGACTGGACGGTGCGCTTCTGCGAGTGCAGTGAGCCATGAAGATGGTCTGGCTGGGCGAAAGTGGCCGATTTGTTCGACATGCTCTAAAGGTACTGGGAATTAGTGCCGATAGACTTCTTAGGAGGCCCGAGTTAAGCGCAAGACACGCCGGGACAACTTCTATGCGTATCGACAACAATGACCTTTCCGGCATCAATTCATCCGCAACAAGCGAAAGTCAAAAAGCCCGATCGGCGAACGAGCAAGACGCCGTCGCGGTCAAACAGCATCAGGTAGGTGCTAACCAGGACGAGGTCCACCTTTCCAGCGTTGCCGGTCATCTCAGTGATGGCAGCATCGCGACAGACCGTTACGACTCAGCCGAGCGCTCAGCCAGAATCGAACACCTGACCAAACTGGTGCAGAGTGGCAAGTACGAGCCTGATCCTGGCACGGTAGCCGATTCGATGATTCGCGACATGCACTCCAGTACCGACTTGCCCTAGTCCTCTCGAAGTTCGCAGATTTACCAGATGATCTTTGCCCGGCAGTCACACGCCGCGAGAAACCGCGCAAGTCGGGTGGACAGCCGGTGTTGCCATGATTGGGGAGTTTGATCGAAGAGGCTGGTATTCTCCCGTGGACTCGGAACCCGCCCTGGTGCCCCAAGCTGATGAGGAGAATTGATGTTACAAAAGGGCCGTTCAGTGGAGAAACTCCACCAACAGCGGCAGCCATCGCTGGCTGAGGGTATCGAGGCAGCGCTTGTTTCACTCTTGGATGCGGAACTCAATTTGCGCAATCTGAGAACGGATCGCCGGACCCTCGCATTTGCGTCTTTAGCGACGGCTGCCGCCACTGTGGAGTCATTGAAAGCAGCGCTGGCCGGGTTGGAACGTGGAACCTGGGTTGCAGCCGAATTGAGGCATCGCATGTGGCAAGTCCACTGCGCCGTTGGACGGGTGGGTATCCTCTATGCCGCCGCGAAGGAGTTCCACTCCGGCTTGAACCGCGCCCGCCAAGGCGAGACGGCGGTGTATGACGCGTCTGGCGGGAGTCGCCATCTGCCAGAACCACCCGCCCGTTCGCGCACGCTTGAAGCGAGAGGTTGAGACATGGGCAGCCTATTCACGGGACTGAGCATCGCGGCAAACTCGCTGGATGCCTTCCAACATGCCATTAACCTCGTCAGCACTAACGTTACGAATTCGTCAACTCCAGGCTATGCCAGGCAACAGGTTGTTCTGCAGGCCGAGAGCTACGACTCCTATTCTTCTGTTGGAGGCGGAGTTGGTTACGCGGGGACGGTGGATTCACGTGACCAATATGCGGAGCGAAGTGTGCAGCAAAGCGTAAGCCGGCAAGGCGAAGCAACCCAGCGGGCGAAAGATCTCACCCGTTTGGAACCGATACTCCCGATAGATGGCGCTTCCGGCATTTCTACGGCTCTTGATTCGTTCTTCAGGGCATTTTCGAGCCTGGCCACAGCGCCAAATGATACAACATCCCGACAGCTAGCCCTGGACCAGGCCCAGCAGGTGGTTCAGAGCTTCCACCAGGCTTCCGAAACACTGGACCAGGCCAAGCTAGGCACGCAGCAGGATCTTGCGGATCAGGTGAACCAGGTCACTACCCTTGCCGCGAGGATTGTCTCGATCAATAAACAGTACGAACAGAATTTCAACGCAGCGTCAGACCCGGGGCTAAACGCCCAACTAGCTCAGTCACTGGAGCAACTGTCGCAATACGCCGACCTCACGACCCTCAAGCAAGACAACGGAACGGTCATGGTTTACGCGGGACAGGCCCTGCTGGTAAACGGAGACAAATCCATGCCTCTGAAATACGTTTTTGGTTCAGGGGTATTGCAGGATGCGCAAGGCAACGACGCGTCCACATCGCTGCGGTCGGGCAGCCTCGTTGCGTTGCTGGATCAGGCGAACAACGTCGAGCCCACCCTGGAAACGAATCTGAACCTGATGGCACAAGGCTTTGCCGATAGGGTCAACAGCACGTTACAGGCAGGAGTTGACCAGACGGGCAACGCCCCTGTTGAAGGTCTCTTCAGCTACACAGCGGCGACTATCCCAGCTCCGCCAGCTGTTACAGCCTATCCTGCCCCGCACGCTGCGAAGACAATATCTGTGAATCCGCTTCAACCTTCCGAACTGGCGCTGGCGGATCCTTCGGCCCCAGGTGGGAACGCTCTCGCGGTCCAAGTAGCGAACATCCAGAATGCTGCCCTTGTGGGCGGAGCCACTCTCACACAGTTCTACGGGAATCTCGCGGCCCAGCTCGGGCAGAGCTTATCCAATGCGAAGAATGATCAGACCACGGCAGAGAGCCTGACGGCCCAATCGCAATCGTTACGCAGCGATCTCCAGGGCGTCAGCCTCGACCAGGAGGCGATCAATCTGCTTGAGTTTCAGCGCAGCTACGACGCGACATCCCAGTTCGTCAAAGTCATCAACCAGTTGACTCAGGACTTGATTGCGATGCTGCAGTAGCACGCTAGCGCGAGTTGCCTTGAGGAGATCAGGAAGCCATGGATCTGTACATTACGAATACAACAGACGCGCAAATGCTCGCCCAGTTGCGCAACCTGAACGCGACGATGAACGATGCGCAGCGTCAGGTCGCGAGTGGGAAAAGGGTACAGGTACCGTCGGACTCGCCCGCCGATGTGCAGACGATCGTGCAGAACCTGACGGACTTGTCGCGGGTGCAGCAGAGCCGGGCCAATCTATCGAAGTTGAACTCGGAAGTAGGCATGGCAAGTGCTGTCCTCGAGAGTGCTGCGAACCTGATGGACAGCGCACGCTCGATCGGGGCTCAGGGTGCAAGTTCAACCACCGGCGCCTCAACGCTTACGCTCCTGGCGGCACAAGTTCAGGACATCGAAATGCAAATGGCGGGAATCAGCGCTTCGGTAAACGCAGGGCGCTACCTCTTTTCTGGTGACGCGGATACTACGGCTCCCTATTCCATCGACTTCTCCATCGTTCCGCCCTCGGTACCAGCCACGAGTCCGCCGACAGCCCCGTTCGCTTCGACTACTGTGCCAATTCCGCAGGCTACCCGAATGGGTCTGGACTCGATGGGGAACACCTTCCCCATCGCCATGACTGCTAAGGACATCTTCGACAACACAGCAGCGGGACAAAGCGTCTTGCAGTCGCTTGAAGATCTGCGACTGGGGTTGTTGGCGGGCAATCTCGGAGAAATCAACACGGCCAATGCCGACCTGGCCACGTCAGCCACCCATCTGGGCAGCGTTCAGACCTTCTATGGAACTGCCGAGAGTACGATCTCGTCGGCCCTCGACCTTGCTTCGAAATCAGAACTGACGCTTCAGACGCAGCAGTCGGACTTGACCAGCGCCGACATGGCCCGGGCGATAACCGTGGAACAGACCGCTCAGACGCAGCAGCAAGCACTACTGTCAATGCGTGCAAAAATGCCGCGCGGATCGTTGTTCGACTTGCTTGGATGATCTACGACGGAGAAACGCGCGGTTTCGGTCATTCGGAAGTTCCAAGGCGAAATGACGTTGAGATGCAGCTTTCACCCAGCCCCCTGGGTTCACGCTGCCAGGCGTTGAGCTGGTCACGGTGTCAGGCCGGGTTCGAACGTATCCGCGAATAACGGGAACCCCGCCGAACCCGGCCGCCTGTGGCCTTTGCGGGGTTGGCCGGTCAAAATATGATCGCCACTTTGGCAGATTGATCCAGTTCTTGGCTGGCGAAATCAGAATCGCATTTATAGTCCATATTTTTGGCTCGTCAGAAGAAATCGTGGGTGGACTCCGGTTCGGGTAGCTTGCCAAGTGAGTGGTAGAGAGCAAGTTCGAGGACGTGGTAGGTGTGGAAGCCGTACGATTTTCTCATGGTGACTTTGGCCTTGTTGTTCAAGCCCTCCACGACGCCGCTGGAAAGCAGCTTTTGAGCGCGGAAGTAGTTGAGGATCAGTTCGCGATGGTTGCGAAGCGAACGGGCTATCTTCTTCATTGGTTCGATACGGGAGCGCATGGTCTGGCGGCACCACTCGTCGAGGAACTTGCCGGCCCAGGCGGGCGAACTGTGTTCCCAGAGTTGCTGAAAGGCTTCCTTAAGAAGGTAGGCACGGACGGTCTTGAGGTTGTAGCGCAGGAGATCGCGCAACCGGAAGTGCTGGTCGGCGCCGAGATTCTCGCTGTGGCGGAGCAGCAGCCAGCGCGACTTCTTGAGGACCGGCGCGCGACCCTCGCGTTTCATGCGGCTGGCTTCCTCGGCACGGACGTGGTCGAGTGCCTTGTTCATGTTGGCGACGATGTGGAAGCGGTCGAGAATGTGCAGCGCTTCGGAGCAGTTTTCGCGGATGAGCTTCAGATAGGGTTCCCACATGTCGGAGCAGACGAATACGATTTTGGAAATAACGTCCTTGCCCATGGCGGTGAAGAATCCCTGGAAGGATTCGATGGTTCGCTCTTTGCCTATCCAGAGCAGGCGGGTGACGCCGATATCAATCTGGTAGACCAGCGTCAGGTACTTGTGACCCTTGGCATATTGGATCTCGTCTACTCCGATGGCATCGATCTGTCCCAGAGTCCGGTGTTGGAGGCCCCAGGTGACCACGTGCTCGACCGCATCGAAGACCTTCTCCCAGGAAGTACGAAACGCTTCGGCAGTTTCTTTCCAGGACATCCGGCGGGCCCAGCGGGCCAGGAACAACATGTAGGCTCTGGTCAACGTGCGTTTGCCATCGCCCCAAGGGACTTCTTCGACGACGACGGCGCCGCAGCGGCGGCAATCGACACGTCGCATGGCGTACAGCAGGAAGACGAAGAATCCCCAAATGGGGATGAACTCGAAACGCCGCTCAGGGAGCTGATCGTAGCCGGGCGCGGGCTGATGGCACCGCGAGCAGACGGCGGTGGAACGCTTGCGCGGTCGCACGAAGATCTCTATGCTCTTGTGGTCGGAAGTGAATCGGGCTTGGTGGTAGACGAATCCCCGGAAGCGGTGGCAGCGATTTAGAATCGTGATGAGTTCCATGGCGCGAAAGCAAACGTCGGTGAAGACTTCCACGATAAACCGCGCTGCCCCAGCAGCGCCTGCCTTGCTGGAGCGGTACTGCCGCGGCCTGGACGGGTGGCCGAGAACTTGGATGGGGATGGAAAAGGATCTGCCGCCGGGCGAGAAACTGGTAGTCTGCTTCCGGCCCTTTCTGGAGGAACTCGTCGCTTCCGATCTATCGAGGAAAACGATTCAGAAACACGTCGATAACTTGTGGGCGTTGGGCGGAGAGATCATTCGGGATTTGCACACAGACCCTTCTCTGAGAAGAAAACCCATCGAGCAGATTCTCGCTAACCGCATCGATGACGAAGGTGGACCGCTGGTCTACGCCATGGAATCCGAGGAGGACCAACAGCGTTCCTTCGACTCCACTTGCAAGAAACTCCACCGTTTCCTCAGTCAAGCATCCCGCTGAATGCGGGCAAATTCACCCACAAATTCCGCCGACGAGGCATATTTTTTGGCGTTGGAGAACGTTCCAATGCCAGGGTTGCAGCCGAATACCACTGCTATTTTTCCGCACCCATGCCAAAACTCTCATGAACTAGCCGGCCCGAGGCATCGAATTCGAATGCTGCGCTGAAGCGGGCCTCCTCGGGGAGGCCAAAGCGAAGGTCGCAGACCTTGACCAGGGTCCCTCCTTCGATGTGCGGCGAAGGACCGGCCCGCCAATACGGATGCCGCGTGAAAGCCAGAAAGACTCTACCCGTCTTTGAAGCGCGAATCGCCGGTTCTTGCGGCAGCGGGGTTTCAGGCTTGAGTAAAGTCCGTCCGGAGTCGGGGTCAAAATCTCCCAGTAGATCCACGGGCACTACGCTCCAAGCCCTATCAGTTTCCACTACGCCCGTCCATTTCCATGGAACGAAAGGACCGGGCAGGGCTGTAACTCGGATGGGTCTGCGGCTATCGTACATCCTGGCTTCCAAGACGCCGATGGCTTCGTTGTGCCAAAATGCGCGCAGACCAAGGAATGCGCCTACCATGCCAAGCACAACCCACGCTCCGCTTCGCCCTTGCTTCTTTCGGGCTGCGCCGATCTCACTGTTCACCAGGCCCGCCAACAACGGGGCGAGCACGCCAATCAGCAGAATCACCCAGATCCACAAGTCCACGATGTAAACCCAATCCAGCCGGTACCATTCGTTGTTGAATGGCAACATCATGCGAATTCCGTAGGTGTTCCAACAGTCGAGGAATACGTGGCTGATGATCCCGGCGAAGACTGCAAGGTAGGCGCTGGCGAACGCCTGCAGGCCCGGTCGCTCCCTACGTACGAACAGCCACCAAATCGGCAGCGGCAATAACGCTAGCAGCGGCGAGACCGCCAGCGCATGCGACCAGCCGCGATGGCATTGAAAGTAGAATAGAGCGCCGGACAAGCCAGTGACCAAGTCGCCGTCGGGTAGGTTTGCGCCCACGATCAGGAGCGCCGTCGAGCCTGGCCCGAGCCGGTTGATCCCAGCGCGCGCGAGCATCAGCCCGAATAGAGAGTGCGTGAGGTTATCCATAAGTCAGATCCCGCCGTGTTCCCGGCGATTCAGACGCTCGGGAAGCGGGCAGATAACTTCATTGTGTCCGATGCCAATACTCTCCGCTGCACCGAGGATTGCTTCTAAGGTGTCGCCGTTTTCCGGAAGATCAGAATGTGCTGCCAAGGCAGGGCTTCGATCAACGAATCGAGCCGATAGCCCTCCGGTTCGATTTCTGCTTTTGCTTGCTCGACGCTCAACTTGTGCTCCGGGCGGATGGGGATGGCTGGGTCTTCTTTCCGGAACTCCAGAAGCACCAGTCGGCCGTCCGGTCGTAGCGCCGCCCGAATTTTCCGGAGCATCTCCTGCGGCTCGGCGAACTCGTGGTAGACGTCTACCAGCAGGGCCAAGTCGATCGTTTCGCTGGGCAGTTTGGGGTTCGCGGCATCGCCTAGCACAGGAGTGACATTTCGCAAGTTCAGCCGGCGGATGCGTTCTTGGATTAGGCGGATCATCCCAACCTGAATATCCACCGCATAGACTTTGCCCGTTGCTCCCACCCTCCGCGACACCAGTTCGGAGTAGTAACCCGATCCGGCGCCGACGTCCGCGACCGTCATTCCCGGCTTAAGCCGTAGCAAATCGACCGCGAGGCGGGGTCGCTCCTCATTCTCGCGTTCGGCGCGTTCCAGCCATTGGGCTCCACCTACGCCCATCACGGTGGCGTAGGTGCGCCCGCTCACAGGGTGACGTCCTGCATCCTGGGCGCAAAGCTGGCCGCAAAGTGCGAGCAGCGGTAGGGTTGATTGCAGCCATGGTCGCATTTCGATAAGGTCGGTATTGGATATTTACTATTATGATGCGGCCTAAAGTTCTGAAGTCTACGAATGCTGCCGTGCTTGCGGCGATCTGCTTCCTTGTTCTTCTAGGGTGCCAGAAGGGCGCCGCGCCGGAACGGGTCGGGAATATGGGCACGCCATTGGGCGTGGGCCCGTTGACCTACACAGCGGTTGACACGGAGTGGCGGGACAGCATTGAGTCTTCCAATGGGCCGCGCATCCCCAAGAACAAGTTCCTGCTCCTGAACTTGACGGTTGCGAATTCCTCCTCTGAGCAAAAAGCAGCTCCGCTACTGCAGATCGTGGATTCCAAAGGAGAAGTCCACCCCGAGATCGCCGAAGGCGATGGCGTCACGGATTGGATGGGGTATTTGCGGCTTCTGGCCGCCCACGAAAGCCGTTCCGGAAGGCTTCTCTTCGATGTCCCGCAGGGCGCGTGTAAGCTGCGTATCTCGAGCGGCGGCGACCCGGAACAGGAACAAACTGCGCTGATCGACATCCCGCTGCAACTCAACTCCGAGGCGCCAAGAGCTCCCGGCGCATCCGGTTTCGGTGGCGTAGAGGGTGTGCCTCAGTTGCCGGTGCCCGTCACGCCAGCCAAATAGGCTGACGCTATGGAACCCGTTCGGGACATTCTAGCTTGGTGCTGCTTGTGCCTGTCCGCCCTCGCGCCTAACACCGCAGGGGCTCCCCCGAAGCTCGCGATCGTCCAATTCGTGCTGCATGACCAGCGGGAAGACGCCCCTGCCATCTCGGCCGGCTACCGCTACGTTGCGGGCGAGGTGCTGTACCTTAGCTATCGCGTCTCTGGCTACAGCGTAAAGAGCGACAAGGTCGATCTTCGCTGGCAAATGTACCTGACCGATCCGGATGGCATCCTGCTGGCCCCCGTCGAGAACGGCGCGTTCAAGGATGAGGTCACCTTCAACGATAAAGACTGGCTGCCGCGCGTGGACCACGCCATCCCGTTGCCGCCACAATTGTATTCTGGGGACTACTTGATCCACCTGCGCGTCTCGGATGAAACCGCGCAGGCGATGGTTGAGCAGACGGTCCCGTTCCGAGTGCGGGGGCGGACGAAGGAAAAACTGGACTCCATCCTGATTCGAGGTTTGCGCTTCTATCGTGCCGAGGACGACCCTGCGCCCATCGACACTGTCGCTTATCAACCCGGCGCGACGGTTTGGGCGCGCTTTGAGATCGCCGGATATGTGTTCGGCGAGAAGAACACGTTCGACGTGGAGTACGGACTCGTGGTCTACCGCCCCTCGGGCGAGAAGCTTTACGAACAGCTGGTCGCGGCCAACGAGCACGATTCCCCGTTCTATCCCAAGTTCTGGTTGATGGGCGGTTTCAGCTTGAACCTGGGCGCAGACCTGTCACCGGGAGAGTACACGGTCAAGGTCCAGGTGCGTGATAAACTCGCCAAGACAGCCGGCGAGCAATCGGTGACATTTCAAGTTAGAAACTGAGGCGCGCCGTGGTTTACATCCGCAGGCAGGGGAGAAAGAGCATGGGACTGATGGGCCAGATCCGGGAATACCAGACTCCCAAGGGCGCTGTTGCCCTGTGGTGGTTCGGACAGAACGGCTACATTTTGAAATCAGCGGAGGGAACCCTGGCTGGCGTGGACCTGTATCTTACGGACAGTTGTGCCGCCGCCTACCCGGAAGTGGACCTTCATCGCAAGATCCCGGCGCTTATCGAGCCTGAGGACTTGGAACTCGACATCTTCGCCTGTACGCACAACCACCAGGACCATACCGATCCCGAGACCATCGGGCGACTGCGCAACAAAGACACGTTCCGTTTCCTGGGACCTGCGCCGAGTTGCACCGTTTACAGGCAGCAGCATGTCGAGGAGGGGCGCATCACGACGACTTACCCTGACTTCCAGGGCGAGTTTGCCGACCTGCGGGTCACTGGCACATTCGCGCTGCCGACCGATGATTCAGATCTCAACCACATGGGCTTTGTGTTCCAGTTCGGCAAGGGGCCCAAGATCTACGTGACTGGGGACACTGATTATCACGAACTGCTTAGTGCAACGCGGAAGCACGAGCCGGACGTGATGATCACCTGCATCAACGGCGGGTATAACAACCTCTCGCACTGGGAAGCCGCGAAGCTCGCCGCGGAGATCAAGCCCAAAGTGGCCATCCCTTGCCATTACGACCTATTCCCCGATAATTGCTGCGACCCCAAGCAGTTTCGAGCCGCACTCACGGTGGCCGCGCCCAGCGTTTTATACCAGGAGATGACGTACGGCGAACCGCTGTTGGTATCGCTGGCGTAGCAGTAGAGGATCGATCCGAACTGTCGAAGATTTCACGGGCCGCGGCGAGATGGGGCTGCACGCTCGGCTGTGCCATTAGTCCGGCGTTCTCCTTGCGCCAGTCTCAGCGCGATCGCCGGATATGCGCGGCCGCCTCACGGAAGAACTCCTCGAGTGACCTCAGTGATGGCTCGCTCAGATCGCGCAGTGTGATCGACACCACCAGCCTCGCGCGCCGTTCCTGAGCAATCAGGTTCGCCAGGAATTGCGCCCTATGGTAATCGGCACCACAGCCAACGCCGGCAATCGATTCTGCCTTTTCGCTGATCAGCAGGGTGGAGAGACAGCGCCCATGCCCCACGACCATCTCATGGCAAGAGTGATTGACCGCTGGGCCTTCGGCCACGTCGGCCGGCAAGCTAAGCCCATCCCGGAATAGCTGCCCAGCCGCCCGCTCCAGAATACGGCGCAGCTTGATCCCCGCCGCGTCGTAGCGGGTGTCTCCGAAAAAGGCGAGTTCGCCGTATTCCACTACGCCTGCGGCTGCCAGCTGGTGGACCAGCGCGGCATACGCCGAAGCCGCAGTACGTCCGCTTAACTGAAATCCGCATGGCAGGTGGTCGTAGTGAAGCACCAGTCCCGAGTGTCCTCGGATTTGCCGCTGCGAGTCGTGCAGGTTCTTCCAGTCAACCGTATTCGCGATGCCCCCCTGGAACACGGAATTCTGGTAAAGCGAGTTGGTGAGGGAAGTACACTCATCGACGCCCGGCTGGGTCACGAAATTTGTCTCCCTCAGCCATCCGAGCGCGAACACCACGTAATGGATGAACTGCAGATACTGCGACAGCGAAGCCCCGGGCGCAAACGCCAGGCTGGCGAGTGGGTATCCGCAGCGGCGCAGTAAGCTGGTCTTAAGGCCCGCTGCCGCGGGCTCCCCTTTACGGCTCACCAAGAGGAATACGCGGTCCTGCCGCGGGTCCTTGGGAGCGCGGTAATCGGCCATCCGCAACGGTTCGCCAATCACGATCTTGATGCCCGTCTCCCCCGTCTTGGCAAGGCTCCCTTCAACGTTCTGCTTCGTCCAATGAGCGGCGCCCTTGAGCGTCGGTGAAAGCACGAGCGTAACCTTGTCGCGCCCTGAAAGTCCCTGCTGGTGCAGGAACGCCGCCAGGCGAAACGCTGTCTGAATCTGGCCTTTGGAAAGGTACGTTGCTCCGATCCAATCCCCTAACGGCGTGCCTGCCAGGCCCAACGCGTAGAGGCTGCTCCGCGACATCGGCGCGCTGTGGCGGCCGGTGGTCGTGTCGCCCCCGTCGAGTTGTACGGCCGCTTGGATGTACCCACGCCGCGCCGCCAGTTCATCGAGTGCTGAGCCCGACCGCGCCAGGCAAAGGATGTTTGGCTTGCTCTCGATGCCTAGCTCGTCGTAAAGTGCTGCCAGTTTCTCGAGGTTGAGGACGGCCTCATGCGTAGCTTGTTCCATTGCCAAGCCCACTACTAGCGTCGATTTCAAGGCTGATTCAAGCGAACTGGAGCGCCGCTTTATATCGGCGAGAATTGCCTTCAGCTTGACGGGATCGGTTGAATCGAGAATGTACTGTTTTGGTCCACGTTTGAGCAGATCGCTCGCGAGGTACATGGCCTTGTCTTCAATCGAGCCACCCGCGCCGGCCCAGATCACGTACTTCAGCGGGACCCTGTGTTCTGCTTTGATCGCGGCCTTAACCTCATCCAATTCGTTGAGCACCGCGCTTGGCCACTCGGGGTGCCTCGGTGCGAGCCAGCTCAGGTGAAACAAGCCGTAACAGTTCCGGGCCACGGCGCCGCCGGGCATGGCTTCCATCCCAATCCGGATCAACTCGTTCAGCGCTGGTTCCAGACCCGCCACACCGCGCCTGCGTGCCTTGGAGTCCAGTGCCTGCAAGCGCGCCAGCACCTTTCTTCGCTCAAACTCACCAGCCAGGTGCTCGGAGGATGGAACATCGCTATCCAGGCGGAGGATCACTCGTCCGTTCTACCATACGCATCCGACCTCGACCAGCAGCGGCTGTTGGGATTACGGTACCCACGCAGGTGCAATCGAAATCCAGGGTAGCCACATCAAGGCCCGGGCTACGCGATGGTATCGTGTCAGCATGAGACGCCGCTCCGTGCTTGGCTTGATGGCGCTCACTCTGTCCGCCTGCCGGGAACTGCCCCAGAAACTGCTGATCCCCGTGCCGCCGGAAACCGTAAGGGAGTGGGTGCGCCGCGGAGTCGAGACGCCGGATGCAGCCGGTGCGCCAGAGCCGATGCGCAGCCTGCGGCCCAAGTCTTGGGTGCGGGCCGGGTACTTTCACGCTCGAAGGTCCGTTCAAGTCGAGGCTTTCGGGTTCGATTCGAGCGCCGGTGCATTGGAAGCGGCACAGAAGTGGCATTTCCGTGAGGGCGCAGTGGTTCGCTTGCGCGGCCAGATCTTCCTCGTCTTCTCGTCAAATGAATTCGACCAGGATGAGCTGCGGGAAACTGCCCGGATTCTGGAGGCGGCGTGGTTCGCAAGCGGCCGCTAGAACTGTCTTACGCGCTGGAGCGGTTTCAGCAAGCCTCGCTGCTGGCGATGCTGGCTTGCGGCTATCTGGCCGTTGCCTTTTCGGGAGAGCTAGACGCGGCAGGGCTGTTGCTGGGTGCGGCGGCCCTGTTAGCGCGTCTGTTGCACCTTTCGCGCGTTGTGCGAATCTCAATCGCCGCGAAGTGGGTCAACCTCGCCGCCGTCCTTTTTCTGCTTTTTCTACCGGCCGACTACCTCTGGCTATCGCGCGACCTCACACGGGCCACTGTGCACATGGTTATCTTCGTTGCGGCCGCGAAGTTGTTGACCGCATCCACCAGTCGCGACTCCGTGCTGCTCGGCGTCATCGCCTTCCTCGAGATTCTGGCCGCATCCGTCCTCTCCACGAACCTGACATTTCTAGTTCTGTTGGTGCCATTCCTGGGCGCCTCTCTGGCGGCTTTGGCCAGCTCCGAAATCCGCCGCTCAATGACTGGCCGGGAAGTCATGCGGGCGGGCGCTCCGTCCTTGGGACGGCGTCTCGCCCTGCTGACTGCCCTGTCCGGTACGGCGATACTCGCGCTCACCGTCGCGCTGTTCTTCGTCCTGCCTAGAACTGCCCGCTCAGCGTTGGAGCGACTGATGCCCGCTTCGCAGCGTATCTCCATCTTCGCGCCCGACGTCGTATTAGGTCGCTTTGGAGCCATCGTGAGCAGCAGTAAGCCAGTGCTGCATGCGTTGTTCGAAGGCGAGGAGCCGCCTCCCGGCCTGCACTGGCGCGGCACCGCGCTGGCGGAATTCGATGGCCGCAAATGGTTTAATTCACCTCGGGCCAGGGAGAGTCTGCGGGTTGGCGAGGACGGTCTGGTGCAGCTCGTCTCGGACGACCAGAGGCGGCGTGCGGGACGACGCTTGACTTACGAAGTCGTGCTCGATTTCGCCTCTGAGTATTTGTACTTTGCCGGGCTTCCCGAAAACCTGCGCATCGGAACCGACGTCCTGGTTCGCAATGCGTCTGGTGGCGTGGGACTGCCCTTCGGCCCGGAAGGGGGCCTCCGCTACGTCGTTTACAGCTTCGCAGGTCCACGCGAGGTTTTCGACGAAGCTCCGCCGCCAGGCCTCACGCAGGCGGAGCGCGGTTTCTACTTGCGCTTGCCTGCAATGGATCCTCGCATCCTCGATTTGGCGCGAAGTATTACCGCCTCCGAAACTGGCGATGACGCCCGCGCGAGCGCCGTCGAGCTCGATCTGCGAAGTCGCTTCACTTATTCACTCGATACCTCTGCCTCCGCCGGATCGGCCGATCCGCTCGCCGACTTCCTGTTCGTCCGGAAAAAGGGCTACTGCGAGTACTTCGCCTCCGCCATGGCCGTGATGCTGAGGGAGTTGTCCATTCCGTCGCGCGTGGCTACCGGTTTCGTGGGCGGTGCGCCAAACCCGCTGACAAAGTGGATGGTGTTACGGGCCTCCGACGCGCACGCCTGGGTGGAGGCGTGGATTCCCGGGCAGGGCTGGACCACATTCGACCCTACCCCCGCTTCGGGTGAGATGGAATCGAATTTGGGCATTCTTGCCCGTTTCAATATGTACCTGGACGCCGCCGACACCTTCTGGCAGGAGTGGGTAGTTGGCTACGATCTGGACCGGCAGTTGACCCTCGCCTTCCGGGTTGAACAGTCCAGGCGTCTGGGTGTCCCATGGTTGGTCCAGGCGTATCAGCGACTGCTTCGGGCCCGACTGCCTGGGGGTGCTGACACCAGATCGATCGGAGGGTCGCTATTGGCGATCGGCGGGTTGCTGGGCATCGGCTTTCTGCTTCGCCGCCGCTTTGCCGGGTGGATTAGGCGCAGAACCCTGGTCCGGCCAAACGCGCGCGACTCTGCGTCCTCCCATGAAGCGGCCAAACTATACCGACGAATGTTGGCCGCGCTTCGCAAACGCGGCATAGAGAAACTCGCCTTCCAGACTGCGGGCGAGTTTGCCGCCAGCCTCTCCGACAACCTCCTGAACCCGCTTGTCAATGATTTCACCATGGGTTACGAGTCAGTACGATTTGGCCGCAAGACAGAGCCCGTCCTCGAAATGGAAGCTCTGCTGCGGAGGATCGAAGCCCTCCCACACTGAGGTGCGCGAAGCCTGTCCACCGATTGAGAAGAATCGAGCTCCGGGCTTTAGCCGTCCAACACTACTGTGGCATCCGTCATACATTGGCCCCTTGAGTTTGGAACCGTAGGTGCGCGGCCGGGATCTATCTTAAGGTGGCATTGCTCTTTGGAAGGGCCGGCGAGGCTGGCTGGTACAATTAAGGGATTCCTATGCGTTTGAACGGCAATTCCGGGAAGAAGATCATTCTCCTCCGCCCTAGAGGGTTCTGTGCCGGTGTAGTGCGCGCGATCGACGTCGTCAAGATCGCCCTGGACTTGTACGGCTCACCCATCTATGTACGCAAGGAGATTGTTCATAACCGTCACGTGGTCAATGAGTTGCGCGATCAAGGGGCGATTTTCGTGGACGAGCTGCATCAAGTTCCTATCGGAAGCCGGGTCATATTCAGCGCCCATGGCGTCTCCCCGGCGGTGCGGCAGCAAGCACTGGAACGGTCCCTAAAAGTAGTGGACGCTACTTGTCCCCTGGTCACAAAAGTACACATAGAAGCAGTCAAGTTTGCCCGGCAGAATTCCACCATTCTTCTGATTGGGCATCGTGACCACGAGGAGATTGATGGCACGTTTGGCGAGGCGCCGAGGAACACGATCATCGTGCAATCCGAAGCAGACGCCGAGGTCGTTCAGGTGCCCGATCCGGAAAAGGTGACCTTCCTCACGCAGACCACGCTCAGTTTGGATGAGACCCGTGGAATCATACAGATCCTGAAGCGCCGCTTCCCCAAGATCGCAGGACCCCGGTCGCAGGATATCTGCTACGCCACGGAGAATCGTCAACTTGCGGTCAAGGCAGTCGCTCCGCTGTGCCAGTTGCTGCTTGTGGTCGGATCCCAGAATAGTTCCAATTCCAAGCGTCTGGTCGAGGTCTGCAAGAAATCGAACGTGCCCGGCTATCTTTTGGACGACTGCTCGTTTCTCAAGGACGAATGGTTCACCGGTGTGGACACAGTTTCGGTGACCGCTGGCGCGTCCGCTCCAGAGCACCTTGTGCAGGAGTTGATCGAGGCTCTGCAGGACCGCGGGTATTCAGATTTGGAAGAGTTGGATATTGTCGATGAGGACGTGAGATTCCAGTTGCCGCAGGAGTTGCAAGGCGGCGTGGTGCGAGCGAGTTCAATTCTGCCAGCCGTATGACCCCTGGACTGCAATTGGCTGATTCGGTGGTCGCCGGTGTATCTCACGCCGTGCTCCGTGCTTCAGGTCGTCTGCTCGGCCTTCAGCATCCCGACGGATTTTGGTGCGGCGAACTCACGGCCGATTCCACGCTGGAGTCGGACTGGCTGCTGCTTTTGCTTTGGCTCCATCCACCACAGGGCGGCGTCTGGGCTCCCCCCGAGCGTGAGAAGGTGGAGCGCGCGGCGCGTTCGATTCTAGAGCGGCAGTTACCAGATGGCGGTTTCAGTATTTACCCCTCCGGCCCGTCGGACGTCAGCGCCAGCGTGAAGGCCTATTTCGCACTGAAACTTGCTGGCGAACCGGTGGATGGCGAGCCGTTGGCCAAGCTGCGGAAGCGCATTCTGGCCCTTGGCGGAATCCAGGCTGCGAACAGCTACGTAAAGATCAATTTAAGTCTGTTTAACCTGTATCCGCGAGACCATGTAGCAACTGTGCCGCCCGAGGTCGTTCTGCTGGGCAATTTGCTGTACCAGATGTCCTCCTGGACTCGCGCGATCATCATGCCTCTGTCGATTGTGCAGGCGCTTGATCGCGAAGGCCGCCCGGTGCCGGCTGGATTCACCTTGGAAGAGTTGTTCTTGCCCGGCGAACCGCTCGATTTCCACCGCGACCGCGACTTTTTCTCGTGGCACAACGCGTTCATCCGGCTCGATGGGGTTTTGAAGTGGTGGGAGCGCCGCGGCCTGAAATCCATTCGCAGGAAGGCCATCCACGCGGCCGAGAAGTGGATGTTGGCCCGATTCGAGCTATCCGATGGGCTCGGAGCGATCTACCCGCCGATGATGTACTCCATCATGGCGCTAGACCTGCTCGGCTATGCCCCCGATTCGCCAGAGCGCTCGCGCGCTCAGAGCCAGTTCGATCGCCTGCTGATTGATACCCCCGGGCGATGTGTGTTTCAACCTTGCTTTTCACCGGTGTGGGATACGGCAATCGTGGCGTTTTCCCTCGGGGAAGCGGGCACGGCCGCGCCTGAAGCGGTCGGGCGCGCCGCACGCTGGCTACTGGACAAAGAGGTCCGGCAGCGCGGTGACTGGTCGATTAAGCGGCCGAAAGCCGAACCGGCCGGCTGGTATTTCGAGTTTGCCAACGAGTTTTATCCCGATATCGACGATACGGCGATGGTGCTGCTCGCACTGGCGCATGCCCGGGCACTGGTTTCCCCGCGCGTGGAAGAGTCCGCGCAGCGCGCCATCGCCTGGCTGCTCGCCATGCAATCGCGAGACGGCGGCTGGGCCGCATTTGACGTCGACAACGATTGGGAATTCCTGAACAACGTTCCCTTTGCCGACCACAACGCGATGCTCGACCCCACCTGCCCGGACATCACCGGCAGGGTCCTCGAAGCGCTGGCGAGGTGGGGCATGGACCCGGAGAACGCTGCTATCCGGCGAGGCGTCCGTTACCTGCTGAAGACGCAGGAGCGTGACGGCTCCTGGTACGGACGCTGGGGAGTGGACTACATCTACGGGACATTCCTGGCATTACGCGGGCTTCGCGCCGCTGGATACGATGACCGGGAGGCAGAGGTGCTGCGCGCGGGAGAGTGGCTCCGTTCCGTCCAGAATGCGGACGGAGGGTGGGGTGAGAGTTGCGAAAGCTACGATCGGGGGACCTTCGTGCCAGCCGCGAGTACGCCTTCGCAAACTGCTTGGGCCGTATTAGGGCTGCTGGCTGGCGGTGATACAACCAGCGAGAGCGTCTCAAAAGGGGTCGAATATCTGATCGGATCCCAGCGCGCGGATGACGGCTGGGACGAAGCGCTCGCCACCGGCGCTGGATTTCCGCGGGTTTTCTACTTGAGCTACCACCTCTACCGGGATAGCTTTCCGGTGCTGGCGCTGGCCGAATTCCAGAAACTGCGGGCCGCTGAGGCGGGCGCAAAGCCCGGCGGCTTCCCGGGAGTGCGCCGGTGACGGCCGGGCCCGGCGCCGCGCAGTTTGGCGGGGTGGCCATTTGAAGCCGGCCCTGGTCACGGGAGCTTCAGGCTTCCTGGGCTGGCACGTCGTCCAAGTGCTGCGCCAGCGGGGTATCCCCGTGCGGGCGCTAGTGAGAAGACCGGCATCGGTGGAGGATCTGGATGCGGAACTCCTGCAGGGAGACCTGCGCGATCCAGCATCAGTCGCACGAGCCGCGGCGGGTTGCAGCCTCGTGTTTCACGTTGCCGCCGACTACCGGTTGTGGGTCCGCGATCCTGCGGAGATGTTTCATTCGAATGTGGATGGCACGCGCAATGTGATGGAAGCCGCGCTGCGGGCTGGCGTCGAACGTGTCGTTTACACCAGCACCGTGGGCTGCATTGGATTCGTGAGGGGCGGGTTGGGTGATGAGGCCACCCCCGTCTCCTACGGAGACATGACGGGGCCGTATAAGCAGTCCAAGTATCAGGCCGAGCAAGTCGCACTGCAGTACGCCAGTGGACGGCTGCCCGTGGTGATCGTTAATCCGACCACGCCGGTCGGCGAGCACGACGTCAAGCCCACCCCGACCGGCCAGACCATCGTCGATTTCCTGCGGGGTGCCATGCCCGCCTACATCGATACAGGGCTGAACGTCGTGGATGCGCGCGAGACCGCGGAGGGCCACTGGCTGGCCTGCGAGCACGGCCGGGTCGGCGAACGTTATATTCTCGGAAGCGAGAATCTGACCCTGCGACAGATTTTCGAGGCGCTGTCGGCGATCAGCGGGCGACCTGCGCCCAAGACCGAGATCCCTTGGCTGGTGGCCTGGCTGGCGGGCGTCTGCTCCACGGGATTGGCGAATTTGACCGGCAATCCGCCGCGAGTGCCGCTCGCCGCGGTTCAAATGGCCCGGAAGAAGATGTGGGTGACGCATGCCAAAGCGGAGCGGGAACTCGGGTTCCATCCGTCGCCGGCAGGAGTCGCGCTGCGCCGGGCGGCGGATTGGTTCCAGGGCAATGGCTACTGCTGACGGAATCGGAGTGGAAGCCGATGTCCTCGCCATCGCAGCCGAAGAACGCGAGTTTGCCGGATTGCTCGCGCAGGCGAATGAGAAGCGGCGACTGATAGGATGGCCCGTGGAATGCGCCTGGTGGGTCATGGCGGGGCCGGTGCGCTGGCTATTGGTTGCTGACGGCCCTGGGGCCGCGCGCGCGGCTGGGGCAACTGCAGCGGCACTGGCGCGGTGTTCCGTGCGGTGTGTCCTTAGCACCGGACTGTGCGGCGCTCTGGACGCACACTTGGCGCCGGGCCAGCTTGTGCATGCGGTCGAGGTGGTTGACGGCCGTGGGAGGTTATGGCAATCGCTGCTGCCCGATGCTGGAACGCAGCCGGTTCGGGTGCTCTCGGTCGACCGTGTGGCTGTAACGGCCGCCGAAAAGCGGAGCTTGGCTGCAAGCGGGGCCGGAGTTGTCGAG
>Ga0118677_10000887_pt1 | contig 64323 bp, 56 predicted proteins | sample AliMusrvi5mmetaG_FD_86154 | JGI IMG/M metagenome (GOLD analysis project Ga0118677, IMG submission 86154) | reverse complement strand
GAATGACAATATTAAAATAGCTATGAATCAGTTAACTAAAGAACAAATCAGAGGGATATTAGTAAGCCTGTTCCTATTAATATTTTCTGCAGCATTAGTGGTTGGTCAGAATCGGGAGAATAAAGAAGCTGGTCTGAAGGCGCTCGATGATCATTATGGTTTCCTAAATACAAATCTGGAAACTCCTTTAAGTGTGGATGAACTTTGCCATAAATGAATCAGATGGAAATGGAGTATTAAGCCTGCACAGTGTTCCGTTAATGACCAAAGAGATTGGTGAAAACGAATAAATTCTCCTAAAAATTAATTAGGGATTTATGATAAATGCAATCCAAAGCCTTCATTCTGGAAGAAAGCATCTTTGACCACAAAAGTTTATAGTTCCAATTGCCATACTGCTAACTTCTGCCTTTACCCTATTTCAGGAACTTCTCCCTCCGCTGAAGATTAGTTAGTCCGCCCAGGAAAAAGATGACACTGGATATGGAAAGAAACAGACGATTTTTCCGGGAAACCTGGGACCAGATCATCTCATTCATCTTTTCAGGAATAGAATAAGGGTTATGAAATACATTCCACTGAGTCCTGGAAAGGGCGTCACTAAACATCAGGAGGAGAACTCCAATAATAATCATTACTACTGCAGTTCCGTTTCCATTTTTTACGATCGTTGAGACCAAAAAAGCGAGACATCCCAGGAACAGGATAGGGAACATCAACTGCCACGACATCTCGAAAACCGGGAAGGGGATCAAACCATAATAGCCTATCCAGCAAAAAAGGTAGAGAAAAAACCAGGTCAATAAAAAGATCATCACCAGTCGAACCATCCAGACTTTGTAACGGTAATCGGGAATCCCGAAAAGAATCTCCAGTATTCTGGTATCTGCATCGCTTTGAATACCAAATACGGTCGGGTAAAAAACAAGGAGAATACCCGGGAAGAAAAGAATGGCATATACCGAAGCCGAGTCGTATCCTGGAGTATTGAAAACCACATTAATAGATAGCAATATAAAAAACAGCAGGGCGGCAAGGACGAACCAGATGAACCTGCCGGCAAAAATGATTTTAAGGTTGTACCGGGCCATTTTAAGAATCAGATCGGCCCAGAAATAGAGACGGCTCTGCTTTGAAAATATCTTTACTGAATTATCCATCTTACTATATTCACAATGATTAACCTGAATTTACTGTTTATGATTCTGTCACCAGGGTTTTTCTGACTCACCTCGCTCCATCTCCCCATCTCTCAATCCCCGCCTCGCTCCCGCTCATTATACCTTAATTCCCTTCAACAGGCACAAATAGGCCTCCTCGAGTACCGGTTTTACAGGAATGGCATCTTCAGCGGGCCTTTCGGCTGAAAGGAACCTTAGTTTAATATTTTCGCCGTCGCGCATATGATGTACTACCCGGTCTTTAGCAGGGAAGGCATCAAAATCGCGGGCCGGAATAGTAAATTGCCAGACCAGCCCATCGGCAAGTTTAACCATGTTGGCCGGATTCCCGGCATAATGAAGTTGTCCGTGATTAACCACGGCGACCTGGTTACAGGAGCTTGAAATATCTTCGATGATATGTGTCGAAAAAATGACCACCCTTTCACGGCTCAATTCGACCAGCAGGTTTCTGAACCGTATCCTTTCGCGCGGATCAAGACCTGCCGTTGGTTCGTCAACAACCAGGATTCGTGGCAGGTGCAACAGAATCTGAGCAATCCCAATCCGCTGCTTCATCCCGCCTGAAAATCCCCCGATCTTATCATCCTTACGATCCCACAGGTGGACTGAAGAGAGAACGTATTCAATGCGTACTGCACGTTCTGAAGGAATAGTCAGCCCCTTCAGGATACCCTGGTAATCAAGGAATTCATAGGCCGACATATTTTCGTATGACCCGAATTCCTGCGGAAGGTAGCCGATAAGTCCCTGCAATTCTTCCCTTTTTTCCTGGGTATCTATTCCATTGATCCAAACCTTACCATAGCTTTGTTCATAAATTCCGCAAATAATCCGCATCATGGTAGATTTACCGGCCCCGTTCGGACCTAATAACCCAATCATTCCGGTCTCTATCTCCAGCGATACCCCTTTGAGTGCCTTAAAAGCATCGCGCTTACGACCAATTAGCGGCATTTGCTCAACCAATTTAAAAAAGATCCGTCTCGAACGGGCAAAACGACCTTGCAGCCTTTCAATATTAACCTTTTTGTCATAGAGCATATGTGCTGTCATTTGAACAGTCAGGGCAAAATACCACAGTATGCCAATCATGATTACTGAACCTGTTGATTTCCATGACAGGTAAAAGAGTATCAGGAAAATAAGCGGAAGAATCCAGTAAATGAATGAGTAACCCCACCCGGATATTCTGGCGGGCCATTTTAGTTGATCACGTTCACCTTTATAATTGAGATATTGTTGTATTGGTCCCCACAAATACATAATGAGAAAGAATATAACATGAGCCAGAATAAACATGTAGAGGCCATTCTTCAGGTAGCTGAAAGTAAAATAAAACAGGAATCCGAGGACCGGTAGTTCCCAGACAAAGTCATCGAAGTCTTTCCAATGATGATAATACCTGACCTGTCCGGCTCTTTCCCGGATATTCCGGTTACCAATCCATTCTCGCTGGAACCGGCTGCCCCAGTCGTATATTTTTACCAGGTTTTGCACCGTGATATGGATTGGTTCATCAGGATCAATCAATGTCTCTTTAGCCTTGCGTAAGCTATTCATGATAAACCAGGTGGAGCCGGGAACGACCAGGACGACAGCAATCAGGTCAAGCATTTGCCAGAGAAAGGCATCCACCCCGGTGTAAATTAAATAAATGCCCAGCACCAGGAGGATTAACTGGATTATTTTGATTCTCAGAGATAATCCTTTCATCCATCGAACCGCATTTTCAAGGCCGAAGTAGAAGGTCGGAATAAAGATCAGGGTTAACAAAGTGCTCATACTAAGTCCACCGATTACAGTGATTGCAAATGGTGCACCAATTGCCCCTACATATTCGTTATCGCCCATTGCCAGCGGAAACATGGCGACTACTGTGACAATGGCAGTAATCAGGATGGGACGGATCCGTGACATCCCGGCAAGAATCAATGCCCGTTCAGTGCGGAAGCCCCGTTTTCGAAGGATGTTGGTATAATCGATCAGGATAATTCCGTTATTGACCACAATGCCGATTAAGATGATAAACCCGATGAGTGTATTGGCACTAAAGAGGGTATTGCCGGTAAGTATAAGGGCGACAAAGGAACCGATCGCGGCAAGAGGTATTGAAAACATCAGGACAAAAGGTGTCGTCAGTGATTCAAAAACCGAGGCAAGAATCATAAATATGAGGATAAATGCCGCCAGGATCAGAAAGTAAAAATCTTTCAGTTCATCCTCTTCATGAATCACCTGGACTGCGACACCTGCTGGCAGTTTGTAGCTTTCAACCACCCTATCGACTTCTTGCCGGTAGGTGGTCAGCAAATCTTTCGAATCCTGGGCCGCAGAGACAAAAGAGTAGGTCACCTCGATCTGCTTTTCGCGGTTGAACATGAAGTTTCCGGCGTGATATGCGGCCGTCTCCCGCGCCTTCGGTAGCCCCAAGCCCACGCTGACCAACAGTTACCAGCCTGAGCTACTCGGGCTCCGCACCTTCCCCACGTTGATGGGCTACTCCAGCCGCTTAATGGCTGAGAGTTGGGAGTCGAGCCTGCTCTACTATGCATCGCTGGCGGACGAGATGTATATGCCGCCATCGCAATTGAATCTTGTTGTGCCGGAGTGGACACGGTCAACCGTGGAACGCATCTTTGCAACGCACCTCGAAGATTGGCCGGCCCTGCTGCGGTCATTGCGTTGGGTAGGTGATGGCGTGCGGCAGAAGAACAGGAAACAGGGGTCCGCGGCGGGGGCCGCGGGAAATTGATCGGGAGGAGACGGCGTTGAAATCCACAAGAAAACTATTTCTCATCGGCCTGGCGCTGACGCTTTGTACGATTCCAGCCTGGATGTACGCGCAGGAGAAAGAACGTCCGACGTTCCGCGTGAAAGTCGACATGGTGGTTATGAGTTTCACCGTGACTGACAGCAAGGGCAAATACATCAACAACCTGAAGCCGAAGGAAATCCGCATCACGGAAGATGGCATTGTGCAGAAGCTCAATACGTTCGCCGAGGGCAACAAACCGGTGGTCCAGGTGCTGGAAGATGGTTCCACCAAACCCTTGCTGAATGCCGCTGAAAGCGATCCGAAGGCGGGGCCCGATGTCCGCTCCGATGCCTTCGTCGGCACCAACGTATTCGTGCTCTTCGATACGAGCAACTACATGTATCGCGGCTTCGTTTATGCTTCCGACGCGATCGCCGATTTCGTGCGCGGGCTTGACCGTGCCGACTCCGTCGCCGTCTATACGTTCAGCCGTAATCTCTCTCGCCCGTCAGAGCTGACCCGCGACCGCAACAACGCCATCCTGGGTCTTCGCAAGGCCGTCGCCGGCGATGACGCAGCACTCTACAACGCGCTACTACTGACGCTGCGCGATGCCGCCAAGGTTCCGGGCCGCAAGGTGGTGATCGTCTTCTCAAACGGCCCCGATAACGCCAGCATGGTGGCTCCCGACGACGTCCGCGCCGTGGCCGAGGACGAGGGAATCCCGATCTACGTGATCTCGACCAGTGAAGCCAGCAAGGACGCCATCTCCGCCGGCGTCTTCAAGCGCCTCTCCACTCGCACCGGTGGCCGCACCTACTTCGCCAAGACCTGGCAAAAGCAGGTAGAGGCCTTCGAATCGATTCGTGAAGATCTTGGCAACTCCTACACCGTGACCTACTATCCGCAACCCAATCCGAATGAAGGATTTCGTAAAGTAGGTGTAGAGATTGTGACTGACGCGGCCAAGAAGTACCGTATCCGCGCCCGTCCAGGTTATCGTCCGCACGGAGGTTTCTAGTCTGAGTACTGCCCGCACCATGCCCGGTGGCTATGCTGCCAAGGAAGAGAAAGAGCTTGGCCTGTGCCGTTGGTGTAGTCTGCCTGTACCAAAGCGCCGGCGTACGTTCTGCTCGGACTTTTGTGTTGACGAGTGGAAGCTGCGGACCGATCCCGGTTATCTGCGTGAACGGGTGCTGGTCCGCGATAAAGGGATCTGCGCGATGTGCGGTATTGACACCCTGAATGCCTGGATCAGCATCAAGCGCGCCCGCTGGGAGCGCCGGAAGGTGATGTTGATCGAGTGGGGCTTGAAGTCGCTCAACCGCCGCAGCCTGTGGGATGCCGATCACATTGTGCCTGTGGTGCACGGCGGCGGCGAATGCGACCTAGACAACATGCGAACGCTCTGCCTCAAGTGCCACCGGAAAGTGACCGCGGAGTTACGTGAGGCCCGCGTCGCAGCCAGAAGGGCCGCCGCTACTTCCACGTCAAATTGACGATGTGGTCCTTGCCCGCCACTGCGTCAATCCGGACTGATACCGTCTTTGCCGCGGCATCGAAATACCAGCTTCCAGCCGTCAGTTGCGCCTTCGATTTCACTTCGCGAAACTTGGCCGCGTCCACTTCGTAGACATCGTCCGGCCGCGTCATCTCATGCATCACCCATTCGTAGGTGCGGGTCTTCATTGACTCGATTTCGATGCGATAGAAATCCATGGCAGGCGAGGTGTGGATCTGCGAGATGATCTCCAGATCCGGCTCCCAGATGAAAAACTCACCGCCGAGTTTGGGGAAGTAGTGGACCCGGTACAGTCCGTCTTCGGCCAGCGGCAACACCGCGCCGTTCTTGGAAAACAGCGGCAGGCTTCCGGCAGGTTCGTCAATTTCGATGGTCTTCCGCCCCGGGGTCGCCATACCTGTCCGCAGATTGGTCCAGATGCCGCGCGGCAGGTAGACGCTACGCTTGGTCGCGCCATTGCACAGCGGTGCGACCAACAGTTCGTCGCCCACCATGAACTCATCGGTGCGTTTGGCGCCCTCCAGGTCGGCCGGGAATTGGAAAGGCAGTGGCCGGATCACCGGATATCCGCGATCGCGCGCCTCCTGCAGATAGGTCACCAGATACGGACCCAGTGCTGCCCGTAGCGGGCCGGGCTTCGCCGAGTACAACAGCGGCGCGAAGTCCCATTCGTTGGCGGCCGGCGCCAGTATGCCGGAGAGAGACGCATGCGCCATGGCTGGAATCAGTTCGCAGCCTTTGAATGGAAGTTTCTTTGCGTAGCGGGGTACTTCACTCGCGGCCAGCGGCTTCACGTCGTCCTCGTGATAGGCGATCGCTCCCACAACTTTCAAGTGCTCTTCGAACATCTCTTTGGGCGCCGGACCGTAATAGAAGAAGTATTCCATCTGGTTCGCCCTTAATGCGGTGGCTTGCAGACGATCTCTCAGATCGAACTTCCACTGTCCGCCGCGGGCATGATAGAGCGCGAAGCCCCGCGTTGAAATAACGAACGGCTGCTCGGTCTGAATGACCTTGCCGCGCGCCGCATACGTTGCGTCCGTGCGTGCGCCCAGGCCCCAGTAGTCTTCGTCCTTCTGTGCGATGTGCTCTGCCACCACGCCGTCTGCCGTCTTGCGGACGGGCACGGTGTCTTCCATCAGCACGCTGCCGCTCTTGCGCTGCCGCACCCGAACCTTGAGGTCCGCCTTCGCAATATCGACGATCAGATGCTCCGTCTGGAAGCGCAACATTTCGCCCGTATCGGCGCGCAACACGGCCACTCGCTCGGCATGCGCCGCGGACGAAGCTGCCGTATCAGCGCCGAACTTGCGAGCAAAGCGGAACGTCGAGGCGGAGAGCCACTCGATCTCGGCCGAGCCCTCCGCCGCAGGCAGCGGATATACATTCGATTCGGCTCGCGCTTCCTGCCACAGGAATGCCGGAGCCAGCAATAGCAGCCATTTCATTAAACAAGCACCAGCGTCTGTTGGACCTCGCCTGTGGTTCCGGCCGACTTGTCGCCAACAAATACGTTGACTTCCGAGCGGATGCCGAATTCGGGCAGATAGATGCCAGGCTCGATGCTGAAGCAGGTCCACGGCACCACTTTGCGTTCGTCGTGCGTTTCCAGGTTGTCCATGTTCGCGCCTGTGCCGTGCACATCTTCACCGATAGAGTGGCCCGTGCGATGGAAGAAAAACTCTCCGTAGCCATGCTTTGTGATGTAGCCACGAGTTGCGTCATCCACTTCGAAGCCACGCAAGGGCTTGTTGGACGCAACGGCGCTTCGCACCTTCTCAACGCCGGCATCGCGGCCGCCTTTGACGATGTCGAAGACATTGTTCATCGTGGATGGCGCAGAACTGCCGCAGTAGCCGGTCCAGGTGATGTCGTAATATACCGAGCCTGGCTGCTTCAGTTTCGCCCATAGATCGATCAGCACCAGGTCGCCCTTGCGGATCTCGGCGCTGCCCCTCGCTTCCGGTTCGTAGTGCGGATTCGAGGCATTGCCATTCACCGCCACGATGGGGCCGTGGTCGGTGATCAACCCCGCTTTTTCGAAGCTCTCCAGGATGAACGTCTTGATCGCGAACTCATCCAGACGGCGGCCGGCCTTCAACTTCTTGCCAACCTCTTCGAATGCTGCACGCCGTACTTCGTCAACCAGCTTACCTGCGGCGATGTGTGAGTCGAGCTTGGCCTGGCTCCAGCGTGCTTCGAAGTGCTGAATCAGGTCCGCCGAGCCCGCAACCTCCAGGCCGATGGAGCGCACCAGTTCGATGGTGCCGGCGTCCACCATGGCGACATACGGAATCGCGCAGTTTGCCGAATACTGCATGGCGACCTTTTTTGCGCCGGCCGTGATCTTGCGCAGTCCGTCCAGCTGAAGGGTCCAACTGGAGTACGTGGTCTTCTTGCCGGGCAGCGCATCGAGCGCGCCCGCTTCAATCTGGTGTACCAGTTTCTGCGGTTCCCCATTCGCCGGAATCATGTAGTACCAGCGGCGGGTCGGCGTGCGCGCTGGTTCGAAGCCCAGCACGCGGTACGCCAGTGGATCGCGCATGTGATGGTCGAAGAACAACCATCCATCCAGATTCTCATCGCGCAGTGCCTGTTGAATTGCTTCAATGTTCATTAGGAAACCTTTCGCCAGTCGACTCCCGTTCGCAGGTGAGCCAGACCGGCCACGTCCTTGGGATCGGCGACGGAGAATGACACCACGTCATCCAGCCACTCCTGGCTTGCTCCCGCCCAGTGTTGTGTTGCGACGGTCAGTGTGTAGTCCTGGCGCGTCAGTGTGCAATCGATGCGGAAGTTGATCTCCAGCGCCTCGCCTGCCTTGAATATACCAAGTTGCTTCTCTTCGAGCCTGGTGTTGGTGCCGAAGACGTCCACGCCAAGGCGGTTTCGAATCAGAATCCCGACAATGGGATTTTCCGATTCATTGTTGAAGCGCACTCGCACCTGGACGGTAATCTGGTCGCCGCTGGTCACCACCAGCGCTGGCGTTCCGTTGGGATCGAGGATCTTCACCTCTTCGATCACGCTCGTGCCGTCGCCATGGCGGAAACTAGCATCCAACTTGCCCGACTCCGCGATTTTTTCCTGCTCGTACTCGTGAACCAGGCCGACATAGCGGTTCACGACATCGCTCGGCCACCCATCGGTCAGGATCTGGCCGTGCATCATCAACACTGCGCGGTGTGCCAGACGCTTCACCATGCCCAGGTCGTGCGAGACAAACAGGATGGTCACTTTCTTTTCACGCAACTCTTCGAGTTTCTGGATGCAGCGGTTGGCGAAGATCGCATCGCCGACGGCGAGTGCCTCGTCTACGATCAGGATCTCCGGCTCCACGTGAATTGCGGTAGCGAACGCCAGCCGCACATACATTCCGGTGGAGTATTCTTTTACCGGCCGATTGATGAAGTCGCCGATCTCGGCGAAGCGTTCGATCTGTGGCAGCACTCGTTCCACTTCCTGCCGCGACAGACCCATGATCTCGCCGTTCAACAGGACGTTCTCACGGCCGCTGAATTCGGGATTGAAGCCGGCGCCCAATTCGAGCAGGGCCGCGATGCGTCCACCGGTGACGACTCGTCCGCTGGATGGCCGCAGGATGCCGCTGACAATCTGCAGCAGCGTGCTCTTGCCAGATCCATTGGGGCCGACCAGCGCGACGATCTCACCGCGCTCCACGGTCAGGTTGACATCTTTCAACGCGTAGAAATCTTTATGCAGCGACGCTTCCCGAAACGGGATCAACTCCAGCAGGCGATCCGAAGGACGTCGGTAGAGAGGGTAGACTTTAGATACATGTTGGACTGAAACCACGGGTCCTTTCAGTTTACCGTGAATGCACCTTCGGGCGAGCGATTGCGATAATGAAAGAATGTGGAATCGCGCAGTTGTACTTGTGATTGGATCCGTGATTTTGAGCGCCGCACTCTGTCAGGCGCAGGCGCCGGCAAAGACCATGCGCGACCAGGCGACGTTGGAGCAGTATGTGAAACAGGTCTTCGGGCCTACGGTGGAGGTGAAGGTCAGCCTGCTCAAACCTTCGGCCACGCTTCCGGGCTTCTATCAGTCGAGCATCCACGGAAAGGGGACCGGCTTCGACCAGGCCCGCCCGATTCTCTCCAAGTTCCTTGTCCGGAATATTGTGCTCAAAGGCGAAGGCTTTGCGGTAGACCTGAAGTTGACCGCGCCGCAGAGCGTGGAAGCGATGCGCCTGCCGCACGAAAGCTTCAACTTTGACGTTCCTGTGTTTGTCTCCGCCGATGGCCAGCGAATCTTGATTGGCGAGGTCTTTGACATCAATCCAAAGACTCCCGCTCCTGCGGCGGCGAAACCCAAGCCTGCGGCGAAATAGCCCTACTTGTAGCGCACCACGATCTCAACGGAACTCTGCGCTAGCGGCCCGTTTGCGAGTTGCTGATTGGAGATGGCGCCAGCTGCATTCCCGGTCGCGAAATTCTGTTCGCTGGCAACCTGGGATTGTGCGCCGCCTCCACCGGGACCAACGACCAATGCGAGGCGCAAGCGTTTTTCCGTACCTGCTGCATCGAGAGTCACCTCGCCTGACGCCGGCACTACATAGCGTGTGCCGGCATCCGCCAACCCGTAATAAAGTTGCCGGTTAGTAGCGGAATCGGTGAGCGAGAGATAGCCTCGATTGCGCGACGTCACCGCGATCCGGATCGTGTCGCCTTTTGTTAGGATCGCACCCGGCTCGGCCTCCACGAATTCACCTTGCTGATTTTTCCGGAGCACCGTGTAGGCGAGCGTTGCCAGCGGAGTTGCTGCCCCTTTCATTTTCGCGGGAGCCTGGTCTGCAGCGCGGAAGCTGGGTGCGGCCCGCGGGGCAGGCGGTGCGGCCTTCTCGGGTGCTGCAGGCGGCGGTGGTGGCGCAGCCGGAGCCATGGGCGCTGTCTTCGCCTCTTCCTGCCTGGTGTCCTTCAACGCGTCTACTTCTTTCTTGAGCACGGCGGTCTCTTCGCGCAGCGGGGCCACTTCCTTACTCACCACCTGCGGCGCCGGAGCACGTCTCTCCATCACCTTCGGAGCCGGCGCAGCCTCTGCCGGCGCCGGCTGCACCAACGATGGCGGCGCTTCCGGCTTGGTGACCGGGGCCTGCGCGATCTGTGACTGCTTCGGCGGTTCTGTTTGAGGCTTGATCAGAAACACGAACGCCAGCGCTGCTACTGCCGCGGTTCCCGCCAGCGCCCAGATCTGCGGCTTGGCGAGGAAACCCCAGAACGAGGCCTTCTCCTTCGGGGCCAGGGACTGCAACAACTCGGCTTTGATCTGCCGGTCGGCCAACGTATCGCGCAACGCGTCCTCGTCGGCCAGCGCGTTGAACAGGGCCTGATCGGCCATTGCGGCCTCCATCAGGCGTGCTGTCTCTTCCTGCGAAAGCTGATTGGTGGCGTAGCCGGCGAGCAGGCGATCGAACTCTTCGCGTTCCATTTACTTGCCCTCCCAGCTTCCGCCCATGCGGGCTAACAGATATTTGCGGCAGCGCAGATCCCACGTGTACACAGTGTTGATGCTCGCCGCCTGCATGCGCTTCTGAATATCAGGAAAGCCGTGCCCCTCCAGTTTCAACCGGAACAACTCCCGGCACCGATCGCCCATGCCTGCCAGCGCTATCTTCAATCGCTCCATGCGCTCACGACGTTCCGCGCGTGCGGCGGGGCTCTCACCCGGGTCAGCGATCGGCAACTCATCCACCTGCACCTGGTTGTGCTCGTTACGGCGGTAGGTTTTGTTGCGCCAACTCATGATCTTGAAACGGGCAATCTGCATCGACAGCGGCAGCAGTTCTTCCAGTCGGTCGACATTCGGGTACTTTTCGTGCAGCACCATCAGGACCTCCTGCGCCAGATCCTCTGCCGCATCCCTCGATATACGAGATGCCGCGAAACCGGAAATCCTTTCACGGAGCTGGCTGAGAATGTCGGTAAGCGGCACGATTTTGAGTTTAGCGCGATTCCGATCGCTCCTTATCCCACTGCGCAAAGGTCTTGCCTGCTTCGGCAAGCTGCTTCAGCAGGGGCGCAGGCGCCCACTGTTCGCCATGCTGCGCATGAAACTCGCAGAGGCGCTCATATACCTTCTGTAGGCCCACTAATCCTGCGTAGAACATGGGTCCGCCTCGATATGCAGGGAAGCCGTAGCCGGTTAGATAAATAATGTCGATATCCACCGAGCGCAGCGCGAAGCCCTCTTCCAAAATGCGCGCTCCTTCGTTGACCAGCGCATACATGGTGCGGTCGAGAATCTCGTCGTTCGAAATGGCGCGCCGAGTGAGGCCCAACTCCGCGCTCGTCTTTTCGATCAATGCCGCAACTTCGGGGTCCGGACTCGGTTTGCGATTCTCGTCATAGCTGTACCAGCCTTTGCCGGTCTTCTGGCCATAGCGGCCCATCTCACAGAGTGCGTCGTTGACTCGCGCCTGCCGCTCGCCCGGTTTCTCCAAATGACGATACTCCTGGCGAATGCGCCAGCCGACATCGAGTCCGGCGAGATCGCCCATCGCCAGCGGACCCATTGCCATCCCGAAGTGATGGAGCACCTGGTCGACGGCCTCGGGCGCAGCGCCCTCTTCCACCAGGAACACCGCTTCGCGAATATAGGGATGAATCATGCGATTGCCGACAAAGCCGCGGCAATTACCCACCAGCACGCCGACCTTATTCAGTTTCTTCGCCAGCGCCATGCAGGTCGCGATTACCTCGGGCGCGGTCCGTGCTCCGCGAACAATCTCCAGCAATCGCATGACATTCGCCGGGCTGAAGTAGTGCGTGCCGATGACCATCTGCGGACGCGACGTGACAGCCGCGATCTCATCGATGCTCAGCGTGGATGTATTGGACGCTAGAATGCACGTGGGCTTGGCGATTCCATCGAGTGCTGTGAAGATCTCCTTCTTAAGGGCCATGCCTTCGAACACCGCTTCGGTGATGATGTCGGCCTCTTCGAAACCGTCATAGTTCAATTGCGCTGTGATGAGGGCCATGCGCTGATCCATTATCGATTGCGGGAAGCGGCCCTTCGCCACGGAGTTGGCGTAGTTCTTGCGGATGACTGCGATTCCGCGATCGAGCGCCTCCTGCGTCGCCTCCTTCACAATCACCGGAATGCCGGCGTTCGCATAGTTCATGGCGATGCCGCCGCCCATGGTGCCGGCGCCGATCACCGCGGCCCGCCGAATCTCGAGCACCGGTGTGTCTTTCGCGAGGAACGGGATCTTCGCCACCTCACGCTCGCCGAAGAAGGCGTGGATCATCGCCTTTGATTGATCGGAAAACAGGCACCGTTCGAAGATCGCGCGCTCGGCGGCGCAGCCTTCGTCGAAGGGTAGTTTGGTCGCCGCTTCCACGGCATCGATTGCCGCCAGTGGCGCGGTGAGACCTCGCTTCGTCTTCTTCGCTTGCGCTCGCAGCGCGTCGAACAGTGATCCGTTGGCTGCTGCGTCTCCTAACTTGTCGTTTCGCTCGCGTGGCTTGGGCGGCGTGACTCCGCTCGCCACAATCTCCTGCGCGAAGGCGATTGCGCCAGTGAGCAGATCTCCTTCGATGATGCCATCCACGATGCCGCAGGCCAGCGCCTCGGCCGCTTTAATGGGTTCGCCGAATGCGCACATCTCAGCCGCCTTGGCGACGCCGGCAAGCCGTGGCAAGCGCTGGGTTCCCGCGGCGCCGGGGATGATGCCCAGCTTCACTTCCGGCTGCCCGACCTGTGCAGAGGGCGATGCCACGCGATAGTGCCCGCCCATCGCGACTTCCAGTCCCCCGCCGAACGCCGTGCCGTGGATAGCCACCACCACCGGTTTCGGCGAGTCTTCCATGCTGCGCATCAGAGGCAGCAACTCAAACCCTTTGCGCTGGCCGCTGGTGATTTTGCCGAACTCCTTGATGTCGGCCCCGGCGATGAACGTGCGGCCTCCGCCTATTAGCACGATCGAATTCACGGCTGTATCGGCAACCGCGCGCGCAACGCACTCGAAGATGCCCTCCGGCACGCCCGGACTCAGGGCATTGACCGGCGGATTGTTGATCGTGATGACGGCGGTTGTGCCCTGGATGCTGTACTGGATCAGGTCGCTCATGAGAATCTACAGTATCAATTTTCCCGGTATGGTATGGTATCCGATTAACCCACGTTGGAGGTTCACGGAATGGACAGGCGAAGTTTTGTGAGGCAGGCGGGTGCGGCGGCAATGTTGAGCCAGGGTGCGCGGGGCGGTCCTGCCGTTGTGCGTGCGGCGATCCTCGGGACCAAGCATAGTCACACCACCGGAAAACTAAAGGCGATGCAAGGCAGTGCTGACTACCAGGTTGTTGGCATCTGCGAGAACGATCCCGCGGCAAAGGCCAGGGCGCAGGCCGATCCTCGCTTCCAAGGACTGCGGTGGATGAGTGAGTCCGAGTTGCTGGCCGATCGCGGTATTGATCTGGTGGTGGTGGAGTGCAATGTCTGGGAGGCTCTGCCGTGGGCCAGTAAGGTGATTGCAGCTGGCAAACATCTACATGTCGAAAAGCCGGCCGGCAATGATTGGGCCGGCTTCAAGAGTTTGATCGAAGAGGCGCGCCGCAAGAAGTTGCTGGTGCAGGCAGGTTACGTCTGGCGTTGGAATGAAGGGGTAATGGCGGCCATCGAAGCGGCGCGCAAGGGCTGGCTGGGCGAGGTCACCATGGTTCGCGGCACCATGAACTCTGATCGTGGTCCCGAAGAGCGTGCTGTGGAGGCGCGCTACAAAGGCGGCGGATTATTCGAACTCGCGGGGCATGTCATCGATCGCACGGTCGACCTGCTGGGCCGTCCGAAAAAAGTGCAGAGCTGGTTGCGGCATGATACCAGCGTGCAGGACACCTTGAAGGACAACAACCTCACGGTCTTTGAATACGACAAAGCTCTCGCTATCATCACGCAATCGGCGAAGATGTCCGGCTCCGGTGACCACCGGTCTTTCGAAGTGATTGGAACCGATGGCACGTTCATGGTCTATCCGGAAGGCTCACCGCCCCGCATGCGTGTCCACATGCGCAACGCACAGGGGCCGTACAAGGCGGGATGGCAGGAGATCAAGCTGGCGAGGCAGGAGCGATTCGTCGGCGACTTCAATGAACTGGCCCGTGCCATCAAAACAGGCACACCTCTTGCTCTCTCTTATGATCACGAACTTCTGTTGCAGGAAACCCTGCTGCGCGCCTCGGGCGAGATCGTCTAGAGATACGACAACCAGGCCGACTTGTTGATCCGCTTGTACTCCGCAAACCAGCGGCACAAAGGATAGAGCGCAAAGACAACTGCGATCCATACCAGGTAGGCGGCCCACAACGGGTTGCCATAGCCTGGCGGCGGGTCGAACGGGAAGCCTTCCTTGGGATTCTCAAACAGCCAGTGCGCCGTGCCGTATTTCAGGTATGCAGCTGCGACCGCCACGGCGTGGATCACCGGAATATGGAGCAGGTAGAAGAAGAGCGGCACCTGTCCGAACACCAGGAAGAACCGGCTTGCCGCGTTCCTCCAATGCTCGAATAGTCCAAGTAGCAGCATCCCCGGTCCTAGTGTCATTAGCACGTAGCACAATGACGGCGGGTATTTACTTGTATTCAGGAATGACAGAAACGTGAACACCGCGTCAGGCTGCGATTGCCATGGTGCTGGGTCGCCATAGATGTTGATTCCGCGGATCACGACGAAGGCCGCAGTCAGCGCAGCGCCGTACTGCAGCAGTGCCCGCCGCCTGCGCTCCGCGTCCCATTTGAAGATCGGTCCAAAGCAGTAACCCAGGGCCATCACGAATGCCCACGGAATCACAACGTAACCCCCCGTGACCATCACGGACGGCGACTGATAGAACAGTCCCGGCACATGCAGCAGGCGCCACAGCACCGCGAAGGGGCCGAACATCTCCGGCTTCCATCCGTCCGTCAAATGGTGGAGTACGATACCCGCAATGCTGATCGCGGTCAATACTCGGATCGGGATTCGAATCAGCACGGAAAGCGTCACCATCGACCATCCCAGCGCCCACAGAACCCCAATCAAGACCAAGCTGTAATCGAAGTTGAAGACCCACCCGATCGAGCGGACCCAGGTGAGTTCCAGCAGCGCCAGCCACAGCCCCCGTGTGAGCAGAAAGTGCGAAAGGTCCTTCTGCGTGCGGCCGCGCCCAAGGCTTAACGATGCTCCCACGCCAGCAAGAAACATGAACAGAGGCGCGCAATAGTGCGTTACCCAGCGAGTGAAAAACAGCACGACACTGGTGTGGGCAAGATCGGTCGGATCGATCGATGGGCTGAAGATGTAGTCCCGCGAGTGGTCCAACGCCATCAGGACGATGATCAATCCGCGTAGCACATCGACAGAGGTGAGCCGCTCAGGTTTTTCCGTCATGGTCTCCATATCATAACTTTTAGAAATGGCCTCACCAACTCCGCCCGTTCCAGCATCCAGTGCCAGCCGGTATGCGCAATGATCGCCGACAGAATGATGGTGCCCATTCGTTCTGCAACAACAAAACGGAACAACAGTTCCAATGACACGATGAGCAGCGCCAGCACGAGCAGTTGCCCCAGTTCGACCCCAACATTGAAAGCGAGCAGTGATGCCAGCAGATGCGATCCCGCGAACTGCTGGCTCTCCCGCAGCGCGAACGAAAAGCCGAATCCGTGAACGAGGCCGAAGCCGAACGCCGCCATCCAGCGCCGGTTTACCGTAACGCCACCGGCAATGTTTTCCAGCGCCATCCAAACGATCGATACAGCGATGAGCGTCTCAATCAGTGGCGGGAACCAAAGTGCCTCAGGAGTCAGCCGGTAGGCAGCTGCGATGAGCGTCACCGAATGCGCGGCGGTAAACGCCGTGACCGCATAAATCAACGGCCTCGGCTTGCGCAGTGGAATCACCAGGCACACCAGAAACAGCAGATGATCCGCACCATCAAGAATATGGAAGAAGCCCATCTTCACAAATCGCAGCGCTGCCTGATGCCACCGCGGATCGAGTGGAATCCGCCCCGGATCTCCCAGGAAATCGTATGCCCTAAGTGCGCCTCCCGGCGGCAGAAAACGTAGACTCGTATCCACCCGCGATGCCAGCCGCTCAAAACCGGGCCTGATAGAAAAGGCTGAACTCGCTGAGTGAATCGGGAATTCGATGAGAACATCGAACAGCACCTGATTCCAGATGGCATTGTCGCTGTTGGCCAGCTTCGGACCGGTGATGTGCGCGTAGGCCTGCTCGAAAGATTCGAACGACCGGTCGGATTCAAACGACAACTGCGTCGCAAGAATCCTTGGATTCGTCAGCCGCGAGCCATCCTCATCGATCTCGACCACATTGGCGATCCAAAGCAAAGCCAAATCGGATAACTGCGGCGTGAGCTTTTCGATATCGAGATATCCTTTGCCGAACTCCGGAAAATCAAAGTCGCGGATCGCGCGCAACGGCATCCGCACAACCAACTGTAGTTGGTCCCCGGCAGGCTTTACGAACGCGTGAACCCGCATGTCCGCGGGGATGTCGTGCGCCGCTGCCGTTGCCAGGCATGCCACTAGGAGTAGAGATCGCATCCGTTGTTCAGGTCAATCGAATTGTGTATGATAGCGCACGACCATGCGGAAATACATTGTTGCTGTTTCACTGCTCGCCGTGTCCGCTGCCGGCTTTGTCGCCGTCCGGCGCATGACCGTTGTCGAGGCCGCCACCGCGCAGGCGCCGCGCTTTGAAGTCGACCCGATGTGGCCCAAGCCGTTGCCGAACCACTGGGTGATCGGCGCCGTGATCGGTGTGGCAGTCGATGCGAAGGACCACGTGTGGATCATCCATCGCGAGGGTTCGCTCGAGGCCAAAGAAAAATACGCAGTCGACAAGCCGCCCTCCGCCGCATGCTGTGCTCCTGCGCCGCCGGTGCTGGAGTTCGATGCGGCCGGCAATCTGGTCGGCCACTGGGGCGGGCCGGGACAGGGCTACGAATGGCCTGCCTCGAACCATGGCATTGATGTCGACTACAAAGGCAACGTGTGGATTGGAGGCAATGGCCGTGGCAGTCAACCGGCGCCGCTACCGCATGATGAGAGCCGCATGGCCAGTGCCGGTCCTGTGCATGACAGCATGGTGCTCAAGTTCACACAGAGCGGCAAATTCCTGATGCAGATCGGCAAACCGAATCAGAGCAAGGGCAGCAACGATACTGAAAACCTGCGCCTGCCTGCGAAGACCATCGTCGATCCCAAGACCAACGAACTCTACGTCGCCGATGGCTACGGGAATCGCCGCGTGATTGTCTTCGATGCCGATACCGGCAAGTACAAGCGCCACTGGGGAGCCTACGGCAACAAGCCTGACGATAAGCAACTGCCGCCATACAATCCGAAAGACCCCGTTGCGCAGCAGTTTCGCACGCCGGTCCATAGCGTGATGCTCTCCGATGATGGCTTCGTCTATGCCTGCGACCGCACCAATGACCGCATCCAGGTTTTCAAAACGGATGGCACCTTCGTCAAGGAACAGTTCATTGAGAAGACCACTCTCGGCGACGGCTCCACGTTTGACATGGCCTTTTCAAAAGACAAGCAGCAGAAGTACCTCTATGTCGCCGATGGGTCCAACATGAAGATCCATGTGCTGCAGCGCGACACGCTGGAGATCCTGACTGCGTTTGGCGACGGAGGCCGTCAGCCCGGGCAATTCTATGCCGTCCACGGTATCGCCACCGATTCAAAGGGTAATATCTACACCACCGAAACTTACCGCGGGCAGCGGCTGCAGAAGTTCCATTACAAGGGCCTCGCGCCGGTTACGAAGAAGGATCAGGGCGTGGTTTGGCCAAAGGCGAAGAGCTAGCTATTTTCCCAATGCGAGGCGGCGCGTTTCGATCAGTGTCGTCATCGCGTCCTTCGAAGGAATGTACTCCATCGCCGCATACTGCTGATAGCCGGTTTCGCGAATCGCGCGGAACACGTTCGCGTAGTGGATCTCGCCGGTGCCTGGCTCATGGCGGCCCGGCACGTCGCCAATGTGGATGTGCCCGATATTCGCGATGTTCTTGCGGATCGTCTCGATGAGATTCCCCTCCATGATCTGCACATGGTAGATGTCGTATAGCAGCTTTAGAAACGGCCCGTCTACTTCGCGCAAGATGGCGAAGGCCTCGTCCGTGCGGTCCAGATAATAGTCGGCGTGATTGTTGCCCGTGGGGTTGAGCGGCTCAACCGCCGCCAGCGTGTTTATCACTTCCAGGATCATGGTGATGCCGCTCTGCGCGCAAAGAGCGTGGGTGCGCTTTAAGCCCTCCACGATGCTGGCGTGCTGCTGCTTGCGCGAAAGATGCGGGACCTTGAAACCGCTTAATACTACCAGCCGCGAACATTCAAACCGCTTCGCCGCATCGATGGACGCTCGCATCTCGGCGAGAAATCCATCGCGCTCTGCCGGGTCGCAAAGGCCCATGCCCTTCGGGTTTACGCTCTTGTTGCCGACGATGCACACGCACTCGATGCCCAGCCGGTTCTTCGTTGCGTTGATCACTTTCGCATCCGAAGCCCGCCAGTCGCCGAATTCGAAACCATCGTAGCCGGCCTCGGCAACCTTCTCCACCTGTGCTGCCAGAGTGAGGCCGGGGAAGACAGGTTCCACCCGTACCGACAGCTTCAGCCCGGCCCGTTTCGCACGCGCGGCGTATTCGAGGAAAGGCATCTGAAGGAGGGTTCTACGGAGCATCGCGACTGTTATATCATACCTGCAGTTATGAAGCTTTCTCTCTTACTGGCACTCGTTGCTTCCTGTTCCTTAAATGCCCAATCGATTCGAGTTTTGAAGTTTGCCGAGGCCCAGCCTTTCCACATGGGCGAGGTCACTTCCAACCGCCTGGTGCATCCCGGGATCGACGCCAAGAAGACCACGCTGAACTATTCCGTCTCGAAGCCGGGCAATGAATTCGCCCAGCACGTGCATGACTACTCCGACGACACGATTCTCGTGTTGGAAGGCGAAGTCGATCTCCGTCAGGGCAGCACCATGCATCGCTTCAAAGCGGGGGAGTGCGCGTTCGTGCCGACCGGTCAGATCCACGGTACAGTCACTGCGGGGACAGGCGAAGCCATCATGATCAGCTTTCAGAATCCGCCCGACCTGATTCTCTACACCGGCGCGCGCGATTCCAAGAAGCCGGGCGCCGCGCAGCCCAAGGGCGACATCACTCCAGGCGCCGTCAAGTATCTCGATTTCGCCCACAAGAACGGACCGTTCACGGAGATGAAGATGGGTTCGCAGCGTGCCGCGGGAATCCACCGCCGATTGAAATCCGGCGAGCACTTCAGCGCGAAAGTCGAGGCCGATGGCGAGGGCTTCTTCTTCGTCTGGAAGGGTGCGATCCGCGTGAAAGATAAGAGCGGCAAAATCTACAACGCTGTCGAAAAGGACACGGTCTTCATTCAGGGCGCGGCGCAACTTGAGGTAACCGCCGAAGGCGCCGCGGAAACGCGCCTTATCCAGCTGCAGGCTCCGCAGATCAAATGATCACGCGCCGTACTTTCACTGCTCTTGCATTCGCGCCCCCAACGATAATTCGATGCGCCGTGGTCGGCACCGGCCACGGCCACGCGCTGAGCAAGATCCGAGCGCTTCGCGGCATGCCGGAATACGACTTCGCCGGCGTCTGCCAGACGGCCAAAGCGGAGACCACCAAAGACGCCGCGCTCGAAGGTGTCCGCTGGCTTAGCTTTGAGCAGATCCTGAATGACGCGTCCATCGAAATGGTGGCCGTCGAATCCGCTGATATCGCCGCGAACCTCACGCATGCGGAACGTCTTGTGAGGGCAGGGAAGTTCGTCCATCTCGATAAGCCTCCGGGCGCCGATCTCGCCCGCCTGCGGAGGCTCTTCGACGATGCCGCGGCAAAGGGCCGCGTGGTGCAACTCGGCTATCAGTGGCGTTATCATCCCGCCATGCAGGCGGTGGTCGACGCGGCACGCAATGGTTGGCTTGGGAAGGTGTATCGCTTCCGCGCCTCCATCGACAAACTGATCGGCGAAGAGGAACGCCGTTACCTTGCGAAATTCAAAGGCGGCATGATGTTCTCCGAAGGCTGCCATCTGGTGGATCGCGCCGTCGCCGTGCTGGGGCGGCCGGTGAAAGTGACCGGCTTTCTGCGTCACGAAAGCCCGATCGCCGATGGCCTGAAAGACAATACCCTGGCCGTGCTGGAGTACGAACACGCCGTCGCCGAAATCACCCTTAGCGGATTCCATCCGCGTGGCAATCCTCACCGGTTCCTCGAAATCTTCGGCACGAATGGCTCGGCGCGGATGCAGCCCTATACGTTTCCATCCAAGCTCAGCGTTGACCTTGGTACGCCCGCCGGTCCCTACAAAGCGGGCGAGCAGACGTTCGACATCGCCGCGCCTCCGGGGCTGCCCTACAGTCCCGACTTTCTTGAAATGGCCGCCATCATCCTGCTTGGAGCACGTCCCAGCCACAGCGCGGCCCATGATCTGTTGACCCAGGAGACAGTGCTCCGGGTCTGCGATATGCTAACTGAATCCTAGGAGAATTGGAATGAACGAACTTACCAGACGCAATTTGGTGCGTAGCGCCGCGCTCGTGCCGCTGCAGGCGATTCGCGGCACCGCGCAGAACTCCGCCCTGCGCATCGGCGTGATTGGAGCGGGCAGCCGCGGCACCTATACTTCCACAACCATCTCCAAGGACCCGCGCGCCAAAGTGGTCGCCATCTGCGACGTGGTGGAATCGCAGATCGCCAATGCGAAGGCGAAGATCCCTGCGCCCGATGCCAAAGAATACAAGAACTATCAGGACCTGCTGGCATCGAAAGACGTCGACGCCGTCATGATCTCCACCCCCGTCTATCTGCATCCGGAGCACTTCGAAGCCGCGGTGAAATCAGGCAAGCACATCTACATCGAAAAGCCCGCGGGCTTGGATGTCGCCGGCTGCAAGCGAGTGATGCGCATTGCCGATGGGGCGGACCGCAAACAGAACATCACCTTCGGCTTTCAGCAGCGCTATGGCGGCGTCTATGTCAAAGCGAAGCAGATGATGGAGACCGGCGCCATCGGAAAGATCCGCGAAGTGCACGGCGAGTTCCTGAAGTTCGCACTCGCAGGCAATGAGCCGCCGCTGCCACCTCCGCGCAATGAGAAAGAGAAGCTCGAACAGTGGAAGCTATGGCGCGCGACGTTCGGCGAAGTGATCGTCGAAACCTATGTGCATAACCTCGACGCCATCAACTGGTTCATGGGCGCCCATCCGCTGAAAGCCTATGGCACGGGTGGCCGCACCGTGGAAAAGCGCGGCGACCTGCTCGATCACCTCAGCGTCACTTACGACTATCCCGGCAACGTGCAGGCCACCTTCCTCGGCTCGCAGCAGACGCCGCGCTTCTATCGCTCGAACTTCGAGCGCTATATCGGCGACAATGGCGTGATCGAAACCGCGCGCGAATACTGGAGCTACAACATCGGCAAGGGACCCGTGGTGGAACGCTCACAGCACGACATCACCGTCGATTCCGTCACGGAGTTCCTCAACCGCGTCACGCAGGGCAAGCCCGAAAACGCCGGAGTGCGCGGAGCGGAGAGCACCCTCACCTGCATCCTTGGCCAGATGGCGATTGATAAGCACCGCGAAGTGACCTGGGATGAGATGATGCGTTCCGCGTAGCGGCCTTCAAACCTTCCCGCAGGACCGCTTGCTGAGAAGAACAGGCGAAACCGCCTGTTCCACCTTTGAAAAACGAGGCTTCCGATGGTGGGACAGGCGGTTTCGCCTGTCCATTTCAAATATTCAACACCATCTGAAGGAGCGGTCCTTTAACTCTGCTCGTCCGTAAACGCATGCGGGCGGGCGGGAAACGCTCTGTCAAACACGACGGTGCAGCGGTTGCAGAAGTCCGATGTCTTGCTATCCACCAGTTCCACCGAATGCGATGACGACATGACGCAGCCCGAATCACGGCAGTGCGCCAACCCCGCCAGATGCCCCCACTCGTGGCGGAACTCACGATAGGCGCGGTCGATCAGCAGGCGCCGGTTTGCGGGGAGTCCATAAAACTCCTCGCGCAGGCGATGGATGGAAAAGACCGCGGCCCGGCCCGGCATCTCGGCCTCTCCGAAGACAAAGGTCAGGACAGGCAGGAACAGGTCGACATCGGCCGCCCCGACCACCGGTTCATCGAACTGGATCTTCAACTTCTCAATCAGACGTGCCGAACTGTATTGGCCGCGCTCGTTGTTCCACGCCGGGCTCGGATCGATGCAAACGGGTGCGATCCGGACGCCGGCCCTGAATGCCAGCTCCTCCAGTACGTCGTTCGGAAAGCGCCCGATCGGAACCAGGATCATGCACGTCCGGCCTTTACGAAGCCATAGCGGCGGACCTTGTGATACAACGTCACGCGATCGATGCCCAGCGCCCTTGCGGCTCGAGTCTGGTTCCAGTTCAGTTCAGAGAGCACGCGCTCAATATGTTTCTTCTCCATCGCTTCGATGCTCATATCGGTCGCATCCGGGGCATCGGCACTGAGGGCGATGTCGGCCACCTTCACCACCGGCTCACGGCCTACTACAACAGCGCGTTCGATCATGTTCTCCAGTTCGCGCACGTTGCCGGGCCAGTGGTAGCCGTTGAGTTTATCGAGCGCGGCGCGGTCGAACCCGGTGAACTTGCGGTTCATCTGCTTGCTGTACTTCTCCAGGAAGAACGTCGCCAGCAGTGCGATGTCGCCCGCGCGGTCGCGCAGCGAAGGCATGTGGATTGTAAACACGTTCAGGCGGTAATAGAGATCGGCACGGAACTGCCCCTCTTTCACCATCTCCGGCAGATCACGGTTGGTCGCCGCGATGACGCGGAAATCCACCTTGATCGTCTGGTTGCCGCCCACCCGCACAATCTCCCGCTCCTGCAGCACGCGCAGCAGATCGGTCTGGGTCTTGAGGCTGATGTCGCCGATCTCGTCGAGGAAGATGGAGCCGCCGGAGGCCGCTTCGAATTTGCCCTTCTTGCGATACTGCGCGCCAGTAAATGCGCCCTTCTCGTGGCCGAACAGCTCGCTCTCCATCAGCGTCTCTGTCAGCGCGCCGCAATGGACGATCACCATCGGCTGGAAACGCCGCGGACTGCGGCGGTGGACGGCGCGCGCCACCAATTCCTTACCAGTACCGCTCTCGCCCAGCAACAGCACAGTGGAGTCCACGCCCGCCACCGTCTCGATCTGTTCCTTGACGCGGCGCATCGGATCGCTCTGGCCGATCAGTTCACTGGTGAAGTCGCTCTCTTCCAGTTGATGCCGGAGCATGCGGTTTTCGCGCTTCAATTTGTTCTTTTCTAGTGCGTTGCGGACAATGGCCGACAGATCGTCAGGGTCGAACGGTTTGGTGATGTAGTCGAAGGCGCCGGCTTTGAGCGCGCGTACGGCCGTCTCTACCGAGGCATAGCCGGTCATGACAATCACTTCGGTGTCGAACTGCTCCTGCCGGATCTTCTCCAGCAGCTCCAGTCCGTCCATCCCCGGCATGCGGATATCGGCGATTGCAAGATCGTACTCGCGTGAGGCCAGTTTCGATAGCGCGCCCGATGCACTGTCGGCCGCTTCCACATCGTATCCCTCTTCGGTGAACCAGTGAGTCAAGGACTCACGGACGACGCTCTCGTCGTCAACTATGAGAATGGATCGCTTCTCTTCCATCATTTATTTGCTCCGGTCTCTGCTCCAATGGCAGCAGGATGTGAAATCTTGTCAGCGCGCCCGTCTCCACCTGAATCTCGCCGCCATGTTTCTGTACGATGCCGTAGGCGACCGCAAGTCCAAGTCCTACTCCGGATGCGGCTTGTTTGGTGCTGAAGAAGGGTTCAAAAAGGTGAGGCAATACGTCTTTGGGGATGGCTGGTCCGTTGTTGATCAGCGAAATGCAGGCGCGCTGGCCCTGGCGCTTCGCTTCGATGCGCAGCTTGCCGCCCTGCCCCATCGCGTCCACCGCGTTCATGATGATGGCCACCAGCACCTGCTGGATCTGCATCGCATCGCAGACGACGTCAGGCAGTTCGCCGATCTCCGTCTCCAGCCCGATCGACATCATGTCGAGCTTGTGTTTGCTGACCGCCAGCGTGCGGTCGATGATCGTCTCAATGCGGGCCGGCGCCATCTCGGTATTCTGCTTCCGCGCAAAACTGAGCAGGCTGGTGACGATGTCGCCGCAGCGGCGGCTTTCGTGCTGGATGGTTTGGATCCAATCGAGCGCGGGCTTCGGCGGGGCCAATTTCTTTTCCAGGAGGCGGGCGTAGGTGAGGATGCCGGCCAGCGGATTGTTGATCTCATGTGCGACGGCCGCGGCCAGCTGTCCCAAGGAAGAGAGCTTCTCCGAGTGAATCAGCTTTTCCCGCGCTGCTTCCAGTTCGCGGGTCTTGGCTTCGATGCGATCTTCCAGTGTCCGTTGCGCTGTATCGAGTTCGCCCGCCATGTGGTTGAACGATGCTGCCAGGTCGCCCAGTTCGTCGCGCGATTTCACATCGACGCGGTGGCTCAGCTCGCCCGATGCCAGCGCTTTCACGCCTGCCGCCAGGCGCAATACCGGCCGGCTGATGAGCAGCCATACCAGCAGCCCCGCCAGCGCTGTAAATAGTGCGGCGGAGATCAAAACCTGGCCCTGCATGCGCCGCTCGTGGGTGGCTAGTGTGCGGTCCACCTCCTCCAGCGACAGCACTACATCCAGTACCCCCAGAATCTGCTGGGAGGCTGGATGCGCATGACACGCCCCGTTGGAACAGGCCTTTTCATTTTCGATGGGGCGGATGAGTCCGATGGCTCGCTGCTGCCCGATGCGATAGATGCGCGATCGTTGCGTGGTGGCCAGTTTCTCCAGCGGTCGCGACTCGGCGTGGCAGGCATTGCATGCCTCGGCCCGCTTATCCACCATGTGACCGACTTCTTCATTGACGGTGGAATACTGGATGGCGCCGTCCTTGGAAAAGATCCGGACCTTGAGTACGTCCGGTTGTGCTCCAATCGAGCGGATGAGATTGATCTGGCTGCTGCGGTCGTTGGCCAGCATCGTCTCGCGAGTAGAGCGGAAAATGACATCAGCCATCCTCTCCGCATTCACCACGGTTGCGCTTTCGAGATTAGCGCGAAGGAGGCGAAGGTTCGCCGTGCCGAGTGCGAAGAAGATGGCTGCGAGCGAGGCCGTGAGGCCCAGCATTAATTTTGCGCTGAGACTGCGCATTCTTTGTGAGTGTCCTCGAAGATTGGCAGATACTGCGTGGCTGCCCTGAACAAGACCATTCCGAGAGCCACGATTGACATCGTGATCGCTACCTCCATCCAACTGGGCATGTAGTTCACGCCGTTCGGCGGCGCGATGCCGGTGAGCGAAACGTTCAGCCGGTTCACCATGAAGCCGCCGACTACGGTGACGGCGCAGGCGAATAAGGGCTGCGGCGATTTCCGGATGCGCGGGTTGGCCACCAGTAGCAGTGGGACCAGGAACATGATGATCTCCAGCCAGAACATGCCGGCTTCGAAGGAACCGCGGCCGGAGAAGACGAAGGCAAAACCGAGTGCGCCGCGCCAGATCAGGTCACTGAAGCGGACCACCAGCGTAATGCCCAGCATGATCGCCATTGCTTTTGCGACACTCTGCAGAATGTCGAACTCCAGCTTGCGGCCGAAGGCCCGCGCGCTCATGCCGCTTTCAAAGATCACCATCGCCAGGCCGGCGGAGACCGCCGACAGCCAGAACAACACCGGCAGAATCGGCGAATACCACAAGGCATGGAGCTTTGTGGGCAGGATCAGGTACAGCGTTCCCAGTGAGGACTGATGCAGCGTGGAAAGGATAAAGCCCAAGCCCACCAGCGGCACCGTAACCGACTTGATTGTCTCTTTCGCAACCTTCCACTTCAACTTCTCAAACAGTACGGGCGAGAACTCCAGCGCCAGCACCGAGGTATACAACATCACGCACCATGCCACTTCAAACATCACCGAATGCGGATTCCACATCACAATGGCATGCCAGATATTCCACGGTCGTCCAAGATCACACATTAAGCCGAATACAACCAGTACATAACCTAAGAATGCGGTAAGAACGGTAGGACGGACGACGGGATGGAATTTCTCGAGATGCAGGATGTAGACCGCGCCGGTGATCGCGAAGCCGCCGGCGGCGAGGCCGACTCCGCACAGGATATCGAACCCGATCCAGATTCCCCACGGGTAACTGTCGGTAAGATTAGTAGACGCTCCAAGTCCTTTCGTGAAGCGGGTGAAAACGGCGAATGCACCGGCCGCGAAGATGGCGCAGGTGATGATCCGCCAGAAGGGGATGGCGATACGCCGCCCCGTTGTACTTTCCAGAATATGCATTGCGGGCGTCATTACTTTGCCTCCATCCCTTCCGTCCGTGCCACCAGTTGCTTGCGTTTGGTCAGCCACCACAAGGCGCTCAGCGTTACTCCGCCAGCTCCAACGATGCTCGGGATCTTCGACAGAACCCGGAACGTCAACATGGGAAGTGCGTCATTCGGCAAATTGGTTGGGAGTCCAAAGCTTTCAAACGGTACCGCCGACAGGAAGAACACGCTGGCTCCGCCTGCTTCCTGCTCGCCGAAAATATGCTGCACGTAACCCGAGGGGTTCTGTGCAAGTCGCGTGCGAGCTTCTTTCAGCAACTCATCTCGGTCGCCAGCGATGGTGGCGCCCGTGGGGCACGCTTCAGCGCAGGCATTCGGCTTGCCCTGTTGCAGCCTGGTGGCGCAGAAGGTGCATTTGCGGACTCGCGGATTCAGGCTGCTCCACTCATAACGGGGAATCCCGTACGGGCAGGCCTGCATGCAGTAACGGCAACCGAGGCATTTGTCCGCTTCGTAGGTGACTGGTCCGAGGGCTGTTTTCTGAAGTGCTCCGACCGGGCAAACGGAGACACAGGTCGGGTCCACGCAGTGCATGCAGAGCCGGCGGTAGTTGACCTCGTTGCCCCCTACCGTTGCTTTCTTCACTACCGTGAACTGTTTGTCGTTCAAGTCGGGTGCGTCTGTCTCTGGCAGTCCGTTCTGTTCGCGGCAACCTTGAGCACAGGCCCCGCACCCGATGCATTTTGTAGTGTCGATCAGAAGTGCGCGCATGGCTGTCTCCTTACGACAGGAAGTACTGACGTGTAATGGCTGTCCACTTCTCGGCAGGCAATTCGCGTGCCAACCCGGGGGCGAGGCGTCCGCCGTCGGCCATTGTCGGTACCATATTGGGGGAAACCGAGCGCATCAGCGACTCAACCGATTCTTCCATCCACCGCTTTGCGAAATTTCCGGTCAATAGATTCCGTAAGTTAACGCTGAAATCCGGCGCCCGGAGTTCCAACAGCCAGCCTTCACCGTACGGATCGCTGGAAACGAGTTCCGGATCTGCAAATGCCTTTTCGTTGACCGCGACAATCTCTCCGTCCACCGGCGATAGCATATTTACGCAACCCTGGGGTGTTGCAATTGACCAACCTTTCGCACCTTGACGCACCCAACGGCCTCTCGGAGCCGACTCCACTTTCGCTGCGCCACTGATCAGGCAAGCTGCAAATTCATCGATCCCGACACGGATGCGGCCGTCGCCTTCGTCTCTGGCCCAAGTGTGACCAGGATGATAAGCCATCATTTCCGGAAGAGCGACGCCTGCGATAACCGGGGACGATGCCTGCCGGGCTGCCGGTGCTGCTACCTTTTGTTCAACCTGAAATTGGTACTTCTCCCGATGAAGTAATACGTCCACCGCGATGAAGAGAACGAACGTTGCAAGAACTAATAATGCGACCATGATAGGCCTCCTTTTCTCACTTTCTATAAAGGCATCTGAGTGGCCAAAATTCGGGCCATTGTTGCATTGCGCGCAAGTCGTTAGTTATCAGTTGATTACGGTGTTGTGTTTTTATTAGGCAGTGCTGGCGGGGCGGTCCTGTTGTTGCGTTGCGCAACGGCAAAAACGGCAAAAAGGCAGATAAACGATAGAAGAGAAACGACTTAGATGGCGAGTTGTTATTCGCAACGTACAATTGCCGAATGTTGCGGTTTAGTTGGCGAGCATGTGCACCACGCGGACCGCTCCTGACTTCACGCGAAGTTTTAATTCGTGTTTGCCCGGCGCGAGGTCCGCATTTAAGATGTAGGTCCACGGAATATGCAGTGTCGGGCTCCACTGGGTCGCCAGGGATTTCTCTTTAAAAGGAGAGTTGTCGATGCTGAACTCCACAATTCCCGCGTCCGGCCCCGCCGTGACGAATAGCCCGACGGCCGTCCCCTCGAACTGGAACCGGCTCTCCGCGCCTGGCTTGTCGCCGATCAGCACCGGAACGTGGACGAAGCCTGCTCGCGTGCCCGCCTTATCCTGCGCAGTCCAGTCCTCCTCAATCCGCCATCCCTCGCCGCGCGACACTTCGTGGATATCCACCAGGCGCCCGTTGAAGTAGCTGTGCCCGTCGATCGGCGGGGGCAGGGAAGTCCGCATGGCTGCGTCGAACAAGCGCATGATCGACCGCGCATAGACTGTGCCCCCAAATGGTGAGGGGTGCAGCCCGAGGAAGTCCTTCTCCCAGGTGAACTCACCGCTATCGATCCGGTAAGTGACCTCGCGCGCCAAATTGACTGACGGCAGGTTGTAGTGGCTGGCCACCCGCTCATGGTTCTCAATCACCGACGGCGTCTTGCCCGCCCGGTACTCCGTCATCTTGCCCGGATCGACGAAGTGGAGCAGGATGATATCGAGCGACGGGTTCACCAGCTTCGCGTGCCGCACAATGCCCTCCATGCCGCGGATGGCGTTGGCGCCTTCGAAGCCGTTGGTGTCGTCGTTGACTGCGGCCTCCTCGAACAACAGGTCTACCGGTCCGCGGTTGAACACGTCGCGCAACAGCCGGAATGCCCCGGGCGTTGAACCGGTGGATGAGATGCCGGCGTTGACGCAGTCGAACTTGGTCTTGGGAAACAGCTTGCCGAGGTTGGCGCAGGTCAGGTCGCGCCATCCCTTGCCAGCGGTGATGGAACCGCCCAGGAACACCACGCGCGCTTCGCCGCCCTGTTCGAACTTCTTGAGCGCATGGGGCATGCCTCCGCGCAGTTCAAAGAAGTCGCGCTGCGTGCCGGCTCGGCTCTCCATGCCGGGCGTGTGGCTCAGAATGAAATTGGCGGGCATGTTCCAGTCGTCGAGCAAGAAGTGGTGGCCGTTCAGGCTGTCCGGCAGTCGCAGGTTGCGGTGTACGGTGATCGGGCCGCCCAGCTTCTTATACCTCTCGGCAAAGACATCGGTGTTTTCGGCGGCCGGGACGATTTCGTCGCGATCGCTGATGATGTGCAGCGCCGGTATCTGCTTTCTTGCGATGGGCTCCAGCGTGTCCACCGGATTCCCGCGAAAAGTCAAAATCTGCTCTTCGGTGAAGCCATAGGCTGCGAGCGCCTGCTTCCAGTCGTTGGAACTGCCCTTACCCTTGCCGCGGCCGCCGGGCCAGCTCTTCATATCGAGCACAGGTGAATCGCAGTAGATCGCGTTCACCTTATCGATGTTTTTCAGTGTCCAGTTGTAGACGAACAGCCCGCCGCGGCTCACTCCCTCCAATGAAACTTTGGGCGAAAGTCCGAAGGTTTTGACCACGTGAGCGTAGAAGTGGTCCATCTCCTCCACCATCTTCGGACTGCCCATGTCATTCGGAAGATTGATAAAGGCCACGTGGAAGCCCTTCTCCAGCAGCCCGATCGCCGGTTCCGGATGATAGTCCGGAAACTTCGCCTGCCAATACCAGGGCTTGCCCGGCGCCGCGATCTTCGGCGCCACGACGTAGCACTGGCGCCCCTCCACGGTAAACTCGGTTTTCTCGTAGCCGTTCCATTCGGCGGCGAAAAGCGAAGAGGAAGCGAGTAGCAGGAGTGCAATGGCGCGGGTCACAAAGAAAGTATACGCCAGCCATCGTTCTCGAATCTGCAGTGATCCCTTCCGCGCGGGAATTACGCCTTACTTAATAGAAGAGGATTTATGTTGAAAAAGATTGCGCTAGTCAGCTCCCTAGGCATGGCCGCCATGGCCGGTACCGTCAATGGAAAGATGATCGTCAACGGCAAGGAGCACACGCTTACCGCAGTGCTCGCCGCGAAAGTGAAGGACGGTGGGAACGAAATCCTGCGCGTCGTGCTCTCCGACGTTCCACTTCCGCCCAAGGCCGTCTTTGAAGAGATGGACCTGTTCTCTCTGGGGGCCGATGGAAAATTCCATGGCATCCAGCTCGACTTCTCAGAGAACGGCGTGACCATGATGCTGCGCTCCAAGGACATGGAGGGCAGCTTCTCGCACAGCCAGAGCCCGAATCCGTTCACGCTGAAGCAGTCCGGCGACCGCGTGGAAGGCGAGATCATCGATAAGCAGACCGGCGAGGACAAGCACGTCCGCTACGATATCTCCGTCAAGTTCTCTGCGCAGCTCGAAACGAAAGTCGTCGAAGCAGCGCCGACTGCGGCCGATGCCGAAGCAGCCAAACGCCATCCGGCAGCCATCACTTACGTCAAGCTCCAGGAAGCCATTCGCAAGGGCGACAAGGCCGCGATCCGCGCCATGGCCCCACCCGAAGCACGCGCTCAGATCGACGGCCCCGATTTTCCCGAGATGCTGAAGATGATTCAGGCCATGCAAGAGAAGGACGTCCGCGTTCTCAAGGCGGTGACCAATGGCAATGAGTCGACCCTGATACTCCAGGGCAAGTCCGCCGAAGGCACCGTTCGCAAAGGCGAAGCGACCCTGGTGCTCGAAAACGGCAACTGGATCATGCGCAACGAAAAATGGAAGGGCAATTAGCCCTACGGCTTAATCGTCCATTCGCGGCCATTGCGGGTGACTTTGATGGACCGGTCCGGCGAGAGCGCCACCGTAATGCCATCGAAGTGAATCGCTCCCGGCTCTGAGACGACCTGCGACTTCGGCGCCGCGCCGTCGCGAAACACCCGCATCACGGTGATGTTCTGGATCCGCAGGGCCGGTTCGGTGGTTGAGGCCTCCACGTGCCACTGTGGTGGAGGCTCGAAACCTTTCGTGTCCGCCAGATACTTGTGATTGGGCTCCGGTGAATACCCTGTCCATTCGCGCAGCTTGATCGGGGAGCCGGAGACGTAATCGACGGCCACGCCGGCCTTGCCCCGATTCAGCACCAGCCGTTGCCCTTCAATCGCGAACTCCTTCTGCCCGTGCAGCATGAATTGAAAGGTCGACGGTTTGGGCGCTTGCAGGTCGTCGGCGATCACCACCACATCCGGCTTGATGAAGATGACATGCCGCTGTGCCCTGGTGAGTTTGCCCTCGTAGGAGTCTGTTGCGTCGCCAAGTACATAGTCCATGCCATCCTGGAAATCCGCTTTCACGATGCGACCACCGAGATCGGCCGAGTGCTTCTTCTGGCCCTCGCCATTCACCAGCACTGCGTTCTGCGCCTGTGTCGTCCACACCCAATCCTTGTGGAAAGGGCTGCCGTAAAGATCGCGATACACATTGTTGACGATCAGCGGGATGCCGTAGGCGGTCAGCGTGAACGAGTTGTGCGGATCGTGTCCATGACTCCATCGCCCCATGGGCGATGACTTGAACTTCACCTGTACGTTCTCCGCCGCGCTCAGCAAGGTGGTATTCATGACGGCGATGCCGGTGCCGTTGAACACCTTTGAGACCGGCAGGTCCCTCGGCGGCTTCGCTGTCACGGGCGGCTTGGAGGCCCACAGGAAATCCAGCACCGGCTCTCCTGTGTCGGCTGGAACCTTCCATGCGTCCACCCACCACTTCCAATACGGATTGGCGGTACGCCCGACGTAGAATTGCATGAACGACCACCCCGAGGGCGATATCCGGTATGCCAGGTCGCCCATTCCAAGATCGGGCGATCCGGGAGGCGCAGCATACATCGGATAGTCGCCGAAGTGCGCGAAGAACGGTTTCTTGAAGCCATCGATGCCTAGGGAGTGCTCAACAATATCCATCCACCACGCAGCCTTCGACATATAGCTCGAATAATATGCGAGCCCTTCGTGCCAGCCGCCGTCGTCATCGGACCAGACCGGAAATGCCGCGAAAAACTTCGTCACGGCGTATCTAAGATACAACTCAGACTCCGGCGTTTCGCCAAAGGTCGCGATGGCGTTCTCCGCCAGCTTGTGCCACGTGCGGTTTCCATGGCTGTTGTAAGGCTGATTCAGATGGCCCGCCCCGAGCCGGACTTCGCCGCTCTTCCAGGCATCCTGCGCGCGCCGCAGCATCATCCTGCGAATCTTGTCCCGCTCCGCTTCGCTGAACATGTCGTAGGCCCAATCGTAGGCACGCGCCAGCCGGTGCAGCATAGGCTTTGCTGCTTCGCAGTTGACTGAGAAATTCGTAGGGCCGTCCGGATCCCATGCCGCCAGCCGCAGCGTATAATCCCGCGCCGCTTCGCCGTATTTCCTGTCCTCCGTCAGCAGATGCGCGAATGCCAGCACCTCCGCCTCCTGCAATGCCTTCACGGTTTGCATGCGGTTTGACCACCAGTAGGCGGCGGTCTTCGGATCATAGGAGCTCGCCTTGATGGCTGGCTCTGCCGTCGGGCCGGCCTTGAGAATCGCCTCCGCACGCGCGATCAGCTTGGTCCTGTCTGCCTGACGCAATCGCGGCAGGTCTTCCCGCTTAACGAATAAACGCGGATGCTGTGCGGGAATGCGCGATCTCAACTCGTCCATGCTCGGCTGGGGAAAGATCACGGCATTTGCTGGAACGGTGAACGTACGCGTCCTGCTCCACGCCGATTGCTTGCCGTCCTTACCCGCCATGCGATACCGCCAATAATATTTGCCGGGTGCAAAGGGCTTGTTGTGCGTGTAGACGGTCCACGGAAGATTGGAGGCCGAGCCCGCGGTCTTGGCGAAGCCCGCGTCGGCCGACCACTCCACCGAATAACTGACTCCGCTCTTTTCGAGCACCCAGGAAAACGCTGGAGGATTCACCGCCACGGCTTCGTTTTCAGCCGGGCGATAGCCCCACTCGTCTGCCAGCGGCGTGCGGTCGGGAGTTTGCGCGGCGGCCAGGGTCGTCAGTATAAGGATGATAACGGGAATAAGAGATGGCATGGTCTGCTATTCGCCACTATACACGACAGACCGGGTCCTTTCCATCGCCAGCCGCTTGAAAGTTCAGTATCATGGTACGCGTCCCATGAAGATTGTCAGTCTCAGTCCGTTCGGTCTCGGGCATCAGAAGCCGCATCACTATTACGAGATGTTACGGGTGCTGTGGGAGAATCGCGACAACCTCCCCTATGCCTGGCGCGTGCTGAATAACGGTGTCTGTGATGGCTGCTCGTTAGGTCCTCGCGGCATGAGGGACGATACGCTCTCCGGTGGCCACGTCTGCCTTACCCGGCTCCGGTTGCTGCGGCTCAACACCATGCCCGCTGCCCGCGAAGACTCGTTCGCCGACATCTCGCGACTGCGCAAGCTCAATGGCGTGGAACTGCGCAAACTCGGCCGCCTTGCCTACCCCATGATTCGCGAGAGCGGCGCGAAGGGCTTCCGCCGCATCAGTTGGGACTCAGCACTCGACCGCATTGCCGGCCGCATCAAGCAGACCGATCCCCACCGGCTAGCCTTCTTCACCACTTCGCGCGGCTTGACCAATGAGGTCTATTACGCAGCTCAAAAACTGTCGCGCCTCGCCGGCACGAACAACATCGATAACGCCGCCCGGTTGTGCCACGCCGCCTCCACCGTTGCGCTCAAGCAGACGGTCGGCGTCGGCGCCTCAACCGTCTCCTACTCCGATTGGATCGGAACCGACCTGTTCGTCGCGCTCGGCACCAACATCGCCAACAATCAACCTGTCGCGATGAAGTATCTCTATCACGCCAAAAAGGCAGGCACGCGCATTGCGGTGATCAATCCCTATCGCGAGCCTGGCATGGACCGTTATTGGATTCCCTCCATTCCCATCAGCGCCCTGTTCGGCACACGCTTCACCGACGAATTCTTCCGCGTCGGACTAGGCGGCGACGCGGCCTTCCTCAATGGAGCCTTGAAATATCTGATCGAATGGAACGCGCTGGATCGCAAGTTCATCGACGAACACACCCAAGGCTGGGTGGAAACTGTGCGAGCATTGAACGAACAGCAATGGCCCGATCTGGAAGCTGCCGCCGGCACCACTCGCCCAGAAATGGCGCGCTTCGCGAAACTCTATGCTGGCGTGAACACGGCGGTGTTCTGCTGGTCTATGGGGCTGACGCAGCATCCGCACGGAGTTGATAACGTCAAGTCCGTGGTCAACCTCGCCCTGGCCCGCGGCATGATCGGCCGCGAAAAAGCAGGACTCGTTCCCATCCGCGGACACAGTGGCGTGCAGGGCGGTGGAGAGTGCGGTTGCGCACCCGATGTGTTGCCTGGTGGCGTGCCGCTCAACGCCGAAAATGCCGCTCTCTTCAGCCGCTTTTGGGGTACCGAGATCCCCACCTGGAAAGGCATGCACTGCGGCCAGATGCTGGAGGCCGCAGTGGACGGCAACCTGGATGTCTTCTACGTGATCGGCGGAAACTTCATTGAGACCATGCCGGAGCCGCTGCGTATGGGCGAGGCCCTGCGCAAAGTGGGCCTGCGCGTTCATCAGGACATTCACTTCAATACTTCCATGCTGCCCGATTCCGCCGAAGCGACCATCCTGCTACCGGCCAAAACTCGCTATGAGCAGGAGGGCGGAGGAACGCAGACCTCCACCGAGCGTCGCATCCGCTACTCGCCGCATGTTCCCGGACAGGTCATCGGCGAAGCTCGAGCGGAGTGGGGGATGCTGGTCGATCTCGGCCGCCGGCTAGGTCTGAATATGGGGTGCGAGACGGCCCAGGAGATTCGCGAGGAGATGGATCGCACCATGCCTCTCTATCGGGGCATCGTGAAACTGACCGCGCAAGGGCAGAGCTTTCAATACGGAGGTGCGCGCCTGCTGGAAGGCGGCATCTGTCCGAACATGCCGGATGGCAAGGCCCGCTTCGCGCCCGTCGTGCCACCGAATCTGACCAAGCCCGAAGGTACGTTTTCCCTGGCAACGCGCCGCGGCACGCAGTTCAATTCCATCATCCTCAAAGAGCACGACGCCCTCACCGGCAGCACGCGCGACGAACTATTCATGAATGCCGACGATGCTATTGCGCTGGATCTGGCTCATGGCGATGCCGTGATGGTGACATCTGATCTAGGCTCCATGCGTGCGACGGTGCGGATTGAAGACGTGCAGCGCGGCACGGTGCAGGCGCACTGGCCTGAGGCGAATGTGCTTATCACGCGCCACTATCAGGACCAGTGCGGCGTACCCGACTACAACGCGCTGGTAAGGATCAAACGGATCTTCGAAACGGTAGCGTGAGTTGCAGAAGTGGCGGTGCGGACTAGCGGCCCATATTGAGCACTACGATGCCACTCAGGATCATCGCGAGTCCTATGATTTTGAACTTCGTGATGGGCTCTTTGAAGAAGATGCGCGACCACGCCAGCGTCCAGATGTAGCCAAGAGAGACCATCGGATAAAGCACCGTCAACTCGCCATTCTTGATTCCCGCCATGAAGAACACAGTGGAAAGCAGGTACAGTGTGATGCCTGCGGCGAGGTGCCAGTTGCGCAACATGCCCATCACCGTGAGTTCCAACTTGAGGGCGCCGAACTTCATGAACACTGCTCCGAACGATCCGATGACGGAGGCGAACACCACCAGCAACATGGAACTGACTGGCGTCTTCATTTCTTGTTGGTCTTTCCCAGCATCGCCACGCCAAGAATGATGATGGTGAGGCCGGCGATTTTGTAGGCGTTCATGGATTCGTGGAAGACAATCAGCGACAAAATGGCCACCCACACATAAGTCAGCGAGATGACCGGATACAGGATGGAGAGCTCCTGATTCCGCAACGCCAGCACCAGGATCGCGGTGCTCATGCCGTAACACGTAAGTCCCAACATGATCGGGATGTTCGTGGCGACCGCCAGCAGGATTGGGACGACTCCCGTTGGCATCTTTGCCTGCACGCCAAATTTCATGAGGATCTGTGCGGTTGCGCCGAGCAACGTGCACACGAAAACCATCAGAAGTGCCCGGCGCTTTTGCGCCTTGTCAATCGATGCCTGAGATGCCAAGTCTTTATGATACAGGACTCTCGCCCCAGCCTCCACCGCCGGGCGATTCGATCCGCAGAATATCGCCTGATTTTGCCGGGAAATTCGCCTTCGCCGGCACCGCTTTCCCTGATAACGAGTTGCGTCCGGTCTGTCCTGGTGAACCGCCGCACAGTCCGTAAGGGCCACGCTGCCGGCGGTCAGAGAGCACGGTGACATCGGCCGGCACAAGAAACTCGTACTCGCGGATGATGCCGTCTCCGCCCGGATGCAGGCCTGCGCCGCCTGAGCCCCTGCGAATGCGATAGGAGTTGATGCGGACCGGATAAAGGTGTTCGAAGGCCTCCACCGGCGTGTTCCAGCTGTTCGTCATGTGGGTGTGGATTGCCGAGTATCCCGTCGCGGCCATAGAGGCTCCCATGCCGCCGGCGATCGTTTCGTAGTAAGCGAACGGGCGCTTGCGAAAGCTGTCGTAGCCGCCGAAGCTCAAGTTGTTCATCGTGCCGGAACTGGCCGCTGGGATTGCATAGGTGACCTGCGCCATCGCTCCCAGCAGAACGTCGGTGATGCGCTGCGATGTCTCCACATTCCCTGCTGCCATCGCCGCGGGGGGCAGCGCATTCACCACCGTTCCGGGCGGCGCGATGATGTGGATCGGCCGCAGCAGGCCTGCCGTGCAGGGAACGTCTTCTTTGATCAGGCAGCGGAAGACATAGAGCGTCGCCGAAACGACAATAGCGAAATTCGCATTCACCGAGCCTGCCGGTTGCGGATCGGTGCCGGTGAAATCGACCGTCGCCGTATCTCCCGCCAGCGTGATGGTAACGGCGATGCGGATCGGTCCCGAGCCCATGCCATCGTCATCCAGGAAATCTTCGAAGCGATACACGCCATCAGGCAGAGACTTGAGATTCGCCCGCATCATACGTTCGCCGTAGTCCTGCAACAGCCGCATATTGCCCGCCACTCTTGCCAGTCCGTACTTGTCCACCAGTTCGAACAGGCGCGTCTCGCCCCGCTGGATCGACATTAGCTGCGCCAGCAGATCGCCACGGCGCTCCTCCGGTGTGCGCACGTTCGACAGGATCAGCCGCATCAGGTCTTCGTCCAGTTTTCCGTTCCGCCTCAAAAGCATGGGCGGAATGCGCAGGCCTTCCTGGTAGATCTCGCGGGCCAGCGGCATCGAGCCTGGACTCATGCCCCCCACGTCGGCGTGATGGGCCCGGTTCGCAAGATAGAACGACGGTTTCTTCGCGCCTTTGGTGAAGACCGGCGCCACGATGGTGATGTCCGGAAGATGTGTTCCGCCGCGAAAAGGATCGTTGAGGATGACGGCGTCGCCCTGCTTCAGGTCGAACGCGTCGATCGCATGGCGAACGGACAACGGCATCGCTCCCAGGTGCACGGGCATGTGATCGCCCATCGCCACCGTCTCGCCCGCCGCATCGTACACCGCGCAGGAGTAATCGCGCCGCTCCTTGATGTTCGCGGAGTAGGCCGTTTTTCGCAGGACGATGCCCATCTCCTCGGCAATGGAGACCAGCATATGGCGGAACAGTTCGAGTTCAATAGGATCGTGGCGCACGCAATTCCGAGTATGCCAGATTCGCTTCTATTTTGGGCTTTTCTTCTTCGGCGGCGCCTTCCCGCTGGGGACCACAAACACTCCAGGATCGGCCGGCTTGGCCTCCGGCATCGCTTCCGGTTCCACAGGCGGTTCGGCCACCTTGCGTTCCGCGATCTTGCACTCCCCGGCCTTCACCGGAAAGCTGGAAACCAAAGCCCACTTGTCATTCAGACGCCTCTCCACCCGCAACGTCTGCGTTTTGGTATCGGCCTGAATCCGCCAGTCCTGGCTTGCCTGCCGCGTCAGCTTGAAAGGAATCGGCTTCTCGCTCACCTGCAGCAGCGTCCAGCTTTCGCCGCCGGTCTTCGACTCGTACAGCTCATGCCTGCCGCCCGAATCGCCGCGCTGTGTCCGGTCAATCAGTAACCGTCCCTGCGTGCTCGAATCGAACACGAACTGCTCCACCGCGCCGACGCGTGTCTCTCCGAACACCGGTCGCACGCGCCACGTCTTGCCGCCGTCGCTGGTGAGCAGGAAAAACGGATCGCGCGGGATCGACTGAATCGATTGCCCAGCCACCCATCCATTCACAAGGTCGTTAAACTGAATCCCTTCGAGCGACGCAGCGCGAATGCGTTCGTGCGGCTCGGTCCAGGTCTTTCCCGCATCATCCGAGGTCAGCAGAATGGAATACAGCGTCGTCGAATCGGTGTGGAAATTGCCGGAAAGAAACAGTTTGACGCCCGTCGATTCGATGCCGCTCAACTCCAGAAACACCGGGCACGGTTCTTCGGCGCTGCAACTCATGCCGAACGATTGCATATCGTCCTCGCTGCACTGAAATGCAATCGGGATTGGTGTTTGCGCCAACCCCAGCGCACTCGCCACAACCGCTATCCACAAAGTCCGCATCACATTGCTATTATGAACCGTACGATGTTCTCTTGGCTGCAACAGTTACTGCCGAAGAAACCGCTCACCGGCGCTCCGGCGCAGCGCAGGCAAAAGACCTACTCTGCCATGAGCGGCTACGCCTACCAGTATTTCTACGAGGGACAGCGTGCAGTGCGGCCGGGCGTGGAGTACGTTTTCGATGTTTCGGCCGATCGCAAGACTTCGTTTCCGCTTTCCATCGTCGTGCGGAATGAGGCCATTTTACAGTGGGAACAAACGCATGAGCGATCGCTCGAATCCAACGAGCGCTACGCCGTCGCCAAGCTGGCGCTGTTCCGCGCCTTCGATGAAACCGATACTCCCAAGGGCTTGAAAGAGCCTGTCCATGTCGATGCCACTCAGTTGGAAGAGTTGCTGGAACTCCTCGGCGTCGATTGAAAGGCATCAGGAAAAACAAATGAATTTACAAATTTTCTCGCTGCTCACCATCGCCGCGGCCTTGGCCGCTGCGCCCAATGAGACCCCGAAAAAGGCACTGCTGGTTCTCGCCAAGAGCGATAACACTCTCGGCATTGTCGATCCCGTCAGCCTGAAGGTGCTTGCCCGCGTGCCCTCCGGTCAGGACCCGCATGAAGTGATCGCATCGGCTGATGGCCGCTATGCCTTCATCTCAAATTACGGTGGAGGTTCCTACAACACAATCACCGTGGTCGATCTGCTCGAACAGAAGAACCTGCCCGCCATCGATCTGGGCCCGTTGAAAGGTCCGCACGGACTTGTCTTTGTGGGCGGCAAACTCTGGTTTACTGCGGAAGGGGCAAAGGTGATCGGCAGCTACGATCCCGCGTCGAAGAAGATCGACTGGGTGCTCGGCACCGGCCAGAATCGCACGCATATGCTTTGGGTATCGCCGGACATGAAACACATGATCACCTCCAACGTCAGTTCCGCCACCATGACGCTCATCGATCAGGTCGCTGGTGGACGTGGTCCCGGTGGACCGCGTGGCCCAGGTGGCCCTCGTCCGGAAGGCCAGCGCCCTCCGCCTCCGCCGCGTGGTCCGGACTGGGAAGAGACCGTCATCGCCGTTGGCCGCGGCGCCGAAGGCTTCGACGTTTCGCCTGATGGCAGGGAAGTCTGGGCCGCCAACGCTCAGGACGGGACCCTCTCCATCCTCGATCTTGCGGCGAAGAAGAATGTGCAGACACTGGAGGCCGATGTCCGCAGCGCGAATCGCCTGAAGTTCACGCCGGACGGCAAACACGTGCTGGTGTCGTCGTTGGGCAACTCTGACCTCGTGGTGCTTGACGTAGCCACCCGCAAGACCATCAAGCGAATCAAAATCGGCAAAGGCGCCGCCGGGATTCAAATGCATCCTGGCGGCGCCATCGCCTATATTGCCTGCACGCCTGACGACTACGTCGCCATCATCGATTTGAAGACGCTCGAAGTGACCGGTCACCTCGACGCAGGCCGTCAACCAGACGGCATGGCCTGGGTGGAGCGACCGTAAGCTACTCCGGCAGTCCGAACGCATAGACCAGGCTTCCGACGGCAAGCGCGACATACTGCTTATTGTCGAAGGAATAGGTCATTGGCGATGTGTGGAGCTCTTCGGTGAAGGGGAAGCTCCACAGCTTCTTGCCCGTCTTCGCATCGGCCGCTGCGAATGCGCTATTGTCGTCGCCGTAGAAAACCAGCCCGCCTGCCGTGGTCAGCGTGCCAGCCCAGCTCTCGCCGCGGCCTTCCTGCGGCAGTTCCCACATTACTTTACCTGTCTGAATATCGAAGGCGCGCAGAAACTTCTGCGCCTTGTCATCCGGTGCGCGGCGTCCGCCGCCACCCTGGAAGGATTTGCCTGCCTCCCACGGAGCCGTCGTTCGCTTCGTGTAGATCGCGCAGCGCTCCAGCGTGTTCACATAGAACCAGCCGGTGGAGGGTAGATACGAGGTCGAAAAGAAATTCGCCGCGCCTTCCACTGCCGGACAAACCAGCGCCCCTTCCGCCGTCGGCACCTGATTCGGATTCATGATCGGCCGGCCGCTCGGCGTGATCTCCTTCGCCCAGGTCAGCTTCTTCACCATCGGTTTGGCCGAGAGCATCTTGCCATTGGTGCGGTCCAGCACATACATGAAACCGTTGCGGTTGGCCTGCAGCAGCAATTTGCGCTGCTGTCCCTCCCACTGCGCGTCCACTAGCAATACAGGTTCGGTCGCATCCCAGTCCCACTCATCGTGCGGTGTGGCCTGGAAGTGCCACTTCAGTTTGCCGGTCTTTGCGTCGAGCGCGAGGATCGAGCACGAATACAAATTGTCGCCCTTGCGATTGTCGCCGTTGAAATCCGGTCCCGCATTGCCGGTCGTCCAATAGACCGTCTTCGTCTCCGGCTCATAGGCTCCAGTGAGCCAGGTGGTCGCACCGCCGTGCGTGATGTCGGTCCCATTCCACGTCTCGGAACCCTTCTCGCCCGGCGCTGGCACCGTCCAGAACTTCCACACTTCTTTGCCGGTCTTCTGGTCGTAGGCAGCCACAAAGCCCCGCACGCCCTCTTCGCCGCCTGCCGTTCCGGCAACCACTACGTCTTCCAGCGCGAGCAGGGAACCGGTGGCATTGTAGTTCTGCTTCCAATCGGCCATCTGCACTTCCCACAATACGTCGCCCGTGAAGCGGTTCAATGCGATCAGCGCCGCGCTATCGGTTTGCATGAACACTCGATCGCCCGCTACAGACACACTGCGATTGTTGCCGATGCTGCGCGCGTTACCGTTCACGCCAGGCGTCGGCGGCCGCGTGAAGCCCCACAACTTGGCGCCGGTTCCGGCATCGAGCGCGATCACCGTATTCGTATGGGGCATGTACATGATGCCGCCAACCACCTGCGGAGTGCCTTGCAACTTGCCCGATTCCGGCACGGGGAACACCCACTTCAATCCCAGTTGCTTCACGTTCGCCGTAGTCACCTGCGTCAGTGTGCTATTTCGATTGCCATCGAAACCGCCGTGCATGCTCGGCCAATCGGCCTGCGTGGTCACTTCGCGATACTTCTCACCCTCTTTACGCAGCAGGTGAATCTTCTGGTCATCTGTCTTCAACTGCAAAGCGTCACCGGCCTGACCGATCTGGACACCCTCGATCTTGCCGCCGGTTGTCAGATCCACGGAAAGCTTCGCCGGAAACATGCCGCGCCGGAACTGCCGCCCGCGTCCGGAGCCCAGTGTCTTCAGAAAACTGGAGAGTCCGGTCATCTCCGTATCTTTCAAATTGGCGAACGCCGGCATGCCCCGCAGCGGCACACCCTTCTTCAGAAATGCGGTGATGTCTGCTTCGGAGGCCGCGCGCTGTAGCCAGCGCAGAATCGTTGGCCCATGTTCGCCGCCATTGCCGTCTGAGCCGTGGCATCCTGAGCAGCGATTCTGGAATGAGGTCCGCCCGGCCGGAGCCTGCGCGAATACGGCCGAAGTCGCAACGATGCAAACCAGGCTCCACTTGGTGAAAGAATTCATGTGTTGATTGACTGCCTTCCGAATTTGAGTGATTTTCTATTGTAGCTTTGCCAAGGACACCGCGATGATCTCTTCGTCGTTCCGCGTATAGAGCGTCTTGTTCGAATATGCCGGATGCGACCAGTGCACTGCTTTCTTCTCGCGCCGCCCGATTCCCAACGTCGCCGTCGGCTTGATCAGAAACGTTCGCGAAATCTCCTGGTAGCCTGCGGGCGACAACTTCGCGATGATCAATTCGCCGCGGTCGTTATTGATGAAGTAGCGGTTGCCATTGCGGACGATAAATGCCGACGCCCAGCGTGCCTTCTCTTTCGTCACGTCCTGCGTCTCCCAAACCCGCTTGCCCGTCTTCGCTTCCAGACAACGGAACTGCCTGTAGGAGCAAACCCCGTAAATATAATCGCCATCGATCACCGGCGTCGAAAAGATCGAATGCAGCGCGTCTGTGTTGATCTCGCTCTGGCTGTTGCTCTTCCACGCCATCTTCGCCGCCGGCTTCGTCTCGTCCAGATCGATCATGAACGAACCAACGTAGAAGCACGAAAGAAACAATCGATTCGCGCTCTTTACCGGCGCTCCCACAATGAGGTCGGCGTTCGTTGCATTCCAAGGTAACTCCCAGTGCGTCGCTCCGGTTTCCGGATTCAGAGAACTGACCGCTTTCGGATGCCACACGATCAACTGCTTTGCGCCGCCTGCCTGCATGAGGAACGGAGGCGCATAGCCGGGTTCATCGAACTCCGAACTCAGCGCCTTCCACAGCACCTTGCCGGTGGTCTTCTCAAATGCGATCACCTTCGCATCGCCTTTCCCACCCGCGATCGCGATCAGCCTCGGACCATCGACGATCGGCGCGGACGTCATCCCCCACACCGGAATTTTCAAGCCGAAGTCCTTGATGAAATCGGATTGCCAGACCACCGCCCCCGTCTTCGCATTCAGGCACCGAAGCTGCCCCATGGTGCCGAGCACGTACACACGCTCACCATCCACCGTTGGCGTGAACCGTGGGCCGCTCGCATACGTCTCCATGATGCCGGTATAGTCCGCGTCCCAATGCGCAGTCCACAACAGCTTGCCCGTCTTCTCATCCAGCGCCAGCACCCGCTCCTGCCCTTCAAACCCGCTTGCCCGCCGGTCGCTGAAGTTTTCGTTGAGTTTCACACCTCGGGCTGCGTTGGTTTGAAAGTCGGTGACGAACACGCGTCCGCCCGCTACGGCCGGCCCCGAATAACCCGAATGCAGTGGAGCGCGCCACTTCACTTTCAGCCCGGTGGCTGGAAAGGTATCGAGCAAACCCGTCTCGTTGAATTCGCCGAGCCGGCCCTTGCCGCGGTATTCCGGCCAATCCTCAGCCCAACAGTGCACGGCCAAAACGGCAGTCAGCAACAGCCATCTCAAATTCATTTCTCTTTAATCTCAATCATCAGGCTGCGATAGGCCTTGTCGCCGAGGTTCTTCAGCACCGGCGCATCTTCGCCGCGGTCATGCCAGATCACTTCGCCCGATTTCCGCTGCCGTACGGTCTTCTCGCCAGTCTTTGAATCCGTCCGTTCGTACTTGCAGTCATCGAGAAAAACGATCACCTGGTCAGTGGCGCGGATGTAACGATCACGCGGCACTCCGGGGTCGTAGGTCACCTCGGTCACCTTCACCCGCACATTTTCGAGTATTATCTTATTCATGAAATTGCTCCTTGGCTCCGCTTTTCTGTGCCACCTTACCACAGATGACGTGTCATTGAATAATTTGCTTGCATTACACTATACAAAGAGACTATAAAATGTTTTGGGCCGCTGAGAGGAGCCTCGCACATGCAGTTGAGAGTACTAGCATTCGTTCTGGCTGGAGGAAAGGGTACCCGGTTGTATCCCTTGACAAAGGAACGCGCCAAGCCTGCCGTTCCGTTTGGCGGGCAGTACCGGATCGTAGACTTCGTGCTTAGCAATCTGGTCAATTCGGGAATCTACTCTTCCTACGTTCTCATTCAATTCAAGAGCCAGTCGCTGTTGCAGCACATTCGCGAAGGATGGGAATCGGGCGGCTTCCTCAAAAGCCACTTCATCATTCCAGTTCCAGCGCAGATGCGCTCCGCCGGTGAAACCTGGTATCGCGGCACCGCCGACGCCATCTTTCAGAACATCAACCTCATCGAACAGGCCGACCCGCATCTGGTGGCCATCTTCGGTGCGGATCACATCTATCGCATGAACATCCGCGAGATGATCGAATTCCACGAGCAGAAGCGCGCCCAGGCTACGGTCGCCGCCATCCCGGTGGAAAAAGATCTCGCCAGCGAATTCGGTGTGATCGAGGCCAGCAACGACGGCCGCATCCTCGGCTTTCACGAAAAGCGCGCCGACGCCCCCACCATGCCTGGCGACCCCGACCGCGTCTACGCATCCATGGGGAATTACGTCTTTTCCACGGGCCTGCTGCTGCGCGAACTCTATGCCGACGCCGCCAACGAAAACAGCTCGCACGATTTCGGCCGCGACATTCTTCCCGGCCTGGTAGGCAAGTCCGAACTCTTTGCCTATGATTTCCAGACCAACCGCATCCCCGGCGACCCGGCGGGCTCAGAAGTCTACTGGCGCGACGTCGGGACCATTGACGCTTATTACGAAGCGAGCATGGATCTACGCGCCGTCTCGCCGGCCTTGAATCTCTACAACCGGCAGTGGCCTTTGCGTACAGCCGGTTACCCTGATGCACCCGCGAAATTCATCTTCGACGAAGAGGGCCGCCGCGGACACGCTGTCGATTCCATCGTCGCCGGAGGCTCTATTCTGTCCGGAGGCGAAGTGAAGAACTCCGTTCTGGGCCGTGGTGTTCGCGTCCACACTGGAGCGGTAGTGGAAGACTCCATCGTCTTCGACAACTGCGACATCGGCCGCCACGCTAAGGTCCGGCGCGCGATTCTCGATAAGAACGTCCGCGTGCCACCGGGCGCGGAAATCGGCTACGACCTGGAAAAGGACCGCAAACTCTACCACGTGACCGAAACCGGAATCGTCGTCGTGGAGGGCCACCGCTCCCACGTCGAAGTCGCGACGATGCAGATCTAACTTACCTTGGGGACGCGGCATCGTTGCGTCCCCAACACCACCCTTCCCATTCACTCCATTCGGATGTAGTATCGAAGCATAGGAGTAAATGGTATGAATCTAACCTGGATTCCCTTCCTGCTGCTCTCCGCGTCCCTGTCCGGCCAGATCATCACCGGTACCATCGAGAAAATCAGCCCGGACCAACTTCAGGTGAAAACCGCGACCGGCTCTGTTGCTGTCCAGACCAACCAAAGCACCAAGATCTGGAAGTCGGAGGTGCCGCACAAGCAAGCCAAACTCGCAGTGGGAGATGAGATTCGCGTCAGCTACTATGGCGACGATACCAAAATGACTGCCGTTGTCGTCTCCGCCAACATGACGATTCGCGGAGTCGTCTTCGATTCCGGTCCAACCCGCATCACCGTAAGCATCCATCACGCCACCGAACCGGGATCTCCCGACTGCCAGGACCAGATCTTTGTCTTCCTGCATCCCGATACCACGCTAGGTGTAAGCCGCAAACAATTAACGGCCGGCCGCAGCGTGCAGGTGCAGGGTTGGGATGTTGGCGACGGAGTCATGGAAGCGACGCACATCGCGGTCTACAATTCGGATGTGCCTGTCCGGTTGCCGAAGAAATCCTAAGCGGGGATCTCTTTCCGCCCGCCCGTAGCAGCGGAAACCGCGACACCGGCGATGATCACCACCACGCACCCGATCACGTTGTACCAGAGGAACGACGTGATTTCGGCGAAGTGTACGGCAAAGATGACCGCTTCGCCAACTAATACGCCGAAGAACGCCCCGTGCCCGTTCACTCGTTTGAAAAACATCGCCAGCACGAAGACTCCCAGGATTCCGCCATAGAACAGTGAGCCCAGCATATTAACCGCTTCCACCAGCGAGCCAATGTTTTTGCCCAGTTCCGCACTGAACACCGCATAGACGCCCCAGAACGCGGTGGCCACACGCGACACCCACAGATAATGCTGATCGGTCGCCTCCGGTTTGAAGTGGCGCTTGTAGACATCGATCACCGTCACTGTCGCCAGCGAATTGATCTCGCCGGAACTCGTGGACATCGCCGCGCCAAAAATCACAGCGATCACCAGGCCTACGATTCCAGGCGGCAGATACTTCGTCACAAACGTAAGGAAGACGTAATTCGTGTCGTTGAAGCCCTTCTTGCCGTTCACCTTCTCTACCAGTGATGCGCCCTCTTTGCGTACCGCGTCCAATGCCTTCTGCGATTCGCGATACTCCGCGGCCTTTGCATCCCGTGCCGCTGCGTCGCCGGAATGCCGGGCATCGGTGAAGGCCATCGCCGCCTGCTTCCGCTTCTCAAAGGCCTGCTGATAGCGCTGCTCCATGGGCGCATACTCCGCCGTATCCTGAATCTTCTTCAACTCGACTTTTTGAAACAGGAACGGAGGAGCCTCGAACGTGAAAAACACAAACACCAGCGCGCCGGTGAACAGGATGCAAAACTGCATCGGGATCTTCGCCAGCGCATTGAACAACAGACTCAGCCTGCTCTGCGTGACAGAACTTCCGGTGAGATAGCGTTGCACCTGGCTCTGGTCGCAGCCAAAGTAGGCCAGCGCCAGAAACATGCCGCCCAGCAGTCCGCTGAAAAGGTTGTAGCGATCGTTCCAGTCGAAATGAAACGTCACCGGATTGATTCGTCCCGCCGCTCCGGCCAGATAAATGGCATCGGAAAAAGACACGTTCGCCGGCAGCAGAACTACCGCCATCACTGCCGATATCGCGAGGCCGAAAACCATCACCGTCATCTGCTGCACATCGGTCCAGGTTACAGCCTTGATGCCGCCCATCACCGTGTACACGATCACGGTCAGCCCCATCAGCACCGTCGTCATCCGGTCGGACCATCCGAAGATCACCGTCAACACAACAGCCGGAGCATATAGCGCAATCCCCACCGCCAGCCCGCGCTGAATCAGGAAGACAAAGCTCACCAGCGTGCGAGTCTTGAGATCGAAGCGATGCTCCAGATACTCGTAGGCCGTATAAACATTGGCCCGCCGGTAGATAGGCACCGCAATTGCCGCCACCAGAATCATGGCCAATGGAAGTCCGAAATAGAACTGCACGAAGCGCATGCCGTCGACGTAAGCCTGTCCTGTTGTCGAAATGAACGTGATCGCCGAGGCCTGCGTCGCCATGATCGAAAGCGCCATTGCGTACCACGGCATGCTACGTCCGGCCAGCAGGTAGCCCTGGGTGCTGCTCGTCCCGCGCGCCCGCCACAGCCCGTAGAGAATGATGTAACCCAGCGTGCAGATCAGAACCGCCCAGTCGACTGTTCTCATGCGAAGATCCTCTCAAACGTATAGAACAGGACGATGATCACCACCAGGTACACCAGCACGAACGCGTAGATGCGCTGCCAGGTGCCGAAAAACGGCGGCGGCTCTTCTTCTGGTTGGGTCATTTCGATGTTTTTCCCGCGCTCAATAAATTAGCAAAGATCCGGTATGCGCCGGGGACGCCCGCCGGCAATTGCCGGAACCAGCTGTAGCCGGTGAAGATGTAAGAGCCCTTGCCGTACTTGGTGTAGAGCGTTCCGCCTGCCTGTGGCGGCTCGCCGGGATCGTTCGAAGTCAACAGTGGCGTGTACCGCTTGTCCCACTCCTCCGCGAAGTACAGGCCGCGCTCCTGCACCCATCCCTCGAAGTCCCGAGCCGTAATATTGTTGGGCGCTTCGAACACCGCGTGCCCCGGAGGAAACGAGACCTTTGCATCTTCGTCAGTCACTCGATTGTGCGAGAACTTGATCGGATACGGCCCCACGCCGTCCAGCAGATGCGGATTCCCGCCGAACGGTCCGTCTTCCATAACGTTGTACTGCACCACCATCGTTCCGCCATTTTCCACGTAAGCCAGCAGCCGCTTCTGATTCGCATGCAGGTCCGGCCGTGTGTTGTAGGCGCGCACGCCGGTCACAATCGCATCGAATTTCGCCAGGTCCACAGTGGCCAGATCAGTTGCCGTCAACAGGCTGACTTCGCATCCCAGTTCCCGCAGCGACTGCGGAACATCGTCGCCCGCTCCCATCACGTAACCAATCTGTTTAGACCGGATGCGAATGTCGGCCCGCACCAGTTTTGCTGAAGCAGGCTGCAACACCAGTTGCGGTTGGATGTGCGGATAGTTCAACTCGTAACCGCCGGAATCGTAGTCCTTGCCCTGTAGCGTGGCCACCGCCCGCACCTCGCCCTGCGAATCACCGGCCGGTGGCGTGATCTCGAAGGCCTGGGTCGATTGTTCTCCAATCGCACCCAGCTGAAATGCACTCGATGCCGGCTTCGAGGACCAGCCCTGTGGCAACACCAAGCGAAGCTGCCCCGCTGCTCCGGCCTGCGCCGCTTTGACCTGCACTTCCACTTTCTTACTGCGCGCATCAGGGAAGAGCAGCGTCTGCTGAATCACCTGCACCGACACCGGCGGCACAAATACCAGTGGACGCGTCAGTTCCCCATACACGTGATCCACGTAGCGATGAATCACAGGCCGCGTGAGTTCGATCGTCTCGCCCGCCACGCGCAACACGTACCTCGCTTCCAATGCGGGAGCATTATCAGGATTGCCCAACTGCGCGCGGTCGTTCACCGTGTACTGTGCGCCTGATTTCGGCGCCAGCAACCAGTAGGGCTGCGAGAACGGCCGCTCCAGCGTGAATGGAATCTTGCGCGAGTAGGGGACATTGCTCACCAGTTCCGCACCGCTCTCGGTCTTGCCATCGATCTCCACGCGCTCCAGCGTAGCAGCAACCGGCGACCGGTTCACCACCGTCACCTTCACCTCGAACGCGGACCCTGAAACAACCTGCGGTCTGCTCGCCGAGGCATCCATAAACAACCCCATGCACTGTGCGATCGCCTCATCGAACTCCGCGCGCCGTAGCCCGCCCGGTGCTGCACTTCGCGCCTTCAGCAGCAGCGGAATCGAGATCTCCGGATGCCGGTCGTTAAACAACTGCGCCGCCTGGGCCAGCAGCTTTGCCGTCTGCTCACCACCCTTGATGCGATTCCACGATGTGTCGACCCCGTCGAGCAAATCCTTCGCAGCCGGCTCGCCTGCAATGTTCATCACGTAGTTGCGATCCGTCCCGCGCTTCTCCGCCGCCCCCATCCCCTGGCTCCGATGCATGCTGCGGCTCATCCCGGCAATCTCCGAATATGAGAACCCAAGGTTCGCATCGTACTCGCCGGTATCGATGATCAGGCGTCCCGGAGTCTTCTCCGCTTTCTCCGCATACGCCGGCGTGAAGGAGAACAGATTGAACAGCAGCCGCTTTGCGCGCCATGGCTTCACCCACTGCAACTGTTCCGGGAACCGCTTGGGATCGGCCGCGGCATCGAACGCTTCGCGCCCCAATACCGCCGACGCCTGATGCTGCCCGTGCCCATCCTGGGGCGTACCGGAAAATCGCAGGATGACGACATCGGGCTTAAACTTGCGAATGGTCCACACCACGTCGCTCAGCACCTGTTCGCGATCCCACTTGGTCAGCGCCTCTTCCACGGTCTTCGAATAACCGAAGTCGATCGCGCGCGTGAAGAACTGCTCCGCGCCATCCACTTCGCGCGCCATTAGTAGTTCCTGAGTACGGATGACGCCCATCAGGTCGCCGCGCTCTGTGCCGATCAGATTCTGTCCTCCCTCTCCGCGAGTCAGCGAAAGATAGCCGGTCTTCATCTTCCGGCCGCGCGCGAAATAGGCGAGTAGTGCGGTGTTCTCGTCATCGGGATGCGCGGCGATCATCAGCACTTTGCCGGTGCTGTTCAACCGCTCAATGGCAAGACGGGTCTTGGCACTTCCGGCTAGGTTCTTTTGGCCGAAAGCCGCTGGCACCAGGATGTGTGCAAAAATGCCGAGGTAGAGAATGATTCTCAGCGATAGGGACATTGACCAATTTTAGACGATTATGGAGACCGCAAACCGCATGAACTGGTGGTCAAAGCTTTTCTCGCCCCCGCCTCCACCGCCGAAGGTGCGTATCGGCATCGCCCTTGGAGGCGGTTTCGCTCGCGGCATCGCGCACGTCGGCGTGCTCCGCGCCTTTGAACGCAACAAGATTCCAATCGAATTCATTGGTGGCGTCAGCGCCGGGGCGATCATCGCCTCCGCCTACGCCAGCGGCACTTCGCTCGATGAGATCGAAGCCGCCGCCAGCCGCATGAACTTCAAGGATGTCGCACGCTGGACGCTAAGCCTGATGGGCCTCGCTGCCAGCGAGCGCATGGAGGCCTTTCTCCATCAGTTGCTCAAGGTCCACACCTTTGAGCAGATGAAAATTCCTCTCGCCATCGTCGCCAGCGACCTGAGCACGGGAACTCCTGTGGTCTTCCATCAATCGGGCGATGTCTGCCTCCCTGTGCGCGCCAGTTGTGCCTATCCGGGTCTTTTCCAGCCGATTCAACACAAAGGAAAGTTCCTGGTGGATGGCGGCGTCACCATGGAACTCCCCGCGAAACCGCTGCGCGACATGGGCGCCACCCACGTGATCTCAGTCGTTCTGCCTGCGCCGGAGGTCGCGCCCGATCCTGCCAACATGCTCGCCGTGGTGAATCGCTGCTTCCAGATCCTGCAGCGCCGTGTGGAGCCCGAATGGCGCGCGCAGTCCGACATCGTACTGGCGCCCGATGTGGACGCCCACTCCTGGGACGGTTTCCGCGGTGCAACGAAGCTGGTAGACGCCGGCGATCTTGCCGCCGAAGCCATGATGCCCACCATTCGAGCCTGGCTCGAACCGCCTATGCCCCGCTCTGCATTGAAAGGTATTCGGACAACCCAATCTCGGAGATGAGGTGCAGTTGCGATTCCAGCCAGTCAACATGATGCTCCACGTCGATCAGCATCTGCTCCAGCACTGCTCGCGTCTCAATGGCCTCGCAGTTCCGAATTGCAGCTGTCAGCCGTGGCACCGTCTCCTGCTCCACGGCCAGATCGTTTTCCAGTTGCGCCTTCACCGTCCTGCCCACATGCAACGGCGGCAACTCAGTCACATCCGGATAACCCGCCCGTTTCACCAGCGCATCGATATGATCCCGGCGCGCCCGCACAAACCCCGTCATCGCCGTGTGCAGCCGGAACTGTGCAGTGGCCGCCAACTCGTACTTCAAGATTTCGTTCAGCATTAAAATATCTCTCGCGGCGCATGGTACAGTGCCTTCACCGCTTCGGCGTAGCGTGCGCCGCAAGTCTGTCCGCGATACCGCGCCAGCGCTTCCTTGGTCTGCTGCGCGCCATCCCGTTTCGAAGGATCATACGGCTCATTGCGAACAATCGCCATCAGCTTGCCCAACCAGTCGATCGCGGGCTGCCAGTCGGGTGAAACATCCACGAACGTGTCGGCTTCATAGCCGATGGTGTGGCGCGGTCCGTTGTCGTAGTAGTACATCTCGCGAGCCACCTTCACGCCCTTGCGGCCCAACAACTGCCCCGCATTGCGTAGCGCGATCTCGCTCAACTGGCTCGCCACCACGTGATCGTCATGATGGTCGTTCCGCCACAACAGGAACGCGATATCCGGCTGAATCTCCGCCACCACCTCCGCCACCGCGATCTTGTTAGGCGTCGTCACATCGAACAGATGCGAAGAGAAGTTGAGAAACCGCATCTCCACGCCATGCTCCTTCGCCAATGCCGCGGACCGTTTCGGCAACTCCTCGCCGCGGCCCTCCACCGGCGGCCAGTTCCGGTAGTCGCCAATCAGTGACAGGATCACCACGCGGTGATGCTTCCGCACCGCTTGGAGCAGTATTCCCGGCAAACCGAATACGCAATCATCGTAGTGTGCGCCGATAGCAAGAATCGTCTTGGGCATATTATTTTCCGGTCGTGAACGCAGCCATCTCCGCGGTGTTCCTCACCAGCAGAATTCCACCGGCAATCGCCGGCGAATTCCAAGTCTTGCCTTCGATCGCCTGGAACTTCGCCAACTCCTGATGTCCTTCGGGCGTGGCCTTCACCAGCACCAGTTCCCCTTGCTCGGTGATCACCACCAGGTTCCCCTGCGCCAGCAGCAACTGGCCGTAACCATACCTGCCGCCCTTCCACTTCAAGTCACCCGTCTTTACATCGATGCACGCCAGAATCGATTCGTCGAATCCATAGACAAAGCCGTTGTACAAAACGGCGTGGTTGAACTTATTCTTCATCTTCGTGTTCTGCCACACAGCTTTGGCGCCGCTGCCCGATACTTCTACGAGTGCCGCGCCGTGTCCGTAACCAGCCGAGATGTAGAAGTGCGACTCATCCACAATCAACGGCAATGCACTGTTGATGTCGTACTCGGTCTTCCATGGGAACTCCCACAGCAGCCCGCCGGTCGCAGGGTCCAACCCCACCGCGCGCGATCCGGTGACCGCCAGAATCTGCCGCTTGCCATTCAACGTTGTAAGCATCGGTGAGGTGTAGGATTGCTTGTCATCGAGCACCTTCCACACGTCCGCACCCGTCAACCGGTTGTACGCCACAAGTGATTTGCCATTCTTTCCGCCGGGAGTGACAATCACCTTGTCATCCACAATCAACGGCGAATTCGCCATGCCCCACTGCAGATTGTCCGCGCCATTGTCCTGCAGAATATTCTTCGACCACTTCAGCTTTCCGGTAGCTGCATCCAGCACCCGCAACTCACCCGTGGCGCCCTGTGAATAGAGCAGCCCCTCATTCCACACCGGCGTCGCGCGCGGACCGTCGCCCCCCATCGCCTCCTGGAAGCTCGCCGGATAACTATGGACCCATTTCTCGCGGCCCGTACTCAATGAATAGGCCACGACAGCCTCATTCGCCCGCCGCTGTTCGATCGTGAACGCCAGGCCGTCCGCCACCACAAACGATGCATAACCACCGCCAATCGGCCGTTTCCACAACTGCTTCAATGGCCACGATGCAAGAATAGGTTGCTCCGCGTACACACCGGCCCGATCTGGTCCACGGAAATCCGTCCAATAGTTGACGGTCTTCGGCTTCGCTTCTTCAACAGGAGTCTCCGCCTTCGCCACCGCAACTTCAGGCACCTTCACGTCCTCTTGCCGGCTCTTTTCCAACTCCTCGAAATGGGCCTCCTTCGTGCCCCAGCGCACCAGCGGCAGCATGCCGCTACCATCCATCTCAAGTCTGAGATGAAACGCATGCACCAGTGCCAGGCGCGTCACAACCACGAAGACAATCGCCGCCAGCAATCGCAGCCAGATCTTATGCCGGCGCTGCAGCAGAATCAGCACAACGCCGATGAGAAAAAATGCGAGAATCGCGGACAGGGTAAGGATGTTGGACATTCGCCCTATTCTAACGCGGGCTCAACCTTGCGAATAAGTACGAACAGGCACACCACCGCCATCGCCGGCATCAATCCCGCCGCCACAAAGACAGGGAAGTAGCTGAAGTGATCTACCACCGTGCCCGTCAGGAACTGCACGCACATATTCACCACGCCTTCGCACAGGCCGGTCAGTCCCGTCACCGCGGCCAGTGCCCTTGGCGGAAACAGATCGCCCAGCAAGCCGATGTGGTTCGCCACGGAGATGCTCAGGCCGAAAGTCGCCACGCAAATCAGCGCGATCGGTAGAAACTCACCCGGCGCGACCGGCACCAGCACACTCATCAGGCAAAGCGTTCCGCTCAATACGAATGCCGTCTTGCGCGCCCGGTCCACGCTCCATCCTCTGCGAATCAGGTAGCCCGAAAACCATCCGCCCGAAATATTGCCGAGTCCCGCGAATAGAAACGGAATCCCCGCCGTGAAGCCGATCGCCTCCATGCTGAAGTGCCGTTCGCGTTTCAGATACTCAGGTAACCAGTACCAGTAGAAATGCACCACCGGGCCCGCCAGCGCGCGCATCAGCATTGCGCCCCACACGCGCCGGTTGCGCAGCAGCGGCAGCAGCGGCTGGCGTTCTTTACTCTGAGTCGCTGCGGCCGGAGCCTTCTCCCGGTAGAACAACAGCCACGGCAGAATCCAAATCAGCCCGAGCAGGCTCGGAACCAGAAACGACATTCGCCAGCCAAAATGTTTCGAGATCCACACGATCATCGGAGGCGCCAGAAATGCACCCACCACCGTGCCGCTATTGAAAATGCCGCCCGCCAGCGCCCGTTCGTTCGGCGGAAACCATTGCGAGATCACCTTCACGCCCGCCGAGTAATTGCCGCACTCGCCCACGCCCATGAAGAACCGGAACGTGCAGAAATGCCAAACCGTGCGCGCCATCGAATGCAGGCCGTTGAAGAGAGACCAGAAGACCATGATCGCCGGCAGTCCATAACGTGGACCCTTGCGGTCAATCAGCATGCCTGACGGCACCTGCGCCAGCGTCAAGCCCAGCAGAAAACTGATCAGCACATACGAATACTCGGCGTTGGAGAGATGCAATTCATCTCGAATCACCGGAGCGAGCACGCTCAGCACCTGCCGGTCCAGCAGGTTCACAAAGATCGAAAGGAACAGTAAAAACAGGATGCCCCAACGCTTGTTTTCTAGTAGCATAGTCAGCTTATGGACCTGATGGAGTTGCCGTGCGATGACCTGATGAAGATTGCCCGCATGCCGTTCCGGTTGCTCCCCGACATCCCCTCGCTCCTCTCCGATTTCGCTCACTCTATCGCCGCAGAAATTCAGGCCAACAACGCGTCAGGCCTGCCTACAAGGCTCATCCTGCCTGTCGGCCCGGTCGCGCAGTATCCCCTTCTATGCGAACTCACCGGGCAACATCATATCAGTTGGCGGAACGTGTGGGTCTTCGCCATGGATGAGTTTCTCGACTGGCAAGGCCGCCCCATCCCCGTCTCCCACCCACTCAGTTTTGAATGCTATCTGCGCCGCGAACTCCTCTCCAAAGTCGGCATTCCCGAAAATCAATGCGTCTTTCCACACCCGTTTCGCATCGATGAAGCGAGCGAGAAGATGCAAGCGATCGGAGGCATTGACGTATGCTACGGCGGAGTCGGCTATCACGGCCATGTCGCGTTCAACGAACCGCCGCTTTCCCGTTGGCACAAGATCAGTGTGGAACAGATGCGCCAGTCCCTCACACGCGTCGTCACGTTGGGAGACGATTCCATCGTGGTTCAAAGCATCCACTCCTCGGGAGGCAACTCAGCGGCCATCCCTCCCATGGCCGTCACGCTTGGGCTTCGCGACATCCTCGCCGCCCGCAAGATCCGCCTCTATTGCGCCGCGGGCGAACGCCATCGCGCTATTTTCCGCATCGCCGTCGCGGGCGATGTCTCGACCGATTATCCGGTAACACTCCTGCAAGGCCATCCTGATGCAGTCATCCACACAGACCACGCCACCGCACAACCGATCCGTGCGGGGTTAAGATAGTAGGACACCAACATGAGTTCAGCAACCGCACCCGATTTGACACAGCAGATTGAGTCTGCGAAAACAGCTCTCGACGCCAAAGTGCGCGAGATCGTCCAATGGCACTTTGACCCTGAGACTGGTTGTCCCTTCTGGCTCGACTACGCGAGCAAACTCGGTTGGGATCCGCGCGAACAGGTCACCAGCTTCGCCGACCTCCAAAAGTTCCCGGAGTTTCAAGATGAATGGCTGCGCGGCGGACCCGTGCGCCGCTGGGTGCCCAGGGCCTACGCCAACAGCCCCATCTCCACCTTCGAGACCGGCGGCAGCACCGGCGTGCCCAAGTCGCGCATCAGCATCAACGATTTCCGCATCGATTACGAAAACTTCAGCGACACACTGCCTGAAGAGTTCTTCCCGAAGGGCGCCGACTGGCTGCACCTCGGCCCCACCGGCCCGCGCCGCCTGCGCATGGCCGTCGAGCATCTCGCCCAGCATCGCGGCGGTATGTGCTTCCTGGTCGATCTCGATCCGCGTTGGGTGATCAAGCTCATCAAGCGCGGCCAGATGGACGAAATGGAGCGCTACAAGCAGCACGTGATTGAGCAGGGACTCACGCTGCTCCGCGCCCACAACATTCAGTGTATGTTCACTACTCCCAAGCTGCTCGAAGCGATCTGCGAAAAAGTCTCACTCAAGAAGATGGGCATTAAAGGCGTCTTCTGCGGTGGTACGGAAATGACTCCGCAGTTCCACCGCTTCGCCGTCGAAGAGTTGATGGATGGCATCTACTTCGCGCCCACCTACGGCAACACCCTGATGGGCCTCGCCACGCACAAAGCGCCCGAGCCGAAGGACAACTACGCGATCATCTACTATCCGCCCGCACCTCGCGCCGCGATTGAAGTCGTCGATTTCGACGAGACCAACCGCTACGTCGATTACGGCGCCACCGGCCGCGTCCGCCTCACCACGCTCACCAAAGAGTTCTTCATGCCGCGCTTCCTCGAACGCGACGAGTGCGAACGCGAAGCGCCCTGTGCCCAGTATCCGTGGGACGGCGTGCGCAATGTTCGGCCCTTCTCCCGCTTCCAAAAATCAGTAGTAGAGGGCGTTTACTAACATGATCCACATTCCGATCTTGAGAAAGGGCCGGCCCTATCGCAGCCTCGACGTCTCTCGCGCCGTGCATCACCGCACCCGTGAACCGTTCGTCGAAATCAGCCAGGCTAACGTCGGGCTTATTCGCCGCGACCTCCTCGACCAGGCCGAAGCCCAGAAGATCCTCGCCGCCTTCACCACAGTGGAACTGATGGCGATGTCGCGCAAGGCCGCAGACTACTTCGCAAATGACACATTGCCGCTGGGCGACATCCTGCAAACTCCGCAGGACTACGTAGAGCAGGTCTCCGCCACCACCGGCCTGCCTTACGTAATGGTCAAGCGCAACATGCAGAAGATCCGCGGCGTCCTCGCCGAGATCGAAACCGTTGTGCGCGGACTCACGCGCATGCCCAACATCAGCGTCCTCGATACAGGCTCCACCGAATACGAAGGACTCGCTATGAGCTTCTTCCCGCGCGGCGATTCACTGGGCGTCGTCCTGCCCAGCAATTCGCCTGGCGTGCACTCGCTGTGGGCTCCATCCATTGCCCTCAAAACTCCGCTGCTGCTGAAGCCCGGCAGTGCGGAACCCTGGACGCCGTACCGCATGATCCAGGCCTTCATGAAGGCCGGCGTGCCTGGCGAAGTGTTCGGCTACTATCCCACAGATCACGCAGGCGCAGGAGAAATCCTCCGCCGCTGCGGCCGCGGCATGCTCTTCGGTGACGTCGGTGCAGCAAAGATGTGGAAGGGCGACCCGCGCATCGAAATCCACGGACCCGGCTACAGCAAGGTCGTCTTCGGCGAAGATATGGTGGACGATTGGGAAAAGTACATTGACGTCATTGTCGACTCCATCTCGCAGAACTCCGGCCGCTCCTGCGTCAATGCCTCCGGTGTGTGGACCCCGCGCCATGGCGCAGCCATCGCCGATGCCATCGCGCAACGCCTCGCAAGAATCGAGCCCCGCGCTGCCGATGACGAATCGGCCCAGATCGCACCCTTCGCCGACCCCGCGGTCGCTGAACGCCTCACCAAAATTGTCGACCAGGATCTCGATAGCGACGCAGTCGACTACACCGCAAAGTACCGCAGCGGCGATCGCCTCGCAAAGTTCAATGGCTGCTCCTATCTGTTGCCCACCGTGATCCACGTCAACTCGCCCGAGCATGCTCTGGCCAATCGCGAATTCCTCTTCCCCTTCGCCAGCGTTGTGGAAGCGCCGGAAAGCGCGATGCCCGAAATCCTTGGGCCCAGCCTGGTTGTCACGGCGCTCACCGCGAACAAGAGCCTGATCGGCAGGTTCCTCAATTCGGCGCATATCGGCCGTCTCAACCTGGGTCCCATCTCTACGATGAAGATCGCCTGGGATCAGCCGCACGAGGGCAACCTGTTCGATCACCTGTACTGCCGGCGCGCCTTCCAAAGCGTGCTGGAACCAGTAGCGTAGCGCTGGCCTCCACGCCAGCCTTCTCGACATGAATGTCGAGATTTGTTCAAAGTAACTGATAGCCCATGAAAATCCTCCACATCACCGCCGGGGCCGCCAGCATGTACTGCGGCAGTTGTCTCAGAGACAACGCCCTGGCGGCGGAGCTGATTAAGGAAGGGCACGATGTCGTCCTTCTGCCCGTCTACACGCCAACGTTGACCGACGAACAGAACGTAAGCACACAACACGTCCTGTTCGGAGGCATCAGCGTCTATCTGCAACAGCACTCCTCGTTTTTTCGCAGCACTCCAAAATTCATCGACAAACTCTGGGACTCGCAATTCGCCCTCAAAGCAGCCTCCAAGCGCAACCTCCCCGTCGATCCGAAATTCCTCGGCGAAATGACCGTCTCCATGCTGCAGGGCGAAGCTGGCCTGCTGCGCAAGGAGTTCGAAAAACTCACCGAATGGCTCAAGCACGAGTCCGCGCCCGATCTCGTCACGCTGCCGAATTCACTGCTCATCGGCATGGCCGGGCCCATCAAGCGCGCCACCGGCCGCCCCGTCGCCGTTACGCTGCAAGGCGAAGATCTCTTTCTCGCAAGCCTCATCGAGCCCTATCAGGCCCAGGCCCTGGACATGATCCGCAAGGCCGTGGCCGAAGTGGATCTCTTTGTTGCCGTCAGCAATTATTGCGCCGTACATATGGTGAAATACTTGCGCATCCCGAGTAAGAAAATCCGCGTCGTCCCGCTAGGCATCAACCTCGAAGGGCACCGCCCCGGCTGGTCGCGCGACTCCACTTTCCGCGTCGGCTACTTTGCGCGCGTGGCACCAGAGAAGGGCCTTCATAATCTCGTTGACGCCTATCGCGAACTCCGCAAGAAGCCGCAACTTGGCCCCGCCGCTTTGGAAGTAGCCGGCTACATGGCGCCCGAGCACAAGCCCTACCTGGAGGCGCTCCAACAGAAAATGAATGGCTGGGGCCTCGGCGAAGAGTTCCACTATCACGGCTCGCTCGACCGCGCCCAGAAGGTGGAGTTCCTCCATTCGCTCGATGTCATGAGCGTGCCTGCCGACTACATCGAACAAAAGGGCATCTCCATCCTCGAAGCCATGGCCAACGGCGTTCCCGTCGTGCAGCCGCGGCAGGGTGCTTACACGGAGATGATTGAGCGCACAGGTGGCGGCATCCTGGTTCCACCTGGAAATCCCAAGGCCCTTGCCGACGCCATTGAGAAAATCTGGACCGACCTCGATCTCTCGCGTGAACTATCCGCCAAGGCTACCGCCGGAATTCGCGACAACTACAGTGTCGCCCGGGAAGCCAAGTCCGTTTTGGAAGCCTACGCATCGGTAGTTCAGAAACCATCTTCGAAACGGAAAGTGTAGCTGCAACCTTGCTTGAAATAACCAACCTCTCGAAATCCTATCCGTCTCCGGGCGGTACGCTCGATATACTTAACGACGTAACACTCCGCTTCGAGCGCGGCGACGCAGCCGCTGTGATGGGCCCGTCGGGCAGCGGTAAGAGTTCGCTGCTCTATGTCCTAGGCGCGCTCGACTCGCCTACAGCCGGTACGGTCACGCTCGATGGCATCAATCCCTTCACGCTCGGTGAGCGTGACATGGCGAAGTTCCGCAACAAGAAGGTCGGCTTCGTCTTCCAGGACCACTGCCTGCTGCCGCAGTGCACCGTGCTCGAAAACGTGTTGGCCCCCACCATCGTCTCCGAAGAGAAGACCGGCTTCGTAGCCCGAGCCCGCATGCTGCTCGAAAAGGTCGGTCTCACCGCGCGGATTGACCACTTGCCATCGGAACTCTCTGGCGGCGAAAAGCAGCGCGTCGCCATCGCCCGGGCCTTGATCGCCGAGCCGGTGCTGCTGCTGTGTGACGAACCCACTGGCAACCTGGACCACGCCTCCGCCGAGCAGGTGGCGCAGATCCTGCTTGACCTCCAGCGCGAACAAAAGACCATCCTCATCCTCGTCACCCACAGCGCCGGACTCGCCGCCCGCTTCCCGCGCCGCTTCCAGTTGATTGACCGGAGACTCGTGGAGCAGGCCTGATGCGCATCACGACGCTGGTCCTCAAAAATCTCAAGTGGTATTGGCGCTCGAACATTGCTGTTGTCGGAGGCGTCGCCATCGCCGTTGCAGTCCTCGCCGGAGCCTTGGCCTCAGGTAGCTCCGTCAAAGAGAGCCTGCTCGAAATGGTGCTCGCCCGTCTGGGACGCACAGACTACGCCGTCACCTCGACTACGCTCTTCCGCGAACAACTGGCTGCCGATACCGGTGGTGTGCCTGTGCTCATCTTCGAAGGTTTGCTCACACACCAGAAGAGCGGCAAGCGGGCCTCGAAGATCGATATCTACGGAGTCGACGACCGCTTCTGGAAGCTGCATCAATACACTGGCGCCGCGCCAAAATCCCGCGACATCTTTTTGAGCCCCGCACTGGAACGCGAACTCGATGCCGGTGACGGCGAGTCAATCCTGCTGCGCGTCGAAAAGCCCTCGGCCATTCCAAAGGAAACCCTCCACGGCAAGAAAGAAGACTCCGGCATCACCATGCGCTTCCTCTCGCGCGCAGGACGCAATGTGGAGTTCTCCATGCGTCCGCAGCAAGGCGCCGTGCGTGCCGCCTTCGTCCCGCTATCGCGTGTGCAAAAAGAACTGGAGCAGGAAGAAAAGGCCAACGCAATCCTCTACTCCGGCGCCGACCCCACGCCGAAGCTCAATGAGAAGTTTGAACTGGCCGATCTCGATCTGCGCGTCCGCCGCGTCGGCGACGTCCTGCAACTCGAATCCGCCGCCGGCTACATCAGCGATGACATCGCCAAAAAGGCCAGTGAAATCGCGGCCGGCATGAGGCTCACCACGCAGCCGCTGGTCACTTATCTTTCGAACAGCATGAAGGTGGGGGCAAAGCAGGTTCCCTATTCGCTCGTCACCGCTATCGACCTCCCCGAATTCGCCGGCGCCCAAGGCTCGCCCATCCTGCTCAACGAATGGGCCGCCCGCGACCTCGGCGCGCACAAAGGCGATTCGCTCGAACTCGAATACTACGTCTGGAAACAAGAGGGCCGCTTAGAGACCTCCAGTTCCACCTTCACCGTTGCGGGAATCGTGCCGCTGAAGAACGGACCCGGCGACAGCAACATGGCGCCCGACTATCCAGGCATCACTGAGACCGACAGCCTGCACGATTGGGATCCGCCGTTCCCCATGAACCTGAAACTGATTCGTCCCGCCGACGAAGAGTATTGGAAGCAGTACCGCACGCTGCCCAAGGCCTTCATCCAGCTGGCCAAGGGACAGGAGTTATGGCAGACCCGCTTCGGCAAGATCACCTCCATCCGCCTCCGTGGCGACATCGATCAACCCTTTGCCAAGAACCTGCGCAATGCGATTCACCCCGGCTTCACGGTCTCTGCGCCGCGCACCCTGGGCCTGCGCGCCTCCGGCGGCTCCACCGATTTCGGCGAGTACTTCACCTACTTCAGCTTCTTCCTCGTGGTATCGGCGCTCCTCCTTGCCTCGCTCTTTTTCCGTCTCGGCGTGTTGAGCCGGGCCCGCGAAATTGGACTCCTGCGCGCCCTCGGTTTCGACGAACGCACCATCCGCAAGATCTTCTTCCTCGAAGGCGTCTGGCTCTCCGCGGCCGGCAGTGTCATCGGAATGATCGGCGCCGTGGGCTACGCCGCCCTCATCATGTACGGACTGCGCACGTGGTGGGTCGATGCGGTTGGCACCACGGAGCTGAAACTCCACGTCTCTGCCGAAGCTCTCATCGGCGGTGGCCTCGGTGGAATCATCGCCGCGCTGATCGCCATAGCTCTCTCCTTGCGCGGACTGCGCGGCATCTCGCCGCGAGGCATGATCGCAGGCCCCGCAAGCCGCAATCAGACTGCCGGGCGATTAGTCGTCTACACCGCTGGAATCTGCGCCATCACATCGGTCGGACTGCTGGTCACCGCTCCTGCACCCGCAGGTTTCTTCGGCGCCGGTTCGCTCGGCCTCGTCGCGCTCCTCTGCTATGCGCGCATCCGCCTCGGCAGTACGAAACGCGTACTCATCTCTGCCCGCGGCTTCGCCGGCCTTATCCGCCTTGGGCTACGCTCGGCCTCGGAACGCCCGGGCCGCTCCGTACTCTCCATCTCACTCATCGCCAGCGCCTGCTTCCTGCTCGTCTCCTTGAACGCCTTCCGGCATGCACCAGGGGACAATAAGCTCGACCCGAAATCGGGCAATGGCGGCTTCCCGATGCTCGCCGAATCAATGATGCCGCTCTATAACGACATCAGCTCCGCCTCGGGCAGTGCCGCCTACAACCTCTCCGCACCAGTCAAAGCGATCTCCTTCCGGCTGAAGCCCGGCGACGATACCAGCTGCCTCAACCTCTATCAACCCGGCAAGCCGAAAGTGCTCGGCGCACCCGAAGCGTTCCTCAGAGCCGGACGCTTCGCCTTCGCCGAAAGCCTGCCCGCCGCCCCGAATCCGTGGCTGCTCCTCACTCAGCCCGATGCGAGCGGAGCCATCCCCGCAGCCGCCGACGCGAACTCCATGGAGTATGTGCTCCACAAGAAACTGGGCGAGGAAGTCCTCGTCGATGGCGTGAGGCTCAAGCTTGTCGCCGCACTCTCCAACAGCATCTTCCAGAGCGAACTCATCATCTCAGACGCAAACTTCATCCGCGCCTTCCCCGAACAGCAGGGCTTCCGCTTCTTCCTTTTGGAGGACGCACCAAAGAACCTGGAAGATTCACTCGCCGACTTCGGCTTCGACGTCACCTCCACCGGCGACCGTCTGGCGCAATTCCATCGCGTTGAAAACACCTACCTCGCGACATTCCAGTCCCTCGGCGCACTAGGCCTCCTGCTAGGTGTCGCCGGCCTCGCCGCCGTGCTGCTCCGCAACGCACTCGAACGCCGTCGCGAACTGGCTCTCCTGCGCGCCACCGGCTACAGCAAGCGCGACCTCGGTTGGATGATCCTCTCCGAAAACCTCTTCCTGCTGCTCGCCGGAGCAGCCTTCGGTGCAGTGAGCGCTCTGATGGCCGTGACACCTGCTTTGCAGGCACGCGGGTCGCAGTTCGGCTTCGGCTCGGCAGGCCTCATATTGCTGGGTGTGATCGTCGTTGGCGGCGCGGCATCCATCGCTGCCACCCGCTTCGCCCTGCAATCGCCCTTGCTCGAAGCGCTGCGCTCGGAGTAGCATTACCTTATGCAATTCACCAAAACCGCATTCGCGTTGCCGCTGGCAATTGCGCTCTGTATCCCCGCCTTCGCCGCCGACGCCGCCAAAATTGAACGGGGCAAGTATCTGGTGGAAGAGGTCGCCAAGTGCCAGATGTGCCATACACCGCGCCTGGAAAACGGCGAACTCGACAAAGAAAAATGGATGAAGGGCGCCGTGCTCGATTTCCAGCCGATGAAGGAAGTCAAAGGCTGGCACAAGACGTCCCCTGATCTCACGCCCGGCAGCCGCCTCTGGTCGCGCTGGGGTGAAGCCACCATTCTCAAGTACTTCATGACCGGCCTGGCTATGAACGGCAAGCCTGCCGATTCTCCCATGCCGGCTTACAAGCTCTCGCAGGCCGATGCCGAAGCCGTTGTCGAGTACTTCAAGTCGCTGAAGTAGTAATGACATCTTTCTCCGGTGGCATCCGAAACCGCCCTATGCCACATCGATCCGTCGAAATCGTAGCGCGGACATTCATGTCTGCCGCGTCGAGATCCGTCTCGACGTGTGTTTTCAACGCCGCGCTGAACCTCGACAAGAATGTCGAGGCGGCACGCAAGAATGCGTGCGCCACAAAACCACTAAAAC
>Ga0118677_10000885_pt1 | contig 64366 bp, 44 predicted proteins | sample AliMusrvi5mmetaG_FD_86154 | JGI IMG/M metagenome (GOLD analysis project Ga0118677, IMG submission 86154) | reverse complement strand
TCTGATGCGCGAGTTGGTCTTCCTCTTCGAACAACACCACCAGGATTGGGCCAACAAGCTTTACCAACTGTTCCTGGACATGCTCCGCTATGCCCAGAAACAAAAGGCCCGCGATGCCCCACTCTCCAAGGCGGCTTACCAACGTTGGCAGCACCGCTACCGTCAGGCCTTACACGCCGGGCGCTTGGCCAATCCGCCCAGCTCCGCGCAAAAGTCCGGCCAGTGCCGCAAGCAATCCAAGGAACAGAACCTCTTGGATCGCCTGGAGGGGTACGAGGATTTCATCCTAGCCTTCCTGTGGGCGTGGGAACTGCCCTTCACTAACAATGAGGCCGAACGCACTTTTCGCTTCATCAAGACACGGATCAAGATCTCGGGCTGCTTTCGCACCCTCGAAGGAGCTCAGCGCCATGCGCGTATCCGTTCCTACATCTGCACGCTACGCAAACAAGGCCTGCCCGTGCTCGAATATCTTCGCCGCGCACTCGAGGGCAGTCCATTCCTGCCCACACCCTCAGTAAACCCCTGAGTAGTTACCTAAAAAGTGCGCCTTGTTTGCGGCCGGGTCGTTTCCCAACGCAGTGAATTCATGCAGGTCGAGAATCACCCGCAAATCCTGCGCTTGCGCCTCACGCGCAGCCCTGTCGAGCACCTCGAACCACGACGCGCTGAGCGCGTAGTTGTTCGTGGCAACCATTTGTCGGAACGGCTGCAGGTTGAAGCGCACCGAATTGAATCCGGCTTCTTTTAGCAAGCGGAAGCGGTTGGTTTGAAGCCGGGCCGGATCGCGTGAGCGCCCGATTTGATCGTAGCCGATTATGTTGACGCCGCGCCCCAGTTTTCGGTTCTGCTCGAAGGCGTCGATGGTTGCAGGTTGGGCGTAACCCATCGAGGCGGCCAGCATGAGGAACGCAACCAGCGGCAGGGTCCGTCCGCGGGATAGGAAACGAGTCATGCACTTCATCCTGGAAAGGCTATCGAATCAGGAGACGTCGTTGAAGGACAAATCATGGTTAATTCGCTTTCCTCAATTCCCGCTTCCCTTATCTTTTGCACTGTATGTTTTCGCGCATTCAGTCTGTCCATTTCGTTGGTATCTGCGGCACGGCCATGGCCTCGGCCGCCGTAGCGATGCAGGAGAAAGGGGTTAAGGTCACCGGCTCGGACCAGAACGTTTATCCGCCCATGTCCACCTTCCTGGCTGACCGGGAGATCGAGGTCATTTCCGGTTACGCTGAGCAGAATCTTGCCCGCAAACCCGATCTCGTGGTCATCGGCAACGCCATCTCCCGCGGCAACCCGGAAGCCGAGTATGTACTGGACCACAGGCTGCCGTATTGCTCCCTTCCGGAACTGCTGAAACACTTCTTCATCCGTGGCAAGCGCTCGCTGGTCGTCACCGGCACGCACGGCAAGACGACCACGACTTCGCTCCTGACGTGGGTCTTCGAACACAACGGCCTGAATCCAAGCTACCTCATCGGCGGCATCCCGAACAATCTCGGCCAGGGCGCACGATTCACCGATAGCGAGTGGTTCATTATCGAAGGTGACGAATACGACACCGCCTTCTTCGACAAGCGTAGCAAGTTCGTGCATTACCTGCCGGAGGTGGCGATCGTCAACAACCTTGAGTTCGACCACGCTGACATCTTCGACAGCCTCGACTCCATCAAGACCGCCTTCAAGTATTTCATCCGCCTTATCCCGCGCAACGGCCTCTTGCTGGGCAACGGTGACGACGCGAACCTGACGCCGTTGCTCAACGTGACCCATTGCCCAGTCAAACGCTTCGGCCTGGGCGAAAACAACGCCGTCCAGGCCTTTAACATCCGCTACGGGCCGACGGCGACCGAGTTCGAGATTCCTAGCTTCAAGTTCCACACGAACTTCGTGGGCGAGATCAACGTGCGGAACGCGCTGGCGGTCGTCGCCTGCGCCAAGCATTGCGGCCTCAAGAATCACCAGATCCAGTCTGCCTTTGACACCTTCAAGGGCATCAAACGCCGGATGGAAATACGCGGCATCTCCGGCGGGGTGACGGTGGTGGATGACTTTGGCCATCATCCCACCGCGATCCGCGAGACCTTGCGTGCGCTGCGGATCAAGTATCCCACGCAAAAGGTCTGGGCCATCTTCGAGCCCCGCACCAACACGACCCGCCGTAACGTCTTCCAGGCCGAACTGGCCAGCGCATTTGCGGACGCCGACGCAGTGGTCATCTCACAAGTGGCCCGCCTGGAACTGCTGGCGCCCGAAGAACGCCTGGACCCCGCGCGGCTGATGCAGGACTTCAAAGCTGCGGGCAAAGACGCCGCCTACTTGCCCGACGTGGACGCCATCGTGGCCCACGTCGCCAAGGGCGCGCAAGGAGGAGAAATCGTCGTCGTATTCAGCAACGGCGGATTCGGTGGCATCCACGGCAAGTTGCTGGAACGCCTGGGCCGATTCTGAGACAACCAGGGGGTCTGCCCCCGTGGCATGCTCTAATGAGAATTGCTGAGGCATTCCGCCGAACCCTTGACACCGCGCGGCGTCAACCCCTAGTCTGAGGTCCATGAAATGGAATCCTATTGTTCTCACGATTCTTATTATGACCACTGCCGTGTCTCCCACTCAACGCGCTTGGGCCGCCACCTTTGGCGACGACGCCGCATTTCTGAAGAGCCACACGGACGTTATCGTGTTGAGCGATAAGGAGGGACTGGCCAAAGTAGCCGTTGCACCGGCATGGCAAGGCCGCGTCATGACGAGCACAGCGGGAGCGGATGCCGGCCTCAGCTTTGGCTGGATCAATCGCGAGCTGATTGCCTCCGGCAAGCCGGTGCTTCACATGAACCCGTTCGGTGGCGAGGACCGCTTTTGGATGGGGCCGGAGGGAGGGCAGTATTCTGTCTTCTTCGCCAAAGGGGCTAAGTTTGAATTGGCGGACTGGTTCACGCCTGCTTCTTACGACACATTGCCGTTTAAGGTCGTGCGCCAAGCCAGAGACAAAGCCGTGTTTGCCTCCGAATTCACCCTGACTAATTACTCGGGAACAAAATTCGAGGTGGCGGTGAACCGCGAGGTGCGCTTGCTGGGCACGGCCGCGGCATGGCAGAAACTGGGCGTGAAGCCATCTGCGAATGTGACCCTCGTTGCCTATGAGACGGATAACAAGATCACGAACGCCGGCAAGCAGGCGTGGAAGAAAGAGACGGGGCTCCTTTCGATTTGGATTCTGGGCATGTTCACCCCTTCGCCCTCGGCGACCATTGTGGTCCCTATCAAGCCCGGGCCTGAATCTGAACTTGGCGTAAAGGTGACCTCGGATTATTTCGGGCAGGTCCCACCGGACCGCCTGGTGGTGAAGGACGACGTGATCTATTTCAGCGCGGATGGCAAATACCGCAGCAAGATCGGCGTCAACCCCAAGCGCAGCAAAGGCGTATCGGGCAGTTACGATGCCGACAACAAGGTGCTCACCATCGTGCAATACACACTCCCCCCAGGTGTCACGGACTACGTCAATTCGCTCTGGAAGCTTCAGGACAACCCCTACGGCGGTGATGCCGCGAACTGCTACAACGACGGGCCACCCGCGCCCGGCGCCAAGCCGATGGGGCCATTCTTCGAGTTGGAATCATCCTCCCCTGCGGCAGCTTTGGCGCCAGGCAAGAGCCTCTCGCACCTCCATCGCACGATGCATTTGAGCGGGCCGGAATCGGCTTTGGATGGGGTTGCGCGGGCCACGCTGGGCGTCTCCCTGGCCGATATCAAGGCCGGGCTCAAGAATCAGTGAGACGCGGGCACATCCTGATCCCATATCCGTTTCACGCATAACGCATCACGTATCACAGACGTCCCTGCACTGCCCCCTAGCCAACCCCGCTATCCATGAATAACAATAAGCAAGGCATGTTCGTCCTGCCGGACGGCAGGAACGTGTTCTTCACCTTCTGCCTGGTCAGCTCGCTGTTCCTCCTTTGGGGGTTCTGCAACGGGATGATTGACGTAATGGACAAGCACTTCCAGGAGGAGCTGCACCTGAGCCTGTCGCAATCGGCCTGGGTGCAGTTCGCGCACTGGATGGGGTACTTCCTGATGTCCATCCCCGCGGGTTGGCTAGCGACGCGACTGGGCTACAAAGGCGGCATCATCGCCGGATTGTTGCTGGTTGCGGTGGGGGGCTTCTGGTTCATTCCAGCGTCGAGGATTGGCGAGTTCTGGGCCTTCCTCCTTGGTGTGTGCGTTGTGGCCTCCGGCCTGACGTTCCTCGAGACGGTGGCCAATCCCTATACGACAGTGCTCGGGCCGTCCCGCTACGCCGCCACGCGCATCAATGCCGCGCAGTCCTGCAACGGCGTCGGTTGGATCTTCGGCCCCATCGCCGGCAGCATGTTCTTTTACGGCACAGACGCCGCGGGTCGGAGCACCGGTTCCCAGACGCTTTGGATCCCTTATGCGGGCGTCGCGGTGGGGGTCCTCGTGCTGGCGATCGTCTTCTTCTTTGCTCCGGTCCCCGACGTCAAGGCCGAGGATGATTATCACCTGGACGAAAAGGACGACGGGTCCAGCAAAGTTTCCGCCCCGGCCGCCCGGGAGGTGAACCGAGGGCTATCGTATGCCTTGTTGCTGGGCAACGTGGCCGCGCTTATTGGGGTGTTTCTCTTCATCTTCTGGCTGACCTTCGATGGCCTTAAGTTAGGCCCGAGCCTCGTGGGGCTGGCTTCCGCCATTCCTCACCCGTCCAGCCTGGTGGTGAGCGCCCAAAACTCGGTGCTGATCGTGCTGGTGGTCGGCGCCTGCCTGGTCCTGGTGGCTGCGGGCATCTGGTTGATCGGCGTCACCAAACGCCTTTCTCAGCAAAGCGTCTGGGCGCACGAACATTTCTCCGGGGCCACTCTGGCCCAATTTCTCTATGTCGCGGCTCAGTGCGGCATTTTCAGCTTCCTCATCAACTACGTGACCTCGGAACCCCCATCCCTGCCCGCCTCCTGGCGAAGCGAGAGCACGAGCAAATGGGTCGAGGTCCGAACGGCTTTCGCCGGCTCCGACTTCAAAGACGTGTCGGCCCTGGCCGCAAAGCTAACCGCGAAAGCCGATCCGGTATCTGCCTATCTCGCTTCCAACCTCTCGAGCTCTACGGTGCAAACCCTGGCCAGCTTCCGAGAAGGGGGTGCCAGCGCCACCGCTGCACGGGTCGCCCTGATGCAGGACCTCAACAGCCTCATCCTCCAGACCACCATCTATGCGGCGGACCGGTTTAGCAGTGTCACCTTGCAGGCCACGACCAAGCAACTGCTCTCGCCCGACGCCCCGCCGCGCAGCTTGCCCCGACTTAACCGGCTGCTGCTCGCCGACGCCTACCCGAAGGAACTCGCTTTCCAAGACGAGGTCTTCAGCGTGACCAACCAGTTCGCCGCGAAACTGGCGTCGGTGGGGTTCTTCTGTTTCCTTCTGGGCCGAGTCAGCGGCGCGGCCATGTTGCGGAAGATCTCCGCCCACAAGATGCTCGGGCTCTACAGTGTGATCAATGCCGTGTTGTGTTTCCTGATCTTCCTGAAGCTGGGCTGGCTGTCGGTGGTGTGCGTGTTCCTGAGCTACTTTTTCATGTCCATCACCTTCCCGACCATCTTCGCCCTCGGCATCTTCGGTTTGGGCAACCGCGCTAAAGCGGCCTCGGCCTACATTGTCATGGGCATCGTCGGCGGCGCCCTTCTGCCAAAGCTGATGGGCGCCATTGCCGATCACTACGACATGTCGCGGGGCTTTATTGTGCCGTTGATCTGCTTTGTGTTCATCGCCTTCTACGGTTATGCCTGGCCCAAACTGAGCCGAGTTGATTCATTGCACGGAGTGGGCGTAACCGGCGGCCACTGATCGAATCTCTGAACCTGGAATAGTTGAGCTGAACGTCACTTCGCAGCGATGCGCAAATGTCATCTGTCTTCGATTATCAATATGAAAAGAGTCATTGCTTGTCTGATAGCTTTACCTGCCTGCCTCTCGCTTTGTGCGGCAGAAAAAGAACTCGTTTACGTTGACTTGGTCAAACGCCTGACCGGCTTGGAATACCTCGCCAGTCTTCCGGCCCCCGGCGAGCAATGCTCCCAGTGGTCGAGTTACGACCGCCGGAGCCGCTACGACGCCGCGGCCGACAAATACGTGGGGTGGGATGCGAACGGCGACGGCAATGGGATCATCCGCAAAGAGGACGGGAAGCAGGTCCTCGCAGAGATGGAAGGCCCGGGATGCATCTGGCGCATCTGGTCGGCCACACCCAAGGAAGGGCATGTGCGCATTTACCTGGATGGCGCGAGCGAACCGGCGGTGGATTTGCCATTCACCGGGTACTTCAACCGCAAGAACGAGCCATTTACGCGGTCTGCCATCGTGCATACGGTAGCAAATGGTTGGAACAATTACACACCCATACCCTACCAGAAATCGTGCAAGGTCGTCGCCGATCCGGGTTGGGGGGACTATTATCATTTCACCTTTGGTACCTTCCCCAAAGGCACGAAGGTGCCAACGTTCAAGCGGGATCTGTCGGCAGCGGAGCAGGCAGCACTGGACCAGGCCAATGAGGTCCTGAGCCATAGCGGCTTCGGTGCGGGACAGAAGCAGCCCGGTGAGAAGGTTTGGAGTAATGTGGTGAAAGCCTCGGCCCACAAGACCACAGTGGTCACTAGGCTGAAGGGACAAGAAGCCATCACGGGGATTCGCGTGAAGCTCGATCTGCCGGCATCTCCGGCCGACCGTGACGTGTTGCGCGAGCTGGCCTTGCAGATCAAATGGGACGGCGAGACAGCTCCCAGCGTCTGGGCGCCGCTGGGCGATTTCTTTGGCACGGCCCCCGGGGTCAACCACTACAGTTCGTTACCGCTCGGGATGGGCGAGGATGGTTGGTGGTATTGCAACTGGTATATGCCGTTCGCGCAGGAGGCACGCGTGGAATTGGTCAACGACGGCAGTGTCCAGAGGAACGTGAGTTTCGAGCTGGTCCATGCACCTTTATCTCAGCCGATCGCGCAACTGGGGCGTTTCCACGTCAAATGGCATCGGGATGCATTCCTGCCGCGGGAACCTGAGCGGGCGATTGATTGGCCGTTTCTGAAGACGGAAGGCACCGGCCGTTTCGTCGGCGTGATGCTCCACATCTGGAATCCTCGTGGCGGTTGGTGGGGAGAGGGCGACGAGAAGTTCTTCGTGGATGGCGAGAAGTTCCCGTCCACGTTCGGCACCGGCTCGGAGGATTATTTCGGATACGCCTGGAGCAGCGCCGAGTTGTTCTTTCACCCGTACCACAATCAGACCCACAACGACGGCAACTGCCGTGGCCACATTTCGGTGAATCGATGGCAGATTAGCGACAACGTGCCGTTCCAGAAGTCGTTCGAAGGCTGCCTGGAGAAATATTACTCTAACGAAAAGCCAACGCTGTACGCCTCCACGACCTACTGGTATGAGGCATCGGCGGGCAACGACCCTTACCGACCGGCGCCGCTAAGCGAACGCGTCGGCTACTGGACACCCGTCGAGAGCTTCAAGATCAAAGGCGCGATCGAAGGCGAGAAGCTCAAGATCCTGGGCAAGACGGGCGGCAATCCGCAGGAGCAGGACCTGACCGGGTTTGGAGACAAATGGAGCGGCGACGCGCACCTGTGGTGGATCGCTGCCAAGCCCGGCGACAAGCTGGACCTGGCGTTGCCCGTGAAACAGGCCGGGAAATACCGGCTGGGCATGCAACTGACCAAAGCACCCGACTATGGCATCGTGCAACTCTCCCTGGACGGACAGAAGCTCGGCGCTCCGATTGATCTCTACCATGAGTCCGTAGTGCCCACGGGCCTGTTGGCCATGGGTGAACACGACCTGACCGCTGGAGACCATAAACTGACAATCGAGATCGTGGGCGCGAACGATAAGGCCATTAAGAACTTCATGGTCGGCCTGGACTACGTGAAGCTGGACCCGCTGTAGCAGAGCGGGAACCACACCAGGAAACCTCCGACGTGAACCAGCTCTCGCGCCGCGATTTCATCGCCCGGGCACTGGTGGCTTCCTCGAGTGCCGCCTTGTGTCGCGGTGACGTGCTATTGGCCCGCACGGACGAGAGCGTCTCGCTACCAATTGTAGTCTTCAGCAAGGTCTATCAGGAGCTGGGGCTGGGGTTCGACGCCTCGGCCGCGCTTACCGCAGAGGCGGGCTTGAACGGAATAGACTGTACGGTACGCCCCGGTGGCGAGATCCTGCCGGAGCATGCTGTTCGCGAGTTGCCCCAATACGCCGCAGCCTTGAGCAAACGCGGCCTGCAACTGCCTTTGCTGACCACGGCGATCCTGAGCGTCTCCTCGCCACACGCGGAGGAGATTCTGCGCACGGCAAAGAAGCTCGGCGTGCAATATTATCGTTTGGGCTTTGCTAACACGCAAACTGACGCCCCGCCGGGCAAGCAGGCGCGGGAAATTCGCGCCCAACTCAAAGACCTGGCCGGGCTCAACAAGGAAATCGGCATCGGTGCTATCTTCCAAAACCACTCACCCTCCGGCCGGAGCTATGTCGGCGGCGACCTTTCTGAACTGTACGACATCGTGAAAGACTTCGACCCGGCGCAGATCGGCGTCGCCTTTGACATGGGCCATGCGCTGGTGGTGCATGGGGACGGCTGGCGCCAGCACTTCGAGAAGCTGAAATCGCACCTCAAGGTCGCCTACGTGAAAGACGTCACGCGCGGCGGACGCTGGGTGCCATTCGGCGAAGGGGACATTGCCTCGACGGGCTATTTCAAGCTGTTGAATCAATTGGGCTACCGGGCGCCCATCTCGATGCACATCGAGTTCGACTGGTCCGGCGGAGGGAAAGTGAAAACGCGCGCCGCGCTGGCCAAGGCGTTGCAGGAGAGCGCGCAGGTGTTGAGACGTTGGCTCTCAACGGGAGCTTGAGGGCGTTCTTGGTCCGTATGCCGCTGGGAGCGCGCTTGATTCCTCTCCTGGGCCATACTTGGCGTCATCGGGCGGCCTGACGGGGCCTTGCGCTGGTCGCCAGGCGTGGTAACGGTGGACTATTTTGCGATTGCTGTTCCAGCGTTTTGAGCAGATGTTCCCCAAGCACGGCGAAAGAACATCACGCCCGTGCCGCTACCCTGCGGCGACTGACGGTCGAGACTTGGCTCCCTGGCCAGGCTTGGTGCTTGTTCGCCAGAACCGAAACCAGCAAAGTGGCACCGATTTTTCGGAAGCCTGGACGCAGAATGAATGTGGCCGCACATAGAATAATTTGGTTGCTTGCCGCCCTCGTGGCGCTGACGACGTCAGCAAACGGCGACACCCTGGTATTTGTCCCGCAATGGGATAACATCCTCGGCACGACGAACTATAGCTGGAGTTATTCCGCCAACTGGTTCGTTTCCGATCTCGATGAAAATGGAGATCTAGAACCGGCCGGCAGTTATCCCCAAGCAGACGATGACGTAATTATCACTTCTTTGGTGGACGCGGAAGGAAATGGCCTTCGCCTCAAGTCCCTCGTATTGACGAACAACGCCGTGGTCAGTAACGGCACTTTCTCGGTGCAGAATATTCGGATGCTTACCTCGAGCAGTTTCCGGAGCGCCAATGTGAGAATCCTGACCTCGTTGAAGGTTGGAGGCACTAATTGCACACTGAACAGCACGTTCATGAATGTCCTGTCTACCTGCTCTGGCATTTTCGCGCCGGTAGCACCCGCGACGACATCCACGCTTATCCTGGCCCAGGGTTCAGTCTTCACAAACTCCGGCACTGTCGCCTTGACCAGCGGCTCCCGGATTTTCGCTAGCAGTCCGCCCCAAAACATGCTGATCATCCGACCCGGAGCTGTGCTCAGTTCCACCGATTTGGTTTCTATTGAAGGATCTCCTGCGGGCCACCTGATCGTGGATAACAGTGGACTTATTCGCGTGGATGGCGGCTCGTTGCGTTTTGATAACGGCATTGACTGGCGTTGCAGCGCCAACATCGGGGAATTCAGAGCCGCTTCCACAAACTCGCTGGTCCTGTTCGCCAGCGGCTTTCACGCCGACGGCGGAACTACCAGCCTTTTTACCGGACCAGGCACGAACCGTTGGCCCACCAGTGGCTCTATTGACGGCACGGCCCAAGTAGGCACTCCAGACCAAGCGGCATTGTCCACCGGCAACCTGGAAATCCTTACGTCGTATAGCGGCTTAGGCCGCGTGCACGTACTGGGCAACTCCGCGAAACCTTCGGTACTTAACTGGAGTAACGGCACGCTGAGCCTGGCAGGCGTCACCATTGACGCTAATGGAATCATGCGCATAAGCGGCGGAGCCGGAACAAGCCGGCAACTCTCAGGGTGCGTGCTCAACAACTCGGGGTTTTGCACGCTGTTGAGCGGAGATCTTGGGGTACACTTAGGAGCCACGATTAACAACCAGGTTGGCGGCACTTTTGAGTTGCTGGCAGACGGCACCTTCTCTGGGTCGCCCGCGCCCGCAGGCGGCACCTTTAATAATAAAGGCACTTTTCGAAAGAGCTCCTCGGGGACAACCCAATTCGGAACGGCTATTTCCCCGCAAGGACCGGATTTCAACAATACAGGACTTGTAAACGTCGTCGGCGGCAACCTCAATCTCATGGGGGGGATCAGCTCGGGACGATTCCAGACCGAAGCGGGAGCAGTTCTCTGGTTTTGGGGTGGCAAACATACCTTCAGCACGGGTGCCAGTTGCACGGGCCCGGGCTCTGTTCGTCTGTATCAGGGTGTCTCGGCTCCACAGTGGCTCGTCACCGGAGCCATCGCAGTCGCGGAACTCGAGCTCGGCTTGAACGGATTGTTGGTCGGCACGAACATCACACCAGCGAAACCAGTCACGTTCGGCACCTTGATTGTCAGCGCCAATGGGGCAATGAGCAATGGTATTTATACCGTTCAGAACGCTCAGATGCTGGATGGAAGCACGTTTAGTGGCTTGACTCTCAACGTTATCACAAATTTGCTTGTTGGCGGGACAAATTGCGTATTCGGAGCCTCCACCCTGCAGATCGCCTCTTCAGCGGTCGCCGCCTTCGCGCCGGTGTCACCGGAACCGAGGTCCACGCTCACACTGGCGCAGGGTTCTGTCCTTACGAACTTCGGGAGATTGTTCCTGAATGGAGGTTCCTCTATTATCGCCGGCGATTTCCCCCAAAGCATGCTGATAATCAAACCCGGCGCTGTCCTCAGTGCCACCAACCTGACCTCGATTGAAGGTTATGCAACGAACCACCTTATCGTTGATAATAGCGGACTTATCCGCGCGGACGGCGGCACGTTAAGTTTTGATAACGGCGTTGATTGGCGTTGCAGTTCTGGCAGCGGGGAGTTCAGAGCCGCATCGACAAGCTCGCTGATCCTGTTCGCCAGCGGCTTTAACACCGACGGCGGAACCACCAGCCTTTTTACCGGACCGGGGACGAACCGCTGGTCCGGTAGGGGCACGAACGCCATCAACGGCACTGCCCAGATCGGTGCCCTGGGGAATGCTCAGGCGTTCTCCACCGGCAACCTGGAGATCTATGCGTCGTGCAGCGGCACAGGTAGCGTGCACGTCCTGGGCAGCCCGGCGCAGACTGCCGTACTGAACTGGAAGGACGGCACGCTGAACCGGGAAGCCATCAACATTGACCCTAATGCGACCATGCTAATAAGTGGCGGAGCCGGAACGAGCCTTCAACTTTCCGGGGGGTGCAAGATCAATAACCGAGGAAAGATCCTCCTGCTCGACCAGGCCATTCTCACCTGCGGAACTGGAGTGGTCTTACTCAACTATGGAACGTTCGACATCCAGACGGATGCGACGATTACTTTTACTGACTCCAGTTATCATTGGGGTATGAACAACTACGGTCTCTTCGTGAAATCCGCGGGAACGCAGACCAGCCTCCTTACTATCAATGTTGACAACTACGGCACGATAGAGGTGAAAGCGGGCACGCTCCAATTCCCATTTTATTTGAAGCAATGGCAGGGCAGCATTACGGTGGATGGCGGCACTGTCCTTGGAGGGACTCCGCTGAACATTGTAGGAGGAACCCTTGCGGGCAGTGGGACAATCCAGGCCGAGGTGGTTAATTCGGGGGGAGTGACCAGCCCCGGAGGATCACCCGGCACATTGGCTCTAGGCCCGGGTGAAGACTACCAGCAAGCGGCCAGTGGCATCCTGCGCATTGAGCTTGGCGGTCACAATCCTGGGACTGAATATGATCAACTCGTCGTGGGAGGCAAAACCAGCTTGGCTGGAACCCTGGAATTGCAGTTGATCAACGGATTCGTTCCACAACCAGGGGATGAGTTTCATATTCTAACCTGCGGTTCGCAAACTGGGCAATTCTCGCGAATCAAGGCTCCGGTTCTGAGCGGTGCCGTTTGGGTTGCGCGTTATCGCGGTACAAACGTCTCGGTGGCTCTTGCAAACCAGGTGAGAATTACCCAACCGGTCCTTTCAGGCGGCTTGCTCAGTTTCTCCTTTGATACGATGCCTGGGTTTGCCTACGTGGTACAGGAGTCCGATTCCTTGAATCCGTCGAAATGGCAGACCCTGGAGGAAATCGTCGGCGATGGCGGCATCAAGACTGTTTCCGATCCAGCCACCGAACCCCAGCGGTTCTACCGGGTTTGGATTCAATAGCCCTCTTAGCTCTCGAGACGGCTCCGAAGACGGAAGATCCAACCTGCCCACGCGTGGTAGCCACTGTTGATGTGGCGCCCCCCCCGGAATTGGGATGATCTGTTTTTCAGGACTTACCTTGACCCGATCAGAGACAGAGCTGTCTCAGAAGGCACTTGTTGCCGAAAAGGGGAACCGCGGAGCAGTTATATTTCCCACTGATGCGGGAGCTTTCACCGGGAATTGTACCTTGAGTGCCTTCTTAGGGTTATGTTCTTTACTTCATCTGGTTGATCTCCCGGAATGCAAGAGCCCCGACCTTCCATGGCTGTTTCGATATATTGGCCTTAAATGTGCTCTGGCAGGTGAATATTTCTTCGATAAAACTGTTGACAGGTAAGGCTCCTTTTCCTAAAATGCGTGCCACTATGCTGGAGTATTTGGCCAGCGTAAGGCACAACTAATCATCGGTTCCTCACCAGTCAGTTGTGTTCCGGCGGTGCTTGTACCCCGTGCGTTGTGGACTTTCATAATACTCAGGGTCGGGATGAATCGTCGCGCACCTGACATAACTCATAACTATGGATAGACAATTGCTGGCTCACGAAAGATTGGACACTAGGAATTGTGCCAATAGGGTTTGGCGAGGATGAATGTACTGCTCCTTGAGATTGGAAGAGTTCGCGTTGGCAGCGTTTATGCTTGTAGGTCGTCGTCCAGAAGACGATTGACGACCGACTGCGAACTGATCTTAACGACTTGACTCAAAGAAGGATCCTGTTTTAAATGCGAAAATGAAGAACCACCGACATGTGACTACAAGAGGGCAGCCGTGCTTGCGGGCTTTTGCTGCTGACGCCGGGTTCACACTCATCGAGTTGTTAGTGGTTATCGCGATTATCGCAATACTTGCGAGCATGCTGCTTCCGGCCCTCGTCCGGGCGAAAGAAGGCGGCAAAGCGACCGTGTGCCGCAATAGCCTCCGCCAAATCGGCATTTCCGCACAATTGTACGCCGACGACTACAATGATTCGTTCTTCTGCCTCAAAGGAGGCTCCTTGCCCTATGGCGGACAATGGACGTTGGGGCCGAACTCCACCACCGTGCGTGCACCAACCGATTTTGATGCGTACTGGGCTGTCGGATATTACCAGTACTTCAGCGGTAATAAGAAACTTTTTGCATGCCCAGATGGAAAGCTCGTCGATGAGTTTCAAGATTTGGGCTACAATTACCCTCACGAGTTTTGGGCCAACTCGACCTATGGCATGTGCCAGTATCTGACGACACCGTATAACGGCACCGGAACTCAGTACGGACCCGGCGCCCGGGGATCGTTGAAGCGAACCGCCTATTTGAGCCCCAGCACCACGATCTTCTGCCAGGATTCGTTTGAACCCTTGATGGAAGGGCCGGATGATTCGCTGGGTGTGTTTCCGGAAAACACTGATATTCTGACCAAATGGAAACCTGGGTCGGCTTATGCCGCTTTCTATGCTGGCGCGGACCTGACGAAGGGATGGTGGCGCCACAACGGAGGAAACATAATCCTCTGGACAACAGGGAGCGCCAGCCGGATACACTACACGCCCAAGGGATTGGACTATCGCTTGTACACCGGCGAGCGCCCGGAAACGCTACCGAGGTAAGCGGCCAACGACCTCATTGCGGCTCGGTTGGATACTCGACGAAGTCGTCAGCCAATGACGCAAACGCTTCTACTTGGAGCGCTCGCGCGGGTTGGAAGAGCTTCCCCGCCCGGGTCGTCCCCGGGCTTCCCCCCCCCAGAACTAGTCGTGCAGGTTAAAGCCCTGGCTTGCGAATTGCCCATCCAGTCTGGCTTGCCTCTTATTCCGGGTCTTGGAAATCGGCGAAGTAAGAGGATAGGCTGCTTCGCCTTGAAACAAGAGGGGGTGGGAAGATATCAGTTGGGAGCTTGAGAATGAAAGCGTCCCTTGAGGCCATTTCAGCCCGGTTGTTTTGCCGAGGGGTAAACGAACATCAAGAGGTTTGCAGTGGGGGCCAGCTCGGTTATAAGGAGATTTGTGCAACAAATCTACCCAACCTCACTGACCCCCGAGCAGCATGCTGAACAGGAGTATTCACAAGCAAGTCAAGCGCCCGGAAAGCTGCCCCAATTGTCAACGGGCGCAGACCCTGGAAGCGCTGGCCATTACCATCGTTATATTACCAGCGCGACCGCGTCTGTGCTGTGGATTTGGATCCGGCGGTTCTGGTGCCGGCACTGCCACATCACTGTCAGTTGCCTGCCACAGTTTGCGCACCCGTATCGGCCGATTAACACGCCGACCATTGCCGAAGGATTTGACGGCCGAGCAACGCCACAGGTCGCGCGTTGGAGTGAACTCATCCACGGCTACTGGCGGCGATTTGAGACGCGGGGCTATTCTCGAACATCCCTCCGGGATGAAGTTGTCCAAGTCCCGGTGGCATTGGACTGGTCTTTCTCCGCGCCCACGCGTCCCTGCGGTTTAGTCCGTTTACCGGACTTTTGGACAACGGCATGGTCACGGTCAAGGTGCGCTGGTACACTGGTCAAGAAAGTGGTTGCCGGGGCGCCGAATGAAGCAAATACTCCGCCACGATATGCAACACGAACTCAATCGTCGCCAATTCCTCAGATTCTCCACCGCCGCCGCGCTTACCGCGCCGCTCCTGCTCCACTCCGCAGGCGCGGCTTCGGCCCAGAAGGGCCCTAATGACCGCATTACATTGGGCTTCATCGGCACCGGGACCCAGGGCCGTGGGCTATTGAATAATTTCCTGGCCATGCCTGATACCCAGGTGGTCGCGGTTTGCGACGTTGATACCACACGGCGCGATCACCACCGGAAAGTCGTTGATGAGTTCTACAGCATCAAGGGCAACAAGGAATACCAGGGCTGCACGGGCTACAAAGAATTCGGGGACCTGCTCGCGCGCAAGGATATTGACGCCGTGGTGATCGCCGTGCCCGATCACTGGCACGCTTTCATTGCCATTGCGGCGTGCAAAGCGGGCAAGGACGTTTATTGCGAAAAGCCGCTCTCGTTAACCATCCACGAGGCCCGCGAGATGGTGAACGCCGCCCGGAAGTACGACCGGGTATTCCAGACCGGCTCGATGCAGCGGTCCTCGAAAGAGTTCCGCACCGCGTGCGAGTTGGTGCGCAACGGGCGCATCGGCAAAGTAAAACAAGTCATCGTAGACGTTGGACCACCCTCGCGCCCATGCGACTTGCCTGAGGAGCCCATGGAACCAGGCCTCAACTGGGATATGTGGCTGGGTCCTGCCCCTAGCCGCGCCTACAATTCCGTGCTCAGCCCGCGCGGTGTCCACACGCACTTCCCCGACTGGCGGAACTACCGGGAATTCTCAGGCGGCATGATGACGGATTGGGGCGCCCACCACTTCGACATTGCGCAGTGGGGGCTGGGCATGGACGAGAGTGGCCCGGTCGAGATTATCCCACCCGAAGACCCCAATGCCACCCGGGGCGTGCGTTACCTCTACGCCAATGGTGTGGAAATGATTCACGGCGACAGCGGCGGCGTGCTGTTCATCGGCACCGATGGCAAGATCCTTGTTAACCGCGGCAAGTTCGAGGCGACGCCTGCCTCGCTGGCCGAAGAACCACTCGGCGCTAACGCGATTCACCTCTACAACAGCTACAGTCACACCAAGGACTTCCTGGACTGCATGCGCAGCCGCAAGAAGCCCATTTGCGACGTAGAGATCGGCTGTCGCTCCGTGACCGTCTGCCTGCTGGGCAACCTCGCATACTGGCACCATCGGCGTTTGCGCTGGGATCCGGTCAAGGAGGAGTTTATCGGCGACCCTGAAGCGAACACCTGGCTGGACCGTCCCAAACGCGATCCCTGGAAGGTCTGATAATTGCTTCGTCCGGGGACGCTCTGCGTTGCAGGCATCCGGATTACTTTGGCGGAGATCGCCCGAGCGGTGCGGATGCGTCGCCTCATAGGCGTGGGTATTTTGAGGTTCTGGCTGCCACGGACAACGCGGTCCGATGTTTCCAGGCTAAAACATTCTATTTGACATAATATCCACTGCGCAGTAAAGAGCGGTTGATGGCGAAGATGAGAAGTGTTCCTCGGCCGGCCTCGCGGCCTGTAAGGACCGACGGCTCGTACCCGGGATGATGAACGGAGTGACACCTGCAGCACACCCGCGCGCTCCGGCCGACCCGCCGAAGCAACCAGCCATTTCTCAGACGGCGAATACATCGAGTGGCCAGGTCTCCCTCGAAGGCATGCACGGCACCGTCACTGTGCCGCCGCACACCGCCAGCTTTTGGCGGCAATGGCGGGCGTTTGTCGGCCCGGCGATTCTCGTCAGTGTCGGCTACATGGACCCCGGCAACTGGGGCACTGACCTTGCCGGCGGAGCGCAGTTCAAATACGGCCTGCTCTGGGTGGTAGCGCTGGCCAGCTTTATGGCGGTCGTTCTTCAGGTCCTCTCCGCCCGCCTCGGCGTCGCCACCGGCAAAGATCTGGCGCAATGCTGCCGCGATTGGTATCCGGCCTGGACGCGCTGGCCGAACTGGATTGCGATGGAGCTTGCCATTGGCGCGACCGACCTTGCCGAGTCGCTGGGTAGCGCGGTCGCGCTGAACCTCCTGTTCCACATCCCCCTCGAGTGGGCGATTATCATCACCGCGTTCGACGTGTTGCTCTTGCTGGCATTGCAAGGACTGGGTATGAGAATGCTGGAAGCGGTCGTGACGGTTTTCGTGGGGACCATTGGCGTCTGCTATGGCATCGAGATCTTCGTGCTGCCGCAGACGCAGCCGAGTTTCCTGGAGATGGGCCGGGCCCTTTTCAATCCCAACTTCCACCAAAGCGGCATGATCGTCGTGGCTATCGGCATAGTCGGGGCCACTGTGATGCCGCACAATCTTTACCTGCACTCGGCCCTGGTGCAATCGCGCAAACTGCAACGCGATGAGCCGTCCATCCGCAGTGCAATTCGCTTCAATACCATCGACTCTACGGTTGCACTCGCCATCGCTTTCGTGATCAACGCGTCGATTCTCGTGCTGGCGGCGCTGGTTTTCTATGGCAAAGACAGCGTAATGGTGCCGGGCGGCCAGGTCGTCAAGTTCGGTCCCGAAAGCGACTGGATCCGCATCGCGCACCTGACCCTGGCGCCGCTGCTGGGGACGACGATGGCCAGCACGCTGTTCGCCGTAGCGCTGCTCGCCAGTGGCCAAAGCAGCACCATCACCGGCACGCTCGCCGGGCAGGTCGTAATGGAAGGATTCATGCACTGGCGACTCCGTCCTTGGATCCGCCGGATGATCTCACGCACACTTGCCATCGCGCCGGCCATCTGGATTGTCAGCATCCGCGGCGGGGGCAGCGTTACCGACCTCGTCAACCTCAGCCAGGTGAGTCTCTGCCTGATCCTGCCGCTGGCCTTGTTCCCGTTGCTGCATTTCACCTCCTCGCGTCGGAAGATGGGCCAGTGGGCCAACGGTTGGTTCTTGCTGTCGGCGGGCTGGGCCAGCGTGCTGTTGATCACGGCGATGGACATCTATAGTCTGCCCGCGTCGCTCAAAGAAGCCTGGCGCATCATCTCAGGCGGTTGAGGGCGGACGAATCCGAACTACAAAATAAGAGCAATGCATGAGCCTGTATAAGACCATCCTGGTAACCCTCGAGGGCACCCCGACCGACCGGGCGATCATCGAGCATATCATACCGCTGGCCAAGACTATGAAGAGCCGCGTCGTCCTCCTCCACGTCGCCAGCGGCGTGCCCGCCAAATACCATCGCACGGACGCGGCTGGCAAAGAGGTCCAGGAAAGTCAGGCCAACCTGGAGCGGGTCCGCGCGGAATTCGTGGGGGCCGGAATCCCGGCGGAACAGGAACTAGCCTACGGCGAACCGGCCAAGGAAATTGTCAAGTGGGTCGAAAGGAAAGGCTGCGACCTGGTGGCGATGAGTACGCACGGCCATAAGTTTGTGGCGGACCTACTGCTCGGCGCCACCGCCTTTGAAGTCCAGCACAGCCTCCGCGTGCCAGTGCTGCTTCTCCGGGCGAAGTAAATCAGCATCATCGTGCCTGCCTAACGGGAATGGTCCACGTCGTCTTGGCTTTTCAGTGCGTCAGGTTGCCACCGACGCGGAAATCGCAATCATCGTAGGTAACGTGGCCTTCGGTGTACGGGCACTTTAGGACGGTATCGAGCATGAACCGCACTTTGGTAGTGCTCATACTCGTTGTGATGCTGCCGGAAATCAGTGTGTAAGGCGCGGCCTTGCTGAGTGCCCCCAGGTTATGTTCGCGAACCTGCTTGTTGGTCTTGTCAAATTCCAGCAGGACGAGGCGCGCGGCGTCGGTTGTGCTTTGCCCGAACCCTTTGCCGTGTAGATCAGCGGCCCTCACCCACACCGAGCCGGTGTAGGTAACCTCGGGGAGCACCTGGACATCCTGATAAATCATCGTGTGGCTGTCGACGTCGGCGTGGACCCGAATTGCACCCTGGCCGGAATGGATCTCAGGCCCGCCCCAATCCGGATGCGCGCTGAAGCCGCTTTCCTGCCAGATATAACAATTGGTCGAGCCGGTTAGCTCGGCGGTCCAATCGTTCCGGATGTCCTGGCCTTGCCGAAATACCTGAACGCCCTCCAGGGTCTCCTCAAAGCCCCCGTTGAGCAGCAGATTGCCGGCCCCGGCGCGAGCGGCGGCTGCAGACGGAACCGGCACCGCGCCCCGTCCTCCGGAGCCCGGCCCGATTTCAATGGCCTGAACAAATGCCTCTCCGCGTACAGCCTGGTCACCCTCAGCTACCCGCTGGCTGGTGAAGCGGACGTTCAAGACACCATTCTCCGGAGCAACATGATTGAAAACGAGATCGACTGCTTTGTTGGAGCCGCCTGCCGTGGCGGTCACGTCCAGGTTGCGCACGACTTCATGGCGGTTCAGGCTGATGTTGAAGCAGTTCTTCCGGGTGTCGATTCCGCGCGTTGCTGCATATTTCAGGCGCACGAAATATTCGCCTGGCCCCACCGTGATGTTCACCCAGAAGTCGCTGGCATGGTAACCATAGCGATAAAGCTCGGGGTCGGTCGTGCTTGTGATCGCTTCGGCAACGGCGTTCGTCCACCAGCATCCGGCAACCGTATCCTTTCCGGAGGCCAGGCGTGTCACGACCTCCGTACCGGGACGCCACAAATGCCCTCTCGCATCGCGATAGTCCTGCCGGCGGGGATAGCCAAAGATCATTCGTTGTGATCGTTGGGGACCGGAGCCCGCCGGGAACCTCCGAGCGCCACTTTCAGCCGAGAACTGCACCGCGTCCACATAGACGCGCGTGGATTGGGAATACGGATTCTTGGCGCCACGGGCAATGACCTGCAGCGTGTGGGGACCTGCGGTTAGTCCATTCTTGTAATAGAGCACTTGTCCAACGCGGGGCGAGGGGTTCCAGCAGTCAATCGGCACGAGCTGCTTGACGCCATCCACACACACGTCTGCTTCCCCGCCGAATGGGTCCGCACGACCGATGAGCCGCACTTGGTTACCTTCGAACGATGCGGTCATGGTGGCGCCGTTTGTCTCTGCGAAGCGCAACGATCCCAGGGAGCCTGGCTCGTCCTTCCTCAGCACCCAAGTCCCGTCATAGCTCAAGGCACTGCCATAAAGCACGCGCTGCGGGTCTTTTCCAGCAACCGCTAAGTTCTTCGCGGCGTCGTGGCGTACATGCACGATGCTGTCACCGTTGGATAGCTTTCGCACCGTATAGCCGTTGGCCTTCAGATCATGGCGGCGGCGCAGCGCGCGACCGTCCGCAGTGATCTCGCTTGGAACAAATGCCAGCCGCAACACTTCGCTGGTTCCTGGCGGGGAGTCAAAAGTGGAATACTCGATCCGCCCGGCACCGTATCGGATGAAATTCACCACCGCGCTGGAACGAACAACGTGGTTCTCGCGGCTGGCACCCAGTTCTTCGGGTAGCCAGCCGATCGCCGCCAATACCCACCGCAGCGGCAGCGGGTGCGCGATGTTCAGCCAGTCGCCGTTGACGATGATGCCGCCGTCAATGTTATCCTCGGTCACGCCGGTCTCGTGGATATCATAGGTTTGGAGTATCATCTGGCGATACGCCAATTCGCGAGCCAGCGAGTCGTCGGCAGCCACGCCATATTGCGCCAATGTCCCACCGACCAGGAGCGGCGCATACCAAAGTGAGCGCCCACAACACGAGCTGGATTCGGGATAAGCCCAGGCGCCGCTGAAGACATCGCCACCCGATCCCGGGGCGGCGCTGCTCCGATTGAGGAACAGTAGGAGAATGTTGCGAGCGTCGGTGCGCCAACTCGGGAAAAGCCCCTGGTGGCTGATGATGTAGCCGGCAACATCGGCGGTGGTCGAGCAGTTCTGCGTCGGGTTTGGCCAATCCCAGAAATACCGCCCCCATGTGTCGTCGACTGTCCAGGCAGGCAGCGGCCGGTCGCGCACATACCGGACGCCGGCATCCCTGGCCTTGAGGAGTTGACCGTCCTGGCCGGTATGGCCTAGACGAATCAACTCATCCAGGAACGCGAGGATCATCGTGACGCCGCCGGTTTGCTTGTTGTCCTTCCAGGGAGCGGTTTCGGGATTTGCGTAGCGCGGCCAGGGGTCGGCGGTTGGATCGAAGTTGCACTTCTCGGCTAGCAAGTCACCCCAGTGTCTCGCGGCCTCGAACCAACGCCGGTTGCCGGTGATCTGATATGCCCGCAGCAGCCCCAGTCCCATAGTGGCGCTGATATCAAGCTGGATCATGCCGTTGGTGTTGCATTCACCGTAAGCTTTCCCCTTGACGGGCACGCTGATGAGAAAGCCGGGCCAGGATTGGTCCGACGGCGTCTGGCAATGATCCACGAGGAAGTCGCCCATATAGGTCAGATGCGCGATGGCTGCCGGGTCGCCGCTGTAGCGGTAGTATTCCACCAAGCCCATGAGCACGCTGGTCGAGCGCTGACCCAGGTCCCCGTTGTCCCATTCGCTAGGAATCTGCGGCACGATCACGCCGTTGGAGGTGATCCGCCAGTGGCCACTGAACACGTAATCGGGATAAGCGGCAACTGCGGCGTTGGTCGTAGTCCAGGGATAACGCTTGAGAGTCTCTGCCGCGATGCGTACACGCAAATCGCATTGTCCGTTCAGTCCGTGGTACCACGGCGCGATGACCCCGTGTGAATCCACCTCTGTGTCGTGGCCATAGTAGCGTGGCTTGGCGCTACCAGCGGCTGCCTGGGACTGCGCGCAGCAGAGGGCGGTAAGGATGATCGGGAGGATTTGCGCTCGTCGCATACCTTATTGGATTACATATTTGTCCCCGCTCCAAGCACGGATGCGCGGAAAGATAGCCCCCGCCGTGAATTGCACGGCCAATGACAAAGTCCTCGTAAGTCATTGTAGGAGACGACGTAAGGAGTCTCTAATCTCTTGGCCTGCTGCTCAAACGTGGGCTTGTTCAGAACGTCCTGATTAGAGACTCCTTACGTCGTCTCCTACAGCTTGAGATTGGAGTCCTTATCCCCGACTCTGTCACTGGCCGTGCCGTGAATTGTAATTCGCGAGCTTTCCGACTTGACACTAGCCTGAAAGAAGGCCATAATAGGGAACTGGGAAAAGTTACGATGCTGGCTTTCCGTCTATTGAACTCTATACGCCAGGCCAGAAGTTAGTCGTGTGCCTCGGCAAGGCTACGGCTGCCGAATAAGAAACCCGAGTTCTGGAAAGGTAAGTTGTGTATGACAAGGCAAATGGAAATCCCCACGAAGCAGACGTTTCGTTTTTCCGCACCGACCGCCATGAGCGTTTTGCTGGTCGGTGATTTCACCCATTGGCAACAACGTGGCATTCCAATGCAGAAGACCAAGGACGGAATCTGGGTGACCACGGTGGAGCTCCTGCCTGGAAAACACAGCTACCGTTTCATCGTGGATGGCGATTGGCGGGATGACCCGGAGTGCACCCTCCGCGTTTCAAACCCCTACGGAAGTCAGAATATGGTCCGTCAGGTGGGTTGACCTGACCGTGTTCTTGGTCGGGGTCGAAATATGTCCCGACTCGATCTTGCCCAGGCGTGAACCCGGAATTCGGCCTCTGGGCAGAGCGTGCCTCTGCGTCGCAAAGACCAGATCGGCTGTTCAGCTCGTTCTTCCGACCCAAAGTATCTGGTCCCTCCCCTGGGAATTAGTGTGGTCCAATAGTTCCATTCTACTGCGAGTGGCTCCCCTCCCCTCCATTTCCCCCATTGTTCTAGTTTCATGATGCAGGAGCATGTGTTACGGTTGCTTGCATTTATATGCACAGCTCTATGCTGAGATCCGGTAGCGTTCCCGAAGGCCTATGTTCAATCCGCATTGGTGCCACATGCTTTGGAATCGGAGTGGAATCATTGTTTGGCTCACTAGGTAATACGTTAGGCATGCTAATTATTGCCATGGTTATGGACTTTGAGTAAACGGTAACGATAACGTATGCCATTTCATACTGTTATCGGGTCATAGACGCCAGAATATTCGATTCAGTATGTGCCTTTTTGATACAGTAGTGGCTGGCGATCGGCCGACATTGAATTCTGAATTGTCGCAGTCTACCTATAGATACATTAGTCATGATTATTAACATCGGGTATACCCTCTTCCTGGGTTACCGTCGGCCACCACGATGCTTATATCAGCATAGGTCACATTGATGTTGTCCTGCTCTAGGGCTTAGTATCCAGAGATACGAGGATCAAGATGTTCGTCTACCCGAGAGAATACGATGTCATCGTGGTTGGTGCCGGTCACGCAGGCGTGGAGGCAGCTCTAGCCGCAGCCAGGATGGGATCCCAGACACTGCTTCTTACGATCAACGCGGATACGGTCAGCCAGATGTCTTGTAATCCAGCCATTGGAGGATTGGCGAAAGGCCATTTAGCTCGAGAAATAGATGCGCTTGGTGGAGAGATGGGTAAGACGACAGACATGACTGGATTGCAGTTCCGCATGCTCAACCACAAGAAAGGTCCTGCCGTATGGGCACCTCGTGCACAATGTGACAAAAAGGCATTCCAGTTTAGGATGAAGTGGCTTTGTGAGAGGCAGCCGAACCTGGACCTCAGACAAGCCCAGAGCTCGAAACTGTTATATAAAGATGGCGAGGTCTATGGCGTCCAAACGACCTTGGACGTTCATTACGTTGGAAAGACGGTTATAGTTACGACTGGGACATTTCTCAATGGGCTGATCCACATCGGACAGAACCAACAATCCGGGGGTCGCGCAGGCGAGTCGGCGGCTTTGGGGATCTCGGGTTCCCTTGCAGAAATCGGGCTTGAAATAGGCCGACTCAAGACGGGAACGCCGCCGCGCCTACTAAGGCGTTCGATTGATTTCTCGAAGACCGAGATACAGCCTGGAGATGATCCGATTCCTTACTTCACTCATTGGAAGGACGATTTGTTTCACGTGGAACATTCTGTCGGCTTTTTGGGCACGCCCTCAACCTCTCAGACTGAGGAGACAAAGTTCCACGTGGAACATTCCGACAAGTACCCCACCGGGTCGATCCTAGAGCGCATTGCTGGCCAAATGCCATGTCATATCACCTATACCACGCAGGCGACCGCTGCTGTCATCAAAGCCAATTTGCATAGATCTCCCCTCTACTCGGGGATTATACACGGGATTGGACCACGATATTGCCCTTCAATAGAGGATAAGATTGTGAGGTTCTCGGACAAGGAGCGACATCAGATCTTCCTGGAGCCGGAGGGGATTGCCACAGACGAAATCTACGTTAATGGATTCTCAACCTCCTTGCCATTTGAGGTTCAGGTCGAACTGGTCAAGACGATCATCGGCTGCGAGAATGCCGAAATCCTCAGGCCGGCCTACGCCATCGAATACGATTTCTGCTTCCCGACTCAACTCTATCCATCGCTCGAGACGAAGGTCTGCAGAAACCTTTATCTGGCAGGCCAGATTAACGGCACCTCCGGATACGAAGAGGCAGCGGCACAAGGGCTCATGGCTGGGATCAATGCGGCGCGCCGGGTCCGGCATCTTGAGCCAGTTATCCTCAATCGAAATCAAGCGTACATCGGTGTGCTGATTGATGACCTCGTGACCAAGGGCACCACGGAACCTTACAGAATGTTCACGTCCCGGGCAGAATACCGCCTGTTGCTGCGCCAGGATAATGCAGATGCCAGGCTCTCCCGCATCGGACATGACATCGGATTGCTCCCTGAACGTAATTACCGTCAGTACGAGGCAAAGCAGCAGGCTGTGGATACGGAGCTCGCCCGCCTCGGGAAGGTCCGCCGCGGCTCGGAGACACTGGCCCAGTTGCTTCGCCAACCAGGGGTGAATTACAGATCTATCATATCCACTAATACGTTATTATCAGACTCCGTAATACAGCAGGTGGAGATTGCTTGCAAGTATGCAGGTTACATCGCCCGCCAGGAAAACGAGATTGCCAAGGCCAAGACCCTCCAGGAGAAGCAAATCCCAGCGGGGTTCGATTACGGCACGGTCCCAAGCTTGCGAACCGAGGCGCGGCAGAAGCTGATCAAGATCCGCCCTGCCACGCTCGGTCAAGCTTCCCGCATTTCGGGAGTGTCTCCAGCCGATATTGCGATACTGACGGTGTGGCTGAAGCGCGGCAGCCCCAAAGGCCAAACCGAAAAAGGGTGAATATTAATCTGATTAGGGCGAGCGCAGCCCTTGACCTCTCTTGGCAGAGCACCTACACTGCGCCTGATTTAACATGAGAGCATTCTGCACCATGCTGATCGCGGGGGCTATCATCGGCTCGCCGTCGCAAGTTCGTGCCGCATCGGAGTTGGTGAATGGCATCAACGCTGTGGTGCACGACTCCGTGGTTACGTTGGGAGAGGTGGACATCATGACCTTGCCCGCGCAGGAAGTGCTCATCCGTCAGTATCGCAACCAGCCGGAGGTGTATGTCAAGAAGCTGACCGACGCGCGGAGTGACAGCCTCGAGCAGTTGTTGGAGCGCCAGTTGATTCTCACGGACTTTAATGCCACGTTCAGCCAGGCCGACCGGCAAGCGATCATTAACAAGGAGATCAACAAGGAAGTGGATCAGGAAGTGGAGGCCGAAATCCGCACGCGTTACAGCGGCAACCGTATGACCCTCATCCAGACCTTGCAGGCGCAGGGTATCACCCTGGAACGGCATCGCCAGCAAATCCGCGACCGGATTATCATCTCCTGGTTGCGGCAGAAGAACATTTCCTCGGAACTCATCGTTTCCCCGCACCGGGTCGAAGTGTATTACCAGGCGCACCGCGAGGAGTTCAAAGTGCAGGAGGAAGTCAAGCTGCGGATGATCGTGCTGAAGTGCCCGGGAGACAATGAAGCAAGCAGAACGGAGCAGCTCACGGAAGATATCCTGAGGAAGCTCAAGGAAGGGGCCACCTTTACCGAGATGGCGACGATTCATTCCGAGGGGTCGCAGCGAGGCCAGGGGGGAGATTTGGGCTGGCAGGAGGTCGCTCGTCTGAATAAACACTTGGGAGACACTGCGGCTTCGCTGCAAGCGGGACAGCACAGCGGCGTGTTGAGCCGTTCGGCTGGCGATGATTATTGGGTCCTCGAATACGATAAGGCAGCGCCGACCCTAGGCCGTCATTACGTGGCGGATACGACTTCGAAGAAGGAGACCATGGTCGAGGAGCGCCGGTTCGAGAATGCCTCGACGGCCACCAACTTGCCGCCGCCGATGGAATTCTATATCATGCTGGTCGAAGACAAGCACCCTCAGCGATTCAAGACACAGGTCGAGGTGCGCGAGCAAATTGAAAAAGACCTGTTGGCTCAAGAGCGAACCCGCGTGGAAAAGCAATGGGTTGACAAGCTAAAGAAGAAGACTTTTGTAAGGGTGTTCTAGGGGCTTGGAAGTTGCTGGTTGAGGGTTGCGGGTTGCCTGGTCCAAGCCCTCACCCCCCTAGCCCTCAACTCTCAACCATCAATGACTGGCTGGATTGGTATTTCACTGGGAGACATCACGGGCATCGGTCCGGAAGTCACACTCAAAGCGCTTTCGGTCGAGGCGAACGCTGATAGCACACGTTACCTCCTGATCGGCGACGCACAACACGTGCGCCGCCTCAACGATCGGTTTGGGCTGAAGCTCCCTTTGCAGGACTACGGCGAGAAGGATGGGCCGGGGCAGATTTTCCTTTGCCACCCGCTATCGGGCGTTCTGCCGGCTGACCTGTTGGAAGGCTCGCCCGCCGCGGCGCGCGCGGCAGTCGCCTGGGTGCGTGAAGGCGCGGAGCGCTGTTTGCGTGACGAACTGGATGCGCTAGTGACCGCGCCGGTGAACAAGGAAGCAATCGTGCGAGCCGGCGAGGCGTTCATCGGCCAAACGGAGTTACTCTCGCAACTCGCAGGCACCGACCGCACGGCGATGATGCTGATCGGCCAGGACGATCGTGGCCGGTGGCTGCGCGTCGCGCTGGCGACCACGCACCTCCCGCTTAAACTGGTGGCCGACCATCTGACACAGGCGAAGATTGAGATGGTAATTGAATTGGCGGCGCAGGCCTGCCGCGACCTTGGCCTGCCGCGTGCATGCGTCGCCGTCTGCGGCCTGAACCCGCACGCAGGCGAGGGTGGTCAAATGGGCACCGAAGAGCAGACCACCATAAGCCCGGCAGTCCGGGCCGCGCGCGGTCGGCAGATAAACGCCGTTGGCCCGCTGAGCGCCGACGCGTTGTTCTACCACGCTTTTCGAGGTGACTACGACGCGGTAGTGGCCATGTATCACGACCAGGGATTGGTGCCGCTCAAGATGATCGGCTTCGAGAGCGGCGTGAACTGGACGCTGGGTCTGCCTTTCATTCGGACTTCTCCTGATCACGGCACGGCCTATGATATCGCCGGCCAGGGAAGGGCGAATCCTTCGAGCATGCTGGCCGCGATCCGTTTGGCGAAACAACTGGCGAAAAGCCGGTCATAAATAATGAACCGTCCACTCCTTTGCCTGCTTGCCGCCGTCCCGCTCTCACTGGCGGCCGCAAGCCTGCCCGACCCGTCCCTCAACCCGAAGCTCCAGGCACCCATCAAAACATGGGACGAAGCCATCCCGCTCGGCAACGGCTTGCTGGGCGGCCTCGTTTGGGGCGAAGATCACACGCTTCGCCTTTCGCTCGATCGTGGTGACCTTTGGGATGAGCGTCCTTCAAAGCACTGGCTCGAAGTCAGCAACCGCTTCAACTGGGCGACCATGCAGCGCCTTGTCGCGGAGAACCGCATGGCCGAGTTCAACGACGTCTTTGATTCGAACTACGATTACGATGGCCCACCCACCAAGCTTCCGGCCGGCCGCCTCGAAATCACACTGGACCCGTCTCAGTCACTCGAAAGCTTCGAACTGAACCTCGCCACTGCGGAGGCCATTGCCCGGCTCAACAGCGGCAGCGAGATTCGGGCGTTCGTTAGCGCCGCCAAAGTCCGCGAGCCCGTCGCAGTGCTGCGGATTCCGGGCCCGGCCGTCAAGGACCTGCGGTTGCGCCCGCCAGACTCCGTCAAGAAGCTTCACTACCCGCCCGCGAACCCCGGCCAGGCCGACGATTTGTGCTGGTTCGAGCAGCCCGGCGCCGAAGGCTTCGCGTACGCTGTCTGCGCCGGCTGGAAGCGCGTGGGCAATTCAACGCTTGTCGCCGTGACGGTCGCGACCTCGGCCGAGGGCAAGAATCCGCTCGCCGTCGCTCGCGCTCGTGTCGAGGCCGCACTGAAGCAGGGCTATGAAACATTGGTCGCCCCGCACGCCGCCTGGTGGGCTGGCTTCTGGCAGCGCTCCAGCCTGACGGTTCCCGACCTGCCGCTTCTCCAGCAATACTGCCTGGTGCGCTACTTTTACGGCGCCTCTTCGCGCCGCGGCGCGCCGCCGATGCCCTTACAAGGTGTCTGGTCGGCGGACGCCGGTTCGCTGCCGCCGTGGAAAGGCGATTATCACAACGATCTCAACACCCAGATGACTTACATCGCTTACCGCACCTCCGGCGACTTCGACGAAGGCGCAACCTTTCTTGATTACCTCTGGGACCGGTTGCCGACCTTTCGCAAGTTCGCCCGGGACTTTTACGACGCTCCTGGCGCCGCCGTGCCCGGCGTGATGAGTCTCGCCGGCCAACCACTCGGGGGCTGGGGCCAATACAGCCTCTCGCCAACCATGGGCGCCTGGAACGCGCACCTCTTTTATCTGCACTGGCGTCATACGCGTGACGTCGCCTTCCTGCGGGACCGCGCTTACCCCTTCTGCAGCGAGATCGGCATCTGTCTGCGCGCGCTCTTGAGGCCGGGCGCCGACGGTTCGCTGCGGCTGCCGCTCTCCAGCTCGCCCGAGATCTTCGACAATTCGCTCCGCGCATTCCTCAAGCCCAACAGCAACTACGACCTCGCTAGCATGAGAATGCTGTTCCTGGCCCTGGAGGAGATGGCCTCCGCCCTGGGCGACGCAAAAGCTGCCGCCGACTGGGCCGCGGCGGCGAAGCAGCTCGGCGATTTCCACGCCAAGGCGGACGGTACGCTGCTGCTCGACAAAGACACTCCGCTACCCGCCAGCCACCGTCACCTCTCGAACCTGATGGCCATCTACCCGTTCAACCTGCTCAGCACCGATGGGAGCCCGCGCGAGCAGCAGATCATTGCCGCCAGCCTGGCCGACTGGGACAAGGCCGGCACGCGTGCTTGGTGCGGCTACAGTTTCTCCTGGATGGCCTGCCTCCGCGCCCGCGTCGGCGACGCCGAGGCCGCGCTGCGCAACCTCGACATTTACGTGCACGCCTTCATCCTCCGTAATGGGTTCCACGCCAACGGCGATCAGACCAGCTCCGGCTTCAGCGACTTCACTTACCGGCCCTTCACGCTCGAAGGCAACTTCCTGGCAATGCAGGCGGTGCACGAAATGTTGCTGCAAAGCTGGAGCGCCAGCCCCGGATCGGGCGATACTGGCGTCATCCGCTTGTTCCCGGCTACACCGTGGCGTTGGCACGATGCCTCCTTTGAAAACCTGCGGGCCGAAGGCGGCCACCGGGTCTCCGCCCGGCGCGAAAAGAACGCTACTACCTGGCTCCGGGTTGTCCCTGAGCACAACGGCTTGATCCGAATCCGCGACAACTTTGGCGGACGCCTTCCCCATTGGAACCGCAGCGGCGTGAAGAAGGTGAATGGCAACTTCGAAGTCGAGTGCAAGGCAGGCAGCGCCATTGAAGCAACCCTCCCGGCGGTGGAAGAGATAACACCCGCTCCCGCTAACGCGGCCGCTCCCGTCGAAATCAAGCGCCGTTAGCCGCCAAAGATGAATTCCAACGAAGCCAGAGCCCGCCACTCCCAACTCGTCGAGGAAATCCGCGGGCACGACCACGCCTATTACGTACTTGCGCGGCCAACCATCAGCGACCGCGAATACGACCGGATTTATCATGAGCTGCTGGAACTGGAAAAGCAGTTTCCGCCGCTCGTCACGCCCGACTCCCCAACGCAGCGCGTAAGCGGCCAACCGCTGAAGCAATTCAAGCAGGTGCAGCATCGGCTGCCAATGCTCAGCCTGGACAACACCTATTCGCAGCAGGAGATGCGTGACTTCGTGAACCGAGTCCAGAAGTTGCTCCCCAACGAAAAGCTGGACTGGATCGTCGAGCCGAAAGTGGACGGCCTGGCTATCAACCTCCAGTATGAGCAAGGCGTCTTCACCTGCGGCTCCACGCGCGGCGACGGCACTACCGGCGATGACATCACGGCCAATCTCAAGACGATTCGTAGCATCCCGAGCCGGCTCCATTGCCGGAAAGCCGATTCGCCTTACCCAACAGGTCCGTCTGGCGAGGGCAGGCGAGACGCTTGTCCAACGCTGCTGGAAGTGCGCGGCGAGGTCTATCTGACGAAGGCCGGTTTTGAAAAGTTGAATGCGGAGCGCAGATCCGCCGGAGAGGAAGAGTTTGCCAACCCGCGCAATGCCGCTGCCGGTTCTCTTAAGCAGCTTGACCCGCGCATTGTCGCCAGGCGACCGCTGGATATTGTCGTGTATGGCCTGGGCCTGGTCGAGGGCACGCCTCACCAACCGCAGCAGCACGACGAGATGCTCGCCTGGCTGAAATCGTTTGGACTTAAAACGCCTGATCGCATCTGGCATTGCCACTCGACAGAAGAGTTGGTCGCGGCCATCGAAGAACTTGATAAGGTGCGGCACAACTTCGCTTACGAGACGGACGGCGCCGTCATCAAGCTCAACTCCTTGGCGCAACGAAAAGTGGCCGGCTTCACTTCCAAAGCACCGCGCTGGTCCATCGCGTACAAGTATGCCGCCGAACAAGCCGAGACCGTGCTCAAGGGCATTACGGTCCAGGTCGGTCGCACGGGCGCGCTTACGCCCGTCGCAGAACTCGAACCTGTCTTCCTGGCCGGCAGCACGATCAGCCGCGCCACACTGCATAACGAAGACTACATCCGCCAGAAGGACATCCGCGTCGGGGACACGGTCAAAATAGAAAAGGCCGGCGAAGTCATTCCCGCCGTCGTGGATGTGGTATTGGCCAGGCGGACGGGCAAGGAGGCGATGTTTCGGTTTCCCACGACTTGCCCCGAATGCGGCTCCAAAATCTCGCGCGCCCCCGGAATCGCGGAGGGCGACGAAGGGGTTGTCTGGCGCTGCCTGAACCCGGATTGCCCGGCCCAAGTCCGCGGCCGTATCGAACATTGGTGCGCGCGCGGCGCGATGGACATTGAAGGCGGCGGCGAAGTCCTCGTCCGTCAACTTGTCCAGAAAGGGTTAGTGCGCGACGTAGCGGATCTCTACTCCGTCACATCGTCAGATGTCGCCAACCTCGAACGAATGGGCGAGAAGTCGGCCCGCAACTTCCTCGACGGCGTCGAAGCCAGCAAGCAGCGCGACCTGTGGCGGCTGCTATTCGGGATGGGAATCCTCCATGTGGGCGCCGGTGTGGCCAAGGCATTGGGCCGCGGATTTGCTTCTCTCGATGACGTGTTCGCTGTCGGCGTGGACCAGTTGACGGAATGCGAGGACGTGGGCGAGGTCATCGCGCAGAGCGTGGTTCAGTGGCACAGCGATCCGCGCAACCAGAAGCTGATCGAGCGCCTGCGCAAGGCAGGCTTGAATTTCGCATCCCAGCTCTACCAGCCTAAAGCCAAGGCTGGGCCGTTGGCTGGCAAGACTTTCGTCCTCACCGGCACCCTGCCCAATTTGAAGCGCGAGGAGGCAGCCGCGAAGATCGAGGCCGCCGGCGGCAAGGTCAGCAGCAGCGTCAGCAAGAAGACCGACTACGTCGTCGCCGGGACGGAAGCTGGCTCCAAACTGGACAAAGCCCAAAAGCTCGGGGTAAAAACTATTGACGAGGCCGAACTGTTGCACCTGTGCAGCGTGTGACGAGCCGGCGCGACTGGGCCACCACTCACCCAGGACCGGAATTACACCGGCACGGGCAATTGATCAGTGTGACTCTCCTGCACGGTCCAGCCGCTGGATTTCTGCACTGTAACCCTGGCGGAAGGTGGGATACTTGAACTGATAGCCCAGCTCCATCTTGAGCAGACGATTAGAGACTTTCTTGTTCGTCACCCCGCGCTTGTGCTCCGCACCTGCGTCCTCGGGCAGAGCGGGCGGGAGTTCCTTGCCTAGCGGGCCGCACAGCCACTGAAAGAAATTGAGTTGGCTGACAGGCTCGTCATCCACGGCGTTATAGACTTCGCCGGGGCAGCCACTTTTCAAGGCAGCGATAATAGCCCCGATCACGTCGTCGCGGTGAATCATGTTCAGGATGCGCGCGCCGGTGCCGTCGATTCGGGCTTCGTCCTTTAGAAACTGTTTGAACCAATAACCACGGCCCGGTCCGTAGATGCCTGCCAGGCGTAAGATCACCCCGGGGAACTTTGTCTGCCGCGCCGCTTCGAGGAGAACCCTCTCCGTCTCGACCAGGGTCTTCGCAGTTTCGGCTTCCGGTTCCGTGGGGCTGTTCTCCTCGACGAGCGATCCGTCGTTCTGGCCATACACGCTGGTGCTGCTAGTATAGACAAGCTTCTTCAGCGACGCCACACCCAGCCAGGCGATAAGGTTCCTCATGCCTTCCAGATAGACCTCGCGGTAACCCTCCACGCCGCCCCCGGATGCAGACACACAGTTGACCACCCAATCATACGACGCGGGCAACTGGGTAAGTTGCTCCGGCTTGGTGATGTCGGCTAAAAGCAGTTTGATGCCAGCCGATCTTAAGTTGGCCTCTGCTCCCGGGCTCCGGCGCAAGCCAAAGGTCTCGTGGCCCTGCTTGACCAACTCCTCCCCCAGCGGCAGACCGATGTAGCCGCAGCCAACAATTAATACACGCATGAAGAAAGCATAGACCGCAAGCTAAGAGAGCGAAAGGCAGCGGTTGAGTGTCGGCCTGGTAGGGCGCGTCACTCCGTGCGCGCCGCTCCTGGGGTGCCTGAGAGCGAGCGGCGCGCACGGAGTGACGCGCCCTACCCTGCGAACCATCTCCATAATGAGAATTGCTTCAGTGGGATGACTTGGGATTGACAGCCCCTGCGGTCGGTGAAAGGCTCTCGGACAGCGGGGAAGATACGGACATGCGTTTGCCTGCACATCGCCGAGCCTGCCCGTGATGGAAGCTCCCCGTGGCAACCGAAAACCAGTATGTCTAAGAAACAAAAGCATCAACCGGAGGAGCAGGGGGGCGATTCAAGTCGCAAATTCAGCAGAAAGCACTACGAGAAGGAGTTGGCCCGCCTGCAATTAGAACTCGTCAAGCTCCAGGAATGGATCAAGCAAACGGGCCTGAAAGTGGTCGTGCTATTCGAGGGGCGCGACGCGGCCGGCAAGGGCGGAGTGATCAAGCGGATTACCCAATGCCTCAACCCGCGCATTTGCCGGGTAGTCGCGCTGGCCGCGCCGACCGAACGAGAGCGGACCCAATGGTATTTCCAGCGCTATGTCACTCATTTGCCTTTCGGGGGGGAGATGGTGCTCTTCGACCGGAGCTGGTATAATCGCGCTGGAGTGGAGCGAGTGATGGGGTTTTGCGCCGAACAGGAGGTGCAGGAGTTCTTTCACTCGTGCCCGGAATTCGAGCGTATGCTCATCCGCTCGGGCATTGTCCTCATCAAGTACTGGTTTTCCGTCAGTGACGAGGAGCAGGAACGGCGTTTTCAGTGCCGCATTCACGATCCTACGAAACGCTGGAAACTGAGCCCGATGGATCTGGAATCCCGTCGCCGGTGGGTCGAGTATTCCCGGGCCAAAGACGAGATGTTCGCCTACACAGACATCAAGCAAGCCCCGTGGCACGTGGTAAACGCCGACGACAAAAGGCGAGCCCGCCTCAATTGCATTCACCACCTGCTGAGCGCGATCCCATACAAGGATTTGACTCCCAAGCGTATCAAGTTGCCGCCCCGCCAGAAGCGGACCTCCTACGTCCGGCCCCCGATCTCGGACCAAACCTTCGTGCCGGAGCGGTACTGAGACCGAGGCCACCCCGAAGCCACCTTCAAGCCATCTGGTAGGCAACCGGTAGGCACCCCGAAGCCACCCTGAGGCTACCCTGAGGCTACCCCGAGGCTACCCCGAGGCTCCGAGTTATAGGCGCTTTCAAATAAGCTTTTGTTCCCGAGCAGATTGGAGGGTAAGTTCTATTTCGCTGATGCATAGTAATCAGACCAATCCAGTGGCTGCGCCGGAACGAAGCGCTCAGTGCTCGCCAGCTCGCCTGCCTGAGCTGCTCGCCCCTGCGGGCGATTGGGAGTGCGCGAAGGCGGCAGTCGAGAACGGAGCGAACGCGGTCTACTTCGGCCTGGAGAAATTCAACGCGCGGATACGAGCGAACAACTTTACCGAGACCGATTTGCCGAAGCTGATGGAGTTCCTGCACCGGCGCGGGGTGAAGGGGTATGTGACGTTCAACATACTCGTCTTTGAGAATGAGATGGCCGAGGCGGAGCAATACGTCCGCACGATGATTGCGGCGGGCGTGGACGCCGCGGTGGTTCAGGACGTGGGCATCTGTCGCTTGATTCGGCGCATCTCTCCCGACTTTCCGATTCACGTCTCGACGCAGATGACCATCACCAGCGCAGCCGGTGTGGAGTTTGCCCGCGAACTCGGCTGCAACCTCGTGGTCCTCGCCCGAGAATGTTCGCTCAAGGAGATCGAAGCCATCCAGTCCTCCCAATTGGCTGGCTATCAACTATCAACTATCCACTATCCACTCCCAATCGAGGTCTTTATACACGGCGCGCTGTGCGTCGCTTACTCGGGTCAATGCCTGACGAGCGAGGCGCTGGGCGGCCGCTCGGCCAATCGCGGCGAGTGCGCGCAGGCGTGCCGCATGCCGTATGAATTGATCGCCGACGGCAAGCCCGTTCCCCTGGGCGACCGGAAATACCTGCTCAGCCCACAAGACCTGGCTGGGTTGGAGGTCCTGCCGGAGCTGGTGCGGATCGGTGTGGCGTCTTTAAAGATCGAAGGCCGGCTCAAATCACCGGAATACGTGGCCAACATCACGCGCATCTACCGGGACGCGCTCGACCGCCTGGGAGCTGAAGCCTTTGATAGTAGGAGCCGACGTAAGGAGGCTGTGACTGATAAGTCCGAAGTCCGAAGTCCGAAGTCCGAAGTGGATCAGAGCCTCCTTGGGGCGAGTGCGCTGTCCGAAGTTGCCCAAGGTGGAGAGGCTCGTGTGACGAGTGACGACCGCTACAGGATGGAGATGGCGTTCTCCCGCGGCCTTTACACCGGCTGGTTCTGTGGCACAAACAACCAGGCGCTCGTTCATGCCCGGTTCGGCAAGAAGCGCGGTGTCTTCCTGGGCGAAGTGTCGCGGGTGGGAAGTGAATGTGTCTGTGTCGGGCTGCAAGGGCCACTGAAACCAGGGGACGGCGTGGTGTTCGATGCAGGCCATCCCGAGGGGGAGGAAGAGGGAGGAAGGGTTTATGAAGTCCGAAGTCCGAAGTCCGAAGTCCGAAGTGGCCGGCTCGCAGAACTGCGGTTTGGGCGGGGGGACATTGATTTCAAGCGCATCCACGTTGGCGATAAGCTATGGAAGACGAGCGATCCGGCGCTGGACCGGCGGCTGCGGCAGAGCTTTGAGGGCGACACGCCGAAGTTCCAGCTTCCGATCCAGATGGAAGTGCATGGTCTGGCAGGCAAGCCACTGACCCTTATCGCCCGTGACGAACAGGGCCACGTGGTGAGCCTCGACTCGGCGATGCCGCTGACCCTGGCGGATAAACAACCGCTCAGTAGCGGCCGGTTGCGCCAACAACTTGGGCGATTGGGCGGCACTCCGCTCAAGCTGGGCGAGCTAAAGAACTTCCTGGAAGGTGACATCGTGCTGCCCGTCAGCGAGCTGAACCGGCTGCGCCGCGGCGCGGTGCTGGAGTTGGAAACATTGCGGGCCCAACCGAAGAGATGGAGCCTGGAGTGCGGAGTGCGGAGTGCGCAGTCCGGAATTGAAGTCGACGCCGCTGCGACTGCTAATCCGCATTCCGCACTCCGCACTCCGCACTTGATTGCTTTAGTCCGCAACCTCGGGCAGCTCGAAGCGGCTCTCCAGAGCGGTTTGGAGACTCTTTACTGCGAATTCGAGGACCCCAAGAAATACCGGGAGGCAGTCGGCTTGGTCCGAGGCCGCCAATCGGAGATGGGCACGCCTTTGGAGCTCTTCGTCGCGCCGCCGCGGATCTTCAAGCTGGGCGAGGAATGGACGCTTAAGCAGGTACGCTCCTGCGAGGCAGATGGTTACCTGGTCCGCAATTACGACCACTTGCGCTATTTCGCGAACGACCGGCGCATAGGCGATTACTCCCTGAACATTGCCAACCGCCTCGCGGCAGAGTACTTCAAGCGAGTATTCGGCCTGGAGCGGGTCACGGCTTCGTATGATCTGAACTGTGTGCAACTCGAGGCGCTGTTGCAAGCGGCGCCACCCGAGTGGTTTGAGATCACCATCCACCAGCACATGCCGATGTTTCACATGGAGCATTGCGTGTTCTGCGCGTTTCTTTCCAGCGGGACGGATTACACGAACTGCGGCCGGCCCTGCGATAAGCACGACCTGAAACTCCGCGATCGTGTGGGGGCGGAGCACCCGATCAAGGCGGATGTCGGCTGCCGCAACACCGTTTTCCAATCACTGGCGCAGACCGGCGCCGAGCATGTTTCGCGCCTCGTGAGCTTGGGCGCACGCCATTTCCGCCTCGAGTTCCTGAACGAGACGCCCGGGCAGGTCGCGGAGACGATTTCGACGTATCGGCAGTTGCTCGAAGGCAGAATCACCGGTTCGCAGGTCTGGCGCGAACTAAAGGCGCTGAATCAACTCGGGGTGACGCGCGGGCAGATTGGCGCACGGGTACAAACGTAGGCGAAGGTGGACTTGGGTGGCGAAAATAACGCAGAATCAGATCTGATGAACGAGCAACCGAGCCGGCTTCCGTTGGGTTTGCGCACGATCGCGCTCTTCGAGGGGGCTAAAGGTCTCCTGGCGCTTGCGGCGGTGTGTGGCCTGCTATCCTTGCGGCACACGGACCTGCATGCTGCCACCGACGCATTCCTGTTGCGGCATGGTATTGACCCAGAGAGGCACTATACGCGTTTGTTCATCGAAACGGTGGCCAGGGTTACCAATCATCACGCCGGCCAGATCATCGGGGTGGGGGTCGCTTATGGCCTCATCCGGCTCGCGGAAGGTTATGGGCTGTGGCGAGGCAAACACTGGGCCGAGTGGTTCGCGGTCATCTCCGCCGGACTATATCTGCCGGTGGAACTCGTGAGTTTCGCGCATCGGGCAAGACCATTCACCGCAGGTGTCATTCTGCTAAACGTCGTGCTGATCTACTACCTGGGGAGACTGCTGGCCCGGCAGCGTGCCGAGCGGAAGCGTCGACTGAGCGCAGAGACGAAGAGCCTAGTTATTGCTCTCGTGGTCCTTGTGTTTACGGCAGCAAAGACCTCCAGCGCAGCGGAGGCGATCCCGACCGAGGAAGATCTGAAGCGCGAGGCCGCGGCTGGTGAGTCCACAGCGAAGATGAAGGCGGCTAACTACCCCGCGCTATTCGAAGCGGCGGCCAAGGAATTCCTTGTGCCGGCCGATATCCTCAAAGGCGTGGCCTTCGCCGAGACGCGCTGGGAGCAATTGACCTGGCCGCAGGAGCAAATCACCTCGCCGGAGATAAGGATACCACGGCCCTACGGCATCATGTCGCTGTGGGACAATGAGCGCTTTGGCCACAGCCTGAAGGAGGCGGCGGCGCTGATCGGGAAGACCACAGATGAGCTGAAACGGGACGCGAGTCAGAACATCCGTGGCGGGGCTGCATTACTGCGGCAGATCTACGACTCGAATCCCAAGCCGGAAGGAGCGACGTCAGCGGACATCGAAAGCTGGCGGTACGCGATCCGCCAGTATTGCGGTATCCCCGAACCGGACCTCAATGCGCGGCACGTGCTCGATATCTATGTGTTTATCAACCAAGGGTATCACCAAGATGGCATCGAGTGGGACGGGCGGCCGGTCAACCTGGAGCCCATCCGGGAAGAAACCCGGCGCATCGTCGCCGACGAAAGGGCCAAGCGGGAGGCCCGCATGGCGGCAAACTCGAATCTGATGGAAAGGCCCGTGCCGCAAATGGTGGCGAGTACAGGACCTGTGCCGGAAGCGTCGAGGGTGGAAAACCCAGACCGGCGCCCAATACCGCCCCCCGCACCGATCACGGCGGCGACGCCGGAAGCGGCTGAGCGCCGCAAGACAGTGTGGATGATTTTATTGGTGCTGGCGGCCGTCGCAGGAAGCTCTCTCCTGCGACGCCTGCGTTCTCGGCCGGGCCCATCCTAACTCGACTGCCGGTGCGCGGCGCCGCCGACAACCGCCCCAAAAGGATGCTTCCCCTCGCCGGCAAATAGGATTACAACTTAGCCGCCCTATGATAGCCGCCGTTCTCCATGGCAAAGAACTCATTCAGGTGGAAGAGGTAACACCGGCTTCCCTGCAAGCAGGGGAGGCACGGATACAGATTGAGGCCGCGCTGACGTGCGGCACCGATCTGAAGGTATTCAAGCGTGGTTATCACGCCAGGATGCTCATCCCACCTACGGTGTTCGGACACGAGTTTGCCGGCGTCATTTCCGAGCTGGCGCCGGACGTGACTGGCTGGCACGTGGGCGAGCGCGTGGCGGTGGCCAACTCGGCGCCGTGCGGTCGGTGTTTCTACTGCCAGAACCGTCAGGAGAACCTGTGCGATGACTTGCTGTTCCTGAATGGCGCCTACGCCCGGTCCATCGTTGTCCCGGCGCGGATTGTGCAGAAGAACCTGCTGCGGCTCGATCTGGAGACCGAATTCTGCGATGCGGCACTGGTCGAACCCCTTGCTTGTGTGGTGCAGGGCGTCGAAGACACCGGGCTGACCGCCGGGCAACGTGTGCTGATAATCGGCGCCGGCCCAATCGGCCTCATGTTCGTCGCGATGTCCCGGCACCTGGGCTGCAAGGTGACCGTCGCCGGCAGAGGCAAGCACCGGCTGGAGACGGCCCGACGCCTCGGCGCGGAAAAGGTTCTGAATGTCCGCGAGCAGAGCGGGCTGGAATCTGAGATTCCGCCCGGCTCGATCTTTGATGTAGTCATTGAAGCTGTCGGCAAGCCGGCGACCTGGGAAGCGGCGGTGAGGTTGGTCCGGAAGGGCGGCACGGTAAATTTCTTCGGCGGTTGTCCCTCGGGAACGACGGTATCGCTGGACACCTCGCTGATTCATTATTCCAACCTCACCCTGCTCGCCAGCTTTCATCACACGCCACGGACGGTCCGACGCGCCCTGGAGTTAATCGAAGCTGGCATTGTGCGCTCCAAGGATTTTGTGGACGGCGAATGTTCGCTGAGCGAACTGCCGATGCTGTTCCGGTCTATGGCGTCAGGAAACCGTGCGGTTAAGACATTGGTGAGAGTTCGCGAATGAAGCTCTGAGAGGCTGTTTGAAAAAGACCATTGAGACCCGTTGCAGCAGGTTTGGAGTCCCGCCTTTAGGCGGTTTCTGCGCCTCGCCGCCTAAAGGCGGGACTCTATAAACCGAGATTTCAAACAGGCGCTCTAAGGCGGCACGAGCTTCTTGAACTCGGGCAATTGCCGAAGCGAGGCGAAGTGCTCTTCTTTTCTAGCGCTGGCGACCAAATCGCGGGCTTTGGGATCACGTTGCAGGCGCTTGGCGTTCAAATCAACTGCCTGGCGGAGGGCCGATAGCGCCTCTGTCGGCTTGCCGAGACCGGCCTCTACCACGGCCAGGTCGTACCAGACCTCTGGGTTGGTGGGCATGATCTTGGTGAGCTTGTCCAGGGTCGCTTCGAGTTTGGGCGCGTTCCCGAGCGCCGCATAAGCCTGGGCTATACTGAGGGCGACGTTAGCGTCGAGGTTGGGATCATTGAATAGCTTATCCAGTAAGGGCATGGCCGCTTCGGGCTTTTGCAGTTGGCGGTATCCCTCCACGAGGCCAATGGCCGCCTGGGAATTGGCAGGGTTGGTACGCACCAAGGCCTCGAGTTTCTCCACGACCTTTTCCAGCCCGGCGCGGTGGCCAAAGCTGCTGTACGCCTGGATCAGACCGCGGAAGGCGGATGCGTCCGCTTGAGGGGAGTTCAGCACCCCGTCGAGGATCTGGACGGCACGATCGTTCTGCTGCAATTGAAGGTAGCTCATAGCGAGGTTGAACGCTGCCTGAACATCCGTGGGATTCTTCCGCACGTCATCTTCCAACTTCACAAGCGAGCTTCTGGCCTGGTCAAAACCGGCGCTCTGCTGCTTGTAGGCCTTAACGTTTTCTACGAGCCCACGCACTTGACCGTTGTAAGGGTCGAGCTTCAGACAGGTTTGGGCAACAAGTAGGGCGTCCTCGAAGCGCCGGTATTGCAGCAGCAGTTTGGCATAACGGAAGACGGCTTCCGGGCTGTAAGGGCAAAACGCGAAAGCCTGGCGGAAGGCGAAATCAGCTTCCCGATAGATGCGTTGAGTCTCCGCATCGGACTTGGGACGATACTCCGGCGGGCAGATGCGGGTATCCTGCTCCAGGCGCCACGCATAAATGCCGCCGATCGAGCTGCGCAGCTTGGAGAACGACTTCTGGGCGTCGTCATCGTGGAGGAATCGGCGGTCACCGGTGAACTCATTGAAGTCGTGCCGCAGATAGGTCTTCTCAATCCAATCAACGATCTTCTTGACCGGGGTGTCGTAGTCAATGATGTCCCCCGTCAAACGCTTGGAGAACTGCTTCCAGAACTGATGGTCGCGGCTGAAGTGTTCCTCCGCCAGCGACGGCAGCGGCTGGCGATTGATCTTCATGATAACGCCAAAGGGCGTCAGGTACGGATACATCCAGTCCAAGGGGAAACTCTCCTCGACGTAGAACTCATTCTTCGGATTGTGGTCGAAGATGACCTTCGTGAGCAGGCCGTTAATATTCATCACGGCTACCTGTCCGGAGACCTGCACGCGGTCCTTTCCATCGGCATCCCTGACGATCTTTACGTCCTCACCCATCTTCAATTGGTTAACCTGCATGCGCTTCTGGGCGTCCGCCATGTATTCCTCGAAGCAGCGCCGGGAATCCTCGGGTGTACCCGTGTAGATCTCACGGTCGGGATAGACCCCGCCCAGGCTTCGGGCGATTTCCTTCGGGTAGGCTGCCTCTAGGAGCAAACGGTTCAGTCGGATGCGGGTCCAGCTCTGCGGGTTTTCCTTGATGTAGTCGGTCAGGTATTCAGAAAGCTGCACGGCCTTGAACCGTTCCGGCTCGTAGAATGGGCCATTCTTGGAGAGGTCGGACATTTCGGCGGCAAGCTGTTCCTGTTTCTTGCGCAGGCGCTCGGACGTGCTCCCGTCTGCGATCTCCTGGTCCACAGCATCTTTTTCCAGCTTCTTGGCAATCAGGCCCTCTTTGATCTTGAGTTCGCGTTCCAGCAAAGCGTTCAGGTCCTCGGCCAGGCTCCGGCGCAAGCGAGCCTCGTTGGCCTGGCCGGACAGAAGTTCCCGGGTCTTGGGGCTCAGGTTGTCATAGATGTACTTCGACAGCGGATCCTGTTGGGGGCCGGAGCGCAATTTGACGGTAAAGCCGGGCAGATCAACAAAGTCCTTGTCGCCAAACCAAGAGGTATAGGTGCGGCGCCGCTTCTCCACCTTGGCACCTAACCCCTCAAAGAACCGGTCCAGCGGCGCGACCGCCCTGGCGAGCAGATTGGTCTGGTAATCTTTGTCCTTCAGCGCCGTGCGGAGCAGCTCGCTGAAGAAAGGAGGATCGATCTGCGTGCTGCGGTTATAATGTGCGCGGATGTAACACAAATAAGTGCCATCGGCCAAGGCGTTCTGGGTGATGATATAGACATCACGGCGGTCGAATTTCTGGTCGAACACCGGTTGGCAGTTGTGCGGGGTAAAGCTCTCACAAAAGATAATATAAGTGGGGCAGAAGCGGCCAGGGTCAGTGCCTCCGAAGAGCACCGCATCTTTGGCCATTTCCGGATAAATCGGTTTGTTGTCCGTGCCATTGAAGGGCGGCGTGAACATGTCATGGCCGAACCAGTATCCGAACCAGTGGTTGCGCTGGTCGCTGTCGAACCAGTGGGACAGGCCGGAGTAAAGGGGGATGGCCGCGAACAGGCTCAGCGTGATGAACAGTGGGCCGCGCTGCCGATAAACTACCAGCGCGACGACAAATGCCAGCGCGATGGCGACCAACAGAAGGTTGGCGTAGATGGGCAGGCCGTATTGATTCGGAGCGAAGGCTCGTGCGATCCAGTGCGGCAGATCCGAGAGGCTGACCGTACCCGCGGGACCAAAGTAATGCTTGCCGGTGGCATCCCAAAGGCAAAACAGGGACAGCACGACCGCGACGACACCACCTGCCAGGCCCCAAAGCCGGAATCTCTGGTAATGGGTCGCCATGAAGGCGGCCGTGAGCGCTAAGCCGTAGCCGATCAAGCACGCGACGATCGTGTGCGAGGAGCACAGAAAGACCTTGATGAGGTCGGCGGAGGCCTTGTCGGGCGTCGGATTGAGTAGAATCATCAACAACCCGCCCAGGCAAACGTACATGCCGGCAAGGGAAATTAGCCAGGCCCGCTCGCGCTTTTGCATCTTCAGGAAGAAGACGAAGGGCACCAGCGCAATGAACAAATATACCCAGGTGAATTCCGTGGCAGCGCCTTCGATGAGCATTCCCAACTGGCTCATGAAACGGCCCGGTTCGGTCACTAGATTGGTTGGATTAGGCTGTTCATATTGACCACGGCTGATGGCATGAAAGAAACCTTCCACCGTGCGGGGATAGCCCCACTGCATAGGCGGATCGGTCATGCCTGCAACGGCCATGTAGAGGTAGAACGAAACCCCCAACACCCAGAGCCCGGCCATAATCAGAATCGGCTTCCAGTAAGTCCCGAGGCCTTTGGTCCGCGCGGCCAGCCACATGCTGACGACCAGCGAACCGATGCCGATGAGGTTAAAGAGGAATAGCAACCCGGGCTTGGCCCCGATGTTGTGGAACATATGATCGCCGGTTAACATCAGGATGATGTAGTCCGACAGATAAATAATGAAATTGCCCAGGAAAGCGTCCCGGCCGAACCGCGGGTTGCCGGCGGCAATGGCTATCTCGATACCCAGCGCGGCGACAATCAGACTCTGATGCAGGGTGATACAAAGCCCGAACAGGAAGGCAGCCCAATAGGCGTAGCGCAACTGGTGAGGCGCATAAATCCATCGCAGTATGCAAAGGAGCACGGCCAGGTACCACGGCACGCTGGTCACAGCGATACGATTGACGACGCACGACTCCTTCCACATGAACCCATCCAGACCCAGCAGAACACCGGCGGCCACGGCTGAAATCAAGCAGATGGCGCTCTCCCACTTGCCCGTCATGCCCTTGAGTTCTTCGATGCCCTCCATGAACATGCTGCTGCCCCGGGAAACCATCAGCGCGAGCAGGCCGCAGGCCATCGCTCCGGAGAACGCCTGACCCACCGACACGCGCCAGGCCATGTTGCCGAAAGGCAGAAGTGTTGTCCACAGCCAGCTATAGATCGTCCACACGGGATACCCGGGCGGGTGCGGAATGCCCGCGTAAAACGCCCCCGTTACCAACTCACCGGAATCTTCCAGCGTCAGCTCGGGCGCTAGCGTGAGCAGGTACACAGTCCAGACCACCCCGAAGGTGATCGCCAGCGCCAACCAGTCGAGTTTCCGGAACAGCGGCGGCACGGGAGCCGGCGCGGAAACCGGCAGTGGTTTCTGCACCTTGCGGGCGTCGCGATCCGGATTTTTCGGTTTCATCATACGTAGTTCTTACTTCCATAGACACCATAGCTGGCCGGATTCGTGCAAAGCCAGACCAAATTTAGGTTCGACGAGTTCAGCGTTCTGCGCCGCTATCGGCTTCTGATAAGAAGTTTACGGCCACCTGAAGCCACCGTGAAGCTACCCCCAGGCTCTCTGGTGGCCAACCGGTAGGCACCCTGAAGCCACCCTGAGGCTACCCTGAGGCTACCCTGAGGCTACCCTGAGGCTACCTTGAAGCTCGATTCGGTCTTGCTGAGCGCTGTTGGCGTGTATTACCCTAGGTAACGTTAGCTATACTTGTGTTTCGTTGCCATGCCGGATTTGACGGACAATAACCTTAAAGCGGAAGTTAAGGCGTTCTGGAACCGCGCCTCCTGCGACACCTGGCATGCCGAGTCGCAGAAGTTCACGCGGGAATACTTCGAGCAAATCGAGGAGTGGCGTTACCGGGACCAGCCGTTCATCCATTCGTTTGCCCAGTTTACGCGATACCACGGCAAGAGAGTGCTGGAAGTCGGGTTCGGCGCGGGCACTGATTTCATCCAGTGGCTGAGGGCGGGGGCCCGGGCCTCGGGTGTGGACCTGACGGAAGAGGCGCTGGCCAATCTCACCCACCGGATCCAGACATATGGGCTGCCGGATCCGGAGTCCGTGCAAGTTGCCGATGCTGAGCATCTTCCATTTCCGTCCGATCGGTTCGATTTGGGCTACTCCTGGGGCGTGCTACATCACACGCCCAATACCGAAAAAGCCGTGGGCGAGCTCGTGCGCGTCGTGCGTCCGGGCGGGGAGATCAAGCTGATGCTCTACAACCGCAGGTCGCTGTGCACTTTCCATCATTGGGTGAAATACGCCCTGTTCCGGGGGCGTCCCTGGCGGAGCTTCCGCGAGATCTTGTGGTACCACATGGAGAGCGTAGGCACCAAGGGTTACAGCCGGTCGGAGCTGCGGCAAATGCTGGCGCCCTTGGGATTGACCGATCTCCGCATCGAGACGTTTGTCACTTCCTACGATTACCTGCCGTGGAAGAGATTCCCGTTTTCGCTCGTTAACACGGCGTTAGGCGTATTGATCGCACTAACCGGCAATCGGCTAGGCTTCTGGTACGGCATAACGGCGCGAAAACGGTAAAGCACGCTAAGGCACTCCCCAGGCCCAATCAGAGCCAAGGCCAGGAAAGGGACGAGTGGGCAAAAAGCCCTTGATACTCCATGAGAATGGGACGAAACCTATTACATGGCGGAGAAGAGAGAAACTCACGTGGTCGTCCTCGGCGGAGGCTTTGGCGGCTTGGCTTTCTGCCAGCATTTTCGGCATCCCTCGGCTCGAGTAACGGTCGTTGACCGCACCAATCACCATCTTTTTCAGCCCCTGCTTTATCAGGTAGCGACAGCCGGCCTTTCCGCGCCGGAAATTGCGCAACCGATTCGCTCCATCCTTGCTCGCCGGCCCGATGTGACGGTTCTGCTGGATCAAGTGGTGGACCTCAAACTCGTGGACCGGCAGGTGTTTCTCGAGAAAAGCGTCCTGTCCTACGATTACCTGGTAGTCGCGCTAGGCGGCTGCACCAGCTATTTCGGTCATCCCGAATGGGAGGAATTTGCCCCAGGGTTGAAGACCCTTGATGATGCGTTGCGCATCCGTAGCCGGGTTTTGCTGGCGTTTGAGAAGGCGGAGAATACGGCCGACCCGGCGGAACGCGAGGCGCTGCTCACGATTGTCATTGTCGGCGCGGGTCCGACGGGCGTGGAGCTAGCAGGCGCGTTTGCGGAGCTGGCTCGCACGGTGCTGAAGCGCGACTTCCGCCGAATTGACCCGGCCCAGGCGCGCATTATTCTCATCGAGGCGGCACCAGCGGTACTGGGACACATGCCTCCGGATCTGGCTCAAAGCGCACGGCGCCAATTAGAGGGCCTGGGAGTCCAGGTGCGCACCTCGACACCGGTCAGCGCTATCCAGCAGGGTGAAGTGAGGCTCGTCAACGGAGAGATCATCCGGGCCGAGAACATCCTTTGGGCGGCCGGGGTCTCCGCCATGCCGCTCACCCGGAAACTCGGCACGGAACTGGACCGAAGCGGACGAGTGAAAGTGAAGCCGGATTTGAGCCTGCCCGGACATCCGGAAGTCTTTGCCATTGGCGACCTGGCCCTCGTGCTCCAGGATAAAGGCGAACCAGTCCCCGGGGTTTCGCCGGCTGCGATGCAGATGGCCAAGCATGTTCCCCGCATAATTCGGGATGAACTGGACCTGGGGCCCGGGCGTGCGCTCAGACCGCCTTTCAAGTATTGGGATCGAGGAACGATGGCCACCATTGGCCGCTCGGCAGCAGTGGCCTGGATCGGCCGAATGCACTTCTCGGGCCTGTTTGCCTGGCTGGCCTGGCTCATGGTCCATTTGATCTTCCTGATCGGCTTCCGTAACAAGCTGGCCGTGCTGCTGCAGTGGGGCTATTCGTATTTCGCCTACAAACGCGGCGCGCGCATCATCACCAGCTACCCACGGGAACCAGCCAGTGGCGCCTCTTGAGCGCTCGCAGAGGCTCGACACTGCAGCCGACAGAGGAAGAACAACACCGTACGCGGCGATGCCACATTTGCTTCGATTCGAGGGCTGGCTCATTCTCCTTCCAATGTCGAGATGCCCGACAATCCTATCCACAGACATCTGTCATGAATTGACTGACGACTGCTGATGGACGAAAGCCAAATATCCGCATACTTGGAGCTGTTGGACCTTCCCGATGACTTTACCGAGGCCCAACTTAAGCAGGCTTACCACGATCTCGTGCAGGTGTGGCACCCAGACAAGCATTCCCATAACGAGCGGCTGTGTAAGAAAGCCGACGAAAAGATGAAGGAGATCAACCAGGCCTATGAGGTCCTGCAATCGCGCCTGGTAAACCGAATGTTCCGCTTTGAGCGTTCACCGGGTCGGTCGGCCTCTCAAACGTCCAGAACCGAGCCATCCGGCGGTCATTCACCTCCGCCCCCAACCCATACCGAACCAGCGGAATCCGTGTCGGAGGATTCCCCTCACCCGGAGACTACAAGCTACGAACCGAAGGGGCTGAACGGGAATGCCTTCTGGTACGTGCTCATTGGTCTAATCTTGTTGATCGTGATCGTGGCGCCGCGCGGCCGAAAGACCGCCGCACCCGACATCCCGCAAGCCGCTGCGCCTATAGGCGATATGGAATTGCCCCTGCTTTCTTCGATCGAAGGGCCCCAGGTCGGCACCAACACCGCGCCTGTCCAGATTTCCAAGGCGTTGGACGGCAAGTATGGGTTCAAAGAACTCAAGTTCTGCATGTCCACAGACGAAGCGAGACGCCGCCTGAAGCCGGACCGAATCAGGACCAATCAATACAATCAGTTGGTGACATTCTGGTATGGGCCGGGCCCAAGCAACAAACTCGGCGATTTTCCCCTGGATTCTGTTAATGCCAGTTTCTTCCGAGCCCAGTTGTTCAAGATCGAGGTCGCTTTCTCGAGCAACCAAGCCCAGATGCTTGATGCTTTGCGCGACCAGTTCGGACCTTCCTCCCCGAACGATTCCCTAACCCGAGACTCCTCCCCTCTCCGCGCCGAGTGTTGGTTCGGGGAGAAGGCGTTCTGCGCGCTCGTCGCTCCCAGGAATTCAGAGCTTGGGACTGGCTGGGATGCGATGGTGATGTACGACCAGGCTCTGAATCGTGACGCGCATCGGTATGCCGCAGAGGAACCAATCCGTGCGGCCCAGGCACTGAGCGAGAATGGCTTTGGCGAGTTCAGGTTCGGAATGACCCTCAAGGAGTTTAGCCGCAAATTGCGGCGCCCTCCGACGATAAGCGAGACCGGGATTGGTCAGAAGGATGCGGCGATTGCCCCCTCCGAAGAAAGCAAACTTGGCCGTTACCCGCTCAGCAGCCTCAGAGCCTCGTTCTTCCAGGATAAGCTCTACCGGATAGACTTGGATTTCGACGTCCACCAGAACGAGATATACGAAGGGTTCACAAACCGTTTCCCAACGGCGACAGATGATAACACCTGGAGCCGAAGCGGCGATAGTCTCCGGGCAAGACAATTCGCCGGCCAAAGGCTGGTTGCGACGATCCTGGCTCCTCGCACCCCTGGCTCGCAATGGGACTCCGTTGTGCTTTACGACCGCCAGATGGACGAGCGCAGACGTGAGTTCGAACGCGGGGCGCCAAGACGGGCCGCGAAGGATTTGTAGCAAAGGAGCATGTCCTCCGGCGGCGGCAGCAATGGCGGTCCCGCGTTGCCCCAGGATGGGTAGCATGCCGCCTTCCCTTCTTTCCTGTCCGGTTTTGCTGACGGCGGCGATATACTTGTGACGATGAGCGACAGCGACTTGGAATTACTCGCGCGATATACCCGGCAACAGGCCGAGGATGCTTTCGCCGAGATCGTCCGGCGACACCTCGATCTGGTCTTTTCGGCGGCGCTGCGCCAGGTCCGCTCCCCGCAACTGGCCGAGGAAGTCGCCCAATCGGTCTTCATCGACCTCGCCAGTCAGGCGCACCGCCTCGCGCCCGATAGCATCCTCACCGCATGGCTCTATCAAGTCACCCGCCGCACGGCTATTGATGTAGTCCGCCGCGAAGCGCGGCGCCAGATCCGCGAGCAAGTCGCCTGTGAACTCAACGCGATGAACGCCACTGCCTCTGACTGGACACACATCGAACCCCTCCTGGACGAAGCCGTGCAGGCGCTCGAGGACACCGACCGCACCGTCGTCTTGCTCCGTTACTTCGAGAACAAATCCCTGCGTGAAGTCGGCCAGACTCTCAGCACGAGCGAGGATGCTGCCAGGAAACGCGTCAGCCGTGCCGTCGAACGTCTTCGCGAGTTCTTTGCCAAGCGCGGCGTCACTGTCGGCGCGAGTGGACTCGTCGTGGTGATTTCCACCAACGCCGTCCAAGCCGCTCCAGTTGGTCTGGCCACTACCATTTCCACCGCCGCCGCCTTGGCCGGCACCGCCATCACCCCCACCGCAACTGTCGTCGTCGCCAAAGCTATTGCCATGAACACACTGCAAAAAGCAATCCTCGCCGCGACGCTCGTCGTCGCCGGCGGAACCGGAATTTACGAAGCGCGCCAAGCTTGGCAACTGCGCGAGCAGGTTCAGACACTCCGGCAGCAGCAAGCGCCCTTGACCGATCAAATCGCGCAGCTCAGATCCGACAACGAAGGCCTATCCAACCAGCTCGCCCGGGCGAATAAATCGCCTTCGTTAAGCAGTGACAGGTTGCGAGAATTACTTCGCCTTAGGGGAGAAATCGGTGCGCTTCGGCAGCGACAGCGCGAACTTGAACAAACCCTCGCCGCAGCGCAGTCGAAAGCGCCTCAATTGGCTGGCCAACCCGCGGCCGGTGTGACCGCGCAGGCGAATAGGCCGGCCCCTTTCCAGGTGCAGCTTGTCGTCGATGAGCCCGGGGAAAACTCCGAGCCAATGACCAACAATGCTGGCGGAGGAACTCTCCAGGTGCAGAAGACACCTTTGGTGGACCACACGGCAATCCGTTCAGTCAGTGTCACGAAGAACCCGTCTTCTGGCACTCAGGAGATTAATGTCGAGTTCAGCGAGGAAGGCAAAGAACTGTTTGCTGCAGTCACCAAAGAGAACATCAACAAGCGCCTCGCCATTGTGTTGAACGGCAAGTTGTATTCCGCGCCTATGATCCGATCGGAAATATCCGGGGGAAGAGCCCAGATAACGGGCAACTTTACCGAGACGGAGGCCAATGAGCTCGCAGCCAAAATCAATGAAGCGATCGGCAGCCAGTAACTTCCGCTCTTTGCTCACAGGCCCAGGTTCTTGATGGCCTTTCTAGCACGAGCCTCTTCATAGCCGTACCAGGCATCCACCACTTTGCCGTCGCGGCCAATGACATAGGTCATCGGCACGGTGCAGTCGGGCGCCGCAGTTCCTGGTTTGAGCAGCCCCTCTTCGATGTCAGGCATGGTCCACTGCTTCCAGTCTCCTGGCGGCGATCCGACAAAGCGGTCGTTGAGAATGCCCGCAATGCTCGTTACAAAGTCCAGGCCTGGACCATTTGTGCGATAGCCATCAGGGACAGAATCATCGCGACGAGCCACAGGGGCTTTCTCTTCGTGACCAAGCAGATTGAAGCCGTGGCAATAGCGACCGTGAAGCAGGAGACAGCCCCGGCCATTTTGCCGCTGCGGCGGCTCGCATCGTCGCGCTCCTTCTCGAGGCCCTCAGCCTTAGCTTTGATGTCGGCCTTTTCTTTCTCATAGCGCACGAGGTCGCCACTCAGCTTCTTGATCGCCCTAGCCATGACTGCGTCGTTGGTGTCTGCGCTCCGGGTAAGCTGCGCCAGTGTCACTTCATCCAAATGCTGTTTGATGGACTTGGCTTGGTAGAATGCCCATTGATCTGACGCCTGGGCCTGGTTCATTTGGGTGCGGCCGCTGTATTTGCCGCCCCACTGGGTTGCGATGGCGGCGATGACCGCGATAATCACCACGGTCAGTGTGACGTATTTGGTCCATGCCTCGCGCCGCTCCTTTTCTTTAGTGGCAGCCCGGTCGGCCTTAAGGTCGCCGACGAATTCCTTCAGCTCGCTGATTTCTCTATCCAAGTCGTTCATAGTTATAAGTCCTCTAGATTCACAAGAACCAAAGACACCGCATCCCTGGCCCCATTCAAAATGGCCGCTTGAAATAACGAAGCCGCGCAATTAATGCAAACAGGAAATGGACGATCAGGTCAGCCGGATAGGCATCGAGCGCACGCGCAAGCCGGTGGCCTGAAAGACGGCATTGCCTATGGCAGGCGCGATGGCGATGATGGGCGTCTCGCCGGCCCCGACTGAGTCGAGGTCCGGGCGATTGAGGAGGTGAATGTCCAGCTCGGGCGCATCGGCAAATCGGGGAACTTGGTAGCGGCGGAAGGAGGCGTTCAGGACTTCCCCATTCTCGAAGCTCATCTCCTCGCGTAGCGCGGGGCCCAATCCCATGATGATCGCGCCCTGGACCTGCGACAGGAGGTTCGAGGGGTTCAGGATGGCGCCGCATTCGAATACCTGGCAGACGCGCCGCACCGCGATGTTCTTCCCGTTGGAGTCAATCTCAACCTCTACGCACGCCGCCACATACGAACCCTTCTCGGTGCCGCAAGCGAGGCCGATGCCCAGCTTGGGGTTCTTCTTCTTGATGCGCTCCTGCCAGCCGAACCGCTGGGCGGCGGTCTCCAGCACGGCGCGCATGCGCGGGTTGTCGAGGTGGGCCAGCCGGAATTCGAGTGGGTCCACACCGGCTGCGGTCGCCAGTTCGTCCATGAAGGACTCGCGGGCAAAGTTATTGCCGGTAGCAGCCAGGCAACGGTAAGACCCCCCGCGGAGGGGGGAGTCCGACCGCACCGACTGGCTCTTGTGCTTGTCGGCGCGGTAAGGGGTTTCAATGCCGGAACCGCCGGCATTGATGTTGACGAAGTACCAGGAGGTAAGCTTGCCCTTGTCGTCCAGTCCGGCCTCGATCTGGATAACGGCCGCTGGCCGGAAGTAGGCCCACGTGAACTCCTCCCGGCGGGTCCAGCGCAGGGAGACGGGGCGGCCCGCCGCTTTCGCCAGGCGCGCGGCTTCAATCCCGGCCTCGCCCGAGTGTTTGCCACCAAAACCGCTCCCGAAGTCAGGTGCGATAACGCGCACCTGGTCCTCGCCCAGGTGAAAAGCCTTCACCAATTCGGATCGGCAGCCGAACGGGTTTTGGGTGCCGGTCCAAACGGTGAGCTTGCCCTCGATCCATTCGGCGACGGCAGCGCGAGGTTCCAAGGGCGCGTGCTGGACGTAGGCGACTTCGTAGGTTTGGTGCAGGACCTTCTTGGCCTGTGAGAGTTCGTCCGCAAACGGATTTGGCGGCACGCCGTCCGGAGCGTGCTGTTTGAGGTAGGCGAAGAGCTCTTTGCTTGAAGGGTGCGCCGCGAGTTCCCATTTGGCCGTTTTGCCGATGGCGTCCAGGGCCTTATCGGCGAGGAAGCTGGTGGCTGCGGCGATGCCGACAAACTGTTCGTCGCGCACGACAACGACATCCTTCATCGCCTGTGCGGGTGCGAGGTCGATTGAGGTGAGTTTGGCCCCGTAGGAGGGAGCCCGAAGCACTTTGCCATAGAGCATTCCCGGGCGAGAGATGTCCGACGGATACTGGTGGGCACCGGTGACAAGATCGCGCGCATGGGGCCGAGGCGTCGAGTTTCCGAGCACCTTCCATTCGGCAACCCGTGTTAGGGTCACATCCGAGGGGACTGCCTGGTCGAGGGCCTTGGCAGCTTCCGCGTCGGCGGCAAGGTCGGCGTAGGAAAGCGTCTCCGGAGACGAGGTGCGGGTGGCCTTGCCATCCTGAACCTGGACCGAGCTTCGGTCCACGCCCCACCGCTTGGCGGCAAAATCAACCAGAACCTCGCGAACGGCGGCAGCGGCTTGACGGACCGCCGGAACCGTGCGGGGCGTGCTGCCGCTGCCAGCCGTCATGCCGTCGTCAGGCACCAGGCTGGTGTCGGCCATAACAAGCTGGACGCGCCCGACCGGCACGCGCAGTTCTTCGGCGGCGGCCTCGCTCAACTCAGCCCGCGCGCCCTGGCCACCTTCCACTTTGCCCGTCATGACGGTGATGGTGCCGTCCTTTCCCAGGTGGACGCGCGCGGCGATTTTGCTGGAACCCCCTCCACCGCCTCGGCCTCGGCGCTGTTGGGCCAGAGCGGGAGCGACGCTGACGGCCAGAAGCAAACCGGCGCCAAGCAGTTGCACAAATGAGCGCCGCTTGAGCCCGAAGTCGTAGCCGACCGGCTCGATTGCTTCCTCGTACTCGGACGAGAGAGAGGTGTTCATATGCTATTTGGCTGGGTGGAGCTCGGCAGCGCGGTAAATCGCTTTGACGAGCTTCGGGTAATTGCAGCAACGACACAGATGCCTCTGCATGCGGGTCTTGATATCCTCTTCGGTCGGATGTGCATTCTCGCGGAGCAAGCCGACGACGCCCATGATCATGCCGGGAGTACAGTAGCCGCATTGGGAGGCATCCTCGGCCAGGAAGGCTTCCTGCACGGGATGCAATTGGCTGCCCTTGGCGAGTCCTTCGATGGTGAGGATTTCCTGTTTATCCGCATTCCCAACAGGCGTGACGCAAGAAGCCACGGGCTTTCCGTTTAGCAGAACGGTGCAGGCGCGGCATTGGCCTTCCCCGCAGCCGTACTTCGTGCCGGTCAGTTTCAGTTCCTCGCGCAGGACATCCAACAAGGGCCGTTGCGGGTCGGTGGTGACAGTTCGGGGCTGTCCGTTGACGGTGAAAGCGATGGTTGAGTCCATTTGTCAGGTGCGTTCAGTTTACGCCAGATACGCTTCGTCCCGTTGAACATAGGGTATCCGCCCCGCGCATTCCAGAGTTGTTTCTGCGAGAATCTCGGCCTGGCGGCGGAGCTGAGCTACCGTTATTACGTCGGCACTCAGGTGGGCGACAAGTGGCTCTGTGTTGTGGTAAAGTACGCCATGAACGATGCGTTTGTGGTCACCGCTTATCTCACTGACAAACCCAAGAAAGGCAAACGAATATGGCCGAAAGAATAAGAGTCTGGTTCGACGCCGAAGGCGACTTCCTGGAGGTCCGCTTTTCGGAGAAGGCCGGTTTTATGCGTGAGACGAACAATGACGCGGTGATGGAGCGGGTGGACGAGCAAGGCAACATTCTCGGCTTCTCCATCATGCAAGTCAGCCGCCTGTCCAAAGGACCCCCCCTGGTTGCCGACTTGGCTCGCGCATAACGCAACCCGCGCCCGGGCAAGCTCGCGGGAGACTGCGATATCAAACTCTCAGGGTGAACGCAAATGAACCATCCGGCAGCGGCTGCGGGTCAATCAATTCCGGCGCCGGCGCGGTCAGCCTCTTTCACGTCGCCAAATATCTACTCGCCCGACGAGCGCCGGGCTTGTTGGATCGGTAACATCGAGGACGCTCAAGCCCGACCGCCGGTTGGCCACATAGGCGTAATTGCCGACCACATGCAACCCCTCCGGGCATTGCCGCGGGTTCCATCCTCCTTTCGACCTGGGATGTGCCGGGTCGGAAATATCGAGCACCTGGACGCCATAGCCTGCCGTCGCCACAAACAGGTTGCTGCCGACCACCTGCATCGCCTTGGTGGATGGCTCAACTGCTGCACGTAGCGAAGGTGCGGCAAAGATGACCATTCCAAGAACAGAGAAAAAAGCCCGTTTCATATCACGCATCCTCCGTCTCCTTGCCAGGGGCTGTCAGCCGGGGCCCTCCACGCCCTGGTCGTTCTTCATGGCAGGTCCCGGTCATACTAACGACACCACCATCCTGTTGGCGGCCTATTGTCTGACAAGCACAATCTGAGGCCTTGAAACCCGTCCTGGCGGGTCTTCCAGTGGGCCAAACAGCAACCGGACCGGAAGGACTGGCAGATGAGCAAGGAATTCCGCCGGTGGGTGACTTCGTTCCCCATTTGGGGCTACTGCCACCTGCGAGAGACGGTTGGAGCGAGATCACGGAGCTTTACGTCGCCCGGTATGGCGTGCCGAAAGCCAACAAAGGCCGGGTTACGGCCACCCCGAGGCCACCCTCAGGCCATCTGGTGGCTAACCGGTAGGCACCCTGAAGCCACCCTGAAGCCACCCTGAAGCCACCCTGAGGCTATCCTGAGGCTATCCTGAGGCTATCCTGAGGCTACCCCGAGGCTACCCCGAGATTACGGCCGGGCCTATTCACTTGCCCATCAAAAGTGCTTGTTGACAGCTGAGGACCCGGTCCCACGCGGTCCATTGCCACGCCGCTCCAACTTGTTGGCCGGGCCAGCCATAAGCTGGGCGGTGTGCCCAAGGGACGCCTCTTTCCTCTCAGCCGGGATGAGCTGGTCGAGTGTCTCGCGATCGTGCGCAGCTCGCGCAACGGCGAGCTGGACCGGGACTTTTATCAGTTCAGCGAGCCGATCTTACTTCACGATTCTGCCGGCAAGCCCTTCCTTCTGCAGTGCAGTCATCAGTTCCTTATCATTGAAGTCACCGGTTACCTCGAAGGATTTGGCACGCCGGGTCGCCGTATGGGCTTTTACCCCGGAAACCGACGCGGTCGCTCTGTCCACCGCCTGGACGCAATTGTCACAACAAAGGTGCACCCCTTCTACTTTCATTGACTTCACCTTCTCGCCCTTAGCACCGGTTTCGCTGGCAAGCTTGACATCCCCCTGGCTGACTTTTCCGAAATACCCTCCGGCCACCAGCGCATCGGCGGCTTGCTGAACGGTTGCGGCATCCGGCCCGCGGAGGGTCACCGTTCCGGCGTGTTGATCTACTTCGGCTTTAGCGTCGGGGACCTTGCTGACGGCTTTCTCCACTCCGGTGACGCAACCCTTACAACAGAGGTGAACTTCACTGATTTTGGCGGTGCTGTCGGCAGCGCTGGCCGCAAGGGTAAAAGCGAACGCGGCAACAATAGAGACGGGAAGAGTTCTCATGGATGAAAGGACGGACTTTTCGGGACGTGTAATTTGGCTGTTCAATTGCAAGAGTTACAGAATGCTTGAAAGCACCTTTTGTCAACTGGCCGGCTTAAGAAAGCACCGCCGGTCAAAGAAGTCGGGCCGTGCTCAAAACCAAGGTGTCTGGTTGGCGCTGGTCGTCTTCTTGCCTTATCCCCATGCCGTCGGCGACACCATTGAGGGTGGAAACCAAACGTAGCGGAATTGGACTACGCTGTGGCCCGTTGTTTTAAGAGTTCCAGCGTCTGCACGTCTGGTTGGCTGTCGTAATACTGTTCCAGGACGCGCGTGAAGGCGGAAACCGATGCCGCCACGCTGGCGAAGAGGGTCATGCTGGAGCGCAGTTTCAGATCATCCGGGTAGCCAAAGATCTCGGCTGCCGATTTACCTTTAATCGCCAACAGAACTTCCGCGCATTCAATCAGGCGTTTTCCGAGCAGAGAGTGATCGAGGTAGGCCTTGGCTTCGTCTTTGCTCTTGATGGCGTAGAACCTGGCAGTGGAGCTGTATCCGAGCCCATCGATCTGGGGAAATATGAACCAAATCCAATGGCTTCGTTTTCTGCCGAGCCTTATTTCGGCGAGCGCTCGGGGATAAGTCTCCTGTTGCGCCTGAACAAAACGATTCAAGTCAAAGCGGTCTTCTGCTTGCGTCGCGTCAGCCATAGGAAATTAATCGTCTCCAAGGCTCGTGAAGGCAAGCGGGTTTGCAGGCCTCCGGTGAAAATGCTGGCCCGACACGGGCAGACGCGATAGAAATCCTGTCAATGAAGACATCTGCTGAGCTGGAACAACAAGCTGCTATACAAGTGCTGAGTCTGATGGCTGCTGCTGCCAGGACGGCGCCCAAATCCCGTGGCATTGACAACATTCGCGTTATCGGAATCCAAGATCCTGATGCCAAAGCCAAGCTGGTCAGCAAAATGAGAGAATTGGCCAAGTCCGAGGACCGGTCCTGGTTTGAACGGGATGCGGCTGGTGTGGAGAAATCATTGGCAGTCTTGCTGATCGGTGTGGTCCACAATCCGGCCGATCTCAACTGCGGTTATTGCGGCCAGGAAACCTGTGAGGCATTGGCAAAAGTCAACGGCGTTTGCTCATTCAATACCATCGATCTGGGAATTGCCACCAGTTCGGCGGTGAGTGTGGCCGCCGATTCCCGGGTTGACACCCGCATCATGTTTTCCGTGGGGCACGCCGGCGTAGCGATGAACCTCTTCGAGGGCGGGCTCAAGCAGGCGCTCGGCATTCCTCTGAGCATCTCGGGGAAGAGCCCCTTCTTTGATCGGAAGACCTGAGAATCTCAACCTCAGCGGCTGGCAGCGCTCTGCGTGGCAGGCTGCTCGATTTCCCAGCCGCCTCCTAACGCTTTGTAGATGGCGACGAGGCTAGTGGCGGTGCGGGTTTCGCTCTGGGCCAGTTGGGCCTGGATGAGCAGTTGCGCGCGCTGGGTATCAAGCACCGGGAGAAAATCATCGATGCCGCCCTCATACCGCTGGCGGGCGAGGGCAGTGGCCTGGGTCGCCGAACGATCGGAGGCCCGCAGGTAATCGCGGCGGACCTGCTCGCGTCCGAAATCAACCAGGGCGTTTTCAGTCTCCTCGAGCGCGTTCAGGACGGCCTTTTCGTACGAGGCCAGTTGGGCGTCAGCCCGCGCGTTGGCGGCTTTGATGCGAGCCTTAACGTGGCCGAGGTCCAGCGCGGCCCAGGTGATGCTGGGGCCGAACGAATAGGTTTCAGCGCCGCCCTGGAATAGGCGCTCGATTTGGGTCGCCTGCAAGCCGATGTTGCCGATGAAAGTGACGCGTGGGAAGAGGTCGGCGGTCTCAACGCCGATGCGCGCGGTCGCGGCAGCCAGGGAGCTTTCGGCGGAACGAATGTCTGGCCGGCGCCGCAGCAGATCGGCAGGGTTGCCGATATTGACCAAAGGCGGCAGGGCTGGAATGGGGGCCGAAGGCGTGAGTTCCGCTTCGAGCGCGGTGGGTTGGTGCCCGGTAAGGACGCCTAGCCGATGGATGGCATGTTTGACGGCCGCTTCTACGGATGGGATCAAGGCCAGCGTGGCATCGAGTTGGGCGCGCGCGCGCGCGGTATCGAGCTCGGTGGCGCGGCCTGCTTTGAACTTCGCGAGGCTGATGTCCAGCGTGTCACGCTGGTTCTCGACGTTGCTGCGGGCCACCGCCAATTGGTTTTGCGCGCCGCGGAGTTCAAAGTAGTTGCGGGCGACCTCTGAGATGAGCGTGACCAGCACATCCTGGCGGGTCGCTATGGTGGCGGCCACCAAGGCGGTGTCGGCTTGAACGGCCCGGCGGACATGACCAAATATATCAAGCTCCCAGGTAGAGTCGAAGCCCACATTGTAGAGGTTAAGCTCCCGTTGCGAACGACTGAGGGGAAAGGGAACAGAATCCTGGCTGGACAATGACCCGTTCCAGCCGGCGTTGGCATTCGCGACGGGGAAGAAGTCGGCTACGGCCCCCATGCGAAGGGCGCGCGCTTCGAGCACGTGCGCGGTGGCGATACGGAGGTCCGGGTTGTTAGTAACTGCCTGATCTACGAGGCCATTCAATCGCGCATCGTTGAATCCCTGCCACCAGGTAACAGCGGCAGCCACCGGCGTCATGTTAGTCTGGTTCCCGTTTGCGAAGGCCGCGCTGACCTCTGTTTTAGGGGGATGGAAGTCCGGCCCGACGGCGCAGCCGTTAAGTAGTCGGGCGACGGCGACACCGGAAAGGAGCAGAGCCCAAGTGCCGCCCTGGCACGTTTTGATACCATGACCGGCGTCGAGGAGCGCAGCCTTTAGGCTGCAGAACCTTAGGAGTCGCTCGACGCATGGTCCAGTTCCAATGCCGGCTTGGTTTCCACGCTTCTGCAGCCTAAAGGCTGCGCTCCTATGCTCAGTGGTCGTTCGTTGCATGGTGGTAGTATCAAGATGCTCGTGCAGTGCCCGAGGCGGCAGCTTTCGGTAAGGTGCCAGCCGCCATGACTTTCTTGCGCTCCAGCGCTCGGCGGATGACGACATAGAACACTGGGGTGAGCACGACCCCGAAGAAGGTTACACCCAACATACCGAAGAACACCGCGGTGCCGATGGACACGCGCATCTCCGCCCCGGCGCCGTGCGAGAGCATGAGTGGGATCACGCCGAACGTGAACGCAAAGGAGGTCATCAGGATCGGGCGCAGCCGAAGCCGCGAGGCCTCGATTGCGGCGTCCATCCGGTTCCGACCGGCGTCCTGCAATTGCTTGGCAAACTCGACGATAAGAATGGCGTTCTTACAGGCCAAGCCCATGAGCACGACCAGCCCGATCTGCGTGAAGAGGTTATTGTCCAGGCCCCGCAGCCAGACGCCGAAGATGGCAAAGAGCAGACACATCGGCACGATGAGAATGATCGCCAACGGCAGCGACCAACTCTCGTATTGCGCCGCCAGCACCAGAAACATCATCAGCACGCAAAGGGGGAAGATGTAAACGGCGGTATTGCCCGCCAGGATTTGCAGCAGTGTCAACTCGGTCCATTCGATCCTCATGCCGCGCGGCAGGACCTTCTCGGCTAGGTCTTTCATGAGCTGGATGGCGTCGCCCGAGCTAACACCGGGCGCGGTGTTGCCGGTGATTTCGGCGGTGGGATACATGTTATAATGGCCCGCCAGCACAGGCGCGTTGATGTCCTTTATCTTCACTAACGTGCCCAAAGGCACCATTTCTCCGCTGGCATTCCGCGTCTTGAGGTTCTTCACGTCGCTGGGCTTGGCCCGAAACGGCGCATCGGCTTGCGCGGTCACGTGGTAGGGCCGGCCGTAGAGGGTAAAGTCATTGACGTACAGGGAGCCGAGATAGATCGAGAGCGTGTCCCAAATGGCGTCGAGCGGCACGTGCATGGATTCGGCCTTGGCACGGTCCACGTCCAGGAACACTTGTGGCACGCCGGCGCGGAAGGTGGAGAGCCCCTGTGAGATCTTGTTGGTCTGGGCGAGAGCGGCGCCCACGAGTTGAAAGGTCGCCGCCTGTAAGGCAGGGTAACCGAGATTAGCACGGTCCTCGACCTGCAGCTTGAACCCGCCCAAAGTTCCCAATCCGTCCACTGGCGGCGCGCCGAACACGGCCACGTAAGCCTCCTGGATATTGGCCTGGGCTATCTTCTTCCTCACGTTGGCCATAATGACATCCGCCGTCAGGCCTTCCTTCACTCTCTCTTCGAACGAACTCAAGCGGATGAACATGCTGGAAGCGTTGGCGCTGTTGCCCAGGGCGACCAGCGACAGGCCGGCAAACTCCGACACGGCCGCGATGCCCGGGGTGTTGGTCAGCAACTGCACCACCTTCTGGCTCACCTCTTCGGTGCGCTGGAGGGAAGCACCGTCAGGGAGCTGGAGATAGCAGAACATATTGCCCTTGTCCTGGGACGGAATGAACCCGGTGGGCACCTTGTGAAAACCAAACCACGTAAGGACCAGCAAGCCCGCATAGACCACCAGCGTGACGCCGCAATGCCGCAGCACCCGGCCGAGCACGCGGACATAGCTGGTCCGGCCGCTGTCGAACACGCGGTTGAAGCCCCGGAACAGCCAATCCACCGAGTAGTGCATCACGCGGCCAATGAAGTCCTTGGGCGCATGGTGAGGCTGCAGGAGCAGCGCGCATAGCGCGGGGCTAAGCGTCAGCGAGTTGAACGCCGAGATCAGCGTGGAGATGGCGATGGTCAGTGCAAACTGCTGGTAGAACTTTCCGGTTATGCCGCTGACGAACGCCGTGGGAATGAAGACCGCGCTCAGCACCAGCGCAATCGCCACCACTGCCCCGCTTACCTCGTCCATCGCCTTATGCGTCGCGTCCACCGGCGAGAGCCCCTCGGCGATGTGCCGCTCGACGTTCTCGACCACTACAATGGCGTCATCCACCACAATCCCGATCGCCAGCACCAGTCCGAACAGCGACAGGTTGTTGATCGAGAAGCCAAAAGCCGTCATGGCCGCAAATGTGCCGATCAGCGACACCGGCACTGACACCAACGGAATCAGCGACGACCGCCAGTTCTGGAGGAACAGCACGACGACGAACACCACGAGAATGATGGCGACGATCAAGGTCTCAATTACGGCCCGGATGGATTCGCGGATGAATGCGGAGGTGTCGTAAGCGATGCGGTAATCCAGCCCCTCGGGGAAGTCCTTCTTGAGCTCCTTGATGGCCGCTTCGATGGCGTTGGCAGTCTCGATGGCGTTCGACCCCGGCTGTTGGAACAGCGCGATGGCTGCCGCCGGTTGACCATTTAGGCGGCTATCGATGCTGTAATCAGCAGCAGCCAGCTCAATGCGCGCCACGTCCCGCAGCCGCGTGATCTGACCGTCGGCAGCCGCCTTCAGGACAACGTCTTCAAACTCTTCTTTTGTCACCAGCCGCCCTTTGGTCGTCACGGCGAGCTGGAAGAGGTTGTCAGCGGGTTGCGGCGACTGCCCGAAAAGCCCCGCCGCTACTTCCACATTCTGCCGTCGGATGGCGGCCACGATGTCGCTCGCCGTGAGGTTACGCGCTGAGGCCTTGTGCGGATCAATCCAAATCCGCATGCAGTAGTCCCGCGCGCCAAAGATGATCGAGTCTCCCACGCCCGGGAGCCGGGCCAGCACGTCCCGCACGTGCAGGTAAGCATAATTGCTCAGATACACCGGGTCGTATTTGCCCGAGGGCGAAACCAGGGTCACGAGCATCGCGATGGTGGGCGAGCGTTTGCGGGTGATCACGCCCAGCGCGCGCACTTCCGCCGGCATTCGCGGCAGCGCGCCATCCACCCGGTTCTGCACGAGCACCTGGGCTACATTTGGGTCCGTGCCCACTTTGAAGGTGACTCCCAGCCGCATCTGGCCGTCGCTGCTGCACTGGGCGGACATGTAGAGCATGTTCTCCACCCCGTTAATTTGTTCTTCCAGTGGCGTGGCCACGGTATTGGCGACCGTTTCCGCACTGGCACCAGGATAGCTGGCAATGACGAAGATGGTCGGCGGCGTGATCTCGGGATACTGGGCAATCGGCAGTGTGAACAGCGCGATCGCGCCCAACAGCACGATCAAGATGGACAGGACCGAGGCAAAGATCGGCCGGCGGATAAAGAAGTGGGAGAATTTCACAGCAGGAAGTCCAGTTTGCGTTTACGGTTTGGATTCCTGCTTGGGCAGCGGCCCGCCGGCAGCCGGCTTCCCGCCTTCCGTTTCGGACTTTGCACTTCGGACTTCGGGCTTCGGACTTTCCCCTGCGGGCTTTGCCTCTTGCACCTCGACCTTCGCGCCGGGCCGTAACATCATCAGGCCGTTCACGATCACGCGGTCCTGTGGCGTCAGCCCCTTGACTACTTCGCGCAGAGGCCCATGGGCCCGACCGCTCTCGATCGAGCGCGTCTCAACCTTGTTCTCGCCATTGGCCAGATAGACAAACTTGTAGCCCTGGTCCGACTGAACCGCCACGTCAGGGATCAGCAACGCTTGCTGCGCAGCCCCAGCCAGAACCCGCAAATTGGCGAACATGCCCGGCACCAGCGTGCGGTCCCCGTTCTCGAAGACGGCTCGCAGCCGGATGGTGCCAGTCCGCGGGTTGACCTGGTTGTCGAAGAAGTCGAGATGGCCTCGGTGGACGAAGCCTGGGTCACCGACTAGTGCCAACTCGCAAGGGAGCACCCCGCCATTGATCTCCGCGAGCTTCGCGCTGCTCCGGTATTTCTGATACGCCGCTTCCTCCACGTCGAAGTACGCATAAATGGGGTCCAGCGAGACCAGGGTGGCCAGCACGTTGGCCGAGCCGCCACTGCCTTGAAGCTGAACGAAGTTGCCGACCGTCAACAGGCGCCGTCCGATCTTACCGCTCACGGGCGCCTTGAGCTGGGTGTAACCCAGGTTGAGGCGGGCGGTGGTTTCATACGCCTGGGCGGCGACCAGCGCAGCTTCGCTTTCACGGACGGCGTTGCTGCGACTGTCGTATTCCTCATCGGAGATAGCCTTTGTGCCCCGCAGACCCTCGGCGCGTTTTAGGTCGTTCTTCACCAGTGCGAGATGGGTTTCCGCCTGCTGACGTCGGGCCTGTACCTGCTCCAGTTCGGCCTGGTAGGGGCGCGGATCAATGACGAACAGCGGGTCGCCTGCCTTCACCTCTGCCCCGTCCCGAAAATGGATCGAGTCAATGTAGCCGGAGACGCGCGGCCGGATTTCGACCATCTCTACCGCATCCAAATGGCCCGGGTATTCATCCCAGTTGGTGACTGTGGCGAGCTGCGGCTGTTTGATAGTCACCTTGGGCGTCGGCAGAGCAACGGGTTTGGGGGGCGAGCAGGCGGTCAGCACGGCGGCGCAGAGTATCGGGAGCACGCGCGTAAATGTTGTGTTCATAGGCAATAGATGTGGTATTGGAAATCAACTGATTGCGATCAGGGAAACCGTCTCGTCGCGTTCGTTGTGCACCTTCCCCATCGCATTCGGATCGAGCGTAGGCTTTCCGTCCACGAGGAACAGGTACTGATGGTGGCCATGAGGCAGCTCCACCCGGATTCTCCAGCCGCCGTCTGGCATCCGCGTCATGGGGTGAGCGTTGGGGTCCCATTTGTTGAAGTCCCCAACGAGCGAGACACTCTTGGCCTGAGGCGCCAGGAAGATGAAATCTACCAAGTGCAGCGGGCGGCGCCCCGATGGTGCGCGAAACGGTGAGGCTGGATTTGACCAGGAAGACAGAGGGTCCATAAGACAGGAAAGCTTAGATCGTCGCGGTGCCCCGTGCCAGCGCGCGGAAGCCGGGCGAGAAGAAATGGAGCATTTCCGCCAGGACCTCGTCCGTCTTCGCGAGGTCACAGGCCCCATGGGTTTCGACCTCCAGCTTGCGAGGGTTGCACAGCACGAACCCCAGCGCGCCCCAGACGAATTCCATGCGCCAAACTAAGTCGGCTAAGCTTGCCTTAGGCAGGCTGCGCTGCAAGGCTTCCTGAAAAGCAGTACGGACCTCGGCCCGTTGGGTTCGCAAAACCTCCTGAATTTGCGGGTTTGGCTCAGTCACGATGCGCCCGATGAGGCGGGTGACTGCCTGGCGCTTGGCGGGAGCCTTGGCCGCCAGCCGCAGCGGAGGCAGTAGCATGGCTTCCAGGATCTTCTCCACCGGTAGCGGTCGCCCCTTGGCCGCGACTTCGAACTCGCGCAGAAGGGCGAGGTGTTCCTCTCGCAGCGGTCCGAACCGCCGCTTGAGCACGGCTTCCATCAGGCCGCGCTTGGAGCGGAAATAGTAATACACCGTGGCCAGGTTCACCCGGGCCTCGCGCACAATGTCTCGCAACGATGCGCCTGCGAACCCCAATTCGGCGACGACATTTTCGGCGGCGTCCAGGATGCGGACCTGCGGGTCCGGTTTAGCTTGTCTTACCATTTCATTAAACGTTCGTTTTAAACGAGCGTTTACATACTACCCGCCGCCGACCGGGCGTCAAACTGAATCCTGAGTCTTGGCCCACAAGTCCGGCAAAAGGCGAAATAAGGCGAAACAGGCCGAAAGATGCAGAATATCAAGAGCTTACGAACGGTTTAGCTCACGGCCAGAAAGGCACAATTCCGGCAACTTTTCGCGCGTGCTGATAATCCCGGAAAAGCTCATGTCCAAGCATTGGAGGGCCGAAAACATTGGCGATTATGCTTTGGACATTTGGAATTGCCGGAATTGTGAGCCAACCACCAACGTTGTCAACCTGGGAAGGCGGTTTTAAGCGAAAACGTGCGCATCTTGGATTTTTCAGTGGCTATAGCGTTGGATGATGCTGACGCAGGAGATGGGTGAGAGGAGAGCGGGTTAGGAGATCATCAATTGAGGGCGACTGAAGATCTTGCGTGGGGGT
>Ga0118677_10000883_pt1 | contig 64488 bp, 99 predicted proteins | sample AliMusrvi5mmetaG_FD_86154 | JGI IMG/M metagenome (GOLD analysis project Ga0118677, IMG submission 86154) | reverse complement strand
GAGGCAGTTTATTAAATATGGGGCTAATGATAGCCGCAGGTGTTGCTGCCCCCGAATTAGCTGCTGAATTTGCTCCAGAAATAATGGCTGCTGGCGGAGCTAGTGGCGCTGCTGTAGGTGCTGCTACAGGCGCTGGTTTAAGCGGTTTAACTGCTGCTGCCACTGGTCAAAACGTTTTGAAATCGGCTTTAATTGGCGGTGTAGGCGGTGCGCTTACTGGCTATGCTCCTGATGTCCCTAGTGCTGCTAATGGCGCAGCCAGTGGCGCAACCAATGTATCAGGTCAAATTGGTCAAAGTATTCAGGCAATGCAACAAGCTGGAGCAAGCTCTGAACAAATTGCTCAATCTTTAATGGATAACTATGGTATGACAGGAGCGCAAGCCGCCCAAACCATGGGTCAAGTCGCTGCCACAGGATCTACTGTAGGCGGTATTGGTATGCAAGGTGCAAATTTAGTAGATCAAACTGCTGGAATTTCAAGCAATATTGGATTGCCACAAACACCACCGGTAACACCTCCACCTACAGTAAATCCCACACCAAATATGTTTGGACAGGTTGCTGGACCAACAAATTCTCAGTTATATACGTCTGCCGGTATTAATACCTTAGGTGGACTAAGCAAAAAACCAGTGGGTGCTTATACGCCTCCTAACGCTATTGATACTGGCGGCGGTTTATCTAAATTTAAATATGATCCAAATAACTATACGCCAGATACCGTAGTTCCACCAAAACCCCCTTATCAAGCTAATTATTCTGGAATGGCTGGTGCGGCTGAGGGTGGCATTATGAGTTTGGCTTCTGGTGGTTATGCTCACGGTGGAAAAACATACAATTTAGGTGATTATTCTGATGGCGGACGTTTGCTAAAAGGTCCGGGAGATGGTATGTCAGATGACATTCCTGCCACAATTGGACATAAACAAGAAGCACGTCTTGCTGACGGAGAATTTGTAGTTCCTGCTGATGTTGTTTCTGGGTTAGGAAATGGCTCAACAGATGCTGGAGCAAAGCATTTATACAAAATGATGGACAAAGTACGCCATGCACGAACAGGGCGTAAATCCCAAGCTAAACAGATTAAAGGTGAAAAGTTCGTACCAGCATGAACATTAAAACTGTAGGGCAACAATATATTAGCCAAACGTGGGATTTAATTGAAAAATATATTGTGGAATCTCAACAATATGGCGGCGGTGATTACAGCTCAGAACACGTTAAAGTCTATTTAACAAATGGTCAATGGGTGCTGATAGTGGCAGTAGATGAACAAAATGTAATACATGGTGCAATGACCATAACATTTAATAATTACCCAAATCATCGGGTTGCTTTTATAACGGCAACGGGTGGTAAAGGAATTATTACAAAAAATAGTTTACAGCAGTTAAGAGAAATTCTTAAAAGTTTTGGAGCAACAAAAATCAGGGCGGCAGTAAGACCTTCAATGGAAAGATTATTACACCGAGTTGGTTTTTATAAACGATATACGATTGCAGAGACACAAATATGAGAATGAAAAAACCACATTTTGGAATGTTGCCTGAACGGGCTTTTCAACCACGCAATGGTCGTATGGCTTTTGCTGGCGGTGGAATGACTCTTGAAGGATGTTGTGGTGGTGGATCTCCTGCTCCTGCTCCTGCTGCTCCTACTCAAACTACTGTACAAAATACTAATATTCCTTGTTATGCCAAGCCATATGTACAAACTATGCTTGGTGCTACAACCCAACAGTTATTTAATACTACTGGTAGCGGATGTTGCATTCAAATTACTGGTGTAAAACCTTATGTTCCATACAGCACTAATCCACAAGACTATGTAGCAGGATTTAGTCCACTACAGCAAAAGGCACAACAAGGCGCTGCTAATTTAACTACGCCCGGTCAGTTTGGTTCAGCAACATCACAGGCTCAACAGGGTTCTAACCAAGCTATGGGAGCTGGACAAGGGTTGCAAAATACTTTGACAAGCGCTCAAGGTATTGGTCAATACATGAATCCCTATATTCAAAACGTATTGAATCCTGCTTTAGCATTATCTAATCAACAATATGGTATAAATCAAGCACAGGAGCAAGGTCAAGCTACTGGTGCTGGAGCGTTTGGCGGTAGCCGTGAAGCATTGATGTCTGGTTTAAACCAACAAAATCAAATGTTGGCTAACAATCAATTAATTGGCAATGCATATAACACAGCGTATAACAACGCTCAAGGTCAAGCTACAAACGTTGCCAATATGAATTTACAGGGCGGTCAAGCTGGTATTCAAGGCGGACAAGCATTAGGTCAATTAGGAACCCAGTGCCTTGCTGCCCAAATGAACGTGCTTAACACCCAAAATCAAGCTGGTTCTGCCCAACAAGCTAACCAACAACAAGTTATTAACAACGCTATTAATAACTATGCTGTGGCGCAACAATACCCAGAACAGCAATTGGCATTTATGAACGCTCAGTTACGTGGTTTGCCATTACAGTCCTCTACTGTTCAACAGTATCAAGCCGCTCCAAGCGCTGTATCACAAGCCGCTGGAATAGGAACCGCTGGTATTGCTGGATTAGGTTTATATAACGCCATGAGCGGATCAACATCTTCTGATATTCGTGCTAAAGAAAACATTGAATTTGTTGGATTAATGACAAATGGTTTGGGTGTTTACGAATTTGAATATAAGCCAGAGTTTAAAGATAAAGCAGGTCATGGACGCTATCGTGGTGTTATGGCTCATGAAGTTGATCAATTTATGCCACAAGCTGTTGTTACTGATAGCGATGGTTACAAGTATGTTAACTACAATATGCTTGGCATCAAGATGGAGCAAGTATGATTAATAGCTTAATGAGCCGTATGGGAGAAGCACAAAAGCTTTCTATCCCACAATTACAAAAAGCTATCCAAGATGGCACATTGCCTCCCTACGTAGGCATTCCTTTGTTGCAAGATAAAATGAAGCAACAACAAGCGGCTCAAGCTAGTCAACAGCAACCCCAACAACCTCCTATTGCACAACAAGTTATGCAAGAAGCCTCTATGCACGATCGTGGTGTAGAAGCTCTTCCTAGCAACTTACCAACCGAGGAAATGTATGACGGCGGTATCGTTGCCTTTGCTGGAGGTGATTTAGTAGATGATCAAACTGTAGAAGACTATCAAGATCAAGCCGAAGAAGACGAAGATGCCCAAAATCTTCAATCTGCTTTAGAAAATTCAGCCGAAGCAAATGAAGGGATTGGCGCAATCCCTAACGCTGGCACAGGCTTAAAGTATACCGAGCCAGTTCCCGCTGGCGCATCCAAAGGCATTGATGCTGACCTATCCCGCAAACATAACGTAGGAAATCTGCGTCCCGTTGGTTTTAAATACGAAGGTCAAATTGGTACAAGCCCCGGTGGTTTTGCTATGTTTGATAGCAGAGAAAGCGGTATCAAAGCTTTGAATCATGATATTAGCGTAAAGCTTGAACGTGGTTTAAACACCCCAGAAAAATTCTTGAGCGTTTATGCACCCAAGGGCGATAAAAACGATACAGAGGCTTATATCCGTAATGTATCAAAAGCTTTAAATATTAAACCTAACCAAGAGATTCCCAATACACCTGAAGCTAAAATGATTTTGGCTCAAGCTATTACACGTCAAGAAGGGTCTGATAAAGCCACTGCCCGTTTTGCTGAAGGAGGAATTATTGGTTTAGCCAATGGTGGTCACATTAATTATTATGGTGATCCAAAAGAAAACCCAAGTGAAAACCAAGTAACCACTTCTACTCCAAAGAGTAATGTTGGTAATATGATGATGGAAGGTTTAGGATTAACTGGAAATTTTTCTACTCCATCATATTTGGGCGAAGGGGCTATTGATCCCGATCTGTTACAAGCACAAATGCGGCAATTTGATCAACCAGTAAAACCCAAAATGACTTATCAAACAAAAGGTCAGATGGGTCCGACTGACGCTGAATTAAAAGGCGCTACTACTGTCAATACTTCTCCTTCAAGTTCCGCTAATAATATTCAATCAGGAACAACTAATACTCCAATAGATCCATATCAAGCTTTAATGGATAAGCTTGATGCTAAAGATGCGGATGCTAAAAAACAAAGCACTATAGATGGCTACATGGCTTTATTAACCGCTGGTCTTGGTATGATGGGCGGAAGCTCTCCTTATGCTATGGAGAATATTGGTAAAGGTGCGTTGGCTGGTGTTCAACAATACGGCGAATCTAGAAAGCTTTCTGCATCACAAGAAGCTAATCGTGATAAAACAATGGCTGCATTGTTGCGTGGTCAAACATCTGCCAATCTTGCTAATCAAACCAATCAAAGACTATCTGGTCAATATGCACAAACACAAGAAGATAAACAACAACTTTTCCATAGCAATGCTTACAACACAATTAATAAAGAAATTGATGCCGCAGCAAAAGCAAGAATAGCCGCAAATCCATCATTGCAAAGTGATCCAGCCGCATATGACAAAATTGTTGCGCAATTACGACAACAACAATTACCAATATTAAAACAGCATTACAAAGGATTTATGGGCACTGATATGCCAGATACAGATGGAAGCGGAGCATCTGCTGCAACTGGAAACGACTGGAAGTTAAGATAATTTATGGCACTCTATCAAGTAGAAGCGCCAGATGGGGAATTGCTCAAGATCGAAGGACCTGAGGGTGCTTCTGAACAAGAGGTAATTGCTCAAGCGCAAAAGCTATACACCCCAGCCCAGAAAGACACTGGATTTACTGGGGCAGCTAAGTCTTCTTATGAGAAGATGAAAGGCGAGGGCGCTCTTGTGCTTGGCAAACTTGGTTTAATGGATACCAAAGAAGCCGAAGACTATTACAACAGTAAAAAGAAAAAATCAGAAGCCATGTTTCAGCCCACTGAAAAGGGTTGGGATGAAGCTCCATTTGAAAAGTTTAAAGAATTATTAGGCAGTTCTGCCCCCTATATGGTTGCTCCGTTGGGAGCCGCAGCCACAGTAGCTGCTGCACCTGAAGCAATTGCTGGCGCTGGGATTGGAATGATTGGCGCTCCAGCTATTGCTGGTTTTGCTGCTAACGTTGGTCAATTCACTGGAACCAACTTAGGTCGGCAAGTTGACGAAGGAAAAAGTTTAAACGATGCAAATTTGGCAACAGCAGCCGCAGCCGCTGTTCCGCAGTCCATTTTAGATATTGCTTCTGACCATATGATTCCCGGTGTTAAAAATATATTTGGCAGAGCGGGCATTAAATTAGGAGACAAAGAAGCCGCAGCAGTAGCTAAACAACAATTAGCTAATAGCATTCCTAAAGGTAAAATTGCCACCGCTATAGAGTATGGTGGTAAAGCTGCCCAGACTGCTGCAATAGAAGGTTTAAACGAAGCTGGTCAGCAGGTATTTGAAAGATTACAAGCTGGTTTGGATTTGACTGATCCGCAAGCTCGTCAAGAATACTTTGATAACTTTATTGGCGGTGCAGTGCTTGGTGGAGCTATATCCGTTCCCGGTCATTATTATGACAAAAACGTAGAGCAACCACGTCAAGCTAAGTTATTAGCTTTGCAGCAACAAGCAGAAGAACGTAAAAAACAAGAAGAACAACAAGCTGCCGAACAAACTCAGTTGCAAGAAACTTATCAAAATTTAAACGTTCCACAAACAACCAATCTGTTGCCAGCTCCAGAAGCTGCCGCTCCTATTCCAGAAAAGAATATGGCTCCTGCAATTCAGCAGGATATGTTGCAAAATTACAACGGTATGTTTGATCAACAAGCTATTGATAATGTTTTTGGAAAAGGTGCGTTTGATCAGATTAACGAAAAACGGGAAATGGAACATGGCAAACCCCGTTTAAAAGAAATGTCTATCGAAGACTTGGCTCATGCTGGGGCTAAACCAGAAGATCTAAGCCGTCTTTTAACCGTTCAACACGACTACACCAACGTAAAAGAAAAGAACTTTGCTCCTGCCCAGATTTTAAAAATGGCGGAAAAGAAAGGTATTGAAACAGGTACAGGCGGTTTTAACTCTTTCCTTATGCGTACTACGGGGACGGACAATCTACAAGATATGACTTACGCCCAGCGCCATGCTGTGGCAAAAGCTTTGAATTCAGTTCCAGTTAATGAAGGTGCTAAAACCATTCTTCCCGAAGGGCATAGCAATGCCACTCCTTGGCATCCAGCAGACTATGATGATGCAGTAAAAGCAGTACAGGCAGACTTAGCTCAAAACAAAGAATTAAGCCAAGCGGATGTCATGAAGACTATTCACGGCTCTACATTCTTGGGTCAGGGTAATGCCCCCAGAGCTGAAGATGCTAAGTTAATGCTTGATGAAATGGTGCGTAGGGGTGATGTTAGTTTAAATGTCAGACCAGATAAATCTTCTACGCCAGATAATCCAAAGTTTTTACAGACTGTTATTCCCGCCCACCCAATGGCTAATACTCCAGCGGGCATGGACGTTCGTAGAGAAGTACTTGGCGAAGGCAGAGGCAGACGTGAAGTATTTAGCCTTTACGAAGATGGTCAACGTATGGGTAGCTTCTCTACCAAACAAGAAGCCGAAGAGCACGGCATGAGCCGTTTGCACGATGATATTCTTAAACAAACCATTACTGCTGCACCGCATCAATTATTACCAAACGGTGAAATACATCCATTGGCAAGACGCTATGCGGAAATGGCTAAAAACGAATTAAACGAGCGCCAAGGCATTTCCCGTGATTTTAGGGGTATAACCACATCCCAAGGATTAGAAGGCGCTAATGAGCGTTTAGCAAAGCTTGGTATCTTTAATGAAAAGGTTCAAGAGTTAGCACCTGAAATCAAAAAAGATCTTGAAAATCGTTTACGTAAATACGGATTAGCAAGCGTAGCTGTTCGTATGATGGATTCCATAGCCAATGGTGCGGCTAATGCGGCTTACCATGCTGGTTTAATTAAGATGGCTGTAGATGCGGAAGATCCAATGGGTGAGTTAGATCATGAATCTATTCACGCATTAATTGATTTGGGTGCATTTAGACCTGATGAACTCCGTGTATTGGAGAATAAAGCCAAGTCAGAATGGCTACAGAAATATATCAAAGATACTGGCAAGTATGACTTGTACAAGAAACAGTACGAGTCCGAAGGTCGGGACATGAAAACCTTTGAATCGGATATGCTTGAGGAATCTGTAGCTGAAGCGTTTAAACACTTTAATAAACAGCAGCCACCAGCCGGGATGGTTGGTAGCCTGTTTAAACGCATTAGTAAGTTTTTTGAAGCGGTACGCAATGCATTTACAGGTGCTGGTTTTAAAACCGCAGATAATATTTTTGGTGGAGTAACTCGTGGTGAGTTTAAACCTACTAAAGAAGCGGCAGCAGAAACAAAATATAGTTTAGAAAATAAGTCAAAAGTTGAGCAAGCTAAGTTCTATGAAAATGAAATCCAAGACTTAGTTAAGAAAGTTGGCAATCGTATTGCTGGAATGAAGTCTGAAGAGACTTTGGATGACGTTAAAAAGTCTGTTGAAAAATTACAACAGTACACCGCTGAAGGCATTAAAGGCAAAGATTGGTATGAGAATTCAGCTAAAGCAGTTCTTGATGCGTTTAATGGCGATCCAATCCTAGCTGAAAAGTTCTTTCAAATTATTGCTATTACTTCTGCAAATACCGAAGTTGCAGCAAACTTTACTAAAGCTCTAAAAGCTTGGACTCAGTTCTCTGAAGGCAAGCCTATTAAAGTTGGCACTAAAGATATCAATAAGAAAATTGATTCTCTGCTTAACTTTGGCGAAGACTGGGGCGGTCGCAAGACTAATACGTTCTATTCCAACTTAATGGAAGCGATGGAAGGCAAAGACACTGGTCGCTCTACCATTGACTTACATATGACTAGGATGATTTTTGATAAAGATGCTCCTACTGATGCTCAGTATGAGTTGGCTGAGAATATGGTGCGTTTACTGGCTTCTAAAGTGGGGTTAGCCCCAAGGCAAGTTCAAGCCGCCTCATGGGTTACGCAAAAAGCCAAGTCTACCTATGAATACTACAAACAAAAAGGTTGGAAAAAGAATTTAACCGATGCGCAATTAAAAGAATTTGCTTTTGAAAAAGCCATTGCAGATTATTCTCACTTGATTAAAGCTAATGTTAAAAAGCTGCCTGTTACAGAAGCTTTGCGTGAACCGTCAGAAAAAATTAAATCCCGTACTCAAAATATTACTGGTGAAGTAATTCCATCAGTACAGACTCCTATGGGTCAAGCTGAAGAAATGGCTTACAAATATAAAGAAAAAATTACCAAACAGATTGCTAGGTCGCCTATCGTACAAAATATTGTTAAGTCTTTAGGTATTAATAGTAAAGTGCGTGTGACTGTTGGGTCTGGAGCGTATGCTAACAAAGTTAACCCCAACCTAATCGTTCAGATAGTTAATAGCAACCCAGAACACGCTCATCAGGATGCTTTGGATATTGCTAACGCTATGTCTTATGTGTTTAAACAAGATGCTACTCCGATGTTTAAAGCAGATGAGCGGTTTAGGGATTTAGACCAGCTTGGCTTTAAATTTAAATTTGACGCTGCTGAACTAACCCTTACACAACAAAAGAAAATATTAAAGATCATTCAAGATAAATTTGGCGAAGATGCTGGATTTACAAAAATGCGTGGGAACGAATTGGTTATAATTAATTATCGTGGCGAGGATGGCAAACCATCTTTAGTTCCCGATGAAGATTTTGTAAAAGGTCTTGCTGAAATTGCAGATGAAATTAGCAAGGTTTCTAAAATAGATTCCAAAGTAAACTTTGGAGCACAATCGGAGTATCCAAAACATGACTGGAAAACAGAGCCTAGCGGAACTAGCATCATCTCTGGGATTCAAGGACGCAGACCCGAACGATCCAATATACAAAGAAAATTGGACAATCTCGGTAAATCCTTCACCTCAGACCTCAGAAAAATTGTCAGAGAATCAGGACAAGAGCCAAAATTCAGCTTAAAGAACGCTCCACCACAACGCTTAACTACTTTAGAAAAGCAGGAATCAGCAGGTGAGCGTTTAAACAACACAATACGTGACGTAAAAGACGCAACACAAAACCAAGATTTTTGGACTGGTCTACGCAACAACTGGGTAGATAAAGGATCAGGTCTTACTAGAACTCTGCAAAATCAAGAAGTCTATAAGGATGGAGTGCTCCGTGCTGACTTATTGTCTCGTGCTTACGCTCAGGTTATTAACTTGGTTAAAAATGGTTTACAAAGCGGTATTCCAATTATCAATAATGATGGTTCAATCATTATTAAAACTGATGCCGTTAATAACTTAGCCAACAGCCATCTAATTGCTGATAAATTAGATGAAAATGCGTACGTAAAAGCGTCTGGTTTATCAGGTCGTGGATTCGTAGCTGAAGTAGCCCGTGCTATGCGTGGTAAAGAAATTTTGGAAGAAGATGCACGTCTTGGTTTAAAACGTGAACTTCAAGTTACTCCTGAGCAAATTGCTTGGGCTGAACAACAAATTAAAAACGTACCAGAACTTAATCAAATTTTTAGCATTTGGAAAAACGTTAATACTGGATTAGTAAATCTGTGGGAACAAGCTGGATTACTTGATAAAACAGAAGCTGACTCTTACCGTGCTAAAAAACATTATGTATCTTTGGCGGCTTCCAAAGCCGACTTGGAAGAAATGATTAACAGTCAATATAGCGGCAATGCTCCCGGTCTTAAATCTACCAAGAAAATATTTAAACTTGAAGGATCTGAATTAGATCGTAATATTTGGGAGAACGTGGATAAACAATATGCGGCTATGTTAACTGCTGCTTATCAAAACCACATACGTAAAACTGCTGTAGATCAGCTACGTTCTATTGGTATGGCGACCACTACCCGCATTAATCAAAAGGGTAATGAAGTACCACTATACCAAGGCGATCCTAACATTAATCTACGCTATAAAGAAAATGGAAAAATTGTCAATGCGATTGTTCATAATCAAACTGACCTAGCCGCCTTTGAAGCGATGCATTATGAACTAAACCCAATCATGAAGTTCATGGCTGGTTCTACTAAACTGCTTCGTGCTGGCGCTTTATTAAACCCAATGTTCTGGATACGTCAGCTTATTAAAGACCCAATCCATGCTAACTTGGTAGCCAATAGCGGTATTGTTACCCCATTTCATTCCGCTGGCGAGTTCATGCGCATTTTGATGAAAGACTCCGCAGAAGCTAAATTATTGGCAGAGCGTGGTGTAATTGGTCAATACGATAGCACCATAGACATTTATGATTATTTAAATCAAGTCGGAAAAGAAAAATCCAAACCAAGTACATTGGATAAAGCTTTGCATAAGATGATGCAAGTACACGAAGCTTCTGATGCGGCAACTCGTGTAGCCATCTTTAAGAAAGAAAAAGCCAACGGATTAGCTAAAGGAATGAGCGAAGCTGATGCTACAAACTTTGCCGTCATGAAAGCCCGTGAGTCAATTAACTTTGCTGTACATGGAAATTCTAAAACCTTGTTCTATGCTAGACACATGGTTCCATTTTTGTCGGCTTCCATCACTTCTTTGGACACTGTATACCGTGCCGCTACAGGTTACGGTTTACCGCCCGCAGAGAAGGCTGCCGCACAAAAGCTGTTTAAACAACGTGCATTTATAATGGCAGCAATGTGTTTTGCTTACGCAATGCTGATGCAAAATGACGATGACTATAAAAAGTTGCCCGACTATGTTAAAGACAACAACTGGCTCATCAAAAATCCTACTGGTGATGGATTTATTAAAGTACCGACCCCTTTCGAGGTCGCCTTCCTTTTCAAAACAATCCCCGAAGCGGCAGTACGTTATATGTACGGAACAAGCACGGGGAAAGAGGTATTACACAGTTACTGGGAAGGTGCAACAAACAACTTACCCGGTAATGCGCTGCCAATTCCACAATTGTTTAAACCAGCTATTGAAACAGTAACTAATCATAGCTTCTACACAGGAAACACAATTGAAAGTTTAGGCGATGCTCGTTTGCCCGTAGAAGACCGTGGGCGTAATGCTAGTGAAATTTCCAAAAAACTCAGCAAGTCTGGACTCAGCTCCCTTGGTTTATCACCAGCAAAAATTGATAATTTAATTCAAGGTTACATGGCAGAACTTGGCACGTTTACTACAAGCATGGCAGACAAAGCCGTATATGCCGCAGAAGGTAAGACTCCACCCGCTACTAATCTTGCAAGAGACCCATTCTTCAAGTCATTCTTAACAGATCCTAATGCAGATAAAGCGGTAAGTGATTTTTATCAATTAGAGCAAAATGCTAATCAAGTGGCACAAGAATTTACACAACTTAAAGCCCAAGGCAAGGCTGAAGAAATTCAATCATTTGTTAAAGATAAAGAAAAAATGCAACAAATTGGAGCTGCGCCAGCCCTACGCAGAATTGGTCAAAGCATGACGGCAATTAAAAAACAAATTAATTTTGTTCATGAAAATCAATCCATGTCACCCGAACAACGTAGAGATGAAATTAATCGTTTGACTGCTCAGTACAATCGGGTAGCTGAACAAGGTGTGAAACTCGCTTCTTCACTCGGACTTCCACGTTAGAGCTGTTGAAGTTCATCATCCCCTTGTAAGCGGAATATGTCGTTGCATATCTGCAAAAGGGAGTCTTCAGATATTCCGTGTGTCCTTTCAAATCCTTTACGTCCAAGCCCGTGAATACCGGTATTTCCACGGTGGTGTTCGGGACAGAGGGGGATAACAGGCGCAGTGTCTCGCTTACCACCTCTTCGTATATGGTGTATTTCCGCTGGCGACCCTTCGTAGCCTTTGTGCCAGCACAATATACATCCCAAGTTGGCGAGAGATGAGAATAGTTTTTTTTGCGCTTTGGTTGACATTTCATTTTACTTTTTGGTAAACCGCAGCAGTTACCCGTAGAACATATTCAAGGTCGTTTAAACTTATTTGACCCATAAGCTGCAAAATTTTCATTACAGCTACATCATTATCTAATGTGGTTGGTTTGACTAACGCTTCTCCGATCATTTGTCATGCTCCTCTTTTAGTTTGCGAATTGTTTCTACTTCAATTAATTTTTCTGCGTAATGAATTACTTTTTTTAGATCTTCTATCCCGCCTTTTCTGCGCCAGCGAGTAGTGTACTTAATAATGTTTCCTTCTAAATAGCCAAGTCCATTAGCAACAATGTAGTCCCAAGGTTGAATGGAATTATCAGCGTAGTGACTGCCAGCCACTTGATATTCATTTGCTTTCATTTAAATAAAACTCCCAATCCAATTGTGTACATTACAACAGCTACAATTTCCACTGAAAATAAAGCATAATCTTTTTGTTTAAAACCAGCAAAAGCCCACATACAACTACCAACAAACCCACAATAAATGTTGTAAGGATAAAGATTAAAATTTGTTACAGCAGTACCAATTAAGCAAATAATTGTTCCTGACCATTTGACGATTTCCAACACCCTTCTTCCCCTTTGTTACCAAGCGTCCATTGATCCCATATATCTTTAATCAACTTCTCCCGCCTTGTGGCTGGTAGCTTGGGGTGATTCAACATTTTTCGCAAACCTTCTTTACCCTTTTGCGAACGTTCTCGTAAATATACCCTGACTTCGCATTGATGTCTATACTCTTGTGTATCGTTCGTCATTTACTTTTTATTAAAATAGTGTATAAAGGGGTTCGTGTTCAAAAACCGTAAGGAAATCATGACTTTACTTGTATCCGATGACGATTTTATAAAGACGTGGAATGAATTAAAAAGTCCAGTAAAGATAGCAGAAAAACTACAATTGAGCCTAAGACCTTTGATGGCACGTAGGCGCAGACTTGAGCAATTGTATGGTATAGAACTTAAATCAGAAAAAGATTTTGTGCCAGCTATTAGGATGATTGAGCAAACCCCAGTTAATGTACGCAGAGGGGTAGACATTGAAAAGGGCTGTGTCATTGTATTTTCTGATGCGCATTTTATGCCCGATGAAATTACACCAGCTTATAAATTTTTATTGCAATGTATTAAAGAAATGAAACCTTCCGTGGTGGTATGTAACGGAGATGCTTTTGACGGCGGTTCGATCAGTCGATTCCCAAGAATTGGATGGGATAAGAAACCCACCGTTAAAGAGGAAATGGATGCTTGCAAAGAAATGCTGGAAGGCATCGAAAAAGCCTCCAGAGGCGCTCAATTAATATGGACAATGGGTAACCACGATGCTCGCTTTGAAACGCACCTAGCGGCTCATGCGAGCCAATACGAAGGTGTACAGGGTTTTCACCTAAAGGATCATTTTCCATTATGGAAACCTTGTTGGTCGTTTTGGATAGGCAACCATACGATTATTAAACATCGTTATAAAGGTGGTAGAAACGCTGGATATGCGAACCTTTTAGCCGCTGGTAATACAAATATCATCACAGGGCATACGCACGTTCTCGCTGTGCAACCAATAAGTAATTACCAAGGCACGTTTTATGGGGTTCAGACTGGCTGTTTAGCCAACCCAAATGGAGCGCAATTCGCTGATTATACTGAAGATTCTCCAAAAGATTGGCGCTCAGGGTTTGCGGTTCTTAACTTTGATAAAGGTCGTCTTTTGCAACCCGAACTTGCTGTTGTTACCAGTGAAACCGAGGTAGAATTCAGGGGTCAAATCCACTACGTTTAAACCGCATGAAGGCATGAACGCATGAAACTTACTCCCGCTATTCTTAAAAATTTGTACTCAGCAATTTATTGTATGAAGCCGTTTAATCGGTGGAATATGCCATTGCCTGAGCAGATTAACTTTGTTCCCAATGCGGACAAAGATGCGATGGGTACATATATCTATGAAGATGGCGAGGATTTTGAACACACAATTACTGTTTCAACTGAACTATGTGGGCATTTGTCTACCGTAATAAGAGTCATTTGTCATGAATGTATTCATATGAGCCGATGGGAAAGCGACCGCTGGGCAAGCCATGACAAAGAGTTTAAACGTAGAGCTAAGGTTGTATCCCAAGAGTTGGGATTTGACCCTTTAGAACTTTAACGTGTAATCCAATAGATTACAGCAACAGCCATACCACCCAAGAAAGCTGACCAAATCACGTGAGTTAAACAGCGCCCAATCCAATTCATAGCCACGCTAAGGTCATCTTCAAAGCGAGTGATACCACAAGCGTATTCTGCATCTTTAAACGCTTCGTTTACGCTTCTGTAAGTTTTTCCTAAATCTCTTTGCATATCCCAATTCATTGTCGAATTTTCCTATTGTTAAGTATGTGCATTAGTTCTTGTTCTTCTTCGTATGTTAATGGTTCGGCTGAATCCAGAAGCTCTCCAGAGTCGTTTAAACGCTCTACTTCCTTAACAAGCTCTTCAAGTTCCGCCTGAGTACCATCAAAAAAATCAAAGCATCCTTCAGCAAAAACTACTTTTGGGTGTTTCTTTGGCATACCAACGTCCTTATTTAATGGCGCTGGCTACCTCCACGATATCCAGCAATAGTTCACGAGCTTCCTGAGCGTTCTCAAACTCATCGGCTTTTTCTAAAACTGTTTGCAGTATACGCAAATCTCCGATTAATTCTTTGAACTCCTTGGCGGACAGTTTACCCGCTTTATATTTTGATTCCAAGTCCTGAGCCTTAGTTAACAGGTCGTTCACGTTCGTGGTTTTTTTACCAAAAATCATATCCCAATTACTTTTGTAGTTTTCTGTTACGGGTTTTTGTTTTTCGTTCATCAACTGCCTCCAGTTTAACTTGTGGGTTGTAGTGTTTATTTTTAATTCCTTCTTTCAACATAGCAACAAACCCCCATTGAATTAAAAGTTCCATGCCTTCTTGGTCAAAAGTAATATTAAAGTCTGCCGAACCATCATGATTTTCTTTGACCATTTTTGCTTTAATATCCACGCTTCTCCCCCATTAATTTAGCAATCATAGCCATTGATTTTTCAAACATTTCATCGGCATATTTTAATTCATCGGCTTGCTTTTTAATCAAATGCACAGCTTCTGAAATATGCACACCTTGATATAGTTCTGCTAAACGATCAGCCAGTTTATACGGATCTACCATACATCCTCCTTAAAAATAATTTGCGGTTAATAATTCTTTAAAGTCAGCCATACTCATTTTAGGCAATGGGTTGTATTCTTTGCCCTTAATTTTGTTTACCCAATGTTGTAGAAACAAAGAATTAAATTCATATGTTTGATTTGCCATGTGATTAGCAAACATTTCAAAGTTTTCTTTTTTTACTTCCGACCAATCGTTAACTTTGACCACAGGTAAATTATCATAAAGACTATCAACAAAAGAATTGCGCTTGACAATAGGTATTCCACCCAAGACCAAAGTTTCATAAGTTCGATGACATTCATATCCTATTCCTTTGGGGCTAACGGTAAACATAAACTCTGCCTGACGTTGCAACATAAATTTTCTAGCTCTTGGCAGATTTTCAAAAAAACACGCATCACCATCTATGCTGTTTAAACACTCTTGCCTGTCGCCATGCAAGCTATGCGCCCAGTTGCAGTAATATCCCGCAAGTTTTTGCGTTGGCGCTTCAAATAAATTTTGCAAAAGCAATCTTTCCTGTGCCATAGGAGATATTTTTCTTAATCCCCATGTGCCTTGCTTTTCCCATACTGTATGAAAATCCAATCCAATTGGTAAAGCTTGTAGCTTGGGGTGCTCCATCGCCCGATTCTGAACAAACCAATTCATCAAGTGTGGATGATTCAATATCATGTCGGTTTCACGTTTATACATTGTTACATCGTGATCGCTGTCGCCTGTCACCAAAGTAAAGTAAACAAAAATATGTGATAAAAAATTATCTACAAAGTTTGGCAAAGCTTCGTAGCATACGTAAATACTATCGCCAGCTTTTAAATCGGTTAACAAATCTGCATCAATGTGACTTGAGCTAGACTGTGGATCTTTATTGTGGTGATCGCATGATTTCAAAATGCCACGGCTTGATACAAATTTACATAAACGTTCCATTGTTTATCCTTTAAATAAATCTTCTGCTTTTATGCCACGCTGGGCTAAAGCTTTTTTAATTTTTTGCATGGCAGACTTTTCTAATATCTGTACTGTTCCACGATTGATACCTAATGCTTTGGCTATATCTCTGTGGGTCATTACTGTTTGTCTTTCATTTGTGTTCATATTTTTTACAAGCCTTTTGGACGTTAATTGGATCTGTGTTTTTAACTTCTGCACAAGCATACACTTTAGGCAACAAAAGAATCTGAACTATAGTATCAGTCAAATCAAATGCTCCTATGCAAAACAGTGTAATGAATACAATTACAAAAAATTTCATGAATTTCTAATAAATTTTACCAATTCACCAACCTCTAAAACAAACCAAACCGCCCACCACCACCAGTTGGCATCGCCATAATATAAAAAGAATGCGGTAAGTAATCCAATCATTTTGTAGTCCCCCCAAATAATTGCGATTGTAGATTTCTGATAATGTCATTTAAACGCATAATCTCTGAATTCATGGCGTGTATTTGATCTCGCAACAAAGCTACGGTGTCGTCCATACTGTATATCCATCCAGCAAATGGCACGGGTTCTTTCTCTGCATTTAAACGGTCTTCAGTTGTGAAGCTTGTCATTTCAATTCCTTTCCATATTTGAATAAGTCGTCTTTCTTAACCAAAAATGCCTTTTTGCTACTTACATCACCATCACCAACAAACTCCACATACTTATACTTACCCATAAATATGCACCGTATGATCTGCATCGGTTGCATAATCACCCATTTATGATCGTCATAAAATAGCCAATAGTCCGCCGTTGTTGTCATCAAAGCAGATAAAGCACCATTCATTTCAATTTCAATTACTACGTTTCCTGTTTCATTGCTCATCGGGTCATACTTCACTTCAACAGATTTATGGCGCTCAGGTAGCCAAATATCGTAGCCTTTGAATGCATCAATAACCGTGGCGCATGGGTAATATTTTTGTAATATTGCTAACGCTTTGAGTTCCACCTCTTTGCCACGCTCTAAGTCGGCATAAAAATTCATTTCTCTTGTGCCTTTCTAGAAAATTCAAAAGCGTGTCCATAGCAATATCGCATAGCCCATAGCCTCCAAAACCTGTTATTGTTACAGCCTTTATGTTTGCACTTCATTTTTTTGTGCCTTTCTTATTTTTTCCCATACAGCATCTTCAACACGCTTTTCTAATTCATCTAAAAATTGCCGAACGGAAACAGGAGAAAGCAAATAAACATGAGCAAATATGGCATATGTTTGCGTGGTGTCTAACGCATTTTTAACATCAAGCGGAACGACTAAAGCATATTTTTTAAAAATGTCATCTATTATCATTTCTCACTTGCCTTTCTTAGTATTGCTCTAGCAAACGGCAAAATAATTTCACGGACATAAGTTAATCCCATTTTTCCAATCACTTCGTTGCTTTTTTGCCATGTTTGCTCTATTTTCTCATCTGTTAGTTCTTTTACTGGATGAGTATAAAGTGGAATAGGTGGATTCTGAATTGCGTAAGATTTATAGCGAAATGGTTTGTCGAACTCCAATACTGGGTATCCTAACTTTCCTTGTTTAATCCACGCTACTGGTTCATTGTTCATATCAATGGCTACAATTTGTTTCTCAAGCTCCGCTATTTTCTTTTCAAGTGATTCAACATAGGTTGCGGAACCATTTCTGTATTTAAAGTTGTTCATTGTAGTATCCATTTTTTAGTAATTTTGCTGTAACGACACATAAACTGAAAGTTTTTTACTTTAAAAACAAAACCAAAACTACCTTTATCTGATAGTGGATAGAAATTAAAGCCATATCTGACAGGCTCACCTTCTTTGCGGATGTGTATCATTTCTCTTGTGCCTTTCTTAGTATTGCTCTAGCAAACTTAAATACTTCTTCAAGATTTAATTGGTCTTGGTCGTGTAAACCCCATGCTTTTCGACATTCGACTTCTATTTCCTCATCTGTTAGTTCCTTAAACCCTGTATAGAGTGGAATAGCTGATTCATATAAACGATATGGCAATTTATTTCTTTCCACATCAAAATACAAGTCTGTTTTAAGACCATCGTAATCTTTGCCCATCCACGCTACTGGTTCATTTTTCATTCGCAGTTTTTCCTTAGTCGTTTAGTTTCGTTTTGATTGTCGGAAAAGTATTTACACACCTTGCCTTCTCTTGGGCTGTCCACAAAGTAAGACTGGTACTCTGGCGTTGCTCTAGCAGTAAACCGATAACACCTCTCACGCTTCTTACAAGTTTCATCCCGACACATCGTTATATCAGCCATTGTTTCGTGCCTTTCTTAGTTCAATTGTTTCCTCTGTAACATATTTAGAAGCAAATTCACCTACGCAATGCCAACAAGCTGGGTAAACTTTATCATCACACCTAATCGACCAATCAGGAACAGCCCCATGTTTTTTACAAATGTTCTTTTTTATGGTTATTGGTTCTTTTGGTTTATTAAATAAACGAGTTAAAAGATTCATTTCTCTTGTGCCTTTCTATGTTTACACCATGCTTGAATAAAACCACATAAAATAGCCCCAATAAAACCGCCCAATGAAGCACCCAAAATTTCAGCATATGTCATACAAATCATTTCTCTTGTGCCTTTCTTAATGTTCACCAAACATTTCAAGCTGTAAATTGCCTGCCAAACCTTCTTTATCAACTATGTTATGTGTGCAGTTTGTAAATGCTTCGTACAACTTTTCACGCAACTTTAGTATTTCTTGCTGGTTATAAGTAACTATTTGACAGGTAAATTTCAATTCTATTTCTTTAGCTTTCATTTCTCTTGTGCCTTTCCATCAATCCATTCCCAACCTAAGAGCAACTTAGACATTTTTCTGTGTAACCAACATGGTTTCTTAGTTGCATAAACATTAAATCTTTCACAAATAATCCATCTACCAGCTTCTTCTGGTTGTTTTATATAAAAATGGTTTGTAAAGTCTGGTGTCATTTCTCTTGTGCCTTTACTAATATCCCTAAAACTTGACCGCAACATACTTTGACTGCGTTGTATGCCTCTGGCATATTTTCATCAGCACACCAGTATGCTGCACCCATAATTGCTACACGAACTTGCTCTATAACCTCATCTGTTAGTTCACGCATTTCTAATGCTACGGCTCTTTTATGTTGTTCTTCTGCAAAATTTTGAATGAACCGATTTGCGTTTTTTAAATCTTCTATTTCATTTTGTTGCTGGCGTAGCATGGTGGCGGCTTCGTCTAATTGGTCGGCTAATCTGTCGTTGGCGTTTTCTTGTACGCTCTTACGGCTTGTTGCTTGCCTTCGAATTGACGCACGAATTTCCATTGCATCAGCTAGTTCATTTGCGTTCATTTAAAACCTCCTGCATTGAAATTAGTCTCATCATACCAAGCCCACTTTCTTCAAGCTGTGTCATCATATTTTCAATGACACCCCTTGTATATGCGCTCATGCCCTGAGACTCTTTGTAGCACTTGTACACACTGCCAGAGTAGCCGTGGATGTCGTAATGCTTTTCATGCTCCTCAATGCGCTCAATGCCAGAGTTCATTCTCCATGAGTCACTGCCGCCGTAGCCACCAAACCAAGAGCCCACCACCTTGTCAATCTGTGGGTGGTCTTTGGATGTGATGCGGACAATAGTCCAGCGGTCTGGTGTGTAGTCACTCATTTGTCTTGTGCCTTTCTAAAAAGCCTTACAACTTTACTAACAAGCACCCAAACACCAATGAAAGGAATTGCAAGCAAAACTATTAAGTCCCTTATTCCGTTCATTTCTCATTAACCTTTCCTGTAATTGCCTTTAAAAATGGACTCCATGTATCACGCCAATCTTCTAAAAATGCCACTTGTTGTTTCAAGTCTTTAATTTCAGCTTGTTGCTGGCGTAGCATGGTGGCTGCAATTTCCATGACACCAACAAACGGATAAGTATTTTCTAATTCATCAGCTAGTTCAGTTGCGTTCATATCAACTCCAAAGATGGTTGTTTCAATCTTTCTTTTTGTAGCTTTTTGTATTCAGGATTAAGTTCGCAGCCAAGATAATGCCTGTTTAAACGCTCTGCTACCGCAGCGGTAGTTCCTGAACCCATAAATGGATCAAGCACGATGTCACCAACTTTTGTGCTGGCTAAGACACAAGGCTCAATTAATTCGGGAGGATAAACAGCAAAGTGTGCGCCATGAAAAGGCTTGGTCGTTACTGTCCACACCGAACGTTTATTTGCCATGTCATAACTTTTTTCAAGCCCCGAATGAGGATTCAAGCCAGTTCCTTCATTGTGATACTTGCCTTTTGACCTATCCCTTGTACCCCAGTCTTCTTTGACTGGTTCTTGAATAGCCAAATGATCAAAGTAATACTTAGATTTTTTGCTTAGTAGGAATATGTACTCATGATTCTTTGTGCATCTATCCTTAACAGACTCAGGCATTGGATTCGGTTTATGCCAAATAATATCTTGTCGTAGATACCAGCCAAAGCTTTGCAATGCAAATGCAACCCGCCAAGGAACACCAATAAGATCTTTAGGTTTTAAACCATCAGGAACAATCTTGGAGTGTTTACCTTCCATGTGATGCTGTTGCCCGTTTAAACTCTTTGACGGTCCTTTGCCGCTACCAGCGTAACTATCACCAAGGTTTAACCAAACAGTACCATCATCAGACAATAGATTCCAAACATCCCGAAAAACGTCCACAATATTAGAAACGTAATCCCCAACATCAGCTTCCAGCCCAATCTGTCCTTTGTGTCCATAGTCTCTCAATCCAAAGTACGGCGGGGAAGTGATGCAAGTTTGTACCTTGACACCATCCTTCCGCCATTTTTTCATAATGGCTCGGCAATCACCGAACTCAATTACGTTATGCATAACGGATGACTTCAATACGATTTTGTTCTTTATTGATCATTGTGTTGTAAGTGTTCTTACCAAGATTGGTAGTCAACCTAGCGCACAAAGAACCACGTAAAGTTTCAAGATCATATCCTTCTGCTGGAATTACACGTACATCACCCACTTGAATATCTTTAATGTATGGTTGTACATACGTTGAAAGAGTTCCATGTGGATAAAGCGATGGCTTTCTTTTGCTTTTTTCCACTACTTCTAATACACCATGTTTGCCACCCTCTTCGTCAATGATTGCAAATTGACAATTTAAAGCTTGCAACATTTTGATAGCCCGATTAAGGGTTTGAATTTTAATCTGTTCCATTTTTTACCTTTCTGTTTACACGTTTTTTAATTGCTACTATTCCTTCTTCATTAACTTTGCGAGCATCAAGCATTGCATCTGCTATGCAATATGCCCTTTCTGCTAACGTAATTTCGGGATGATTATCTTTGTATGCCATTACCAAGCCAACCATCCCAAACATTGCAAAGCAATCCCGCAAGTCATTTTCGTTCATACCATGCCTCTCATAAACTTCATGATGTCATCACATACGTTTTGAGCAAATGTTTTTCCTGATGGGAAAGCCATCTTTGCCCCTTCCGATACCTGCGTTATTTCCATTGCCTTGTTTAAACCGTCATTAAATCCACGGTTGTAAGGATCTTTATCGCCACTCATGCGCATCCGAATACCTTCTCTCGCAATTACTGTCTTTGGAGTTTGGGTAGACCTAGCATACTTTGTGAACTTCTCATCCTCTTCGGGAGACATATAGATCATGATTTGTTTTAGATTTTTAGAATGGGTCATTGTCTTTCCACTTCTCGTACTCACCAAGCACTGCATCAAATCTAGCTTTCGCTTCTGCGTTGCCATTGAGTTCGGTACGTGAGGCGATTTCGCACAGTGCATAAAGTCCTTCCACTGCATCGTCTTCACCATCAATATCAAACTGATGTACGGTTTTTAAATAATGTTGAAAAGATTTTTCTCTGCAAATCATTCCAGCCTTCTTAACTCGATTGTCGTAATGCTTGGCGGTTTCGTTATCCTCAATCCGCACAAGCGCTACTCCATACCTCGCCCCAACAAAATCCCGCATTAGTTCTTCGGGGATTTCATCGGGATGGATATTCAAAGTCAATACAAAGCCAGTCTTATCTTGCTTCAAAGCAATCTTGATAGCTTCAAATTGAAGTGCATTCATTGGTTTAACTTATGCTCCAAGTAAGAAATTACTGCCTGATAGCCAATTGCTTGATGTTCAAGATTGTCAATGTGTGCGTGTAAAGCATCCTTGTCTTTCTTGAGTTCAGCAATTTCGTTAAGGGCATCAAACGTTATTGTTCCTGCTTCTTCAGCAAGCTGTTTAAACGCTTTGATTGTCGGACGCTTAGAACGGGATTTCGTCATCTTCAATCTCCACCGTTTTAGATTTAGTTTGTTGTCCATCAGGTTTCCATATGTTTACCGCAAGCGATAAGTATGTGCCACCTGATCTAGATTGCTTTTTCCAACCCGACAATTTAAACGTAGCTTGGTTATTCTCTATTTCAACGGTGCTTAAATCAATCTTAAATTCACCAAAGTAATCAGGGGAATCGGATGACTTTTTAAACTTGCTTGCGTTTAATGTTCCAGTGTTGGGTAAAACTTCCCATTCTTTCTTTTCCATTTTTAGTCCTTAAATTTAGATTTAAACTCTGCAAATTTTGATTGCAGTTCTTTATATACATCAGGTACAGCTTCCTTCATCAAGTCAATTTGGGTTTGATTCTTTTTCCAAAATGAACTTAATTCTTTTATGCTTTCGGCAGATTCACCGTAAGCAATCATTGCACTAGCCAATGTTCCAAAATCAGATTGTTCAACCTTTGCTACAGGCTTAATCATCTTCTGCTCAACTGGCGCAGATCCAGTAGTGGCATCGAGTACATCATTTTCTACAATAGCTAATGCTGTTGTATATAAATATCTACGCTGATAGCTTTCAACTGCGCCAATATTTTGAACCTCATGACAACCTTTGAGATTGGCTGAACCCATAGGTGATGTAAACACAACAGAACTGTTGTCTTCTACATCATGGATTGTCATTGTTGCAAGGTCTTCATTAAAACAAATAACATCCACCAGCCCATGCTTTTCAAACAGCATTTGGATAGCTGGCAAAAAATCTCCCAACTCAAAATACTTATAGCCAGCAAACTTGTTATGCCCTGACTTGTTAAGTGGCATTCCAGCCAACTCATTTCTAACAGCAATTAATTTTTTAAGTACTTTCATTGTGCATTCTCCAAAAATTGATCAGCCAATTTATTAGCAACCACATAAATAGCTTCATGCGCTTCATAATTATTCAATACTAAATCTGATGGCAAAAGTTCATATACACCATCTGCATTACTTGCCAATGCAACCATAAAATCGTAAATCATTTCTTGACGTGTTTTCATATTTTCTCCTTTGGAATAAATCGGTTTTTATTGGGCACTACAAAACTCTTGTAATCAAATGCGTGTAACTCCGCTGGCTCATCGTAAAAATTACGTTGCTTTAATTCGTTTTCTTGCCAAAATAAATGCGGACTTTCCTCTTGAATTTTCCTAATTGCATCATCCAAGATGGGATTAATTTTTCCAAAATTCGGATCGGTTTTTTTTCTTGATGCAATTTTCAGCATCATCTGTTGCTCTTTGTTTAGCACGACTGCTCCTTTAAATAAGATTGATATTGACTGCACCATTTGTTAACACCGCAATAGTTACCAGTACACCGCACTGGCTCACCTTTACGCACTTCAATTGACAACTTCTTTTTGTCTTCTGATTCTTCAATCAGCTTAACTGCATCCTCTTGTGCATCAAACACACGCACCGCAGATTTACGTCCTTCCTTCTTTACTGCGTACGTTGTGGTGCGCATCCAACGTTCTTCTTCTGTGCACTCAGGCAACTCCTCATCCCAGTCCGCTTGAACCTTGGATTCTTTGTGCAACTCGATACGTTCGTGAACATACTTCTCGGTCTTATCAAAAGACCATATTGGTATGTCAACCATTTGGATTTGGGCTTGGGGATAGCCTGATTCAGTTTGTGCTTTGCGGGTAGACCAATCACGCAATATGGCGCAGATTTGCAAGCCTTTGATATCTACCCCTTTGATCTTATGAACCATCCAGCCATAGACGTTTAATTGCTGTTCCCATTCGGGTTTATCGTTCATCACCGCCCATACGGATGTGAACTTATAGTCTTTGAGCGCAACCCCGCCCTTAACGTGCTGTTGCAAATCAATCGAACCTGATAACGTGACCCCATCAATCTCCATAAATAATCGTTCCTCGTTTAAATGGTCGATCACCTCACTACGTTCAGCTACTACGTGTAGTGCCGAACCGAGCATTGACCACAACATATCGGTTACATCCTGTTCCATGTCATCCCAGTGCTTTCTTTTTAAGCGCTGAATGCGTGGGGGTGACATGATCTCCGTAACGGAATAATCAGCCTTTCCTTTTGAATAGTATTCTTTACGTGCCAGCGCCACTAATGGCTCAGGTACATTAAAATGATTAGTAATCTTCACGTGTCCTCCTATGCGAACGTCCCTACATACTAATACTACTTTTTTCTAAATGCAAACACTATTTTTAAAAATATTTGGCGAACCAGCAAGCAAAGCAAATTCACGTAGACAAGTGTTTGTGAAAGGACGCTCAATGTTTATCAAGTCGGCGAAGGCATTAACATATGCATCAGCGTTTAAACTTCAAGCAAAAAACCAGATTTCTGAAATGTTGTCTGGGGATGTGGTGGTAACGATTCGCATTTGGTATGCATCACGTAGACCTGATTTGGATGAAAGTTTAATTTTAGATTTGCTACAGGATGTTACGTATGCCAACGATAGACAAGTAAAAGAAAAGCATATTTATTGGATGGGTGTAGATAAATTGAATCCTCGGTGCGAAATTGAAGTTCGTTCTCTTGCACAAGAAAAATAATTTGGTATGATCGTATCTGTATTTGTAGTCCTCACGTGGTAGTACTTTTGGAGAGCGCCTGTTTAAACGCTCTCCATTTTTTTCACGGCAGCCGGGTAAGAACAACAAAGTTTAAACATCCACTAGCATCGAAAGTGCTTGCAAAGTATTTCATGTTTTAAGTAAGATTAAATTCTGTTCAGATTGTCGATGAAAAACGGTAGGGTCTGAACGTGTATTGCCGATACTATGGTTAGTGCGTTAGAGATCGGGAGGGGATGGCGAAGACAGAATCCCTCGCACGAAAAGTCTGTCGGGTCAATCGAAGCATGGGGCACGATTGTGAAGGCAACCTAGTTTAGGCTAGGTCTGCCCTCCCAAAGGGCAAGACCGAGAGTTAACTAATAGTTATTAGACAAATTTATTTTTTGTGTAATATGTTGCACATTTTTGTGTGAACAAATTGAAAGAAGTTTTTATGCCATACGTCAACAAAGCAAGACCTTATAAAAAAGAATACCAACAACAAAAAGAACGTGGCGAACAACCAGCACGTAACGCAAGAGCAAGAGCACGTTATGACATGGATAAAAAAGGTGTTGACAGATCAGGAAAAGATATTGATCATGTAACTCCTTTATCAAAGGGAGGAACAAATTCTCCAAAAAATTTAAAATTAAAAACACCAACAAATAACAGATCGTTTTCCCGCAATAGCGATCACACTGTGAAGACTAACAAAAGCAAGAAGTAGGAGAAGTAATTGAGCGCATTAAAACAGCTAGTGGAGACACTGCACGTTGATAAGAGAACACGTGTCGCTTGTCCTGATTGCTCGCACGAAAGAAAAAAACCAAACGAAAAAGATTTAGAGATTACACCGAAGGACGATGCTTGGGTGTACTACTGTCATCATTGTCAGGCTACTGGCAATGTGTTATTTAAAAACTATTCAAATAAACCTAACTACATGGAGCGCAATGTGATTCCACTCAGAAGCTACGAGCCAACCAGCCTTGAAACGCAACACTACGACTTTTTAAAATCACGTGGTATCAGCCCACAAACAGCAGATGCAATGAAACTGTTTTCTGCAAAAAAATATTTTTCAAAGCTTGGCAAAAATTCTGATGCAATTGGTTTTCCATATTTTCGCAACGGTCAATTCGTCTCCGCAAAATATCGTAGTATCGAATCAAAAGACTTCACACAAGACAACGGCGGGGCGCATGACTTCTTTGGTATTGACCAAATCGATGCTACGTTACCAGTCATTATTGTTGAGGGTGAAATTGATGCGCTCACACTGATTGAATGTGGTTTACGTAATGTGCTTTCAGTTCCCGCTGGCGCTCCTATGAAAGTATCTGATGGCAAGATCGATGCTTCCGAAGACAAGAAGTTTTCATTCGTGTGGAACGCTTTCGAGACATTAAACAAAGTGCCCTACGTAACGATCGCAGTCGATACCGACTCGGCGGGTCAGGCTCTTGCTGAGGAACTGGCTCGAAGAATTGGTAAAGATAAATGCCGAATCGCCAAGCATGACAAAAAGGACTTGAATGAAGTCTTCTTGGCTGATGGTGCAGATCAAGTGCGTAGTATTGTAGAAAATGCAGAACCTTATCCTGTTGCTGGATTGTCTTCCGCCTCAAAGTTCTTTGACCGTTTAAACGAGCTATGGGACAAAGGAAATGGCAAAGGTGTTTCTACTGGCTACTCAAACGTAGATCAGATTTACACCGTAGCGCAAGGTCAACTGACAATCGTTACTGGATATCCATCAAGCGGTAAGTCCAACTTTGTAGATCAAATGATGGTCAACTTAGCAAAGGCGCATGACTGGAAGTTTGCATTGTGTTCATTCGAGAATCAGCCCGAAGTTCATATCTCCCGCTTGATCGAAATTTACAAAGAAAAAAGATTCTTTGAAGGAACACAGCGGATGTCGCAAGAAGACAAGGAAGAAGGTTTAAACTGGGTACAGGATCATTTTTTATTTCTTGATGCTGAAGGATCTGAGCCATCAACCATTGATTCTATTTTGGAAAGAGCAAAGATTGCGGTAGTTCGCATGGGTATTCGTGGGCTAGTGATTGATCCATACAACTACATTGAGAACAAGAGCGGGCTGGCAGAACATGAGTTCATTAGTTCAATGCTCACACGTATGCAAGCATTCGCTAAGTCATCAGGTGTTCACGTTTGGTTTGTGGCTCATCCATCAAAGATCACACGCTCAGGCATGGATTTACCACGTCCTGATGGCATGGCGATCTCAGGCTCGATGGCTTGGTGGGCGAAGGCTGACTGCGGTTTAACTGTGCACAGAACTAAAGATCATGGGGTAGAGATTGCGGTTTGGAAGTGTCGTTTCCGTTGGGTTGGAACACAGGGTGAAACAACGCTTGGATATAACAAGGTGACTGGAACGTATTACGAGCAAGAAGCATTTTGATCAACCTGCAATTTCCTAATTGCATCCTCGTTTAAACGTTCTATCTGGATACGGGATTTATGGATTATTCACAAGATTTTTTGGATTTAAAAAAGGCATTAACGGATTATCAAAATGCTATGAACACAAGGCGCTATGCCGATGCATTTGAAATTGGATTGCAATTAGTAATCCATGCACGAATGTTGAAGATCGTGGCGCAAGATTTGGCAGAATAGAAAAAGCCCCCAAGGATTTCTCCAAGGGGGCTACCAGCTTAATAAGAATGATCGTAAGCCCACTCGGTGGCAGTGGCGATCTCTTTTGCATAACATTGTTTTAATAGATCCAGCAGATCAGCATCCAAGCCGTTGGCTAGGCAAAACAGGATGTGCTTCTGATGATGCACCACGTTCTCGGTAATGAAGTCACTACCAGCGGGATCGTAGTGATCGCAAGGCTCACCAGTCTCACAGGCATGAATGATTTCCCATTCGATTTCATTCCATTGGTCTGCACGATTACACTCATCCTCCATGTAATCATCAGCCAAGCTTTGTAAATATCTATCACTCATCATCTTCTCCTTCTTCATCATCACCATAGTCATCATCGTTGTAGCGCTCTTCCCAGTAATCCGAGAATTGCTCTATAGCATCGCTGACATACGTTGGCACATAATTACTAACGTCATTTTCAGTGCCATCATCCCAAACTAACTTCAATTCCCATCTAACAATTTTGCTCATCTTCACGCTCCTTTAGTAATTTGAAAACTTCATTGGACAACTGCACTTGCACTGCTTGCTTGGTACTGCGTTTAAACTTCTCAGGCGTATGCCGTCCACCATGCTTTGGCGTATACGCTAACGTCTTCACAACTGGGTTGATTGGTTTAATTTTCACGTGCGCCTTTCTTTGGGAACTGGCTCGAATCAATGAATGATCTCGCCATCATCAGGCAACTGCTCTTTGTAAAGACCAGTAATCATGATGGATATATTGCGAATAAGGGATTGCTCTTGAAAAGAAAAGAACAATCCCACCTTGGCTATAGTCAACCCCAAGGCGGGGAGGATTGTCTCGACTGGCATACCATCGATTAACTCACCTATCCCCGCCATCAGGTTATCTACTTCATCTGCTTGATCTTCAATGCTCATTACCGTAACTCCTTGAGTAGTTTGTTGAATGATGCTGATGCCAAGCCACTGACATTCTCAACATTCTCACCACTCGTGAAGCATTGGTCAACCGTAGTGCGACCGATACCGATTGCCACGATCTTGACACCGAGCTTGTCTGCTACTGATTGCAAGTGTTTCATATGCGCCTTGCAGTAGCCATCCGCATCAGTGATCAAGAACAAGATCTTGCGCTGTGCATCCTGACGATACAGATCCTCAATCGCTAGGCTCAGTGCTGAGTAGTCAGGTGTTGATGACTGCGCCCACTGGCGAATCGATCCAAGCTTTGCCGATGCCTTGGCTAGATTTTCTTTCCATGTTTTGAATGGAATGAATCTCACGTGCTCAGTACGAAACGCATCGCCACGCTTAGTCGCACCGCTCTCGTCTAAAGCTTTGAGACTGGTGTTGCCATGAAAGCCTGTGACGTTGAACTCGACACCAGCCTTGTCTAAGATGCGTGACAACTGGATCGTAATGGATTCAGCGATGACGATCTTGTTATCCTCCTCCATCGATCCTGAGCAATCGATCAAGACTGACACCGAAGACTTAACAGCATCAACGTGTTGGCGCTTACTAAACACCGCTGTGCTACCGCAAGCAAATCGTGTAAACGCTTTACGATCAACCTTGCCTGATTCCTCGTGCGTTGACCAACCAACCAAGTCAACTGAACGTAGCAAGCGTAGGATGTTTGCACGTGTTGCACCAAGCCCGCTGGTCTGCGTATTGAACTGGGCTGAGAAGTTAGTCTCGCATTCTGCTTTGTTGAGAATCATATTACCTCCATGAGAAATGTGAATACTGTGGCTTACCAACAGCGGGGATCGGTCTAACCTGATCAGCTTGTGAACGATGTTGCTTTAGTTCTTCACGAATGAAATCATTAGGCTCAACCTCACGACCACCATCATACGACTTACCACCACCACGCTTAGGATCTTTGCTTGGCTCGTCACCTTGCTCATCACCTTGGTTACCATCTTGATCGCCGTCCTGATCACCAGCCTGATCACCACCCTGATCACTAGGCTCATCACCCTTGTCACCAGCCTGATCGCCTTGCTCACCCTTGTCACCGTCTTGCTTAGGTGCTGGATTAGAGTTATCAGGTTGACCATCATCACCACTGGGCTGACCCTCCTGATCGCCCTCGCCTTGACCAGCATCCTCGTCTTGCTGTTTGATGCGCTTGAATAATTCAACAGCAATCTTGACGATCTCGCTTGTGTCGCTGGCTTTGTTTGCACGACCGAGCGCCCAGTGAATATGCTTGGCATAGATCGAATCATCAATGATGTTTGGAACGTCAATCACATAACCGTTTAAACGTCTACCCTCAACAGCAAGCACAAACGGAATGTTCTTTGCATCATTGGGATCAACGTAGCCATCACGATCCAGTACCGAGTTAATCAGATTGCCAAACAGTGCACGTGCGTTAGGCGCATGACCTGATTCGATTACCAACTTTTCGATGCGTGGATCTTCAAGACCGTTGATCAGGTTACCAACGAACGCACCGTAGCGCTTACGTGCCAAGTCCCAAGGCTTATTCGTTGTGAACCATGCGTGACCCAACTCATGCAACGCATACCCGATCAGGTTATTAAACGTGGTCTGAGGGATCTCAGCGCTCTCGTCAACCGATGGGAAGATCACCGTTGCATCTAAGTGATCATCACCATAGCGATTGAATTGAATGCCAGCAGTTTGACCAGTCCATAACACGTTAAGACTACCGAATTTAAACGTGCTGTTATGGAACACACGCTCAAGGGTTGTAGCGACCCCACGCTTTACATTTAGTCCGAGCATAAAGCCCTCCTATTTGGTTAAGAATGATTTCAGATTAGCGATGTCAATCGTTGCACTGAATACACCACGCAATTCGCTTTCACAATCAGCGGGGAACTTATTCACGATTGCATTCTCGAATGCAACTGCGACTGGTGCGCCCTTTTGAATTGCTCTAGCCCATGCGAACAACTGACGTAAGCTTGGGGGCTGTGTCAGGATTCCCGCTCTCGCTTTCTCACGTGCTACGTTGGCAAACTTGATGAGGATTTCACCAGCATCACGATTCAAGCCAGTTCTGTTGCAAACGAGATTGATCTCATCATCGGCTGGCAGATACTCGAAGCGCAACGTGTAAGAGAAGCGATCCAAGAACGCAGTATTCTGATCACGCACACCAGCGAAATTGCCTGACGTATCTCCATGACCGTTACTGTTATCAGCACCAAAGAACACCACGTGTGATGCAACTGGAATGCGCTTGCCTGTCTCAGCGATCACAATCGAACGGTGTGGGCTACGCTCACACAGTGCGTGTAATACAGCCAAGTTCTGTGCACGTGCGAAACCGATCTCATCGAGCAACACGATAGCGCCTGTGTGCTGTATCGCTTGGGTAATGACACCAGCTTTCCAAACCACGTTACTGTTCTCGATCGTATTGCCACCGATAAACTCAGCACGTTCTAAAGCTTCATCAAAGTTCACACGAAACAGCTTGCGACCAAGACGTGATGCCAACTGCGCTACGAACTCAGTCTTGCCTGTGCCACGCTCACCAGCCAGCCACACGTTGTCAGGCAATGGATCATCGAGAGCGATCAAAGCTTGATGCAAGTGCTGAGGATTAAACACGTAGTCATCGACACGAGCGGGAGCATCAGGATCATTCCACACACCGACCTCGAAGTCTGAGAAGTCAACGACCTCACCAGCGTATTCATACGAGAGCACACCATCGAACACGTCACGTGCTTTCTTGATTTGAAACACTGGCAATGCATTGGCAATCTCAGTGATCCGCTGTGCGGGTTCTGTCTTGCGGAACTTCTCGAACACCTTGGAAACTTCTTGCGCAATGTCCACCGATGCAGTCTGCCCAACGCTTGAAAGCTTTGCGTTTAAACGGTCAGTCAACTTGGCAAAGTCCTTGTCGATCTTGGTTTGAATCTGCAAGGCATTGTCCAGCGCATTGTTGGCAGTCGTACGAATTGCATCAACGTCTGACAGCGCTCTGTTGATGTCCTTGCGAACGTCATCAGATACAGCGCCAGTGCGATTGATTGCGCTAGGCTTGGTCGCCTTGACCTGATCCAAGGTGACGATGCCAGCATCGATTAACTGCTCGATCTTGGCAACGGCGATAGCCTTGTCAGGCTCTACATCATGGTGACCCTGTACCAGTACTTCATTGAGAACTGACAGCGGGATAAGGGATAAAGTTTTTGTAATTGTACTCACGTGATTCTCCTTAAACTAAAGCAAAGTTATGTGAATCGATTGGGCATAAAGGCAAGCCCTGATCAGCCCACGTCTTGGTGATACGAATGGTGTAGCCACACTTAGAGCACTGCGCCTTGAGCATACGTGTTGACTGCTTCTTGCGATCGTGTCCAACGTTTAAACGAGCATGAGGATATTCACCGAGCGAAGCAATCAAGCCACCGAAGTTATCTCGGAAAGCTTGACCGATTTGCGTACTGCTTGGCTTACCCTCAAGCCACACCGAACGAACTGCATGGGGAAACCGTCCACGATGACCATCCCCATCGGTTGCTGAATGGCACAACTCGTGAACGAGAATGCCGAACACTTCAAACGGATCAGATACAACTGGAGAGATCAAGATCTCGTGGGTTGCATCCTCACTGGCACTACTGCTCCAGTGCTCACCGATTGCCCGATTGAGTGATCGTGCGTGTTTACTGGGAAACCCGCAAGTGACACGAATGTTTTGCGGGAGCGGATAGCCGTTCGCATCAAAGATGGAACGCAACTCATTGACGGCTGAGTTAAGCCATTCTTCACGTGTAGTCAATTTGACCTCCGATTAAATGTGAAAATGATTAAGCAATGCGAACGCAAGATTACCGAACACGATTGCCACGAGTACTGCAACTGCAAGATGAAAAAGTTCACGCATAAATTCTCCTACTCGTAATGAGGTTTGGTTGATGGAAATGGTTTAGGAAAGCCCTCGTCAATCCTAAATTGATACTGACCTTGGGATAGAACAGAGTCGATGCTTGGCAGATTCTCATTCAACTCCTCTTCATAATCTTGAAGAGAAATTAAATAATCCTCCGCATCCTCACGATGCTCGAACACACGATTGGACGAATCCAATTGAGGTTCTCCGCAAACGTAATACCAACCACCCTCTTCACGACCGCCACAAGCCTTGTCGATTAAATACAAAGTTACTGAGAACATAAAGCCTCCTTAGTTTGAATGAGCGGGAGCAGAGCAAATGCCCTGTTCGATTAACTGTGATGCAGTACGACCAAAGAACCCTTGCAACTGCCACGCAAGACCTGAGTCAATCAAGAACTGCCAAGCTTGAATCACTTCATCCTGAGAACCCTCTTCAAAGCCCTCAGCCAAAGCCACTGCACGATATGAATTTAAAGCCATGTTGAATCCTCCGTTGTAGTGATGCAAGATCGCATCCTCGTTCGCACTGGTATGCAATGCGAACTGAGATTAAATCTCTAAGGTGAAAAGAAAAAGTTTGCTGGTACTGCACCTACCTCGGTTTCGATAGGTGTTTCGTACTTGAGAAATACTGGCTCATTGTTTTTGTCATTGCCTACCCAGTATTGGGTTGGATATTGAGTTACTGGTAATTGATTTTGCATAAAACCTCCTGTAATGATGCGAGATTGCATCCTCTGCCCCACTGGTATGCAATGGGGCATGAGATTAAATCTCTTTTGAGAGCCACTTGTTTTTCTACGCTCTGCTATCGCACGTATATCCGCATTTATTTATTGACGCTCTCGGATCGCACGTCATAAAGAACCGTATCGCTACGGAGCATAGTCAACTCGCTAGGGGCGCTCATCGCCTAGGTCACAGTTCTCGTCTCGCATCTCGTTCGGTTGCCTGATCCCATCAGGGGGCAGAGCCTACTAGCCTTTGACGTACAGTTTTAAGTCCTGATATTGACTACCCTCGTTTTAGATCTGACTGGTATCAGCGATCAACCCTTTACTTTATCCACGCACTGGTCTCTGACGTGTCGCTGGTTACTCAGCGTTTTTAAATCTACTACTAATGCAACAGACTCAATACTAGTACATTTGTTTAAACACGTACGACTTTTTTTTCACCAACCCCAAAACCTGCATTTTTAGCTATCAGGAGCGTGGTTTAAACCCTACAACTTAGTCAAGTATTTCCACGAGCGGGCAAAAAGCGAAGCGAACCAGCGTTTAAATTAATGTAGTGGCTCACCTGATGAGCTAGTAGGAGAGAATAAAAATATTTTGATGATCACCAGTGCACACTGCGAACACACTGCGAACCTCATTGACTTACAGGGTTTAAACAGTCAACATATGCGATGGTCGTGTGACCGTTCACAAAATGGAGATTGAATTGAAAAAGACACGAGATGAATTGATAACGATGCTGGAGGACGATGCTATTACTGTTGACGATGTTCGCACTAGCACAACGCAAGCGGGCACGAATAGCGAAGCGATACAGTCGGCTGTAGATAGAGTAGTAGTAAAGAAAAAGAAGAATGGATTACCAGTAGGAGTAAAGACAGATAGAACTGGAAGAAAGCCTAATAAACCAACTGCCAAGATGTTGGCATTCGCATCCTACGTGCTCAATGGTGATGCTCCGAGAGAAGCTTATAGAAAGGCTTATGACTGTAGCGGTAGTGCTGATGCCACGATCATTGCACGTGCGAACGAACTGATGCGACACAGCTCGATCACTTTACTTCTTGAACCTTTGATCACTGCCAAAAAAGAATTGGTACTTGCGAACGAGATAGCTACACGCAAACACATCATGGAAGAACTGTTTAAACACAGTGACAACGAAGAGACGAACGTAGGCGCAAGACTGCGAGCACTGGAGCTGATGGGCAAGGCTGTTGGTATGTTTATCGATAAGGTCGAGACCAAGGTCGAAGAGATCAACGCAGAGCAACTCAAGCAAGAACTCGAATCACACTTAACACTGCTCGACAACGTAACGTCAATCAAAAAGAAATCAGCGTGACGTGGGCTTGTGCGTTTGCGCTGGCGCACACCCACGATACCCCTATGCCCCCTTTTGGACGGTATGGTCGCCATTGGACTCTACACTCTGAAATACACATTTAAATATATACTTTATATATATAGGAACGTTCTGTTTCACGTGAAACAATAAAAATTAACCATACCACCCCCTGTTGTTTTTTTGCCATGCAAAGTTTAAACGTTCGTGTAGAATACCCCCTATGAACGTTTCTGTTTAAAAATGGGGGGGGTATATATTTTGAAAGAAAAAATACTATGGATTACGTTAGTGTTAGTGATCGTGTTGGCAATGATCCTATGAGCGATCAAAACTTTTTATTGCGTAGCACCATCATTGATCTGGAAACAATGAGGACACCATATGAACCAACATCTCGTGGCTACATGGCACTTACAACTGCCATCAGTATCTTGCGGCAAATGCAAGTTGTTTATGACGTGGGGAACTCTTGCTCGCCAGCAAGACCTAAATTGAAAATAGTAAAGGAATGCAATGACTGAAAAACAAAAGCGGGTATATGATTTTATTCAAGCGTTTATTCGTACTCATGGGTTTGCACCTAGCTATACGGAAATTGCTAAAGGATTAGAACTACGTAGCAAATCCAATATTCATCGTTTGGTGCACAATTTAAAAGACAAGGGTTTAATTAAAATTAATCCCCATATGGTAAGAAGTATCAAAATGATTGATGCAACCGTTCGTGAGATGGCTGCCCTTTGAGTCTTCTTACTAAGGCGGAAATTAAGAAGTATTTAGCGTTACTTGAAACGCTTCCTAAAGATTCGCCACAAATTCCCAAAATACATCAACTGCTAAAGCAGGACAAAATTGAGCGTTGCAGGGAAAACTTTCTACCTTTTGTAAAGGAGATGTGGAGTGCATTCATTCCCGGTAAACACCATGCTGTCATGGCTGATGCATTTGAAAGGGTAGCCAATGGAACTCTTAAACGGCTTATTATTAATATGCCTCCTCGTCATACTAAGTCTGAGTTTGCTTCTTATCTGTTCCCAGCTTGGTACTTGGGTAAATATCCCCAAAAGAAAATCATTCAAACAGCCCATACAGCAGAGCTTGCAGTTGGGTTTGGGCGAAAAGTGCGAAATGTCGTTAACACTCCCGATTACCAAGCAGTATTCCCCACCAAGCTATCTTCTGACAGTAAAGCCGCAGGGCGCTGGAACACCGACAAAGGGGGAGATTATTTCGCTATCGGTGTAGGCGGTGCAGTAACAGGTAAAGGTGCGGACGTACTGATTATTGATGACCCGCATTCGGAACAAGAAGCCATGCAAGGCAACCCCGAAGTCTATGATCGGGTATTTGAATGGTATGGATCAGGTCCACGTCAGCGTTTACAACCGGGTGGTTCCATCATTATTGTGATGACACGCTGGTCTAAGCGAGATTTGACTGGTCAAATTTTAGATAACTCAATGAAAAGGGATGGAGATGAATGGGAAATCATCGAATTACCTGCGCTATTACCCTCTGGTAAACCTTTATGGTCTGAGTTCTGGTCGCAAAAAGAACTTGAAGCGATCAAGGCGGAAATTCCTGTTAGCAAGTGGGAAGCCCAGTATCAGCAAAATCCAACATCTGAGGAAGGCGCAATTATTAAAAGGGAGTATTGGCGCATATGGGAATCGGATGTCGCTCCCTATTGCGATTACATCATTCAGTCGTGGGATACTGCCTTTGAAAAGACGAATCGTGCTGACTATTCCGCTTGCACCACGTGGGGTATCTTCTATAAAACGAATACTGAAGGCTTGGAAGTGCCCAACATCATTCTTTTAGATGCGTATAAAGGGCGTTTGGAATTTCCAGAACTGAAGAAAAAAGCCCTTGAATACTACAAACACTGGAATCCAGATAGTTTGATTGTCGAAAAAAAGGCTGCTGGTGCGCCATTAATCTATGAAATGCGGGCAATGGGTATACCGGTGTCGGAGTATACACCAAGCAAGGGTAATGATAAAATAGCCCGTGTAAACGCTATATCTGATCTTTTTGCGTCTGGATATGTCTGGTGTCCAGAAGCACGATGGGCGGAAGAAGTAATGGAGGAGTGCGCTTCCTTCCCTAACGGAGACCACGATGACATGGTTGACTCAACGTCACAAGCCTTGTTACGGTTCCGTCAGGGAGGATTTATCCGTTTAAACAGCGATGAGCCAGATGAAGTAAAAGAATTTAGATCCAACCGACACAAAGGTTACTACTAAGGAATACTATGGCAATTGATAAAGCCCTCTACCAAGCCCCCAAAGGGATCGATGCTCTCGCTGCTGAAGAAGAGCCATTGGAAATTGAAATTGAACCAGATCACATTAATATATCAGACGATGAAATAGAAATTGATATTCAAGCAGTTGATCCAGAATTTGGCGAAAACCTTGCAGAAAATTTAGATGACTCATTGCTTGCTTTAATTGCTCAAGAGTTAACGTCCGATTATGACTCTGACGTTGCCAGCCGCAAAGATTGGTTGCAAACCTACGTAGATGGTTTGGAATTATTGGGATTGAAGATTGAAGAAAGAAGTGAGCCTTGGGAAGGGGCTTGCGGTATTTACCATCCTATTTTGGCTGAAGCTCTTGTAAAGTTTCAATCGGAAACCATTATGAGTTTGTTCCCCGCTCAAGGTCCGGTTAGAACCAAAATTATTGGCAAAGAAACTAAAGATAAAATTGATGCAGCGCATCGTGTTGAAACGGATATGAATCACCGTTTAACAGATAGAATGCCTGAGTACAGACCTGAGACTGAGCGCACCATTTGGGGGTTAGGTCTTGCTGGTAATGCTTTTAAAAAGGTTTACTTTGATCCAAATTTAAATCGCCCAATGGCGCTATTTGTGCCAGCGGAAGACGTTGTTGTTCCTTATGGCGCAGCCAATCTGGAATCGGCTGATCGTGTAACGCACGTCATGCGTAAAACAGAAAATGAACTACGCAAATTGCAAGTCATGGGTTTTTACCGTGATATTGATCTTGGAACCCCAATTAACTTTTTAGATGAAGTAGAAAAGAAAATTGCGGAGAAGCAAGGCTTTAGAGCTTCTTCTGATGACCGCTATAAACTTTTAGAAATGCACGTCAATCTTGATTTAGAAGGTTACGAGCATACGGATGAACAAGGCAAAGCTACAGGGATTGCTTTACCTTATGTAGTTACCATTGAAAAAGGCACAAGTGCCATTCTTTCAATTCGTAGAAATTGGAGACCAGATGATGAAACTTTCCAAAAACGTGCTCACTTTGTTCACTACGGCTATATTCCGGGTTTTGGTTTTTATCACTTCGGTCTTATCCATCTTATTGGTGCTTACGCTAAGTCTGGTACTTCTATCGTCAGGCAGTTGGTTGATGCTGGCTCACTTGCCAATTTGCCGGGTGGTTTTAAGACCCGTGGGTTGCGAGTAAAAGGTGACGATACACCAATAGCACCGGGTGAGTTTAGGGATGTTGATGTCCCAAGCGGGGCAATGAAAGACAACATTATGCCGCTCCCCTACAAGGAGCCAAGCCAAACATTGTTGACTTTACTGAATGGCATTATTGAAGAAGCCCGCAGATTTGCTAATACGGCTGATTTGTCAGTATCTGATATGTCGGCTGCCGCCCCTGTTGGAACTACGTTTGCTATTTTAGAACGTACGCTCAAAGTAATGAGTGCGGTTCAAGCACGTATTCACTTTGCTTTAAAGCAAGAATTAAAGTTACTTAAAGAGATTATTGCTGAAGATACACCAGAAGACTACGATTTTGATCCAGATAGCGGCAATCGTCACGCTAAAAAATCAGATTACGATTCCGTAGATTTGATTCCAGTTAGCGATCCAAATGCTTCTACGATGGCGCAAAAAATTGTGCAATGGCAAGCAGTTCAGCAATTAGCACAAGCCAACCCACAGTTTTTTAATATGCAATTATTAAATCGCCAAATGGTTGAGATTATGGGTATATCAAATGCTAATAAACTTGTACCTATGGCAGATGATATTAAACCTACTGATCCCGTTTCTGAAAATCAAAACATTTTGATGCAAAAACCAGTTAAGGCTTTTGAATATCAAGATCATGAAGCGCACATTACCGTGCATATGATGGCAATGAAAGATCCTAAGATTTTGCAAGTATTAGGACAAGGACCACAAGCAATCCAATTGCAAGCAGCAATGCAAGCTCATATTAATGAGCATTTAGGATTTGCTTATAGAGTAGAGATTGAAAAACAATTGGGTATGTCATTGCCTCCTAAGAGTGATGAAATGGGCGATGACGTAGGCATGAACCCAGAAGTTGAAGCAAGATTGGCTCCCATGTTGGCACAAGCTGCACAGCGTTTATTGCAAAATAATCAACAGCAAGCCGCACAGCAACAAGCACAGCAACAAGCTCAAGATCCATTAGTGCAAATGCAGCAACAAGAGTTACAGCTTAAACAAGCCGAACTTGAGCGTAAGAAACAAAAAGATATGGTTGACGCTCAATTAAAAGCAAGTCAGCAACAAATTGAAAAAAGCCGTATCCAAGCACAAACGGTATTGGAAGCGGCTAAAACTCAAGCAGGATTACAGTCACAAGAAACACGGGACAAGATCCAAATTGGAGCAGACTTGGTTAAGCATATTTCTCAGAAAAACCAAGATCATCAAATCCAAAACAAACAGCTATTTACACAAGGATTGAGAGACGCTCACCAAGTGGCAGAAGCTGAACAAGCTCGTTTAAACGCTAAAAAGGGTAATAAATGACAGAACTTGAAGTAGCAATTAGCAAAATTGATGAACGTGTATCAATGATGCAAAACCAATTAGGTAGTGGCGATGCGGTCGAATACAACCAATACCTAACTATATGCGGGATTATTAAAGGTCTGTTGACCGCACGTAGAGAAATAACCGACCTTAAACACAATTTGGAGATCTCGGATGAGTGAAACAATTGATTTGTCACAAGCGGTCGATCTATCAGCGCTAATGGACAAATCCCAAGAAGAAAAAGCAAGCCAATTACCGAAGCCGTCAGGCTATCGGATCCTCTGTGCAATACCTGATATTGAAGATGCGTACGAAAGCGGACTTTTAAAAGCAGAATCAACCATTAACTTTGAAGAAAAGCTGGCAACAGTTTTATTTGTAGTTGCGTTGGGACCAGACTGCTATAAAGATCCAACAAGGTTCCCTTCAGGACCTTGGTGCAAAGTCGGTGACTTCATTGTTGTTCGACCAAATTCAGGAAGTCGTTTAAACATTCATGGAAAAGAGTTCAGAATGATTAACGATGATACCGTAGAAGCTATTGTGGATGATCCACGTGGCATTAAACGCTCATAAAGGAGAAAATTATGGCAGAAGCATTTCAATTTCCCGATGAAATCGAACCAACAGCAGATTTGCCTGAAGTAAAAGCAGAAATTGAAGCAAAACCCGCTGATTTTGAGATTGAAATCGAAGACGATACCCCAAAAGAGGATCGTAGACGTAGAAATTTACCCGAAGAAGTAGTGCAAGATCTTGAAAAAGACGAGATGGAGCAGTATGACGACAACGTAAAAGACCGTTTAAAGCAGTTAAAAAAGGTTTGGCACGATGAGCGTAGGGCAAAAGAGCAAGCTTTGCGGGAACAGCAAGAAGCAATTGTTGCAACGCAAAAACTCTATGAAGAAAACAAGAAAATGAAAGCCTTGTTGTCTACTGGAGAGCAAGAATACGTTGCTGCCGTTAAAAATTCAGTGGAATTAGAGCTGGATAAAGCAAAACGGATGTATCGTGAAGCTTATGAGTCTGGCGACACTGATCGCATCATTGAAGCCCAAGAAAATATGGTTTCTGCGATGCAAAAACAGGAGCGCATCAACAATTTTAAGATGCCCCCTTTACAAACGGAAGAAAATGAGGTAAAAACACAGTATCAAGCCCCTCCTAAACCCGATCAAAGGGCGCAGAGGTGGCAAGAGCAAAATTCTTGGTTCGGTCAAGATGAAGAAATGACAGCAGCAGCGCTGGGTTTACACGAAAAACTCAAACGCAATGGTGTTCATATCGGCTCTGATGAATATTATGCGACCCTCGATCGAACGATTCGCAAACGTTTCCCCGAAAATTTCGAGGAAGAAGTAGTAGAAGTCAAAGAAACTCCTAAAGCAAAATCTCCAACGGTTGTTGCGCCAGCGAGTCGCAGTACGAATGCGAAACCCGTCAAGCTAAAAACGAGCCAAGTGGCATTAGCCAAAAAACTTGGTATTACCCCAGAGCAATATGCTAAAGAAGTACTTAAATTAGGAGAATAAAATGGCTGAAAAAAGAAATAACCGTGATACCGAAGTTCGTGAAATGGCGGAACGCCCAAAGCAGTGGCGACCACCAGAGTTACTCCCAGAACCCGATAAGGAAGAAGGATATGAGTATCGTTGGATTCGTGTATCTATGTTGAATACCCCAGACCCTCGGAATTTATCGTCCAAGTTAAGGGAAGGTTGGGAACCCGTACGTGTCGAAGAACAACCAAAGTTTAAACTGCTAGTCGATCCAGATGGACGTTTTAAAGACAACATCGAAATTGGCGGATTGTTACTTTGCAAAACCCCAAAAGAGTTCGTAGAACAACAGCAAGCTTATTACGCTGAACAGACACGAGCACAGACGGATGCTGTGGATAACAATTTAATGCGTCAATCGGATGCTCGTATGCCTATTTTCAAAGAAAGTAAGTCTACAGTTACGGTTGGCAGATAACTTTAATTTTAAGGAGATTTAAATGGCATATCCAATCGTACCCGCTCCATACGGGTTCAAGCCAGTAAATCTTATTGGTGGTCAAGTTTTCTCTGGATCGACACGTCAGTTGCCAATTCAGTATAACTTTGGAACCAATATTTTTTACGGTGACGTAGTAGGTATTGCACGTGGTTTCATTACTCGTGAAACTGTAACTACTGGTGCTGGTGCAACTACCGGTTCTGTAGGTTCAGTTGGTATTTTCTTAGGTTGTAACTACACAGATCCAGTTACCAAGCAAAAGCGTTACAGCCAATATTGGCCCGCAAACACTTTAGCTGGTGATGCATTTGCCGTTGTTACTGATGATCCAGATACATTATTCCAAGTTGCTGCTGTTACAACCCAAGGCTCTACAGCTATTGGTTCTGTAGCTACTGCAATGATTGGTTTAAACATTGCTGGCTCTGATTTAGCTGGTAACATCAATACTGGTGATTCATCAAACGCTATTTTATGCGCTACCGTTGCTAATACAGCATCATTGCCATTACGTATTGTTGATTTGAAGCGTGACTCAGCTATTGCTACTACAGCTACTTATACTAGCGGTACTGGTACTTTGACAGTTTCAGCTTTGCCTTCTAACTTGCTAGTTGGTACTGAAGTTGGTTATATCGCTGCAAACGGTCAGTATGTTGGTACAGGTTCATGGGTTTCTACATTTGCTGCTGCTGGTTCTACTTCAGTTATTCTGAATAGCGCTCAAGTAACAGTAAACAGCCCAACTGGAACTGCATCTACTGCAATGACAATCCCTGCATCAAGCACATTGGTATTTACTCAATATCCTGAAGCTTACGTTAAGTTTAACTTCGGTATCCATGAGTACTATGCTAATACTGCTGGCGCAGCAACACTTTAATCTAAGGAGCATTAAATGGCTATTTCTCGTGCACAACTACTGAAAGAGTTGCTCCCCGGATTGAATGCATTGTTCGGTTTGGAGTATGCTCGTTATGGTGAAGAACACAAAGAGATCTATGAAACAGAGACCTCTGAGCGTTCTTTTGAAGAAGAAACAAAACTGTCAGGCTTTAGCGCTGCACCAGTCAAACCCGAAGGCAATGCCATCGCTTATGACAATGCGCAAGAAGCATGGACAGCTCGCTACAACCACGAAACTATTGCCCTTGGCTTTAGCTTGACTGAAGAAGCAATCGAAGATAACCTCTACGATTCTTTGTCAGCTCGCTACACCAAAGGCTTGGCTCGTGCTATGGCTTATACCAAACAGGTAAAAGCTGCTGCTGTATTGAATAACGGTTTTAATTCTGCCTACACTTATGGTGATAGTCAGCCTTTGTTCAGCACTGCACACCCATTGGTTAACGGTGGTACTAACGCTAACACTCCTTCAACTCCTGCTGACTTGAATGAAACCGCATTGGAAAATGCTGTTATCGGTATCGCTGCTTGGACAGATGAGCGTGGCTTATTGATCGCTGCTAAACCACGTAAATTGGTTGTTCCACCTGCATTACAATTCGTTGCAACTCGTTTGTTAGAAACCGAACTCCGTGTTGGTACTAACAACAACGACATCAACGCAATCAAGAACAATGGTTCTGTTCCAGAAGGTTATACAATTAACCACTTCTTGACAGCTACCAATGCATGGTTCCTGACAACTGATGTACCTAATGGTTTGAAACACTTTGTACGTACACCACTCCAGAATTCTATGGACGGTGACTTCGATACTGGTAACGTTCGTTACAAGTCTCGTGAGCGTTACAGCTTTGGTGTTTCCGATCCTCTCGGTGTATACGGTTCTTACTAAGAATCAATCAAACGTAAATCAGTTTGAACCCCGCTCAAAAGGCGGGGTTTTTCATTTATAGATCCATGCCGGGCGGGATACAGATAAGATCGTGTTGTTGATCTGGTACTGAATAGCCCATATCTTTAAAGAATGCAATAATATTATTAGCATTGGATTTATGTTGCTCAACCATAAATATGGGCTTATAAGCATCAATCCAATCTTCTGCCGCTTTTAATGCAGATTCTTCCATTCCTTCAATATCCATTTTGATGATATCAACGTGTTCATTAAACCAATACAATGGATATACATCTACTCTTTCAATATGGTTTTTAACCATATCACCATTGTCAGATTTTTCAATTGGAAGTAACTCAAAACCACCAAAGTTTTGGTATGCATCATAATCTGGTAAATTTACTTCAATATATCTATCATCATCGCCGCCAATGGCATAGTTATGGCAACTTACATTTCGTAAACCGTTTAAAGCTATTGTGCCACACAGCATATAAAATATTTGACGCTGGGCTTCAAAAGAACGAATGGATATCTTATCCCCAAAAGTTTGCGCCATAGCCAAAGTATGGGTTCCAATATTAGCACCCACATCATAAAAAACGATATGATCTTTCTTTTCTAATAGTTTTTGTGCAAACCCTTTAAGAATATTAATTTGGTCTCTTTCAAAGTACCCAGTGCTGCGAATATCATTGCCAACACCTTTGTCATTCATACTCAGAATAATCATCCCGTACTCTGTGTTGTATATAGCGTTTGGGTTCATAAAACATCCTTTAAAAATTGTTTGGTCATTTCTATGCCACGATCAAATTGTGATTCCACATCTTTATAACGAAATACTTTCATTACGCCATCTTTAACATACGGATCAATAAAACCTTGATCACGAGGAGGATCAGAATAGTCTCCCAACCATACGAACGTAGGAATACGATTCATCGCACTCATTGTTTTAAAACCGCTATCAGAACCCACCATAGCGTTGCATTGAGATACATATGCTAGGCTTTTAGCAGGGTTGTTGTTACTTATAAGTACTAAATTGTCGGACTCTTTGATACCCATTAATTCACTTTTTAATCCAAAAACCATCAGGTTATAGTCATCTGACTTTAAGCTTTCAATGGTTTGTGCTGGAATGGATTTTAAAATCATCCCAAATTTCTTTTGGGTATCAATTGAAAAAGCACTGCCATTGACGTGTATTCCAACTACGGGTTTACCATTAGTAAATACAGGTTTTACTAGATCAAAAGGAAATTCAGCAAAATATTGTGCACGAGGGCAATGAACCCACTGTATAGACCTGTTTAAACTGTTTAAAAAATGGTTTTGACCATCCAAAGTTTCAAAAATATGAATTGGATCAACCGCAATGCCAATAGTTTCAAAAAATTCTTTAGCACCCTGCAAATGCGTTACGGCTGCATATTTATAAGGTTTATCCTTTCGGTTAGCATCGATAAATGGTAAGCATTGCAAAAAATCGCCAATTCCGCCCATCAGTAAAATTATTTGCTCCATTCAATTAAGTCCTTTTTAATGTTTTGAACTACAGATTCCCAGTCGCCTAATTTTGGCTGTCGGTAAAGTTTAATTGTTGGATACCAAGGGCTATCGGTTCTATTCATAAACCAGCGCCAGCAGGTATCAAATCGGTTCATCATCCACACTTCCTTGCCCATAGCCGCCGCTAAGTGAGCCGTAGACGTGTCAACGGCAATTACTAGGTCTAGGCTCCAGATATAAGCTGCGGTGTCTGCAAAGTCCTTAAAATGGGCTGTATGGTTGATCATATCTTTCCACCCCAAACAATTGTCAAGTTCTTGCTCTGGTTCTTTGCCTTTTTGTAAAGAATAGAAGTTAACATTGTCAAGTTTTAGCGGAAGTAAACGTTCTAAAGATATATTTCTGCGTTCATTAACAGCCCAAACCTCAGGCTGATCAGGTCTAAAACCACCAGACCATACCAATCCAACATTCTTTTTACCATTTTTCAAGATTTTTCTTGAAAATTCTTGAACCAATTCAGGATCAGGTTTTAAATAAATGCCATACGGAATGTTATCCATACGAGTTTTAAACGCATAAGGAAGGCTCATAAGGGGAATATGGAGATCAAAAGGCGGAATAGCTTCGCCAGTAGTTACAATTTGATCTATTCCGTCAAGCGTAGTTAGCAGTTTAACCAAAGGTTTTTCTGTGCCAAGAATCACTTTAGCTCCATTTTCTTTAGCTAATTTGGCATAGCGACAAAATTGAATCATATCCCCAAGACCCTGTTCACCATGAATAAACAGAGTCTTTCCATTTAAATCTTGGGAACCATCGTAGCAAATACCGGGTAAATCACGCCTTGGATAGGTTTTTCTATTCCAACGCCATTCATGTTCATCCCACGCAGTGTCATATTCGCCACGCAAAAGTAAGCATAAAGACCGATTAAAACGAGCATCAGCAAGTTTTGGATCAATTTCTACCGCTCGGTTATAGTCTTCCAAAGCTTCGTCTGGTCTTCCTAAGTTTTGATAAACCAAACCACGATTATTGTAAAAAGCCTCCACTCCTTTGGGTTTTAACTTGATTCCAGCTTCATAATTTGCTAAAGTTTCTTCCATGCGATGCAATTTTTGCAGGGCTATCCCTTTGTTGTTATAAGCCTCTGGGAAGTTTGGTTTGTATTTAAGGGCTAAATCATAAAGCGCAATTTCTTCTTCAGTTCTATGAAGACTACCGACTACAATCCCTTTGTTGTAATAGGCTTCAGCATAATTTGGCATTAATTTTATGGCACTGTCAAAGTCCATAATAGCCAATTCTGGCTGTTTTAAAGCTTGAAATACATTAGCTCGGTTATTTAAAGCTATGGGATTATGCGGGTGTCTTTCTATGGAAAGATTAAAGAAATTTAATGCCGCCAAATAATTCTGAACACTACCTAAAATGCACCCAATTAAATGATAAGCATCAGGATGATCTGGGTTTTGAGCAATAATTTGATCACATAATATGATTGCTTTTTGATTGTCTCCGTTGGCATGGCTTTGTTGAGCTTGAACAAGTCTAGCCACATTTTGGTCGGATAATGGTTTTAATTTTATCTTGGGAACGTTCTTCTTTTTCATGAAAGAATTCTAACACTAAAAAATAAAAAATAACCAAGTTTAAACTTGCAAGATGTTTAAACTTAGTGTATAAATACAACTATCTGGGAGATTGCTTAAACCACCACTGCCCCAGCAGACGATGCAACGATCGGTTTAAGCCTTTTGCATAAGGAGTCCATTATGGGACGTAGTACATTTGAAGGTCCGATTCTGTCGGGTGATAATCGTTTTGGTCAACAACGTGACGTTGGTCCAGTTCTTTTAACTCAATACGCATTTTTAGATTTTTCTAAAACCACTCCCGGCACCGCTGGTTATGCTGGTTCTTCAGGCGTGTTTGTTTCTCCAAATAACATTCCTAACAATACAGGTACTATTTGGACACCACAAGCTGGCTCATATAGCGCAAATGGTCCTACTGTAGCAACTGCCCCTACCGCTGATGCCGCTGGTACTATTTACCGTGGTGTTGTAATGTTATTGCCACAGGCTTCTTATTTAAAATCTGTAGAACTTGACTATATTGTTCAACCAACTGACGGTACAAATGCCGCTACAGTAACTTCTGTATTTATTTCTAATCAATTTGTAACTTCTTCTACTGGCGCTGTATATGGTAGCCTTGCCGCTAACACAACTACAGCAGTTGGTCGTACCTCTGCTACTTTTACAGCAACTCAATACGCAAACTGCCAATCTACTTTGCAAGATGTTCAAAACATCCAACCGGGTCAACAGCCAACTTGGTTTAGCCAAGTAGTATTTACCATTCAAATGCTTGGTTCAACTATGAATGCCCCTACGTCTGGCAAACTTGGAATTACTTTAAGTTATGTTCAATCAGATCCTAATATTGGTAATAGTTCAACATATCCATACGGTAACTTTGACTAATAATCCGATGGGGAACTTCGGTTCCCCTATTTAAAATTTAAGGAGATATTATGTCAGGTGCATGGTCGTTATTGAATTTCTTTTCACCCAACACTCAAACGGGTGCTATGGGTGTGCAAACCGCTTCTACCCCTTTAACAGGTATTGATGGCGCAGCGCAATTTATTGCTCCTCAGCGTTTACGTGATGTTGTAGGTAAATTGAAAGTTTCACAATCGCAAAATATTTATGATGCCGACTTTGAGTATGGTGTTCAACCATTGCGCTGGGAACAATTTATTCAAAATACATCGGGTCAAGCTTACATTGTTCAAAACCCCGGTTTAGGTGGTGTATCAATGAACATTGGTGGTGGCAACACTCCCGGTGACATTACTATTCGCCAGTCACGTCCTTATCATCGTTATCAGCCCGGCAAAACAATGTATATGGCTTCTAACGTGAATTTTGGTGCATCTGTTAGCGGTCAAACGCAACGTGTTGGTATTTTTGATGATTCTAACGGTATTTTCTTTTTGCAAAATGGTGCTGGATATGCACAAAACCCATACTCAATGTATGTGGTAATTCGTTCTGATTCTGGTGGTTTGCCAACAGATCAAGTATTCCCAATGGAATCTTGGAACGGCAACAAAAATATTATCAATTCAATTGATTGGACTAAGGTTCAAATGATTTGGATGGAGTATGCTTGGTACGGAGCTGGCGCATTGCGTTGGGGTGTAGTTATCAATGGCGAACCTTGGGTTATTCATCAAGTTGGTACAGGTAATGGAACAGTTTTAGGTACTGCACAAGTTAAACCTTGGAGCCGTACAGGTAACCTTCCTGTTCGCTATGAACAACGTGATAATGGAAGTTCTGCACAGTCTTTGATGACTCACTATGGTGTATCAGTATTGATTGAGGGCGGAATAGATAAACAGCGTGGTTTTACTTATTCATATGGTAATTACGCAGCTTCTCAACAACGTAGTTTAACTGGTGCAGTAACCCGTTATCCAGCTATGTCATTTCGTATGAGAGCAGTTGGTTCTGATATTTTTGATAACACTAATGCCGCAGCAACAGGTGGGTCGCCACAAACTTTAACTATTAGTGCAGCTACTCCAGCAATTAACTCAGTTGTTGGTCAAGCTAATGGTGGTCAAGCTTTATTTACTTTTAACTCTGCTCATGGTTATGCGGTCACCAACCCAGCCAATGCTAATAACCCCGCACAATATGTTACTTTAAGTTCATTTACGCAAACAGCATCTATTACTGGATATACAATTGCTTCTGCAACATTGACAGTTACCACTATTACTGCTGGTGCAATTCAATCTGGCATGACATTGACTGGTACTGGAATTTCTTCTGGCACATCAATTACCGCACAATTAACTTCAACAGGATCTGCCGTAGGATCACAAGCTTTTGCAAGTGGTGGTGCAATTGGTTCAAGTATTGTTGTTTTAGCGGCTGGTACAAGTTTTGCAGTAGGTCAATTGTTTGCTGGAACAGGCGTACCTACAAACACATTTATCACTGCGGTTAACGGTGCAACTATTACCCTTAACAAAGCGTTTACGGCTCAAGCTGCTGGTACATATACATCTTATGCTGTAGGTGGTGTTGGTACTTATCAATTAAGTTCTGCGCAAACAGGTGTATCAGGCACTATTACTGCTACAACTACTTATGCTGCTCAAACTTGGTTGATCCAATCTGTTCCAAGCACAACAACTATGGTTTTACCAATTTTATTGGTAAACGGTGCAACATTGACCTCTACCCCAACAGCAACATATTGGGGTACAAACCAATGGGTTGGTAAATCTGTTTACTATCAAGCGGCACTTCCAAGCCTTACAGGTGCAGCAATTGGTGCAGCAACGGTTATTGGTGGTGTGACTCAATTCCCCGTAACCTTAACTTTTGCAGCAATTACTAGCTTGGCAACAGGTAACGTCATCACTATTTCTGGCGCTACTCCAACTCAATATAATGGTATTTTTAATACCACCGTATTGACTGCAAGCCAAGCATTAATTTATATGCCATCTAGCCCCGGTGCAATTACATTAGCGGCACAAGTCATTACATCGCCATATACAGGTCGTATTACAAGTAATACAACTTCAACTATTACATTTGGCGATATAGTCACTGGAGGAGCTTTAGCTAACGCTCCAACTTCTGGATGCACATATCAAATTGGTTTGATTGACCGTGGACAATTATTGCCACAAACATTGTTGACCAATACTAGCCAAACAGCTTTGATTGAATTGATTGCTAGTACACCAACTAACCAATTGTCGTTGCAAAACGCATCGTTTAAACCTTTAAATACGCTTGGTTCATTTAACTCATTTGCGGAAGTAGATTTATCTGCTACCGGATTGAGCGGCGGTGAAGTAGTTTATGCATTCTCAACTCCAAATAATGCACTACAACAATTGGATTTGACAAACTTCTTCCCAGTGTTGACCAACATTAAGGGTAACGTAGCCGATATCTTGACGGTAGCAATTACCACTACAACTGGTACAGTAGTTCAGGTTAACGTAGTTTGTCAGGAGGCAATGGCTTAATATGGCTAAGACTCCAGCTTGGCAACGCAAGGAGGGGAAGTCTCCCTCCGGCGGTTTAAACGCCAAAGGTAGAGCGTCTGCAAAAAAAGAAGGCATGAATCTAAAAGCACCCCAACCAGAAGGCGGATCACGCAAAAAGTCGTTCTGCGCCCGCATGGAAGGGATGAAAAAGAAACTAACTTCTTCTAAAACAGCCAGCGATCCTGATAGCAGAATTAATAAATCTTTAAAGAAGTGGAAATGCTGATGGATGGATTAATGCAATTTTGGAACGCTGCTTTAACGCTATTTGTTGCGGCTATTGGATACTTTGTTAAAGAAAAGTTTAATGACTTGGATCGTACTAAAGTTCTTTTAAATAAAACACGTGAAGAAATGGCTCGTGATTATATTACTAAGACGGAAGTACGTAGCGACATGGAACAAATTATTTCAAGATTTGATAAGCTAGAAGCTAAACTGGATCGTTTTATTGAAGGACATAAATAATGCCAAGCACTAGCAAAAAACAACATAATTTAATGGAAGCGGTTGCTCATAATCCGAGCTTCGCTAAAAAAGTAGGTATCCCTCGCTCTGTTGGCGAGGATTTTAGTAAAGCCGACAAGGGCAAAACTTTTAAAAAGGGTGGAGAAATGAAAAAGAAAATGGCAAGCGGTGGCGAGACTATGGGTCCTCGTTCCATGAAGGAAGACGTAGAAGCTGGTTCTAACAAACATGGCAAATTTGGCGAAAGCAAGCTTCAGAAAAAAGGTCACACCAAAGGTAAAAATTTAGGTGATACTGGTAAAAAAGAGCCAATTGAATCTGAAAAAAATATGCCTTCATTTATGAAAGAAATGAAAAAAGGCGGCAAAGTTAAGAAGATGGCTGCTGGCGGCACTGCTTCTAGCCGTGCTGATGGTATTGCACAACGTGGTAAAACAGTTGGTAAATATTGCTAAGGATAAATTATGAAAAATGATCACCCACCAATCTCTATGGATATGGCTGCTGAAGAGCATATGATCCACCCAGAGCATATTGAAAAGCATCATGGCGGAGACGGACACGTACAACACCACGAGCATTTTAAGAAACACGCCGCTGGTCACAAACTGCACCATGAACACGTTAAAGCAATGTGTGGTGGCGGTTATGCTAAGGGCAAAAAGTAATGATGGCAAGTCGTGGAATGGGTGATATTAACCCTTCCAAAATGCCTAGCAAAAAGGTCATTCAACGAAAGGATGATCCAAATGCTGTTGATATGTATGCAAAAGGTGGTGAAGTTTGGGATAAACCACGTCCAAAAAAATTAGGTAAACCCAAAAAAATGTCCGCAAGTAAAAAAGCTAGCGCTAAAGCAATGGCTAAAGCGGCGGGTAGACCATATCCTAATTTGGTTGACAATATGAGAGCCGCAAAAGGCAAATAATGGCGTATACCAGTGGCAGTTCTACTTTTAACCTTGACCTCACTGAGCTTGTAGAAGAAGCCTTTGAGCGTTGTGGCTCGCAGTTACGTACTGGATATGACCTTAGGACTGCCAAGCGGTCAATAAACCTATTGACCATTGAATGGGCTAATAGGGGCATTAACCTTTGGACGGTGGAAGAGGTATCCGTTCCGTTGGTATATGGTCAAGCTATATACCCAGTAGATGCTAATACAATTGATATTTTAGATTTGGTCACACGCACCAATAATGCTAGTTCTAGCAACCAACAAGATATTAATTTAAACCGTATTTCAGAATCTACGTATTCGACTATTCCGAATAAATTGACCTATGGTCGCCCAATTCAGACTTATTACAGCCGTGAAACAGGCAATTCAAACGTTTATTCTGGAGTTACTTTAGCCGCCACTCTTACAGCTTCTGCTACAGCTATTACCCTCAGCTCTACAGCCAATATGCGATCTACTGGATTTATCCAAATAGATAACGAAATCATTGGTTACGTCAATATATCTGGTAATCAGCTTTTAAATTGCTACCGTGGGCAATACAATACTACTGCTGCGGCTCATAGCATTGGAGCGCAAATTTATAACCAACAACTACCGTTTTTGGCTGTTTGGCCCACACCAGACAATTCAACCCCATATACGATGGTTTATTGGCGTATGAGACGTATTCAAGATTCTGGAACAGGTGTATTTATTCAAGATATTCCATTCCGTTGGATTACTTGTATGGTAGCTGGATTAGCTTATTATTTGTCCATGAAATTACCAAACATGGATATTCAACGTGCTGCTGGTCTTAAAGCGGAGTACATGGAACAGCTTGAACAGGCTTGTGAAGAAGATCGGGAAATGGTATCAATTCGTTTTGTTCCTCGTAATATGTTTTATTCGAGGTAAAAATGCCAACTAAGTATGCAAGTGGCAAACACAGTATTGCGGAATGTGATAGATGTGGTCAAAGATATAAGCTGCATGAATTAAAAAAGCTAACCATCAAGACCAAGTTGGTAAGTATTAAGGTTTGCCCTGAGTGTTGGGATCCAGATCATCCCCAGTTAAGACTGGGTATGTATCCAGTGAATGATCCACAGGCTGTTATTGAACCAAGACCAGATATTAGTTACTATGCTTCTGGTCCAAGTGGTTTGCAGATTAATCAGGGAGGCGGTACTTCCCAAAGCCAAGCTGGTTTTCCAGAGGGCGGTAGTAGGGTAATTCAGTGGGGATGGTATCCAGTGGGTGGATCTAGCGGTACGGATAGAGGTTTAACACCAAACTATCTAGTAGGAAATGGCAATATTAATTCAGTAACAATTACGACAACGTAGGAGTAAAAAATGGCAAAGATGGAAAAAGAATCAAAAGCAGAAATGCGCAAAGAAGAAAAAGCTGACAAAAAGCAAGATGTAGCTATGATCAAAAAAGCTTTTAAAGAACACGATGCCCAAGAACACAAAGGTGGCAAAGGCACAAAAATTGTTCTTAAAAAAGGCGGAATGGACAATGTTAAAAAAATGGCTAAGGGTGGTGTAACCCAGTCTAACCTACGCAGCATGGGTCGTAATATGGCTCGTGTAGCTAATCAGAAGTCTTCTTCAAGAGGTCGTTAATATGGCAATCGCAAAGAATGTAAAACCAACCAAGAAAAATAGCCCCGCTATTAAGACTGGTAAGGCTCCTTATGACAAACCTGCAAGTGATTATGCTCGTCCACATACTATGGATGGCAAAATAATTAATGGCAATGAAGTTATGGAAATGGGCGATTTTGCAACTGAAAAGTCTGCCAAAGAAGCTAACATTAAAGATCCATTGCCAGCAAGCGCTGTAGGATGGGGTAAAGGCACAACGAAGGAAGATGGTCAAGAAACTCGTGGAAATGGCGCTGCTACTAAGGGTCGTATTGCTCGTGGACCAATGGCGTAATAAATGAACTACGAAACGTTATATAACAATATTCAGACTTACGCTCAAACGACTGAAACAGCGTTTGTAGCTAATATCCCGTTCTTTGTAGAACAGGCTGAAACACGTATATATAACGCAGTTCAAATACCATCATTGCGCAAAAACGTAACAGGTAATTTTACGGCTGGAAACCAGTATTTAACTTTGCCGTTTGACTGGTTGGCAACCTATTCAATTGCTGTTATTGATAGCAGCGGTAACTACACCTATTTACTTAACAAAGATGTTAACTTTATTCGTGAAGCATACCCCAACAATGGTTCAACATATTGGACTATGCCTAAGTATTACGGTATTTTTGGCAGCTCTACCAATAATGTTAATGAATTAACTGTAATTGTTGGACCAACTCCAGATTCATCGTATAGCACCGAGTTACATTATTTTTACTATCCAGTATCTATTGTTCAAGGCGTAGTAGCTACTTTAAATGCTACTTTTGCAGCTGGCACTTTATATAGCGCAAGTTTATATCAAAATATTCCTATGACTGGCGGCTCTGGTTCGGGCGCTACTTGCGATATAGTAGTTAATAGCTCAGGCAATGTGTCATCCGTGACATTACAAAATGGCGGCAGCTTCTATCAAGTCGGTGATGTTTTAAGCGTTGCTTCATCTTCTATTGGCGGTACAGGCTCAGGGTTTACCATTAGTATAGCTACTGTAAACAACGCACAAGGTCAAAGCTGGCTTGGCGATAACTATGATCCAGTACTATTTTATGGTGCTATGCGTGAAGCTATGCTATTCCAAAAACAGGAACAGGACATTATTAAATATTACGAAGATAAGTTCCAAGAAGCGCTTGGTGAAATGAAACGTCTTGGTGATGGTCTGGAGCGTGGTGATGCATATCGTGATGGTCAAACCAAGCTAAAGGTTAATACATAATGGCAATCGTTCAGACTCAAACAACGCTATTTAAAGCCAATATTTTGTCTGGTTTGGAAAACTTCACTTCGACTTCTCCATATACCTACAAAATTGCTTTGTATAACGGTAATGCAAACCTTGATAATACAACTACAGCTTATACAAATACGAACGAAATTACTGGAGCTGGCTATACTGCTGGCGGTCAAATTTTAACTATATCAAATCCACCAACCCAAGATACGATTAATAACATAGCTTATATTTCGTTTAACAACGTAACATGGTCTGGGGGTATTTCCGCAAATGGAGCGCTAGTTTATAATAGCACCACAGGAGCGGCTTGTTTTATATTGAATTTTGGTAGCACGATTACCAGCTCAAGCACGTTTACCGTTACGTTCCCAACGGCAACATCAACAACAGCAGTACTGACAATTAGTTAAGGAGTTTTACATGGAAAAAGCAAAATTTGGAGACATCAGTACCGCTGCGGTAATTCGTAATGCTGCGTCTGATAACTCCGTTGGTTTCGAGGGCTACTACGATGTTGTTTGCTACGATGCAAATGGCAATATTAAATGGGAAGACAGAGCGCCTAACTTGGTGACTGCTGTTGGAAAAAATGCTTTATTTGATTATTATTTTGGCTCAACTGGTACTGGTGGCGGCACTTCTTCTGGCGCTAACTATCTTGGATTAGTAGGAAGCGCATCTGCTACTGCTAACTATTTTCCATCAGATACAATGACATCTCATGCTGGTTGGCAAGAAGTTGGAGGTTCAAATGCTCCTGCATATACAGGTAACCGTCAATCACCAAACTGGACAGCCGCTTCTAACAATGGATCTGCTGCTGGCAACAACATTAGCTCAAAAGCTGCATCGGCTTTGACATTTACATTTACTAGCGGTGGAACTGTATTTGGTTGCTTCATTAACTCTGGTGCAAGCGCATCAGCTACTAAGGATACTGGTACTACTGGTGTTTTATATAGCGGCGGTAGCTTTACTGGAGGCAGCAAAATTGTAGCAAGTGGTGACTCTTTAGCAGTTACATATACAACTACCGCAACGTCTTAATTTAGGAGCCAATTATGGCTTTAGTATTAGCTGATAGAGTACAGGAAACAACAACCAGTACAGGAACTGCCTCGGTTTTATTATCTGGGGCAGTTAATGGTTATCAAACATTTACTGCTGGTGTTGGTAATGGCAATACTTGCTATTACACCATTTATGACAATACATCCTTTGCATGGGAAGTAGGCATTGGCACGTACACAACATCACCTAATACTTTAACCCGTAATACGATTTTATCTTCAAGCAATAGCGGTTCAGCAATTAATCTTGCTGGCAATACTGCGGCGGTCTGGGTAGATTATCCATCAGGAAAATCTGTTTATAAAGATGCAAACGGAAATGTATCAGCAAACAGTTTTATTCCCGGATGGACTTCAAATACAACTGCATCGGCTACAACAACTTTAACCGTAATAAGCTCATATTACCAAAGATTTGTTGGTACATTAACGCAAACCGTTATTCTTCCTGATGCCACTACAGTATCTTTAAGTCAAGGATTTATTATTGATAATGATTCAACGGGCAACGTAACGTTATTAGCAAGCGGTGGTGGTGCTTTGGGAGCGGTTGTACCGGGCATGGCAGCATTTATTTTTTGCGAAAACAATAGCACAGCGGCTGGTAGCTGGTCTGGTTATATGTTTGTGCCGGGCGCAGGACCGAGTGGAGCTGTAACTTGGGGTACGTCTGGTTTAAATATGGGCGGAGGAACTCTTAGTGGGGCTACATGGGCTGGCAGTACTGTTTCCATGACTTATGGCGGTACTGGAGCTTCTTTGTTGCCTACTGCTGGAGCATCAGTATATTCAACGGGTACAAACCTAGCCCTTACCGCCGCTGGTACATCTGGTCAAGTATTGGTATCAGGTGGATCGGGATCTCCAACATGGAATACTACATTAACTAGCATTTCTTTAGTAACTCCAGCGCTTGGTACTCCATCCTCTGGTGTGTTAACTAATACCACTGGATATCCAGCAAGTACATTATCGGGATCAACGTTAGCTTCTAACGTAATTGCATCTAGTTTAACTTCAGTAGGAACACTTTCTACTTTAGCGGTAACAGCAATTATTTCTGGTTCAATTACAGGCAGTGCAGCTAGTGTCGCTGGTGGTTATGTATCTTCTAATGTAGCTGGAACAGGTGTTTCTGTATCTGGTGCTACAGGAGCTGTAACAATTAGTATTGGTCAAGCAGTAGGAACTTCAGCGAATGTCCAATTTGGTTCTTTTGGTGTTGGCACTGCCGCATCAGGAACAACTGGCGAAATTCGAGCAACTAATAACGTTACCGCATACTACTCATCAGACCGAAATTTAAAAGAAAATATCAAACCTATTGATGCTGCATTACAAAAAGTAGAATACATTGGTGGTAAAACATTTAGTTGGACACAGGACTATATTACTGCTCACGGCGGGGAAGATGAGTATTTCTTGCAAAAAAATGATTTTGGTGTAATAGCTCAAGATGTTCAATCAGTATTTCCAATGGCTGTTAAAACCCGTACAGATGGTACTTTGGCAGTAGATTATGCAAAATTAGTAGCACTGGCATTTCAAGCTATTGCAGAATTAAAGGCGGAAGTAGACGCACTAAAGGGTAAATGATGTTTGGTTTAAACCCATTTGCCGCCGCTCCGTTTAATGCTTTTGTTTCCAATATCTATGGTAAAAGCATTACAGAAGCTATTTCTTCGGATGCAGACAGTGAATCGGTAATTGCCACATTTAATAGCGCTATTACTGAAGCTATAGCCAATTTTGTTGATTCCACAATTGTACAACCAATATATGCTGTACAAATAACTGAACCAATTAATAGTTTTGCAGACTCTTACCCAACGCCAATACAAACATTTGCAGTTGTTGTAAATGAACAAATTACAACAGAGTCGGATACAGAAACAAGCGTTCTTGTATTTGTTGTAAGTATTAATGAAAATATTAGCGCTGATGCAGATATAGAATCTGTTATTGCAAATTTTAATACAGTTATTACTGAAAACTTTACTGCCGCAGATGCACCAACTGCCATTAAAATTTTTAACACTGTTATTACTGAAAACATTACCGCAGCAGAAAAAGAAACTGTAGTAGCTGCATTTATTAGCGCAGTAACAGAAAACTTTAGCCCAGCAGATGCTCCATCAGTTATTGCTACATTTAGATCAGCTATTAGCGAAAATACAACACTTTCAGATGGAAAAACTACTATTTCTGATTGGATTAAAATTATTGATTCGCAAACACCAAATTGGGTTGTAATTAACAACTCACAATAAGGATTAACATGACAACGACATATTCACCATCGCTTAAATTAGCCCTTATTGGTACTGGAGATCAGTCTGGTACATGGGGTCAAACAACCAATACCAATTTGGGTACTTTGCTTGAACAAGCGATTACTGGCGTTACTGCTATTTCACTATCTGGTATAAGCTCTTATACGCTAACAAACTACAATGGCACGTCTGATGATGCCCGTAATGCTGTTCTTATTTTTAGCGGAACCCCAAGCGCTAACCCAACCATTACAGCTCCAGCACAAAATAAAGTATATGTGGTAGTTAATAACACCACAGCACCACTAACAATGGTCGCTTCTGGTGGCGTTACTTCATTGGTTATCCCAGCGCTATCAACTGGTCAAGCATATTGCGATGCATCAAATGTTAGCGGGAATGGTATTGGGTTTTATTCTGCTCAAACTACTGCTGCTGGAAATTGGAATGTAGGCGGAAATTTAGCGGTTACAGGAACAAGCTCATTTACTGGTTCAGCAATTATGAGTACCTTAACAGCTACAGCAATTAGCTCTACGTTTTATGGCGCTGGCACAGGCTTGACAGGAACCGCCGCAAGCCTTACAGTGGGCGTATCTCAAAGTATAGCCAATGCTGGTGGTTGGAATATAACTCCAAATGGCAATAAGTTATACTTTAATTATAATGGAACCAATGTAGCTTCATTGGATTCTTCTGGTAACTTTATTACGCTTGGCAATAATGTTGCTGGCGGCACACCTTAATTTTAGGAGTTAATTTATGTCAACATCAATCGGCAGTGCAGGGATAACATTCCCTGATGCTACTACACAAGCTAGTGCTGGTTTAGCAGCTGGTGGCACTATTGCTACTGGTACAGTAACTACTTTAACAACTACCACTATTTCAGACGGCACTAATAGCACTTCTTCTACTAACTGTATTAGGGGTTCTGCAAAAGCTTGGGTAAACTTTGCGGCATCTAACCCTTGTACTATTTATGCTTCATATAATGTTAGTTCAGTTACTTATGTTTCTACAGGACAATATACAGTTAATTTTACTAATGCTTTTGTAGATGCAAATTATTCTATTTCTATGGGTTTAAGAACTGCTGGTGTTAGCACTTATTATACTGGTCAAGCACTTGACGGAAGTCAAACAACAACTTCTAGTCGCATTATGATTTTTGGAACAGACGCATCAGGTATGTATGCTTCTTATTTTAGATAATTAAAGGAAATAAAAATGACACAATGTATCGTATTTGCAAATGACGCTGGTGGCGTTTCTGTAACAATCCCTTCTGGCGAAATTTCAATCGAAGCTGTATTAGCTAAAGACTGTCCTGCTGGCGCAATTATTGTTGATGATTCTATTCTTCCACAAGGCGCAGATGCTCAATTCTTTGATGCTTGGGAACTTGCAGATGGCAAGGTAGTAGTTAATGAAGCTAAAAAACAAGCCATTATTGATGCACAACAAGCACCAATTTTAGCTAAACAATCAGCACTAGCTAAACTAGCCGCATTAGGTTTAACCCAAGATGAAGTAACAGCATTAATAGGATAAATATCAAAAAGTGGAAATATTCAATCCAGTCTATCTTTTTGCTGCACCCGTTTATTTAATAGAAAAACCAGAATACTTAACTGCTGCTCGGCAAGTATCCAAAAGATTTATTGAAAAACGAAAAGAAGAAGTTGAGTTAAATCCAGCTTTTCCAGTGTATATGACGGAAAGCATTTACATTGACCCTGAAATATCAGGTCTTGCCAAGTTTATATCCCAAACAGCGTGGAGCATTCTAAGCGCCCAAGGATATGCAATGGACTATTTGCAAACTTACTATACCGAAATGTGGTGTCAGGAACACCATAGCGGTTCATTTGTAGAACGTCATATTCATAATAACGGCGCTATTTTAAGTGGTTTTTATTTTATGGATTGCCCAAAAGACTCCTGTAAAGTCATCGTATTTGATCCAAGAGATTCTAAAGTGATAACTAGCCTTCCAGAAAGAGATCCCAATATTGCCAGCCATGCCAGCAATTTGGTTAGTTTTGATCCCAAAGAAGGTCAATTAATGTTTACTAATTCTTGGCTACCCCATTCTTTTACCAAAAACCTTTCTAAAGGTCCTATGCGCTTTATTCACTTTAATATTGCCGTTGCGCCCTTTCAGCAAACCAATTCAATATGCCGACCCAGCGTAGAGGTGGTATGAACAAATACCGCATCCGTTTTAATAAAAGTAGGGGTACGAACGGAAGGGGAACGTTCGACCATGTTTGGCGGGTATTTGAAGGAAATAAAGAATATTTGGTCAAAAACTTTCGTTTAAACGTTCCATCTTTTGCCGAAAAAGAGGATAATAGCGAAGACTGGAATGTTTGCTGTTACGGTAACTTGACATTAGATCGAGTAACGTCAACAGCCATTATTAATGGAGACTAATTATGAATTTCACATTTACGTGGATTATGGACAAACTTGGCTATATGCCAAAGATTGACATGGAAATTGGTAAGGTTGTTGAACCTTGGTCTTTTCCTGCGCCCGCAGCAAAAAAGAAGCCTACTGTTCAAAAAGCTACCACTCGCATTAAAAAACCTGCCGTCAAAAAACCTAAGGCTAAAAAGGCATGATATGGCAGAACAAAATGAAAAGGCAGTCTTTGTTGAAAAGATAGCCTTTGCTTTAATTCCTATTTTTGTACTTTCAATTGGTTGGTTAGTAAACCAAGTCAATGGCTTTGATGAGCGCATCATTAAATTAGAAAGTCAAACCCATCAGCTTTTTTTACCTGACGGCAGGATTCGTTCATCGGATGAATCACGAGATGCTCGATATGCATTGCAGGAACATATTGCGGAAAAATTTGCAGATGTTAATGTTCGTTTAAAACTACTTGAAGAACGAGCAAAGGCTAAATAATGAATTGGTTAATACATTTAGTAACAGGAAAAGATAATGAAACCCATGATGTAGCTCGTTGGTCTTGGGTAACTACAACTGTAGCCACGATTATTGGCGCTGGTTGGAATGCTATGCATGGCGGAGCCATGAATCTAATGGATTTTGCTCAAGCCATTGGAATTATCTCTGGCGCACATGGAGCAGCAGTTATGATGAAAAAAGACACGGAGCCACAGTAATGTTATATGGAAACTACGTCAAAATTATATTACTTATTGGTCTTGTATGCGGCATCTTTTTCGCTGGCTGGCATACTAGGGATCGGGATTTTACTATTTACAAAGATCAAGTCCGTATTGAAGCTGAAAAAGCTCAAGCGCACACGGAGTCAATCCAAAAGCAACAGGAAATAACTACTAAAGGAATCCAAAATGAATATGATGCGAAGCTTGCTCTTTTGCGCCAGTATTATGCTAACGGGGTGCGGAACAACAATGGTAGCAACCCAATGTCCAGCATTTCCACAACCTCCAAGCTCTCTGATGCAATCGCCGCCTACAATCAACTTGCTTCAGACTGCGCAGCCACAACCCTCCAAGTAGTAACGCTTCAGCAATGGATTAACGAACAAATAGCAATTAAATGAAACCAGAACAATTAACACAACTTGGTATTGATGCAACAAAATGGTATACCTTATTAATTGATATGTTTGCTAGGTATAACATTAATACAATTCAGCGCCAAGCTTCTTTTATAGGACAGTGCCAACATGAGTCAAACAACTTCAGAACTTTGGAAGAGAACCTTCATTACTCTGCCGATGGACTTATGCGTACATGGTCCTCAAGATTTCCTAGTAGAGATGTGGCTGAACAATTTGCACAAAATCCAGAAAAAATCGCTAACAAAGTTTATGCAGGACGCATGGGCAATACCCAAGATGGCGATGGCTGGGCATATCATGGGAGAGGGCTTATCCAACTTACTGGACGAGACGATTACAAAAACTGTGGAGCAGCCTTGGGCATGGATTTAATTAATCACCCAGAGCTCTTGGTGCAACCCAATGGTGCATCTTTGTCGGCGGGCTGGTTTTGGAACAAACATGGTTTAAACGACTTGGCTGATGCCCGTGATTATGAGACAATGACCAAGCGAATCAATGGTGGAACATTGGGTCTGGACGATCGTATTGCCAAAATTAACAAAGCCTTGGAAATATTAGGGTAAACCCCATGCCATTACAAAAGCTTGCTTTTCGTCCCGGTTTGTATCGTGAAGGTACAGCTTACTCCAATGAAGGAGGATGGTATGACGGGGATAAAGTTCGCTTTCGTTCAGCTCTTCCAGAAAAAATTGGCGGATGGACTCAAGTAAGCAATTCCACGTTTAATGGTATTTGCCGTTCACTATGGACTTGGGTAGACCTTTCAAGTAACGTGTTTATTGGTCTTGGGACTACATCAAAATATTATATTTACTCTGGTGGTACATATAATGACATTACGCCGATTACGTATACCAGCACGTTAACTGCAACAGCAATTGCTACTACTGCAAGCTCAACTTCTGTAACGATCACTGATACTGCCTATAACCCATCTGTTGGGGACTATGTAATTTTTAGTGCTGCTACAGTTGGCGGAGTAGTAATTAGTGGGGAATATGTAGTAACTGGAGTTACATCTTCAACAACATATACCATTACCACATCTGTAGCATCTTCAACTACAACAGGTGGACCTAGTACAGTACAGTATGAAGTACCAACTGGCGCTGCAACTTATTTTTCAAGCAATGGCTGGGGTACTGGACCATGGGGCGGTATTTCTCCACCTTTAACTGCAACATTAGGCACAAATCCTTTTAAAACTACTAGCGGAAGTGGCGTTGTAATTGTTTCTCAAGCATCTACACCATATACATTAACTGGTCAGTATGTTTACTTTTCTGGCGCTTCTAGCATAACTGGAACAGGAATAGCAGCTTCTATGTTGACTAACACATTTAGTGTTACCCCCATTAGTGCTAGTTCATATAGTATTAGTATGCCAAGTGGGTTTACCGCTACCGCTACTACAACTGGTGGCGGAACATTAGTAGTTGCTACAGAGCAATCTGGTACTCGTGGTTGGGGAACTGCATTTACTGGAACTGGAACAGGAAATCAATTACGACTTTGGAGTAATGATAATTTTGGTCAAGATTTAGTATTTGCACCACGTGGTGGAAATATTTATTATTGGGTTGATGCCAACGGCGTTGGAACAAGGGGCGTAACGCTTTCTTCTTTGGCTAATTCCAATGCTAGTACTATTACGTCTTTAACTTTTGCTAGTGGTTCTTCTACAGCGATTGCTTCTGTTCCCACTGGTATTTATCCTTATTCCTATATCACTGGAACGGGAATAACTTCTGGCACTTATGTATCGTCAAATTATGTTATTGGATCAACATCAGTTCCTCTTTCTATACCGTCAACGGCGGCTAGTAGCGGTAATTACACCATTTCTTATGCGGGGGCTTATGTACCGACCCAAGTTCTTCAAGTTATTACTTCATCCATTCAAGAATTTGTTATTGCATTTGGTGCAAATTCCTACAATGGCGGTTCTTTATCAAATGATCCGTTTAACCCGATGCTTGTCAGATGGTCAGACCAAGCAAATGCTTATCAATGGGTTCCGCAAGTTACAAACCAATCTGGTGAGTTTCCATTAAGTAATGGTTCTTTTATTGTAGGGGCAAGAGCAACTCGTCAAGAAATATTAATTTGGACAAATACCGCTCTTTATACTATGCAGTATGTTGGTTATCCATATGTTTGGTCTTTTAATATTTTGATGGACAACATATCAACAATGTCACCAAATTGCATGGTAACTATTAATAACGTTACCTACTGGATGGGGACTTCAAAATTCTACAAATATGATGGTACGGTTCATACTTTGCCATCAGCTCTACGTCAATATGTATTTGATGATTTAAATATTAATCAATCATTTCAAACTTTTTGCGGTGCAAACGAAGGATTTAATGAGGTTTGGTGGTTCTACGTTAGCAATGAAAGTATTAATAATTCAATTGACAAGTATGTTATTTATAACTATGTAGAAAATGCTTGGTCATATGGCACTTTTGAAACCATTCAAATAACTGCTGGTAATTTTGTTGTTGGACAACAATATGTCATTGCAACCCAAGGAAATACTAATTTTACTCAGGCGGGGGCAGTAAATAATAATGTTGGGACATATTTTATTGCTACAGCTACAGGCTCTGGAACTGGAACGGCTTGGGCTTTAAATGGTAGAAGCGCTTGGTTGCAAGACAATATTCAATCTAATCCAGTAGCTGCCGACTATAACAACCGTCTTTTGTATCATGAAAGCGGTGTGGATGATGCAGCAACATCTAATGTACAGCCTATTTATGCATATATACAGTCCTCTGACTTTGGAATTATGGCTTCAGACCAAAATAATTCTGGTCAGCATTTTGGTTTTGTATGGCGCTTATTGCCAGACGTAAATTTCAATGGCTCTAACGTAGCCAATCCACAGGTAACTATGGCTTTATATCCCCGTTTAAACAGCGGAGCAGTATATGGTACAACTGATTTAAACGCTGTAACTAGCAGCCAAACATATGCCTATCCAACACCACAAGAATATACAGTTCAGCAATTTACTGGTGAGGTGTATACCCGTTTACGTGGTCGACAACTGGCTTTTAAATGTTATTCAAATACGATAGGAACGCAGTGGCAACTAGGAACTACTCGTTTTGATGTTAAACAGGATGGCAGAAGATGATTGAACCAGCCATTATTCCTACAAAAGCCCCCAACTTGCCAGTGGCTGGAACCGATTATGACCAATCTTATTTCAATCAAATTTTAAACACTTTGCGCTTATATTTTGTGCAAATTGACAACTTTTCTAGGATTACTGCAACCGTTCGCTATGGAACAACGGCGCAAAGACCAGCGGTTGGTCAACTAACTGGGCAGCAGTATTTTGATACCACTTTGGGATATCCTATTTGGTACAACGGTACAAAATGGGTTAATGCCAGTGGGACTGTTGTTT
>Ga0118677_10000881_pt1 | contig 64582 bp, 51 predicted proteins | sample AliMusrvi5mmetaG_FD_86154 | JGI IMG/M metagenome (GOLD analysis project Ga0118677, IMG submission 86154) | reverse complement strand
AACCCGAACCCGATCAGCAGCTTGTCATCAATGCCCTGAAATGGAAATTGCCGCCGCAATCCCCACCGAAAATTACATCAGCCGGAACTGTCGAAATACCATAGTGGCTACAGACTTTCAGGAAGGTTGCGTTGATTTTCAAGGACTTACATCATTTTTCGCCGCGAATAGCGAAAGTCCGGCTAGAGTTACGGTAGGCCTTTTAGCGAGGCACGCGGGGTGCGTCCGAAATGTGGAGCTTTACGAGGGAACCTGCTACCGGGCGAGCGGTTGGGGGCTGTTGGCATGAGCGCAGGGTTCAGCCGTCACTCTTGTCCCATTCGAAATCTATCATGGATTTTCTGCCTTTATTAAATTAGTTGAGGTCTTCTTGCTTTTCGTGAAACGTGTTAATATCCTACATATAAATATATGAAAACCTGTTCTATAAAAGAAACTGAAGGGCTTGAACCGCAACATTTGGCCAATTTGCTGGAATTTATTCCCGTTTTTGAGGATCCGGCATTTTGTCCTGCTGGGCAAATTCCGATGGATGAGGAGCAGTGGCCGGATGCCGATTATATGAAGTTGGTCTCCCGCTTTATGGATGCCTGCTATAAAAATGGGTTTGTCGTCCGGTTTGATTGGGAGCATTGGGAGGCGGAAGCCATGACCTATGTCAGGAGTCCGGCTCTACTCAAAGCGGTTGATCTGGTTGTTTTACGGCGCTTGCTCACCTGGCATATCCGACAGAATCGTTTCACCAAGAACCATGTTGCCACTATGATCGCTTCAGGGCATATCCTGATGGTGCTAAAACGTTTGCGTGATGTCGGATGAGCTGTTGCGAAAATCTTTGAGGCCCTTGGTTCCTCCCCATAGCAGGAGGGGGATGGACGCCAGAACCACCCAGGACGGGCCGCCTATGAACTGCCAGAAGACATGGGCGTTGTAGAGAAAGGGGATTCTGAAACTTCCCGGAGGGAGGGTCAGGCTAGCCCAAAGAAGTCCGGTTCCGGTCAGGATGAAAAGCCCGTTTGGTTTCCGAAAAGTTTTAACCAGCAGCACAGAGCCCAACATGGCCAGAGGCGCCAGCATCAGGAAATGGCGTGAATTAGTCTGGGGACTGAATATCAGGGCAATGGCCATCAGGACAGACCATTCCAAGGCCACCATGGCCCGCCAAGGTGAGGTTTGTTGTTGGAACCAGTTTGGCCAATTGCGTCGGGGTAAACCCCTCTGCCGGTAGACCCATGTCCCGAAAACAATGAGGATGATCAGGATACTGCTAACCAATATCCCGGCTATGGTGGAGTGTTCCGCTCCCAATATCCGAGCCAACCCACTGGGGATGGAAACGCTGTAAGATACGGTCACATCCTTGATTTGGGCTTTTTGCTGAACGTCCAGATGGATGCCCAGTAGCGAGAGGAACCCGGCGGATGATTGGGCCAGATACTGGAGATTTGTTTTCCATCCGATGATTACGGAGGGAAGCAGCCCGAACAGTACGGTCGATCCCACCATCGAGGCCGCCGTTCTCCATCGCCTTCGGAACATGAGGTAGGGAAGAAAAATGATGGGAAAGACCTTGATGTTCATCGCCAATCCCAAGGCGATACCTGCCAGTGCAGGACGGCGATCGAGCCAGCGAAGCGAAAGAATGGACAGGAAGAGTAATAAAGAGTTTACCTGGAACATTTGAAGATCGGATTTAACCCGGTCTTCCATGATCATAAAAGAAATCAGCAGGGAAACTCCGATCAGTATCCCCCGAAGAGGGAGTTCGAAGCGGCTCATGAATTCCCGGATACCCCAGATAAAGGCCAGCAGGATGGCAGCAACCATGATGGGGATGTAACAGGCGGCGGCCGTCTCAATGGATAACGAGGCCAGCGGCATGCAGAGTGTCGCAAAGAGGGGGGGATAAATATACGGTTTATCAGAAAAAACATAGGGGTCGGTGTGCTCGCACAAGGCTGTGGCCGCAACGTAATAGGCTTGGAAATCGCTAATATCCCCCCTTGCCGCTTTTTGTGCGGCATGAGCCGTAAATGAAATCAGTAAAGCACTCAACAGGGTGATGATGATGGCCTGCCAGATTTCTGATGTTTTGTTTGATTTCATGCCGATGTTGCTCCCGTGTTATGAAAAACCGCATGCTAGTGATGAGCGAGAGTGATGTCGATTGCAATTACAACGACTGAAGAGAAAATGGTTTCTCATTCAAATAGGGCCCAAAACAATCTAGACAATCAAGTTCATGAGATTATTATGCATGCCATGAGAGTTTTATTGGTTGAAGACGATGAACGAACCGCTACTTTTATTATCAAGGGATTAAGGCAGGCGGGGTATGCCGTTGATCATGCGCCCGATGGTCAAGAAGGTCTTCATCTCCTTAGTTCGGAATCCTATGATGCCGCCATTGTGGACATCATGCTTCCAAAAATGAACGGTTTGATGTTGGTTGAACAGATTCGCCAAGAAGGGCGAACTACACCGGTCATTTTCCTCAGCGCGAAACGGGAGGTGGATGACCGCGTCAAGGGCCTTCAATCCGGAGGTGACGACTACCTGGTAAAACCGTTCGCGTTTGCCGAATTACTGGCCCGGCTTCAGGCATTGATCCGGCGTGGAACCGGGGTGGTTGAAGCGACCCGCCTTGTGGTCGGAGAGGTGGAGTTGGATATTGTGAAGCGCCGGGTTTTGAGGGCGGGACGAATCATTGAGCTACAACCCCGTGAGTTTTCCCTTCTTGAGTATCTGATGCGGAATGTCGGGTGCGTAGTCTCAAAAACGATGATCATGGAGCATGTGTGGAATTATGATTTTGATCCGACCACCAGCGTTGTGGACACCTGTGTTTGCCGGCTCCGGGCCAAGTTGAATGAAGGTTTCCCTCTGGAATTGATCCGGACTTTACGCGGGGTGGGATATGTCCTGGAATAGCTGGCATAAAGGGAGCCGTTCGGTTGCGTTTACGCTCACCTTGTTTTATTCGATTTTCTTTGGCTTAGTGTCGTCTGTTGGCATGGTCTTGATCTACTATCATGTTAACAGTCGTCTGCAAAGCGATGTGGATCAGGATTTGATTGAAATCGACCGGCAATTATCACAAAGCCTTCATGAACAGGACTTGAAGACCATTGAGCGCCAATTGTCCCTGCTTGCCAAAGTCTATGGCAACCATGATTGCTTTTTCCGGTTACTATCATCCAATGGAATTGTCCGAGCCGCTTCGGATATGTCGGAATGGCGTGGTATTCAGCCGACGCAGATATCCGGTTCCAATGATTTGATTCGGACCATCCCGACTGGCGATGCGCGAGGATATGTTCGTGTATTGGCGAAATTCACCGGTTACGGCGATGTCCTTGAACTAGGTGTTTCCTTAGAAGGACATCTACTCTTTCTCGAGCGTCTTCGTGAAGTCGCCTGTTTGGTTGAGGGGGTGATGTTGATACTGGGTACTCTTATTGGATGGGGAATTGCCCGGAAAGCCATGAAGGGGGTTGAAAACGTGACGGACATGGCGGCAAAAATGGCGGGCGGGGATTTAGCGAGCAGGGTGGTGCTTGGACGTTACGGAAAAGAAATTGACCGCCTTGGCGCAACGTTCAATCAAATGGCCGAAAGGATTGAATCGCTTATGATGGATATTCGGCAAACGAACGATAATATTGCCCATGACTTAAGGAGTCCCGTTACCCGGATCCGGGGCATTGCGGAAGCGGCTGTGGTCGGCAAGACTTCTGTTACAGAACAGGTTGAGTCTCTGGGGGTGATTGTTGAAGAATGTGATCGTTTGCTGGAGTTGGTCAACACACTGCTTGATATTTCGGAAGCTGAGGCCGGAATTAAAACCTTACGGCTTGAAGAAACGGATATGGCTGAGTTAATCCGGCAAGCCGCCGATCTCTTCAGAGGGGAGGCCGAAGCCAGGGGAATTGAGCTGGCGGTTGAACTGGAATCGTCATCCCGGATGGCGATTGATGTACGGAAAATCCAGAGGGCGTTGGCCAATCTCATTGATAATGCTTTGAAGTACACTCCGCGGGGTGGTAAAGTTTTTCTGGCCCTGACTGAGGATGAGGACTCCATCAATATTGAGGTCTGTGACACCGGAATTGGCATTGATGAAAAGGATATGCCTCATCTTTTCCAGCGATTTTATCGTGGCGACCAAAGCCGAAGCCAACCCGGTAACGGGCTTGGATTAAGCTTGGCCATGGCATTTGTGAAAAGTCATGGTGGTGACATTACAGTTGTGTCCAGGCCGGGATGTGGGAGTACTTTTACCTTGTGTCTGTTCCGTTGGCGCGGTGACCAGTAGTTCTGACCTCGACTTCAAAATAAGTTTTCTTACATAATGGTAAGGTTCCGGAAAATGGTGTGTAAGGATAAAACTGTCATAGTCCGATCGGTGTGCAAGTTCCCCCAAGGCGTCTCCACTGAGTCCGAGTAGGTTGCATTATTACCTGTCAAGAAAAGGAAACGAAACAAAGATGACGACAATCCGTAACCAACGTGTGCATGAGCGGGAAAAAAAATTACTTAAATTGGAAAATTCGGTGTGTTCGCATGGTGATACGGTTCACTACGCCAAACATCCGAAACTTTTTGAGCGATGCAAGGGCAGTTATCTCTATGACCTTCATGGCCAGCCTTATCTGGATCTCCAGATGTGGTATTCGGCCGTCAATCTGGGATATGCCCATGCTCCCATTAATAAAGCCTTGAAGGAACAAATCGACCGTCTTCCCCAACTGGCGTGTCAGTATCTTCATGCGGAAAAAATAGAATTGTCTGCCATACTGGCTGAAAGTTTCTCGAAGAGTTTCGGGGAGAAAGGGCGTATTCATTTCAATGTCGGGGGTGCGCAGGCCGTGGAGGATTCCCTCAAGCTGGTTCGCAAAACGACGGGACGTACGCGGATGTTTGCGTTTGAAGGGGGGTATCACGGACGCACGCTTGGCGCCTCCGCCATCACCTCGTCTTATCGGTATCGCGAGCCATTTGGTGAGTTTGCTGACCGGGCTGAATTTTTGCCTTATCCTTATTGTTTCCGTTGCCCCTATGGCAAAAAACGCGAGAGCTGTAGCCTGTATTGCGTGAAACAGATTGAACGTAAATTTGAACACGAATACACCGGTGCGTGGAATCCCAAGTCCCGTCATGCGGAATTTGGCGCTTTTTACATTGAAGCCATTCAGGGGACAGGTGGATATGTCATCCCTCCCCCCGGATATTTTCAGGAACTGGCGCGGATTTGTCGCGAGCACGGAATCCTGTTGGTCGACGATGAAATCCAGATGGGATTCTACCGTACAGGAAAACTATGGGCGCTGCAGCATTTCGGCGTTACCCCGGATATTGTTGTTTTTGGCAAGGCGTTAACAAATGGGCTGAACCCCTTATCGGGCATCTGGGCTCGGGAGTCCTTGATCAGCCCGGATAAGTTTGGCCCCGGTTCCACCCACTCCACTTTTTCTTCCAACACCCTCGGGACGGCTACAGGTTTGGCGGTGATGAGGGAATTTGCGTCGAAGGATTACGAAAAAAATATCAAGAAAAGGGGTGCCTATTTCCTGGGTTTACTCAAATCACTGCAATCTAAACATCCTGAGATCGGCGATGTGGATGGGTTGGGTCTGGCGCTGAGGGTGGAGATTTGCCAGAACGATGGCTTCACTCCCAATCGGGAACTGGCGGACCGGATTTTCCAGCGAGGACTGGATGGAAGTTTGAAGTGTAAAGGTCAAACAATGGGGTTGGTACTGGACATTGGCGGCTATTGCAAAAATGTTCTAACCATGGCGCCTTCTTTGAATATATCGTTTGCGGAAATGGATTTGGCGCACGATTTGTTGGATGGACTTTTCAGGACTTGTAAGCGAGAAGGATGAGCCGATCATGAAGTATTCTCCTACCGGGCTGCCGCGTTGTTCCCCGTTTGCCATCTACTGTGACTTTGACGGGACGATTGCATCGGAGGATGTTACGGATGCCATTCTCAGCCGTCTGGCTGATAAGGAATGGCTGGATTGGGAAGCGCAGTGGGAGCGAGGACGGATTACTTCCAAAGAATGCATGGCCCGCCAGGTGGCGCTGATCCAGGGGGGGTGGGGTGCCATCAAAACGATGTTGGCGGAGATTCGTCTCGATCCCTCTTTCCCCGCCTTTGCTTCCTGGTGTTCGGAGTCCGGCATCCCTCTGATGGTGGTGAGCGACGGTTTGGATAGGGTCATCGAATACCTGTTGTGGCGGGATGAGATTCCCGTGGACGGAATTTGGGCCAATCATCTGAGTGGCGAGGGGGACCGTCTCTCCCTGACGTTTTCAGCGCAGGCGGATCAAACTTGTGAATCCGGTGTGTGCAAATGTCGTGTTATGTCGGAAACAAGTGGCCCAGGCATGTGTCGCGTGGTGATTGGCGACGGGAAAAGCGATTATTGCTGGGCACAGAAGGCCGACATGGTGTTTGCCAAGTCGAAACTTCTGGAGTTTTGCTCTACCCGGGGAATTCAGTGTCATTCTTTCCATGATTTTTCAGCGATTCGCCAATCTTTGGAAATGAAGTTTGTGGTGACAACTGTTCAGTCTAAGCCGTATCAACGGGGAATGATAAACTATGCCGTGTGACCCCTGCCAGAATCCCCCCTCTGATTCGCGAAGCCGAATCGGGGTATTGGTTATTCATGGAATGACAGGAACGCCTTTGGAAGTCAGGCCGGTATCCCGTTTCCTCAAACGCCAGGGATATCGGGTGGTGGTGCCTTTATTACGTGGGCATGGGGCTGGCCACAAGGAACTACTGGCGACCACCTGGCGTGATTGGCTTGCCGGAGTGCGTGAAGAGGCTGATAAATTGTCTGCTGAGTGCGATCAGGTTTATGTGGTTGGCCTTTCCGCCAGCGCCTTGCTGGCGACACTGGTGGCTGCGGATAATCCCCGGATCAATGGACTGGTGTTGCTTTCCACCCATCTTGGTTTCTTCCGGTCGGAGAACCTGCCGTGGAACCATTTTCTGCTTCCCTTTGTCATGGCTTTCCCTTTCCTCCGCCGGCATGCCTGGTGGACCGAAATGCCGCCTTACGGGATCAAAGATGTTCGTTTACAAAAAAATATTGAGCGTGCGATTAATGCGTCTGCGGAGGGGGAGGCTGGGGCACACGGGCTGTTTCGCACCTATGTGGAATCAATCTACCAGGCCAAATTGTTGATTGCGGAGACGTTGCGTTTGGCTCCCTGTGTGTCCACTCGCACCTTGATTGTTCATAGCATGGAGGACACGATGTTCGGATTGAAAAATGCGACACGTATCTATTCCCGTCTCGGATCCACCTCAAAACAGGTGGTCTTTATTACGGGTTGCGATCATGTGATGACGGTGGATCTCCGTAAAGAGGATGTTGCACGCATGGTCTATGAATTTATCAGCAGGACAGGCCGTTTTTCACCCAGCGAGGAGCCCATTTCATGTCCAACGCGCTAAGTGTGGAAGTCCATTCTAAGCTGGTTCCGGTACAAGACAATGACTGGTGCCGGCTTTTCCCGGAGTCACCGGACCCGGTGGAACTGGTGCGATTGGTGGAAAAATCCGGCTTCAATGGATTTGTTTTTCACAGTCTTGTAGTCCGTCTTGAGGATCGCCCTATTCTGGTCTTACCTCTCTTTGAAACCCGGTACCACTTGACTGAAGCCCTGGGCGGGTTGGCCGGGAAAGTGGGCGGGGTATTGGACCGGTGGTTCCCCAACCTGCTACAGCTTCGTATTCTTGGGGTTGGTGTGGTTGAGAGCGAATGGGGCGAAATTGGGGTGGATGTGACGATGGCCCCGGAGGTGTTACGGGAAGCCTGGAAGATGGCGTTAGAATCCCTTGATGCACTGGCGGATGGTCTTTGTGCGAAACTACTGGTGTGGGTCAATTTCACTTTGCAAAGTGGTAGGATGATCCCGGTGCAGGAGATGATGCGCGGGTATGCTGCCATGCCGGGTGTGCCCTGCCAAGTGGTGCCGATTCGGCACGATCATTTGGAGAGCTATCTTGAAAGTCTGTCGAAAGCGACCCGCAAGGATATGCGCAGAAAACTCAGGGAGGCGGAGCCGGTTGTGATCCTGCGGCCCCTGGATCCACGGCCTTGGTTGGATGCCATAAAAGTACTTTATCAGCGGACGTTTCATGCCGCTGAGTTTACTTTTGGAGAACATCGTCGGCTTTATTTTGAATCTGTAATGCAGGATGTTCCCGGTGCTCAATATGTTCTCTATCTTCTGGACGGACAATTGGTAGCGTTTAATCTTGTGATTTACCGGGAACAAGTGTTGGTGGATAAATACTTCTGTATGGATTCCGATTGCGGGCGCCAATACAACCTTTACTTCCTCTCCTGGATGGAAAATATCCGGTATTGTATGGAAAATCACATTCCGCTCTATCATGCGGGCCCTGGTGCTGAGGATGTGAAAGCCCGCCTCAAGGCGGAATCCATTCCCAGTGAAATTCTTTTCAAACATCGGAACCCGTTCATTCAAGGGGGGCTTGCATCGTTGAGGAGATGGGGGGCCTATTCTCCAAAAATTAAAATTCCACGGGCGAAAATGGGGGTGGGATGGTTGTGAGACTGTTCCCCCTAGCGATGGATTGGGATGGAAGCATTGTCGCGCAACCCGAATTGTGCGCCCGTCTTGGGATTATTGTGCCGCTCAGGACAGAAGGTGAGAGTTTGCGCGTATGGGCGGACAAAGGGCGTTTGTTGGATGTTTTTAATCGATGGTCTTTTCTTCATGAACAATATCGTGCGCCGTGGGTGACATTTCTGGGCTCGGGTGATTATCACCATATGACGCTGACATTGCTGGAATCTCTGCCTGTCGATCAACGCCCCACTACCTTGGTCGTGGTGGATAATCATCCAGACTGGTTTTTGGAATCTCCGCCATATCATTGTGGGAATTGGGTTGGAACCGCGTTAAAAACTCTGGGTTGGTTGAAACAAGTCATCCTGATCGGGATGAATAGCGATGACCTTCGGGGGTATCGTTTCTGGCGTGCGCCCTGGGATGATTTATGCCGGGGGCGATTACTCATCTATCCCTACCGGTTATCAAAAGTAAAAATTCCGTTGCGGCGTTGTCCAGCGGGGATCTCCTCCGTCTCGGCCCGTAAAATATGGATGGGCATGGAATGGTCTTTTCCGACACTTGTATCACGGGGGGTGACACAGACTTTCCAAGATCTTGCCGAGACCCTTCAGGGCGAGTCGATTTACCTGAGTATCGATAAAGACTGTTTGCGAAGAGATCAACTCGTCACCGATTGGGAGCAGGGGGGGCTTGATACGGATGAACTTCTTGCCGGAGTTCGGCAAATAAGTGCCAATGTCCGCCTCTGTGGTGTGGATATTTGCGGAGAAATGGCCACGCGTCCGCTTCGGAATTGGGCTAAACGGTTGGATACGGGGCGATGGTTTGCCGCCGGGGTAAGACGGCCTATGGCGCAGGATTACACAGCTCATGAACAGATGAATCTGGCTCTGTTGGATGCCTTGGGTGCGGGTTATCAGGAGCCTGACCTATGATCACCTTGACGGCCATGGTGGCTCTGTTTTTTACGGTTATTTTTGAGACCGCAGAACAGTTGTGTTGGACCATGAAAAGCAGGGCTTTCCGGCGGGGCTGGATGTGGATGGGGATCGGGTTGGTTGCCCATTTTGCCCATCTGGCCGCATGGTTTTTCCTTTTAAAATTACTTCCCCTGAGTGTGGCTTTACCATTGACCGGGATTGACTATGTGGTTGTGGCTCTTGTGAGTTTCTGGCTTTTCGCCGAGCGTCTGGACTGGCGCCGTTGGGTGGGTACCTGGTTGATTGTGGTTGGCATGATCCTTGTCGGGGTGGGGGGGTGGTCATGATGAAACGGTCGCCTCACTCCTTCCCCTGGATTACCTTTGCCTTATTGCTTCTGCTTGATGTGGTTGTCTGGATGATTGAAAAAAGAGGTGTATCAGGGGTCAATTCCGATGAAGCATTTTTTATGTTGGGAGTGGCGAGCCAACCCCTGATCTGGATTGCCATTGCCTTGGGCCCTTTGCAGTTGTGGTTGTGGACCCGGATTCTGAGTAAAAGTGATCTCAGCCTTGCCTATCCATTGACCAGTTTTGCTTATCCATTGACGATGATTTGTGCCCAGTGCTTTTTTCACGAGCATGTTGGGTGGATGGTTTGGTTGGGGGCCATTTTCGTTACGGCCGGTGTGGCCCTGATTAGTAGCCATAAACCACCTGCCGTGGACGGATGATCAGGAACATGCGCTGTCAGAAGTTTTTGAACTTACCGGTTTTTATGGCCTTTGCCTATTTCCTGGCTATCGCCATGACGGGAGCTCAGGGCGATTTGATATCTGGCGATGTCGGGAGGGATGATAAAACGGTCGACATGGAAATCTGCTTTCTGAAAGGTGCCACCATCAAGGGCGGATCCGGGAAAGTGGAGGAGTCCAGTCTGGATGCGGTATGGTTTTGGTCTTTTCTGTCTTTGGAATATCAAAGCAAATCCTATAATTGGAACTCCCCTGTAGCGAATCCCTTTAGTCCCGCCCATGAGCCTCTCTGGAATACCTTGAATACCATCTGGCTGACTGTGGGATACTCCAATTCAATGACTAGGAATCTCCAATATGCCATGGAGGCTGATGTTTTTGTTTCTTTTGAGAAGGAACAGTTTGGTCTTGTCGGTAACGATATGGATGGCACATTGCTCTATGCCCTGCCCAACGATTGGCATCTGTATGGTGGGGTAGCGGTTCACCACAGTCCGTTCCAGATGGATGTATACCCGTTATTTGGAATCATGCATGGAGTTGAATCTGAACTAGGGTGGACCATTAAAGCGGGAATTCCCGAGACCAAAGTTCAGTATCGCTTCACTCCCCGTTATTCGTTGGGTGCCGGTTTTGCGATTTTTAACGTGGATTATTACCTTTTGGCGATTGATCAAGATGAAGATCATGACCGCTACTTAGAGACTTCCGACAATCGTTTATTTTTGGTTTTTAACATGGTCCCACGCCGCCATCTCAATGTGGGCGTAGGGGTTCAATATACGGTTAACAATGAACTTATGTTCTATAATGAAAACCAGCAAAACAGGACGACTTATCGGATGGCCAGTGTCCCCGGCCTCTTGCTAACGATGCAGTATTGTTTTTGAAAGTGCCACCCCGTGTCACAGAACAAGTCGAACGGATCAGGCTGCCTTACGAAATTGTAAGGTTATGGTAAATGATGTGTAATACACTTTCTGCCATAATGCGCGCCATAATGTTTCACCTGCTTCACACAACGTACTGGGTTGTAACATGGAAAGCGCATAGGGAATGATGAGCGGGGATTGCCTTTTCATTATCAATGGGCTGGGAATGGGGAATAGCACCCGGTGTCACGCCATTATGGAGCATCTCATGGAACATGGAGTTCGTATCCATGTACTCACTTCGGGCAATGGCCTCATTTATTTTGCAGGCATCAAGGGCATTGCATCCCTGACCCCCATGGAATCCTTCTTTTATTCAGGGAAGAACGGGGGGGTTAGCGGGTGGCGAACTTTTGCCTCAATTTACGCTTTATATGGTAAATCGACGAATAAAAAGCGTCAGTTGGAAAAGCTGCTCCAGCATCTTCATATTGACGTTGCCGTAACGGACTCGGAATACATTACCTCTCCCCTCCGTCGTCGGAAAATTCCAGTCATCGGCCTGAATAATGCTGATGTTGTGGTTTCGGAATATTTGAAGTGTCCCAACCCGCCGTGGGGGAGCCGAAGTCATTTCTGGCTTGTGGAATATACGGACTATCTGTTTCATCGATTTTTTTGTGATTTAGTGATCAGTCCTTCGGCGTTGTCCGGGGCGATCCGCCATCCCCGAATCCGGCGTATAGGTCTCATTGTTCGCCGCTCCATTTTGGAGGCTCTGCCTGTTCCGCCCCCGCCCCCCGTTTCGCCGGTGGCAATGAAGTCCTTGGTATTCCTTCTGAGTGGATCCATTTTTGCATCCAAGGTTGCCTTTGGTGATGGGGATTTCCCCTTTGCTGTCGACGTGATTGGCCGGGATGGAACGGATGTGGGGCGCGTGACCTATCGTGGTCGATTGATGGATAATATTGCCTTTTTGCAAAAGGCAGATGCCATTGTGATCAATGGCGGCTTCTCCGCCGTCAGCGAAGCCATGGCTTTGGGTAAACCTACATTTGTGATTCCAGTGCCAGGCCACGCCGAGCAGTACGTTAATGCCCAGGTTCTTGCCAATATGGGATATGGCTATGTGGTACGCGAGGATGAGGTGGTGGACAAGATCAAACAGCTTTGCCGGGTGAACCGATGGGAAGGACTGAAAAGTCGGTTGCCCATTACGGGGGTCAACGGTGCGCGGGAAGCCGCGGAGATCATTGGTGAAGCGATTCAGAAGCGCTGTTTGCTCTTAGCCTGACGGAAGTGTTCCCTATGATTGTGTGTGCAGATGATTTCGGGCTTGCGGGGGATATTAATCGTGCCGTCATCAACTTGGTGGAGCGGGGTAGAATTTCCGCTGTTTCCTGTATGGTCGCCTTGGCTCATTTTGATCGTGTCGCTTTTTCTGACTTGTGGAAACATAAAGAAAAAGTGGATGTTGGACTTCACTTGACCTTGACAGATATTTCTCCTGTATACGGCAGGTCGGGTGTGAAGTCATTGCTTCACCCTTCCGGTGTTCTCCACTCCATGGATTCGTTGTTACGCAGAGGGTTGTGGGGAGCGGTCAATCCGGATGATGTCGCCCGTGAAGTTCGGAGTCAGTATGATTGTTTCATGAAGTATGCAGGTTGTCCTCCGGACTATTTGGACAGCCACCTTCATGTCCACCAATTCCCGGGCGTCAGGGAAGGTGTCCTTCAATTTCTCGACACGCTGGATCCCGTAACGGGACCCTATGTCCGCAATTCAGCCATGTCCTTCTGGAAGATCACCCGGCAGGGAGTTTCGCCCCTGAAATGTATGACGATAGGGTTCTTTGGTAACCGCTTCCGCAAGGCTCTTGAAAAACGTGGATTTAAAACCAATAGTGGGTTTGCAGGAATTTACGCCTATGACCAATATCGTGCGTATCCCGCATTCCACAAGCGTTTCGTTGATTGTATGGAGTCCCGCACGGGAATCCTCATGACTCATCCCGGGAAAGTGGAGGCTTGGCGAGAGATTGAATATCGGACGCTGTTAGACACAGAACTCCTGGCGGGAAAGAACAACCGGTTCCGTAACGGTGAAACAAATTACGGTCTGACAAGATAGTATTCTTGGCGTTGGGACTCCCACACCGCATTATTGGGCTCGGATATCAATAAGGCTATGAAGTCGTTTAGGTGCCAGCCACTGAGCCCACAAGATTGTGCCACTACCGTTCCGTTTTTAAATTTCCTTTGTTCAAAATCCGGCTTTGTACAGACGAGAAGCGGGTATTTTTCAATGTCTGCCTGTGACGATGATTCAGGCAGATCAGTGGGGCGCACGAGTCCACCGGATAGAACCCGGATCTGGCTGACGTAATTCAAGGAGACCCCCACCATGGCGATGGACGTACCGGCGGGATAGAACGCTAGAACTTTTTTAGTGATTTCCGGGGCGGGCGAAATACAAAAAACGGAGCGTATCCCAATGTACCAGACTGAAAAAACGGTTATAAGCAGAACGCCGAATCCGGTTATGACGAAGGTTGGCGCCCATCGTGAAAATCGTGTGATCAGAAATAATGAAAGGGCTGATAGGATTATCCCCGAAGCCAGCCAGCGGCAATGGATTTTGCATCCTGCGATTATCAGGACGATGCCGGCTGTGAAAACAACCCCGCACAGCGAGAGAAAAATTTTCTTCAAATGTGACCGGATCGCGGGATGGCGGAACCCGGCACACAGCAGTAAGGCAAAAAGAATGGCAAAATGGGGATACGCTGGCAGGAAATATCGCGTCCGCTGGATATTCCCGAATATAAAGATCCCGTAAAGGAGCAGGATCCAGCTGACGATGAAGAGGCCTTCACTGCGATGATTCGGGAACAGCGATATTTTTTTCCGCCAGGCATAATAAAGGGGCACTAGGACGAAGGCCGACCACGGCAGCAGCTCCAGAACGAAGGAGGCCAGATAAACACCGGCATTGGATAAAATATACCATTTGCTGCCGGAAAACCGTTCGCCAATCTGATCGCCCCAAAAAGCGGATACGGCGGTATCCCCATGGTGGATAAATGCCATAATAAACCAGAAAAGGGCCACCGGTAGGGTGGCGATCAATACAGGTCCATGGACGAGATCACGCCAGCGTACGCTCGGCGGCTTGGCGAGTTGCACGTATCCGACCACAAAGAGAATCGGCAAAAGTCCGAAAAGTCCTTTGGTTGCCACAGCCAGGGCTACGCCGAGGTAAGCCAGGCTGTAATCCCAAACTGATCGACGTTCTTGGAAAAGGAGGTTGGCAAACCCGATCATGCTGATGAGGATACACAGCGTGAGGAGCATATCGGGCGTAGATCGGATGGCCGTGTGTAACACGGTCAGGTTCGAGGCCATTACGGCGGCGGCCACTAGAGCTTCAGGGCGGCGTCGAATCAATACCAGAGCGAAACGGTAGGTCAAGCCGACTACTAGCGTGCCCGCCAGCAGAAAGGGTAGTCGGGAGGCCAGATAATTAATGCCCATCGTCTTGTAGCTCAGCAGAATGACCCAGTAGGAAAGAATGGGTTTTTTGAACCGGAGCGTCCCATCACTGTAGGTCGGGGTGAGGTAGTTGCCGCTTTGCGTCATTCCAATGACGGCGTCAGTGTAAAACCGTTCATCGCCCCGCCACCGGGACACACTGGGTAAAAGGGGGAGGCAAAGCAGGAAGAATAAGGCGGCTAGGGCGATGATCCCATAGCGATAAAAATGGCGTTTTCTGGAAATGGTCAGGGGCATAGACTAATCCTTCAGGGCAATGCGGCCAAAGACGTGGTGGCGTTTCTGCTGTTCTATTTTTGACAAACTCTCCCCTTCAATGGGAAGACGCTTTTCGATTCTGGTATTGTACACACCGAGTTCCAAATCGTATTCGCCCGGAGGAAGTTGGGTGGGGGGCTCGAAACGGAAAGGAATATTCAGCGCACCGAGGGCAAAGGTTTGCCAGAGCGGGAAATTGAAAGTATGTACCGTGTGGCCTTGGGCATTCAGCATGTGGATAAAAAATACATCATCATCCAGATGGGGGAACCCGAAGCGTTCAAAAGCCATTTCGCAGGTAATCAAGACGTTTTCCCGTTTTGAAATGGCTGTTGGAAGTGTTAGCCGTGATAGGCGGATCATCCTGTTGCCAAAGAAGATGGGCGCCTTGTCCCAGGCCGGGGCTTGGATGCCTTTCCCTGGGCTTAACCAAACCGGACGATTCCCTCCCTTGGCCCAGTTCTGGAGGTCGTTCTGGATTTGTGCGACATCCGGGCGGATGGACCAGTTTAGCAGGCGGCAACGTCCCCGTAGGACTTTGAGTTCCAATTGGACCTCGTAAGGGGCGAAGGCTTTGGTAAAACGGGAAGTCAGCACCTGATACCCTGCCTCCAAATGATGGGTGGCTTCAAAGGGAGTCAACTCCTGGCATGAATGAAAATCATCCAGCTTCAAGGCTATTTCTGTGTTGGGGGTCTGGCATTGAATGACATATTCGAGCAGATAGGGGCCGCAGGGTAAGACGAAACCCTCTTTCGGGAAGCGATAACCCGGTGTTGGTGGCTCGGGAGGGATAAGATCGTCCGAGGATTCACCTTCAAGGTAGCGCATCTCCAGGGAGGCGTCACTTTGTTCCCGGGTTGGAATATCAGAAAGTTTTAGCAAGGATCGTTCCTGAACCATCCCACCATAGAAATTAAAGATACGTGTTTCGTGTTCATCCATGAGTAACGTGACCCAGGCGTTTCCACCTTGTGCCTGAATCTCAAGTGGAACCAGAAAGCAGCCGTTGGGTATCTCTCTATTGCCAAGGCTGCGTCGCCATCGGCTGGGGGTAATGGTGGTCATACTCTGGGAATGCGGGGTGAGCGTGATCTGCCTTCTCTCACCGCCATAAGAAAGGGTGATTTGGGCAGGGTAGGAGCCGGAACGCAGACCGAACTGGATTGCTGTGGGGGAGGAATACAGCACCACGTGGCGCATGGTTTTTAAGTCTTGTTGGATTTTGAAATACCGGTCATTGCGAGGGAACACGGGGCCATTGGGGAAGAGCCAGTCCTGATCCAGCGAGAAGGGAACGTCGGGGATGGGGGCGATGTGGACCTGATTCCAAAAGTCGGCGTTAGGTGCGGTGACCGTTATGGCCCTGTTACGGAAGACGGCCAGTCCGCCGGATTCAAGGTAAACGGTTTTAACGATGCCGGGGGTTCCGGTTGATGAAAGGGGTTCCTTGAAGGTTTCGCCTACCAGGTGTTGCGACCAGTGGAGATTGTCGCCACGTCCCCAGAAAAAAGACTCCCGTTGGGTGATGCAGGCGGATTCGGTGAGAGCCGTAATTAGTAGAATAGCGGCGATGATTTTATAGCGAAACCCCTGCTGCCAAAGGTTTTGCAAAGCATAAGCCGCTCCAAAGATCAGGGCTGGCTGCAGGTAGGAGAAATGAAACGGTTGGACTTCGGGTTTGCCTGCAGTGGATATGAAGAGTGCCAGAAAAGGGAAGGCAAGGAGGGAAAGGGGCAGTATCGCTTTTTTAAGGTTGGCGGCATTCCTTTCGGGGGTATGGAGGGCCTTGTGGAATTCGCGACTAGCAAAAACAAGGCCCGTGAAAGCCAGCAGGGTAATCGTCCAGCCCAGAGCGCTGATCATATCGGGTGTGTTTTCGGCGAGACTGTGAAGGAGGCGTTTGCCGACTGGTTGGGTTAAAAATTCCGGGCTGACATTGTATTGCTGGATGAATCCAAAATTATCCCTGATATTTTTCCAGGTTCGAGCCCAATTAATAAAAACGGCAGGTGTTCCCGCTACAACACCGATAAAGCCGCCTGTGAGGGCAAGACTGGCCGAGGCGAATGCCTGCAGGATGCGGCGGTGGCTGACGAATTCAAGCAGGATGAAGAGGCCAATGGCGATGCCTGCCAGGGCTCCCTGATATTTGCAGGAGAAGGCCAGACCTGTGGCGACTCCGGCGCAGAATAACCATATTTTGCTGGAATGATAGGCGTAGGCGCTCAGACAGGCAAAGGTGATGAGTGCGAACAGATCCACGCCGATATCGCCGGTGGCTGAATGGCTGACAACGATGGCAAGAGGGGCGATACCCGCCAGAGACAGCGCGGAAAGGGCAGCCCCCCGGCTGTTCAATGCTTGGTGGGTCAGTTGATAAAGTAGCGCCAGACAAACCATGCCGTAGACGACGCGGAGGCTCTGAGCCCAATAATACAACGTGACTTTATCTGGCTGAACAAGAACTTGGGTTTCCGGGGATATAAGTGTTGTGAAAGTCACCCGGATAGAAAGAAATAAACGCAGAATTATTTCGTCTAAGTGGTTGAGCCCTAAGGGATAGCCGTCATAGAACAAACTGCCGACATACCAGACGTAATGCCCTTGTAGAAAATTCCCCAAGGCGACCACCTGTTTGGATGCATCAGGATGGAAGGCGTAATTATTGGTAAGGCCCCGGAACAAGCCGTTCATGCGGAGCAGGATGGCGATGGTAAAAATGACGCCAAAAACCAGCCACCAGCCCCGATTTTTGAATTGATCTATCATCATTAACCTCACGTGACATTCCAGAGGGATTGGATGTAAATGCCCAGCAGGGCATCCGTATCGTCGGGACAAAATGAGCTGGGCAATTCGCGCATCAATTCCAGATACCATACGCCGACGCCGAAGCGCGGGTCGTGCCAGATGAGAGTTTCAACAAAAGCTTCGGTATCTCCGCCAAATTTGACGCCATAGTGAAGGGCGGCCAGTCCGATGGATAAGTCGAACAGGCTGTCTTCGATACCGACGAGATTCCTGCTGGTATAGGCCTGTTCAATCTGGCGTGTTTTTTCGATTAATGCCCGGCCTTGATCTTTCATGTTTACTTGTGAGGCGGACGCAATTAAGGCTCTTAGTTTGTTCAGCAAGGGTTCGACTTCGGAGGCGCGGTTACGTTGTTCGCGGATCAGGATGCGGTAGAATTCGCCAGGTTCGCCGATCAAATCCGCCACGGCCACGGCTAGCGAACGCTTAAGGACAGGGTTAGCGGTTTGCTGAAGGCGGGGCAGGATTTCATAAATAGCCGCCATCTCCCCTAGTTTGGCAAGTGCCTCGCTGGAAGCGGAAATGATCTTAGAGTCGTGACTTTCCTGAAGCACTTTCAGCAGGGGTTCGGAGGCGCGAGCGTCTCCGATTTCTCCCAGTGTGCGTGCGGTCTCAGAAACCGTTTCGCGATCCCCATCCATGAGCCGGCGGATGAGTGCATCCACGCTGGAACGATCACGGGTTTGCCGAAGCGCGCGGGCAATTTGAGGAATTAGGTCAATATTGGGATCGTCCAGTTTTTGCACCAGCGCTCCGATGGCATCCGGGCCGCCAATCCGGCCCAATGCCATGGCGGCTTCTTCCCTCACCTTGGAGGAGGGATCTTCCAACTTCTCAATCAGGTCGCGGACGGCGATCCGGAAACGATCCTCACCCAGTTTCCGAACGGCTCCTGCGCGGCCATCACTGGTGGTGGAACTGAGCATGGCCACGACGTTATAGGTCCCTGTGAACATGCGCAGGGGGTTGCCCACCTGTAGGCTGGCCAGGGCGGTGCGGAAGGTCATTTCCCCTTGGCGCTGTTTCACGGCTAGCAACATTCTCACGGCTACCAGCCAGACGAGCATCGTTTGCAGGATGATGAGAGCATGGTAAAAGCCAAAGAGAGTGCCGGTGGGCATAATCCAGGTGACAGGATGTGCACTCATCCAATCCATCATTTTACCCGCTATCAGAGGACCGAGTGCGCCCATTGTTCCAATGACGCTCCAGTGAACGGCCATGGCCATTGTGCGCCCATTCGCTGGCATCAAGGCGGCGATCAGGCTGAGTTGAGACAAGCCGACGCCGGAGTAGAACAATCCTCCGAAGATGTTCAAGATCAGAAGAATTAAAATGGGTTGCGGCAGGGAAAACGCAGGCAGAAAAGGGAAATGAAGGGTAATGGGAATGTCGAGCATGAAGAACCACCCTGCGCCCAAGGCGGGGGCGATGATCATCATTACCGCGCCGAAATTGCGCGCTCCCATGCGATCCATGACATAACTCCAGAGAAAACCGGCGATGGATGCACCAATCATACCGCTAATCACCACGGCTGACATGGCGCTGTAGCCGATATGAAAAGTACGATTCAAATAGACAAAGCCCAATTGAGCGACCAGGCCGATTCCAAAGGTCCAGATTCCCATGGACAGCGTTAACCAGAGAAAATCGCGGTTGGTGAGCGGTTGAATGAACCGTTCCAATAGGTTGCCACAGGACTGATTCCCTCTGGGTTTGGGCTCTGGAACCCACAGGTGCACAATGACGTCAGCTACTCCTAGACAAGCAGCCACACTGAAGACAATGGCAAATCCAACAAGGATACGGTGTGGTTGGGCGGGATCATTAAATAAGTCCAGCGCCCAGCCGGCAGCGATCATGCCGAGCAGGCCGGACAACGAGGCCAGACTGTGACGGGTGCCCCAGAAGCTGGCACGGGATTCGGGGGGGACCAGTTCCGCCATCCAACTCCACCAGGGGGCCGTTCCTAGTTGTGCCAGTAAGGCGCTGACAGCTACCACGCCGACAACGGCGGCGGCCATCCAGGTGGTGCCCGGGGGGACGAAGAGTGGTAGTAGGGCAGGGACAAACCAGAGCAGGCGGTGGAGGAGAACCAGGGTTGCCCAGTAGGGTTTGCGAGCCGGGAGGCGTTCAGCCACGAGTGCCGAGAAAACCTGCAGGACCATCGCCAGCTGACCAACCGTGGAAGTCAAGCCGATCATGACACCGCTGGCCCCGATGGCGTTCATCAGCATGGTTAATGGCATGCCACCCGCAATATTGCCCCAAATATTGCCCAGGCAAACGGCGCTGATGTTCACCCGTAGTCCGCGGCGCACCTCGGCGTCGGTCAGGGGCGTTCCGTCAGTTTTAATTTTTTCTGAAATGAAATCAGACATATCAAAATCTAAAAAGCGTTTTTGTCAGCCGGTAACCATGTCTGCTTGTGTCCATTTCGTCAATCTGATTTCCTAAAGCAGGGGTCTTGAGCGATACTTTGTTTGGAAAATTTTACTAAAAATGATATTTTTTTTGGCGTTGTTAATTACTTAATGTAAGTGTATATTGACACGCTATAGAAGCTGAAGATCATCTGAGGTATACTTGAGTGGATGTCAGCAAGGGGGTATACGTGCAATATCCAAAATCGGATAGGTTAGGGTGGTGTTTTTATTTTACGGCCTTTTTATCCCTGATTCCTGCCGTTCAAGCCGGAATTACTCATACGCTCTCGGGTCCATCGACAGCGTCCGTGTGTGATACACTGACTTTGACGAATACCGTCGTCAATTCCGGGGGGGTATTGAGCGGGTTGATGGTGACCAACAGCCTTCCTGGCGGGAATTTTACCTATGTTCCCGGACAAACGGTAATGACTCTTCCTGGTTCTGTGACCCGTAGTGGCACGAATGCCGACCCCAATTCCATCCTCAATGGGACCAATCTCGTTTGGGATTTCTCCAATCTGGCAAGCCCATGTGAGGTTACGCATGTGTTAATTTCTGAGGTGTATTACAACGACAGTCATACCACGATGGAGAACAAATACGGCTACCAGTGGGTGGAGCTATTTAATCCGACGGTCGATCCTATCACCTTAAGTGGGTATAAATTGTGGGATGCGATGCCGGGGGTTTCCGATGATTTGCCAACCATGACGTTGGCGCCGGGTGAATTTGTGATTGTGGCTGGGAGTACCAATGCGTTTAAGTCGGAGCACGGGAGCTACACGGGGCAACTTTTTCAGGTGTCGGATGGAGCGATTGGAAATGGGCTGAATGATTATGGGGATGGTGTTTTCCTTTATCAAGGTACGACCCAGATTGACGGGATGTCCTATGGGAATAGCACGGCGGCCTTTCCCTTGCCGTGCCAGTTAACTTTGGCCGGATATTCCCTGGCGCGGTATCCAGCGGCTAATGCGGATACAGGCACGCGTGCTGACTGGGCCACTCTGACCGATCCTACTCCGGGTACAGGGATCATACCAACGGGACTTCAAAGTGGAAAAGGTGTGACCATCATTTATAAGGTGGCAGGTAGTTGCAGCGCGGCTACAGGTGAGTTTGCAGCGAATGTTGGATATCAGCAGCCTCCCGGGATGCCAGCGCCTGTTTCTTCAGCCTCCAAATCGGTCACTCTTTATGCCGGTGATTTACTCGTTGCGGAAACGCCGCTGATGCAGGATGCCGGGCGCTACGATACGGTGGGTTGGACTGTCACCGTCAAAAATCTCGGGTTGGGGAACGCGAAGAATGTCGTGGTGACGGATCACCTTTCTTCCGGGTTCCAGTTTGTCAGCAGTGATCAGTTGCCGACCTCAACCAATGTCAGTCTGGGAACGGTAATTATATGGGATCCAACAGGGGTTCCGGCATTGGCCGATTTGGCACCCAATGATTCCGTCTCGATTGTGATGAGTGGGCGTGTGGTGTCAAATGTGGATTTGTCCAACAAAGCCGATGTGCAATGGGGGTGTACTACCAGTACCGTTTGCCAAAGTAGCGTCACCGCGAGTAACACCATCACCGCGGGGATCAATTTGGTTGATCGTGTCCCCCGGCTGGCGGCGTGGCTCACCCCGGCGTCTCCGGTATTGGTGCCCTATTGTTCGGTCACCAACGTGATACTCCATATTACGAATGGAGCGGATGAAACCGTGGGTTCAGCTTTTTCGGTTATGGTGAGCAATATTTGGCCGGTAAGTGTGGTGGGATCCAGTCAGATTCAGGTGGGGGATATCCCCCGTGGCGGGAGTACTAATATTACCATTGATCTGCAGGCGGGGGGCGGTTGCCCCATTGCCACAAACTCGCAAACCGCGTACTTCACTTTTAGCTATCATGATTCTATGGATCGGGCTTATGGTCCGCCGACTGTTTATAGTGTGATGCAAATAGTTCAGCCGCCCTCGGCTTCCGTGCAGGTTTCGGTGCCTGCCTACCAGACCAGTACGGCGGGGGGAGCTATTCCGGTAAAATTATATTTCACTTATAATAATTTTGCCGGGACCGAGCAAATTATGCTTCGTGATACCTATCCCGCTTATACGAATCTTGCCCTTTCCGACATTTCTGAGGGTGGTTACACCAATGGCACGGATGTGGTTTGGACGAATTCGGGGTTTGTGGGAAGTGGTGTTTATACCGCCAGCTTTAATTTGGTCATCGGGTCGCTTTGTGGCGGGCCGGTTGGTATTATCAAAAATAAAGTTACGGTGCCGAATTTAATGAATTGCCGCGGATGTGAGATGTCGGTGGTGGGAAGTGGGGAGGAGTATCTCACCGATTTAGGTGCGGGCTCCGGATGTTCGACTTGGAGTGGTGGGACGGGTTCCTGTTATTACACGAGTTTCAAAACAACACCCACCAATTTGGTCGAAGTTTGCCATCCGGTTTTTCTGAGCCATTCCTTCACCAACTTTTCAGGGTCTTTGCCTGGTTGGACGAATATGACCTTTACCTCGGATCTGGGGGGGGGCGGTGATCTCACCGGGACGAACGGCGTGACCGTATGGGTTAACGGAACCAATCTGACGTCCTTTTGTACTGTGTCGGATATTGGTAGTTTGCTGGTCAATCTTTCAGGTTTAACCAACAGCCCTTATCCCAATATCGCAATGGTGACCAACGAGGTCGTTAGCGAAGGGGTGACCAATGAGGTCATTGTGCCCGGGGTGACCAATCTGACCATTACCTGGTGGATGCAGACGCTGGATCCGGGACGGGTGGAAGAAACTTCGACACTTCATATGCCGGTTTGTGGGGGGGCATCGGCGACAGTGTATTGGAACGTAGGAGCGAGTGTCATGACTGCTGCGCTCCAGCCTATCGAATATCTTGAGGCCTGTGGTGTCACCACGGGGCGGATTGATCTCGCCCAATTGCCGAGCCCGGGCTTGCTCTCCGGCTCCAATGCTGTTTTTGCGGCGTATGATGTGCGCGTGACCTTGAATCTGGATGCTGATGGTGATCAGGATTCAGATCTTTCTTACGAAGCAAATTCTACCGTGTTTTCCAATATGGTCATGTGGGGAGGCTCAACAACGAATGGCTTTGATCCCGTTATTTTGTCTAACAAACTTACTTGGTCGCTTGGCAATATAGATACAAAAGGAGGGAGTTCCATTTTCTATGTTTTACGGGGCGCTTGTTCAAGGGCTGCTCTTGAAAGACAGGTAGCGCAAGTGGAGTACAGCAGCTATTGTTCGTCAACGCAGCAATTGATAGCCTTTTCGTTGACCAATCCGGTGCCGGTTGTATGTCCGGCGGGCAGGCTTTCTGTGGGGATTCAGCCGGAAGTGACCTTTTTGACCGATACCCAGTATGTGGTGCGGTTGAGCTTTATGAACACGGGTGCCGGTAACGCTTATAATGTCACCCCTGAATTGATTATCCCGACTAATGTTGTGTTTAGTTCGGCTTCGATTGTACCCTCGGCGGTGACTTCGACCAGTGTGGTTTGGACGTTGCAATATGCCAGCAACCCGGGGAATTTGACGGATGCGGATGGGGATGGGGAGAAAGACGACCTGATTCCTCTGGGGCAGTTTGAGATTTTGGTGACCAATTACATTACCGCTTTCGGCCAGAATGCGGTTCATGCCAGGGTGTCGCATGGCTGTAATAATTCGACTTGCCAGTCGGCGGTTTCCGCGAATGCCACTTTTGAATCGAATGCCGGGGCCTTGGCGGCGCGTACCTCCTTTGCGGCCAGTGGAAAACTCTGCAATACGAATGGCGCTCAGATCCTGGTTTTGAATACAGGCCTGATCAAAGATTTTAACATCCATATTTTTGAGGTTTTACCGGAGGGTATGACGTATGTCGTCGGAAGTTCCCGTTATGTGTACGGTGGCGTGACCAATGATGCTTTAATGGATCCCACGGGGGTTGGGACCACAGGGGACAAGCTCAATTGGGGACGTGATCAGATCCCTATTCTGGCGGGGCTACCAACGGGGGGGCAGGTTACCATTCTGTTTTCGACGTTGGCGGCCTGTGCGGCGAATACCGGGAACAAGCAATATTCAACATCGGCATCGTATGTGGATATCGGCCAAAATCTCAATAATGTGGCGGCTGTCTCGGCCGTACAGACGTTGGTTAATCCGGTGTTGTCCGTGAATGTCACCGCATTGCACACCGTGGTGGATCATAATCGTACCAATGTCTATACCATCACTGTTGACCATAGCGCGGGCTCGACGGTGGATGTGCCGGCGATGCGGCTGGTGGATCTCATGCCGACGGGGGTCGATTATCTTGGCGCTTCGGTGTCGCCGGATTTCACGAACGGCCAGACTTTGGTGTGGAGCAACAGCACGTTGATGACATTAGCGCCGGGTGGGGCTCCTTATACTCCGGGGGATGCTGCTATTTCGATTTCTGTGACGGGGGTGGTGCGTACCTGCAATTATATTGATAACACGGCCACTGTGTATTTTGGGTGTGATCCCGATACTCTGTGTTTGAGTGCGGCTAGAACGCAAACGTCTATCTCCATACCGCTCGTGACCGTGAGCGATCAAAGTCCTTTGACGCTGACATCATGGGGGGGGACGCGCACGGTTGTGGTGACGAACGAAGGCGCCACAGGGCGTGGAATTATTATCTCCAATATTGCTCCTGTCGGGTTTGTGTTCACAACGGATGCTTCTGTGACGGGGGAATTCACAGGGACACCAACAGTCCAATTATCAGGCTCACCGAATGGAAAATTTGCGATCGTAGATTTCAATACCACGGCGAGCAGCGGAGGGGTCGTGGACGGTTTTGATGACGCTGAGGATGGAAGTGACAATCTGGATGTGGGTAATGGAAAAGGATTTGTGTTGACGTTGAATCTCATTAACGATGGATCCGGCATGGACACGTTGGCGAACCCCTTTGATTCCGGTTATGTTGACCCGGAGCCGGTGGTGCTCTCCGAAGTGACGGCGGAATCGGTATTGACCTACAGCAATTTGTGTGTGGAAATATCGCCTGTGACTGTTTCCCAGTCCTCAAAAACAATTCCCATCCGGCCGGATCCGGATATTGATCTTCTGCCGCACAGCCTGATTGTAACCAATGGGCAGGTTGTTCTCTTTTCGCTCAGTGTCATTAATGCGGCGGATGCGGGGTTCACGACCAATTTGTATGTCCGACTTAAATTTGGCGCGGGCTGGTCGAACCTTTCCTGCCTGTCGACCAACATTCGGAATTCCGGGTCGGGAACCTTGCAGATGGAAATACTGGGGAGCTCGAATGTGTTAATCAATCTTCCCGGCTATGCGTTGAATCCGACGGATAGTGAGGTGGCGATGACGTTCCAGGCAACAGCGGTTCAGGGGGCTGGCCCGTTATATGCGTTGGCTGAAGTAGTGGGGGAATCGCCTGTGGCGGCGGCCATCCCCTATGTGGGCACCAATACTCTGGGTGCGGCTCCTTTGCTGAATACCATGCAGGGTGTGCATATCTCTACCAATAGTGGTACCTATTATGGTTTTGATCAGGTGGAGGGGTTGGGCGCAGGGTTTGAGGTGAATGGAACCATTAGCTATGCCGCTGACGGATCTCCACATGTCAATCAACTGACCGCTCGGATTGGGGAACCGCTGATTTTCCATTTAACGGCCAATTTCTTTGGAACTGCCTACAGCAACATCGTGTTGACCCAAAGTCATGAGGCCAACCTTATTTTCGGGACTCCCGTGAATTATGTCTATGCGGGTGGCATCACCAATGCGGTCTATGATGACGCGTCAGGAACCTTTACGCTTCAGCCTCTTCTGGTTGATACAGATGCCTTGTCGCAGTTTACGGTGGATGTACCGGTGTGGGTGCGCAATAGTCTGACAAATCAGGCTGGTATTTCGTTTACCAATGTCATCATCCCGACCTTTACGGTCGTTGGGGTGACTAATCTTCCACCGAATTCAACCAATATTATCAGTTTGGTGGAGCCGACGCTTGCTCTGGAGATGACCTGTAATACCAACAATGTTCAAGCGGGCGATGTGGTGACCTTCACGAATGTTATTACCCATGTCGATAGTACGACTAACGCCTATGACATTGAGTTTTCCAATGTTTTGCCTGATGGGATGACCTTTGATGATGTGGCGCAGGGCGGCACTTGGACAGCCAGTGGTTCGGTGCTGAACCTTACCGCGAATGAAGTTCCGGGTTTGGCGAATCTGGCGTTAGGAGACAGTCTGACCATTGTGGTTAATGCCAAGATCATGAATCAGTTGGTCGGCTCGACGATTTCCAATGTGGCATCCATTCATTACACCTCCCTGCCGGGGGAGGCTAGTTACGAGCGCAACGGTTCTGGTGGTGTTGGTAATTTGAATGATTACACCACCTCTGCGAGCGTGGGAGTCTTGGCGATACCGTTGACCGGTGTTCGCAAGACGGCCGGCACTTCGTCGGAACCTAACACCATGCTGCAGAACCTGACTATTGGCGAACGGATTCTCTATACGATTCATGTGGATGTTCCCAATGGGGTCAGTACCAACTTGCAGATCACCGATCAATTGCCGCCAGGGCTTGATTGGGTGGGCTCCAATGCGAGTGCGGATCTTGCTTATCCAGGGTATGGCTACCAATTCTCCATCCCGCTCAACGGTCCTGTGTTCTCCACCAATGAGGGAGCTGGGTTGACGATTACCGATTCTGATCTTACGCCAGGGGATTCGATGACCCTTGACGGTTCCGGGAAATCTGTTCGTTTTACGATGGCCGTCATTACTAATACTCCGGACGGAGATGTCGGCAACGATCATTTCGACCTCACCCTCCAATGTGTGGTGTTGAATGACGCTACCAATTATAATGGGAAGATATGGAGCAATCAGGTGACGGTTGCCGATGGATTCTCGACCAACACGACCAGTTCCGAGGCTTACACCATTGTCGAGCCTATCGTAATGATTGGGCATGCCTTGTCTCCCGTTTCCGGTTTGGATGCCGGTGATATGGTGACGGTCACGCTGTTTGTGACCAACAGCTCTGCGGCACTCGCCGACGCCTTTGATGTGGTCGTGCTCGATACCCTCTCGTTGGCCTGTTTCGATCCGTCAACGTTGGTGATGGAGACGCCGGAGTCTGGTTGGGGCATCACGACTAACGTCGTTGGTGGGACGAATCTTGAGTATCGATTTTTCAGTTTGGCAAACACTCCTTTGCCGGTGAACACTGTGGTGACCAATCGTTTTACAGTGCGGTTGGCCCAGGGCATTTCCCCGAATCAGGTGATTACCAATGCCGTTGAGTTGTTGGCGTCGGATACGATTAATGGAACGCCCCCCGAGGGAATTCCTTGCCGGTCGACAACGTCGGTAAAAACTTATCTCAGCCTGACGGTGACGAATGTGGCGATAGCCAAGACGTTCCTGGGGACCAGCGAGACGAACGCGGCGGATTCTGTGAACCAGAATGTGCAGGTAGGCGAGACGGTGAGTTACCGGTTGGCGGTGACGCTGCCAGAGGGAACGATCAGTAACCTGGTGGTGACGGATCTGATTCCACGCGGGATGCAGTATGTGACGAACCGTGTGAATGTGAGCGGTTTTGGTGGGACACTGGGTTCGCCGATGGGTTTGGTGAGCAATGGGAGCAGCGGTGCGCCAGTGTCATTTGTATTCAGCAACAACACGGTGGTGGTGACCAATAACAATACGGGTGATAACACCTTCTTGATTGATGTGGATGCGGTGGTGCTGAACACGAATATCAATTATGGGACGTCGATGGGATCACGCACCTTCTTTACTAACAGTTCGATCGTGAGTTTTGCGGGGAATACGCTGGCGGTAACAAATGGGTCTGTCGTAGTGACCAATATTGAGCCGGTCATCGCGATTTCGAAGATCTTCAGCACCAACTGGATGGACGCAGGGGATGTGGTGACGGTGACGTTGGTGGTGACGAACACGGGCTTGGCAACAGCATTCGATCTGGTGGTGACGGATGCGGTCAATACCGTCTATTTTGACACGAACAGCAGTGTGGCTAGTTTCACTGTTAACGGACTATCGCCGACGGGTTATGTGATGAGAGCCATCAATGGCGGTTTGCTTATCGTATCGGATACCATTAATGCCAGCGCGCCGACCAATAGCCTTGAGGTGAATGAAGGGATTGTTTTCCGTTACACGATGGTGGCCGCCCAGACGGTACCGCCGAATACCAGTGTGTCCCTGGCGGCGTCTTTCCAAGCTGACACCATGGCCGGCAGCACGCCTGCGGAGCAGCGCATTCTGGTTGCGGCAAATGCGGCGGCATTGATAGCTATCCCGAATATGGCAGTGAGCAAGAGCCTTATAGGGACCAGTCTAAATTCGGATTGGGAATCGGCCGCTACTAATCTCCAGATAGGGGAGACAGCTACCTATCGGATTAATGTTATGATGCCCGAAGGAACTATTTCGAATTTGGTGGTGACTGACCTGATTCCTGCGGGCATGCGATATGTTGCTTACAGGTTGGTCACTCCCGCCCGGATGACTCTGGGAACAGATAGTGTTACAGGGGGTACGGGAGAGGGTATTCCGATGGTGCTTACCTTTGCCGGGAATACGGTTGTGGAAAACGATAATGATCCGGACAATAATACGCTGGGGATTGATGTGGACGCCTTGGTGCTGGATGTGCCGCTCAATCGTGGGAAGGTGGGGCAGCAGACAGTGTTCACGAATCAGGCGACGGCGGTGTTTTCCGGGCCGGGTTCCAACACGCTGACTTCTTCGAAAGTTTATGCTTATGCCGTTGAGCCGTCCTTGAGGATGATTAAGACCATGTCGGGGCCTGTAGACGGGGTGGTGACCCTATCTCTGATGGTGACGAATGAGGGGTTGGCCACCGCCTTTGATGTGGTGGTGACGGATCGTCTGGACGCCGCGTATTTCCAAACACTCTCCTTGGCTAATACGCTGCTACCTGCCGGGTTCACGTTCGCATCAAGTGGGGCGCCCGGTTCGGCCACCATTACCCTGGCGAGCGGTGACAACAGTATGCTGCCGACGAATGCCATCAAAGCGGGAGAGGCCGCGGTCTTCAAGTTTACCGTGCTCTCGGTTCCCAACGCGGGGCAGAATATCACCAATGTGGCGGTGATTGTGTCCAATAGCACTCTGAGCGGTGTGTCCGCCAATGAACGGGTGGAGCCTGTGGTCTGTGGTACCAATATGCTGGCCCTTCCGATGTCGGCCATCTCAAAGACCGTCGCCTACCCTGTCGGAAGGGCTGCGGATGTGGGCGAAACGGTGAGTTATTTGATTGCCGTGACGAACTTGGGTAGCTTGGGGATGAGCTCGGTTTTGGTAACCGATGTTTATCCTACGAATTATCTTACCTATCTGAATGCGACCTCCACGCCTCAGACCGTCTTGGCGGGTGGAACTTTGGTGTGGTCGAATGTGGGACCCATTGCGGTTGGCAACGGAACAAATATTACCGTTAATTTCCGTGCATCACACAGTACCTATCCAGGGGTCATGACCAATTTGGTCTCCTCGGCAGTGGTGACCACGAATGGTGCCTCGCCGGCAATCATCAACGGGAGCGTGGTCAATACTATTGTGCCGTCGTATGCCCTTAGCAAGACGGTGCTCTTCCCGGTTGGGCGTTCCGCCGTAACAAGCGGGCCTGCCTACTTTATGATGACGGTGACCAATTCAGGTGATTTGCCTTTGTCCACTGTGCAATTGTCAGATACTTTTGATAATGGAGTGTTGCAATTTAGTTCGGCCTCGCCTTCACCCAGTACCACCAATGAAAATTCATTTGCATGGAATAATGTCGGAACCGTTCCAGTGGGCGGAACAGCCACTGTCACAGGGCGGTTTGTTGCGCTCACCAGTACGGGGAGCGGAAAAACGACGAATACGGTGGTGAGTTTTGTGACCTACACAAATGGTCTGACCACGGCGAGAACCAACGAGGCGCTATTGCAGGTTACGATTCCCGTCGGACTTGGTGTGGTGATATCCAATCCCGTTCCCAGCGGAAGTAACATCACGTTTGAGATCAATACGATTTCGGGGGCCGTGTATCACGTCATTTCTGTTTCCAACAATATTGACCATCCCTCCGGTCAAGATTGGCGCCTTATGGTGACCTGGTCCAATATGCCGAATTGGGTGACCTATACGGATACCAATGTGGTGGCGGAAGTGAGTAATACCCGGTTTTACCAGATTGTTTGGGATGAAGCGGGAATCACGCAGACGAATTCGGTCATGTATGAGGCCTTTGTGCAGAATCTGACTACGGGGTGGTGGCATGAATTGGCCATGCCGGTAGAGTGTTTCGACTATGAGTTGGATAAGACATTGGGCACAAAATTGAAGGTTGGGTTACGTGGGGATAATGCGGATGGCGATCTGTTGTTCGCTTTGCGCCAAGATGGCACCTGGCAGACTTACAGGCTGTATGGCGACAATAAATGGGTGCACGATGGCGAGACCAGTGAAACCACGGATCGTATTAGCCCAAATGTCGGATATTGGGTTAAGCGATTGACAGGCGGGGTCTCGACAAATATTGAATATGTGGGGCCAGTGCGCCTGACAAGCGAGACAAACACCTTCCTCCCGAATACATGGAAAATGATCAGTTGGCCCTTCCCGCGTTCGCGAGCAGAGGACTTTGGAACCAACAAAGGCTGGGGTTTTGCTGCCGCGGGTGCCCATGGCGATATCAACTGGGAAAATGCGGATCGTTTGTATGTGAGTAGTGGTGTGACAACCATCATTCTCTATATGCGGCCGAATGGACGCTGGTATAAGGTTGGCCAGGACGTGCCTGCAGGAAATACTGTCAGGCTGCAGCATGGCGTTGGGTATTACTATTATCACAGTGGCACCGGGTTTGTCTGGGCCGCAGAATCGCCAGCACCGGGGAGTGCCTGGTATTGATTTTAAGATGGGGGCAACATGAAACATTGGCTATACAGTATAGGGGTGTTGTTGAGTGCTTGGAACGTTGTTTCAAGCGATGCTGCCATGGTAAACAAGGTGGAAACTTGGGCAGGGTCCAATACGTCCGGTTGGGTGGTATACGATTTAGTGAATGAGGTGGAGGTGACCGATTCCCGGAAGGTGTTGGTGACGAATCAATCGATGGCGGTAATTTTTAAATCGTATTATGACCGTTTCGGAATCGCTCTTATGCCCATGCCGCCGGAAAAATATTTAATCAAGGCCGGGGCTGAAGCTTCGTCGGGTTTGTTTGTGGGGGATTATATGAGTAATGGGGTGGCTGCGGTCAGCTTTAAAATTTGTTGTGATTATCCTACGGAGGCTTGGTTGGCTTTTCGTAATGAGACGTCCAGTCGATGGTGGCAATTGGGGTTGGGCATTCAGGCAACAGGAACATGGCAAACGGTGACGGTTCCGATTCTGCCGTCCGTCCTTCGCGAGCTTCGCGGGGCAACAGATTGGAATTCTTTTGAAGCGGACCTTCGGAATGTTACTTGGATTGGTGTGATTATTCGCCGCAATAATTCATTGAATGGGCAAACCGTTCGGATCGATGATTTTTCCCTGACCGGTCCAGGTGCCGATTTCGCTGCCTGGATGGCCCAATATGGGAATTCCGGGACATGGGGGGATGGAAAAACGCCCTTGCCGGATGGTGACCTTGACGGGGATGGTGTTGCCAATGCCGCGGAATGGGTGGCGGGAACCTCGGCCGGGGATTCCAATGATTGTCTTCGCCTTTCTATTGAACCAGGTGCTCAAAATGGGGCACGATTGCACTGGAAATCAAAGGCAGGGAGAGTTTATAATGTTTGGCGTAGTACCGACCTTAAACAGGGATTCAGCAAAATTGGGGAAGATGTTGTGGCGCCAGCAACAGATGAGGATGCAACCTATGAAGATGACAATGTTGCCGGGCCTGTTTTTTATAGGCTTGATGTGAGGGGGGCACCATGATTGAAAGCATGAACAAGCGATATCAATTTATCTGTCTGATGACCTCCATTACGATGGGATTGTCGGTTTTGGTGGTAAATGGCGCGCCGGTGCTTGGAACCGATAATTTTGATGGTGGGGAAGCGAGTCGTTCAGGTTGGCAGAGTGATGGCTCCGATGGTGCCGATTCCATTCCACTCGTAGGTGGGGTCTCTGGCGGTTACTACAAGTTGTTTTTTGATGGTACCGGCGATCCTGGCCAACAGGTAGGGTACATTTTCAATACGGACGCCAACCACATCGGTAATTATTCGAACCACGTGGTGTCGTTCAGTTTTATGGTCATGCCGGTTTCTGATCCTGCGGTTGAATTAAATTTCTATTTCCGCTCACAAAGCGGGGCGAGGTGGTCTAATGATTTTAAGGTTCCTTCCAATGTCTGGACGACGGTCTCTTTTGATTTTTACGGGGATGGCTGGAGTACATCAAGTAGTGGGGCCGACTTTATGACAGATATCGGTTACATCACGGAAATTGGAATTGATGTTAATCATTTAAATGCTAACGGTTCCGTTTTTACTTACGGACTGGATAACTGGACGGTTGGCATTCCTGTGCCAGAGCCTGAATCGATGGCGTTGGCGGTAGTCGCCATCATCTCTTTATTGCTGACCTTTAGGCACCCTATTTTAGCTATTGTTCGGCGACGCAGGGAATATGATAATTAAATCTGAAGTGTTTGGTAAATTGGCGGACGGTCGCGAGGTTCAGGTCTTTACCCTTATAAATAAATCTGGAGTTCAAACCCGGATTCTCAATTATGGCGGTATTGTCGTATCTCTCAGAGTTCCGGATCGGAATGGAGCGATGGGCGATGTTGTTTTGGGTTTTGACAACCTTGCTGATTATCTTACAAAAAGCCCCTACTTTGGCTGTCTGATCGGTCGTTATGGGAACCGGATTGCCGGTGGCCAATTTTCACTGAATGGAAAAACCTATTCCCTGCCGCTCAACAACGGGAAAAACTCGCTTCACGGCGGCATCAAAGGCTTCGATAAGGTGGTCTGGGAGGCGACCACGAAGATGACGGACAATGGCCCGGCACTGCTCCTGAACTATGTCAGTAGGGATGGTGAGGAAGGGTTCCCGGGGACGTTGTCTGTCACGGCGGTTTACACTTTGACTGAAGATAACGCCCTTGTTTTGGATTATTCTGCCGTGACCGACAAGGATACGGTGGTGAACCTTACGCACCATTCCTATTTCAATCTGGCTTGCAAAGGGGATGTGTTGGAACATGTGGTGACCATCTACTCCAATGTCTTCACGCCGGTTAATGAAGCTCTTGTCCCCACCGGGGAGTTGCGTCCAGTGGATGGAACGCCTTTGGATTTCAGGAAACCGGAGAAGATTGGGGCACGGATCAACCGCTATGATCAGCAGATAAAATACGGTGGCGGCTATGATCATAATTGGGTGTTGAACAAGCCTGCAGGGACACTGGGGTTGGCGGCAACGGTAACAGAACCAACGACCGGCCGGGTTATGGAGGTGTTGACCACGGAGCCAGCCACGCAGTTCTATACAGGTAATTTCCTGGATGGAACTTTAGAGGGTAAAGGTGGATGGGTCTACCAGACACGCCATGGGCTATGTTTTGAGCCCCAGCATTATCCGGATTCTCCAAACCAACCGTCATTTCCGAGCACTGTTCTCAAGCCGGGCCAGATCTATAAGAACACCATTGTCTACCGGTTTTCGGTGAAGAAATAGTATGAACCTCAAGCGGCAGGGGGCTATGGGTGTGAACTTGTCTTCCGTGAGGGTGCAGCCGTCTGGACATTCCCGTGTGGTCCCCTCACTTCTCCGGCAAATCAATGCTCGAAGAATAATGGATTTGTTGTGGCAGGAGGGGCCGGTATCGAGGGCAGAACTGGTGCGACGTACCAGTATCAGCGCTCCGACGATGACACGGTTGATGGAAAATCTTGAGCGAGCCGGACTGGTGGAGTGTGACCCTAAGCTGCGGCATGGTTCAGGGCGCCCTGCGGCTATTTACAGGCCGGCCCGAAAGGGGGTACAGGTCATTGGCGTGATGGTCGGAATCCGTGACTCCTACGTGACGGCAACGGGGTTGGACGGGGTTTTAGATCCTGAACGCTCGGCTTTGTTTGCCACGCCTCCTACCTATGGTAAATTCTTGTCCACGCTTTCAGAGCAGGTCGAGCGGGTACGCAATAGGGTGAAGGCCCCTTGCCTCGGAGTGGGGTTCAGTGTTCCGGGTTTGGTGCTGGAAGCTGATCAGCGGATCGCTTTATCTCCCAATCTGCATTTTTTGGATGGTTCTCAGCCTGGGATGGATCTTGAGCAACGGGTGAATGTGCCGGTGCTGTTGCATCAGGAAGAACACGGCTTTTGCATTGCCGAGCGGATGTTTGGGGCTGCTCGGGGGGTGGATAATTTCGCCGTGGTGGATATCTGTGACGGACTTGGCATGGCCGTCGTTAGCGGGGGAAGACTGGTGACCGGTAGCCGGGGCTTTGGCGGTGAATTGGGGCATATGACCATTGATCCCAGTGGGGAGCCCTGCGGTTGTGGCAACTGCGGGTGCTTGGAGACGGTTGCTACCGATTTGGCGTTCACTCGGAAGGTCTCGCAGCAGGCGGGACGGAAAGTCAGCGTTGAGGCTGCCGTGACAGCGGTGCGTGAAGGGCGCTGGAATGCCGCAGAACTTCTGTATGACACGCTGGATGCCCTTGCCACGGGGGTGGGTATGATCATCAATGTGTTTAATCCTGAATTAGTGCTGGTTCATGGTGCTCTCTTTGAGGCTCGGGACAGTGTGCTGGGCACTTTCTGCGATAAAGTACGACGTCATGCCTTGCGGCCTTCCTTCGAAGGATGCCGCATTGGATGTACCACGGTCGACAAACGCCTAGGGGGTGTCGCGGCATTGATGGACCGGCTCTGAACGATCTTAGCGCCTTCTGTTTAAACTCTTCGCTTTGCCGGTTGATATCCGTAGGTAAGCACAAGGGAGTGAAATTTCTTTGTCTTACACCCTGCTGTGCCTTGCCTTGTATTCCATGTTTTCGTCTGCTACGGTCGTTGCCACACGAGTTTTTTTGAGCGCGGAAACGGTCGTTAGAAATTTTGAAGGTAAAATATGAAGATGACTTTGCAGAATAATTCCCGTGCGGTGGCAGCGGATATGATTACCCGATGGATGGAGACCGGGGACTTTCCGGATCGGATGATGAATCGGATTTGTGCCGACCGTGGCTTTGTGATGGAGGTCGTTTATGGCACCGTCAAATGGAAGCGTGAGTTGGAATGGGTTTTGAAGCAGTGTATGAAACAAATGCCCGTGGTTCCGCTTCGCGCCCACATGATGGTCGGGCTCTACCAGATTTTACACATGGACTCGATTGAATCCTATGCGGCGGTCAACGAGACGGTTGCTGCTGTGAAGTTGATGTCGTCTCAGACGGATGCCAATTTCACCAATGCTGTACTGCGGCGTGTCCTGCGTGAAAAAGCGGAAGTGATTGCGGCGTTGAATCAGCAGCCCTCTGGCATTCGCCTGTCGCATCCGGAGATCCTGGTCAAACGCTGGATTGCCGCTTATGGGAATAACCAGACAGAGGCTTTGTGCAATTGGAATAACCAACGAGCCACGGTCATTCTCCGGATCAATACCATGCGGATTCAGATGGCGGATTTCCGGGATCGGGTGATGACGGCGGGGATGAAGGTCGAGCCGCATTCCATGGATCCCGCCCGGTTCTGTACCCTGGGGCGGGGCGTCAGTGTTGAAGATCTACCCGGGTTTGAAGATGGCTGGTTTATGGTACAGGATCCTTCCACGATCATGGCGGTGGAGATGCTGGATCCAAAGCCCCAGGAGCGCATTCTGGATGCTTGTGCCGCACCGGGTGGCAAGACGGTGGCGATGGCCGAGGCGATGGGCGGGGGCGGGACGTTGACGGCCATGGATATTCATGCCGACCGGATGGGATATCTCCATGAGAATCTTGTGCGGATGGGATTTGGCGGCGTGCGAGTGATTGAAGGGGATATGGCGGCCTGTCGGCAGGGCGGAGAAGGGGTGCCTGAACTGGCGGGGCTGATTTTTGATGGGATACTGCTGGATGTGCCTTGCATGAATACGGGAGTGTTGCAGCGGCGTGCAGATGCCCGCTGGCGGTTTGCGGCGGATCGGCTGGGCTCAGTCTGTGCGACCCAGCGAGCGATTCTGGATGGGGCAGCCAACCGACTACGTATTGGCGGGCGCCTCGTTTACAGCACTTGCAGTTTGGAGACGGAGGAGGATGAAGTTCTGGTGGCCGGTTGGCTCAAAGACCATCCCAACTTTGAACTCGTGCGAGAGAAGAAGCTTTTCCCTCCCAAGGACGGTACGGATGGCGCTTACGCTGCCTTGCTGAAGCGGAATGCCTAGTCGCTGATTTGTTTGAAGGCGCGTGGCGGGAGGCCGGTGGAGGCTTTGAATGCTTTGGAGAAGTGATACTCGTCGCTGTAGCCGGTCATCTCCGCAATGGATTTGAATTTCTCGCCTTTAAAAATAAGACTTTTGGCAAATTCAATCCGGAGTTCCGCATGGCGTGCGACCGGAGAGGTGCCGGTTTCATTTTTGAATTTATGACACATCCGCGATTCACTGGTTTTCATGTAGGCCGCAATTTCAGTGAGTGAGAGAGTCCTGTCAGTGTTTCTCCTTAAAAATTCCTCTACTTTATTGCTGAATGAGCTTGTTTCCTGAGTAGGGGTGGATTCGGCCACCAAATAATTGAACCCGTCGATAGGCTTGCTGTGGAGAAGATGATGGACGATTTTCAGAAAATAACTTTGAATAATCCAGAAGCCATCTTCCCCTAGGGTTGAGCCGCATGACGAGGCCGCCATGAAAAGAGGGCCGATGATATTGTCGGGATCGAGGAAGCGGGCAAATTTATATTCCAACGATATGAATGAGCTCAGTCCGCAGACTTCAGCGCCTGTAAAATAGCAATAAGTCTCCTGGATGGGGAAGTCAGCATCATGGGTGTCCTCCCAGTATATGCTGCCCGGGGCGTAGATATGGACGGTTTGTTTTTGCCGTTTGAGTTCATGGGTACGGGATTTTAAAAAAATCCGGCCTGCATCCTTAGTGTGATATTCAAACGCCCAGCCTCCGGTTGTGATTTTATTGCTCATCAAGCCCGAATGCTTGGGATAGCTGTGAAGGGACGTTACCCGCGGACAGACTTGTTCCCTATTCGGAATTATGAAGCGGTGATTGATATTGATAAGCGATTTCATAATGCAAGAATGTACAAGTTATTTGCAAGGATTGCCATGTTAAATACTTGTTTTAAGCGTAAAGTAGCGGTCATGTAATTGGTGGTGATAGCAGGATTAGGCAAATCGCAGGAGGATACTATGGCTTACGTAAAATACTCGACCGAGGAACTGATGGAATGCATAGATGTGTTCAATGTCAGTGAGGAGACGCAAAGCAAGATTCGTAAACTGTTGGAAAACGAGAGCACGCCACCCGATGCCGGGAATTTTTTCAGATATTACAATCCCCGCAGCAAAGTCGCTAAATTTGAGGAGAGGGTCACAGAAAAAACGGGGGCGAAATATGCCTTGGCTGTTAACTCCGGCACCAGCGCCCTGGTGGCGGGGATGGTGGCCGCAGGGGTGGGGCCCGGTGACGAAGTAATCGTGCCGGCTTACACGTTTTTTGCGAGCGCTTCTGCGGTGGTGGTCGCCAAAGGAATACCGGTGATTACCGACATTGACGAAACGCTAACGTTGGATCCTGTTGCCATTGAAAAGAATATCACTCGCAAAACAAAGGCCATCCTCCCGGTTCACATGCTTGGGTTTCCGTCAAAAATGGATGAAATTTGCAGGATTGCCGCCAAGCACAATCTCAAGGTGATTGAAGATACAGCCCAGGCGTTTGGCGGAAAATACAAAGGTAAGTATCTGGGAACCCTCGGGGATGTCGGGTGCATCAGTTTGGACGCCTATAAAGTCATTGGGACCGGCGAAGGGGGGCTTGTTCTGACGGATGATGAATGGCTCTACACCAAAGCGCAGAGTTATCATGATGCGGCCGCCTGCTGGCGTCCTGACCGATATGCACGGGAACGCCGGAAAGGTGAATTATTCTGTGGGGAGAACTACCGGATGCCGGAACTTTGCGCGGCGGTTGGCTTGGCTCAGCTGAAAAAACTCGACTGGGTGAATGAACGGACCCGGGCGGTCTGGAATCAACTCAGGGCTGAAATTAGCCTTCCCTCCTGTGCCAAGTTTGTTCAGGCCAATGATGAAGGTCTCTGTGGTTACAAGCTCGGGATTCTCTTCGAGAAGAGCGAAGATTGCGTTAAGGCTATCAACGCGGGTATCGGGCTTGGTGGACTTGCCGTTGGCAACACTAAGGGTGTTCGAGACTGGCATGTGTATTGGAATTGGGAGCAGATCATGGATCAGAAGACGCCGACCGAAGAGGGCTGTCCGTTCAAATGCCAGCATGTGACGAAGCTTCCGGTCTATTCCCCGGATATGTGCATGACGACCAAAAACATCATGTTGCGCTTATCAACCATTGATATTTCACCGGCCTATGATGCCGCTTGGGCTTCGGAAAAGGCGGCCACATTAAGCCGTGAGCTCAAGAAATTGTTCTAGGGAGAGTTTCAACATGTTAAAAATTGATGCGTTGGTCGATTTGTTTTTTACGGAACTTCCGTTCGAACAAAAGGTCGAAAAGATGGCGGGCTGCGGCTACAAGTATATTGAGACTTGGGGGGCGGCGATGCGGAGGCCTTAAAGAAAATGAGTAAGGCCGGGACACAATGCGGTGTGGAATTGATCAGCATTGTTATGAACTTTGTCAATGAAGATGCTGTGACGCCGGTCAAGGAAATCGGCCTCCCGAATGTCAAACTTCTCTATGACATTTATCACATGGGGATCATGACGGGGAATTTGTCGGTATTCATTGAACAGAACATCGAATGGATCGGGCACTTCCATTCTGCGGGTATTCCTGGGCGTCATGAATTGTTTAATGGAGAAACGAATTATCCTTTTATCATGGAAAAGATTGAAACGGCCGGGTATCAGGGGTACTTTGGTTTGGAGTATAAGCCGCTGTTGCCGAGCCAGGAAACTTTGGTGAAGACTTTAGACTATCTGTCGGGCGGCAAATAAAGTTTGGGATAATAAGTATGCGGGTGATTTCATGTGAAAAGGCCGGAGGGGAGCATTTCCCGCCCGGTCTGCTCCGGCTTGAATACGCCAGCGACGTTGATGGTTTGAAAGACTGGGCGTTGTTGCTGCCGGGTGAAAATAAGGAATTGTGGATTGTCGTCATTCACGGGCATGGTTCCCATGGGGATCAGCTTTTCACGCGACAGGATATCCGTGATGCTTGGCTACCGGCATTCCGTGATACCGGGGCCGGCATTCTTTGCGTTAATCTGCGCGACAACGCATGGATGGGCCCTGCCGCTGCATTTGATATGCATGACCTGGTTAAGTACTTGCGTGCCGAATATGGCCTGAGAAAAACCATTTTCTGTTCCGGTTCCATGGGGGGGACCAGCAACTTGATCTATGCCGGTCTTTATCCGGACGACGTTAACGGTCTGATTATTCGCGGCGCGGCCACCGATCTGGCCTTGTATTACGGCTGGTGCAGAACTCAGGAACAGCCCATTGTCCATGAGATTGCGAATGCCATCAAGGCCTCCTACGGAGGTACCCCGGATGAAAACTCTGATCTTTACCGGCGGCATTCCGCACTGGCTAATGCGGGGAAATTGACCATGCCTCTGTTCCTGATTCATGGCGCAGCAGATCCGATTATTCCGGTGGAGCAAGCCAGACTCCTGGCTGGGAAAATGAAGAACCGCAAAGGTTTTTCCTATACTGAAATTCCTGGCGGTAATCATGATTCGCCGTTGATGGAAACGGAGGGCCTGCCTTCCGTACTGACGATGATAAAATAGGAGAATGGTCGCGCGTAGGAAGGAGCTCTTGTAATGAGACATCGCCCTGCGACATTCAGGCACCCTTGCTGTCACCACCTTCCGTGGCGCGCGACATTTTGTCGCTTTATTTGCCTGTGTGGTGAATGATCCATGTTTGTAAAAAAAATTATAACGCTTTCTTTATTAACGGGTTGACTATTGTTTTGAGTGGTTGTGTGTAGGGTCTTGGCACGCCAACTGCTAATAGTAACGTCGTAAATCATTACGAATGTTTTTTCGCACACGTTTGCGATTAATTGGAAGGAGTTGGCTTATGGCTAAGGTATTAGGAATTGATTTAGGAACGACAAATTCATGTATGGCGGTTATGGAAGGTGGTGAGCCCGTTGTGATTCCTAATGCTGAGGGAATGCGGACGACGCCTTCCATTGTAGCATTTACCAAAACGGGTGAACGTTTGGTCGGGCAGGCGGCAAAACGCCAGGCGATCACAAATTCCCAGAGCACCATTTATTCGATCAAGCGATTTATGGGGCGTAAATTTGACGAGGTTGCCCGCGAGATCTCGCTGGTGCCTTACAAAGTCGTCAAGGCCAAGAATGGTGACGCACATGTTCAAGTGGGTGACAACCTGTATTCCCCGCCGGAAATCTCGTCGATGATTCTTCAGAAGATGAAAGCGGATGCCGAGGCTTATTTGGGCGAGAAAATTACGCAGGCGGTTATCACGGTGCCGGCGTATTTCAATGACAGTCAGCGACAGGCGACCAAGGATGCCGGACGTATTGCCGGTCTGGAAGTCATGCGCATTATTAATGAGCCCACGGCCGCCTCGTTGGCCTACGGTCTTGATAAGAAGAAAGATGAGAAAATTGCCGTCTATGATTTGGGCGGTGGTACGTTTGATATTTCCGTTCTGGATATTGGAGAAGGCGTATTCGAAGTCAAGGCGACCAATGGTGATACCCATCTTGGTGGTGACGATTTCGATGACACTATCATGACGTGGCTGGCGAATGAGTTCAAGAAGGAGCAGGGGATTGACCTGACCAAAGATCCGATGGCCAAGCAACGCCTCAAGGAGGCTGCGGAAAAAGCCAAATGTGAACTGTCAAGTGCCCTGAGCACCGACATCAATCTTCCGTTCATTACCGCTGATGCTTCCGGCCCGAAGCATTTGAATGTGACTCTCTCCCGCGCCAAGTTGGAGCAGTTGGTCGATCCCCTGATTGAGCGGACCATGCAGCCGGTGAAGAACTGTATGAAGGACTCCGGGCTTGCGACGGTGGATGAGGTGGTACTTGTTGGTGGAATGACGCGTATGCCCAAAGTGCAGGAAATGGCCAAGAATCTCTACAACAAGGAGCCTCATAAGGGTGTTAACCCGGATGAAGTGGTGGCCGTGGGTGCCTCGATTCAGGGTGGTATTCTGAAGGGGGAAGTCAAGGATGTGTTGTTGCTCGATGTGACACCGTTGTCCCTTGGAATTGAGACTCTGGGCCGCGTCTTTACGGCGTTGATCGAGCGCAATACGACTGTTCCCACGAAGAAGACGGAAATTTTCAGTACGGCTTCGGATAATCAGCCATCGGTGGAAATCCACGTCCTGCAGGGCGAACGCAAGATGGCGGATCAGAACAAAACCATTGGTCGGTTCCACTTGGATGGCATTCCGCCGGCCGCGCGCGGAGTCCCTCAGATTGAGGTGACCTTCGATGTGGATGCGAACGGTATTCTCCATGTGTCCGCCAAGGATCTGGGTACCGGTCGGGAACAGAAGATTACAATTACGGCCTCCAGCGGGTTGTCGGATACCGAGATCAAGGATATGGTCAAGGATGCCGAGGAGCACGCGGATGAGGATCGTAAAAATCGTGAGACGGCGGAAACACGCAACATGGGCGACAATCTGGTTTACCAGACGGAAAAGCTGATCAAGGATCAGGGCGCCAAGATGACAGATGACAAGAAGAAGCCGGTGGAAGCCGAGTTGGCCAAACTGAAAGAGGCGCTCAAAGGGAGCGATAATGATGCCATTAAGACGGCCATCGAGGGGGTCAACTCCGTGATGCAGGCCTTTACTGCAGAGATGTATGCGCATGCCAAGGCGAATCCGCCTGGAGGTGAGGCGGGCGGTGCTACGCAACCGGATACTGAGGCGGGTGCTAAGGGAAAGGGCGGGAAGGATGATGTGATTGACGCCGATTTCGAGATGGTGGACGAGAATAAGAAGAAGTAAGGACTATACGCGGGGCGACCGGTTCGCCGCCGCGAAGAGCAGAAACAAGAAAAGGAGAACCAAATAGATGAAGATCAAGCCGTTAGGTGACCGGGTTCTGGTGGAACCCAAGAAGGAAATGGAAGTCAAGAAGGGTGGGATTATCATTCCCGATAGCGCGAAAGAAAAACCCACCGAAGGTACCGTGATTGCCGTAGGTACGGGCAAACGCGATGAAGACGGAAAATTGATCCCGTTCACTGTCAAAGTGGGCGACACTGTGTTGATGCCCAAGTATGGCGGCACGGAAGTCAAGATCAACGACAAGGAATACCAGATCATGCGCGAAGAGGACATCCTCGGTATCGTCGAGTAATGTTTTTTGGATAGTTTGTAGTAATAATAAAAGGAGAAATGGACAATGGCTGATAAAGGCAAACAACTCAAGTATGACAGCGAAGCGCGCCAGGCGATGCTTCGCGGTGTGGAGAAGTTGAGCCGCGCCGTCAAGGTTACCCTTGGCCCCTGCGGTCGCAATGTGATTTTGGACAAGAAGTTCGGTTCCCCGACCATTACCAAGGACGGTGTAACGGTTGCGAAGGAAATCGAACTGCCGGACCCCTTTGAAAACATGGGTGCCCAGATGGTGCGTGAAGTCGCCAGCAAGACCAGTGATACCGCTGGTGATGGCACTACGACCGCCACCCTGCTTGCCGAAAATATCTATCGTGAAGGCTTGAAGAACGTCACCGCCGGTGCGAATCCGATGAGCTTGAAACGCGGGATTGACCTGGCGGTTGCTGTGGTGGTGGAAGCCATTGAGAAACAGGCCAAAAAGGTCAAGGAACACGTTGAGATCGCCCAGGTTGCGACGATTTCCGCCAACGGCGAAGTCGCCATCGGCGAGATCATTGCGGAAGCCATGGACAAGGTTGGCAAGGATGGCACCATCACGGTCGAAGAGGCCAAGGCCATCGAGACAACGTTGGATGTGGTTGAGGGTATGCAGTTCGACAAGGGCTACATCTCCCCGTACTTCGCCACGAACATGGAAGCCATGGAAGCCGTCTTGGATGACCCTTACATCCTGATCTACGAGAAGAAAATCTCGAACCTTCAGGATATGCTGCCCCTGTTGCAGAATGTGGCCAAGTTGGGCAAGCCGTTGCTGATCATTGCCGAGGATATCGAGGGCGAAGCCTTGGCGACCTTGGTGGTGAATCGCCTGCGTGGCACGCTCCAGATCTGTGCGGTCAAGGCCCCTGGCTTTGGTGACCGTCGTAAGGCCATGATGGAAGATATCTCCATCCTGACCGGTGGCAAGTGCCTGACCGAAGATCTCGGCATCAAACTGGAAAACGTTAAGGTTGAAGACTTGGGCCGCGCGAAACGTGTGACCGTCGACAAAGAAAACACCACGATTGTGGAAGGCGCCGGGAAAGCCGCTGCCATCCAGGGCCGTGTGGCTCAACTCAAGCGTCAGATTGAGGAAACCTCCTCGGACTATGACCGTGAGAAGCTGCAGGAACGCTTGGCGAAACTCGCCGGTGGTGTGGCCGTCATTAACGTTGGTGCCGCAACCGAAACCGAGATGAAGGAGAAGAAGGCCCGCGTCGAAGACGCCCTGCACGCGACCCGTGCGGCGGTGGAAGAGGGCGTGGTCCCCGGTGGTGGTGTGGCTCTGCTGCGCTGCTTGTCCGCGTTGGACAAAATGACCGCGGAAGGTGACGAGAAAATCGGTGTGGACATTATCCGCCGCTGTCTCGAAGCGCCTCTGCGCCAGTTGGTGGATAACGCCGGCTTGGAAGGTGCGGTCATTGTCCAGGAAGTCAAGAAGCTCAAGGGCACGATGGGTTACAATGTTGCAACCCGCCAGTACACCGACCTGATTAAGGAAGGCGTTCTGGATCCGGCCAAGGTGACCCGCATGGCGTTGCAGAACGCGGCGAGCATCTCTGGTCTGCTTCTGACCAGTGAGTGCATGATCACCGAGATTCCGAGCAACGAAAAGCCGGCTCCGATGCCCGGTGGCGGTGGCGGAATGGGTGATATGGGCGGAGGGATGTACTAAGCCCGTATCAATAAGCCGTTTATAGAAAACGGTTGACCTGTGTAAACGGGGCGCATACACTGCGCCCCGTTTACTTTTTCTTACATGGAGGTGGATTTTGAACGCAGAACTTATTGAACAAGCCAAGTTGAAGATGACGTCAGTGCCCTTGCTGGTAAATATGATCTCAAGGCGTGTGCGTCAGTTGAATGCCGGAATGCGGCCCTATCTTAAGCCGTTGACGCCGAATGAAGAGAAAGTGGATATTGCCCTGCGCGAAATTATTGAGGGCAAGCTGACCGCCGAGATCGGATTCTTTGATCCGTCCTCTCCGGGCGCCGCTTCCAGTCATTAAACTGGAACTGATTCATGGCGGCCGCTAAGGATAAGAAAGAGGCGGACAAAACCGCTACCAATCGCAAGGCGTTTCATGACTATTTTGTCGTGGAACGTATTGAGGCTGGGATTGAATTGCTGGGAACCGAAGTCAAATCAGTTCGTGCGGGCAATGTCACCCTGACGGGGGGGTATGCGTCGATCTTAGCTTCCGGACGTGTGGTCCTCAATGATGTCCACATTGCACCCTATGAATGTGGAAATCAGTTCAATCATGAACCGACCCGCCCTCGCACTTTGCTTTTGAACAGGAAAGAGATTGATAAGTTAAAAAGCAAAATTGCCCAGAACGGTTACACGTTGGTGCCTTTAAAAATGTATTTTCAGAAACGTTGGGCCAAGGTGGAATTGGGGCTTTGTAAGGGAAAACAGGACGGGGATAAGCGGGATACGCTGCGGAAAAAGGATGCGGATCGGGAAACTCGTCGCGCCATGACGCGTGATGAGTGAGTATTGTAATAAGTCAGAGATGAAAGGATGGTATTATGCGTAATCTAGGTTGGCCTGAGTTGCTAGTGATTCTCCTGGTGATTCTTCTTCTGTTTGGCGCTCGCAAATTGCCTGATCTGGCCCGGTCCCTGGGCAAGAGCATCTCTGAATTCAAGAAGGGACGTGATGAGGGGGCAAAGCCTGATTCAACGGATTCCAATAAGAAGCACGAAGAGACGAAGTGACGGGGAAGTGGGGAGATCACATTTTTACGCTGGGGCGCCGGGCTTCTGAATCCAGCTGTTTGAGGGCTTCGTTCACATCGCTCGTCCACAGGCTTTTGGGATTGCTGGCTAAAAAATCCTCGTAGGTGGTGCGGGCTTCCTCATAACGCTTCAACTCCTGCAGGCAACGCGCTTTCCCGAATACCGCCATAGGCATCAGAAAATGCTGGGGATTTTTGGCGGCAAATTGACTGAAGGCCGCGAGCGCCACTTCGGTGTTGCCCAGTCCTTCGGTACAATGGATTTTCCCCAGTTCCGCCATGGCGGCCATGGGATGATTAGGATATTTTGAAAGGAAATCCTGATAGTTGGACTGGGATGCCACGAAATCCCCATTATCGTACTGAGCCTTGGCTAATTGGAGCAGAGCCAGTTTGGCGGCTGAGGTGTTGGGATATTGTGAGAGGATAGACTGAAGGGCCTGCCCATTACGGGCTTCCCCGAGCATTCTGGATGCCTTCTCTTCGTTATTGGCACTGTGGGAGCGATAGAGGAGTATTGAGAGAATAAGGACGACGGCAATTCCTGCCGTAATAAGCCAGTTTCTCCATTCTGCACCCGCCGACTCTAAAGAAGCACCCAGTTCGTTTTCATTTGGATGCACATGGTTCAGTTCATTGTTATTAGTCATATGATCAATTCCTTAGCGACTGAAAAGTGTGGGCATTTAATACGGGTATGATGGATGAAGCAAGATCAAAAAAGACAATCATCGCAGTTTTAAGAAAAGACGAAGAGTTTGAATAGCCGTCTCCATCTCCGGCGGGCCAAGGAAACTCGCAAAGATCGGGACGGTTACACGCAGGGGATAGGCTGCGTGTAACGGGTTTTGATATGTCGCCTTATTTGTCGGCCTTGACAGTCACACTGGTGGCAGTCATGGTGTATTCGATGGTCACCTTGGCACCAACTTTGAGGTCGCCTTTGGCTTTGACGTCAGCGATGCGGGCAATTTCCCATTTTTCAGTGCCCTTTTGGACGACAATTTTGGTGTCGGTCAATTCAAGCACCGGCCCGGTGACCTGATAGGTTTTGACAGCAGGAGCCGCCAGCACACTTGTTGAAAAACCCAGAACAGCCGCTACGAACATCGAACTACATAGTTTCCTGATCATTGATTCCTCCTTTGGTTAGTTGCATGACTATCATAACCAAGTTGTGGTGGGATTCAATATTTTCTATCTGAGATGGTGTCCCACAGCCTGCAGTCTATCTGGCCGCATCTTGTTAAAATGACGTTGCTCTCCACTGACTTTTCTGCCATGTTTTAAAATAATGATGAGGCATATTAACGGTTGGTTCTGACAGGCGGGGGCCAGGTTGAACGAGACGGAAATATTACCGATGGAAGTTTTTTCCGGAACGCAAAAATAATGAAAAATGTAGGTGGGTTGAACCTAAGTTGTGAGAATCAGATTCGTTTGACGGGTGGGAAACCATTTTTGCAGGATCAAAATAATAATGTTGATGCAGCCTGCTCCTCAGAAAATGAAATGGTCTATGAAGGTGCGTCATATAGGGCAACTGCAAAAATTACAGCGTCGGATGAAAACTGTTGGACACTAGTGCTTTCTTTAGCCGCTCTGTTGGATCACTGTAATGAACCTGTGTGTTCCCTGTCCGCTGTCTGTCGAAAAACTCCCGGCTCAGTCGGAGGCTTCGCCCTGCCTTGAGAAAATCAGGTATTTCGGGAGGGCGAGGTGTCCCTGCCGAGTCGTCTTGGGTTGACAGATTGTTTTTCAGCAGGCTGCAAGAACAAAAAGTGACATTGCTCTCCCCTGACTCTTCTGCCATATTCCGAACTAATGATGTGGCTTGTTTACAGTTGGTTCTGACGGGCGGGTGCCTGGCGAAACGCGCTGGATAATGTGAGCCGGAAACATTACTGAGTAATTTTTATTACCATGAAACAAAAAGATAATTCTATTCCGACCCCTCTCCCTCGTATTGCCCGTTTCGAAAAATTCGGATTCGGGATGTTTCTCCATTGGGGCCTGTATTCCCAGATTGGAAAGGGCGAGTGGTTCCGTCTGGGCGCAAGTGATAAGCCCGCTTACGATCGCCTGATCGAGACGTTTACGGCAGAGGACTTTGACGCTGGCGCTTGGGCCAAACTGGCCCGTGAAAGTGGAATGCGTTATATCACGCTCACCACGCGCCACCATGACGGGTTTTCGCTTTACGATACCCGTGGCCTTTCTAAGCATGATGCACCTCATTCCCCGGCGAAGCGCGATCTCGTTGCTGAATTTGTTGTCGCCTGCCGCAAAGAGAAAATCGTGCCTTTCTTTTATCACACCACCCTGGACTGGCGTTGGAATTCTGACAAATGTACCCCCGCGGAATTCAACAAGTACCTCCAATACTTGAACGATTCGGTTGAAGTTCTCTGTTCAAATTATGGACCTATCGGCGGCCTCTGGTTTGATGGTAACTGGTCCCGGCAGGGGGATTGGAAGGAAGATAAATTGTATGCCACTATTCGCAAGCACCAGCCGGAGGCCATGATCATCAACAACACCGGTCTGGGGGCAGGTGGCAAAGTGGGGCATCCCGAAATTGACAGTTCCACTTTCGAACAGGCTTTACCGGTTCTGCCCGATCGTAGAGGCTGGGCGAAATATGTCGCCGGCGAAATGTGTCAGACCATGAATTCGCATTGGGGAATCGGTAAGGATGATCTCAATTTCCTTGCCCCTGGGCAGATTATTGAGAATCTGAGCCTCTCCCGCAAGGCGGGGGCCAATTACCTGCTGAATGTCGGGCCGACTGCCCAGGGTGGCATTCCCGACTACGAAGGTGCGGCACTACGTTGTGCCGGACGGTGGGTTGCAAAATTTGATTCCCTCATTCGCAACGCTAAACCCCTGACCTGCGCTTGCAGTGGGCGGGATTTTATTTTGAAACAAGGCTCGAAACATTATTATTTTGTGTTCGATCTGCAAATCTCCGGACACGCGAATGTAACCGTTTCGGGTGGAAAAGGGGGGCCAGGGCCCCGAACCATTACCGGCTTGCCTGCGAAAATCAAAGCGGCGCGTTGGCTTGACAATGGCGAAAAGCTCACCTTTGCACAAAATACGAAAACCGGTGATGCCCTGCTCAATCTGACCGGATATCCCTATGGAACGAATCTCGTTGTGCGAGTGGCCGAACTCGATTGCTAAAACGGGAAAGTTATGTCATGGACTTACTAAACTGGGACATGGCTTTACAGACGATTCGCGAAGGGTATGACCGGAAGACCGGTTGGGATCCCAAATTCGGACAATGGGTGGAGTGGCAGGTTCTGGATTGTCCTGACCGGCTCTGCGTGATGCGATCAACGGAGCGGGTGTTGGTGCCGAAACGGGACGCGCAACTCGGGAATTTTGGAACAGTTAACGTATCCAGGAGCTAGGATGAGCACATCGGTGCAAAACAAATTTGATCTCGACACCCCCTGTCTGGTGTTGGATCTGGATGTTTTCGAACGCAACCTTCAGAAAATGCAGGCTGCGGCCGGTTACGTTGGGAAAACACTGCGCCCGCATGCCAAGACCCACAAGTGCTCATTTTTGGCGCAAAAGCAGATTGAGGCTGGCGCCATCGGAATTTGTGCTGCAAAGGTTTCAGAAGCCGAGGTGCTGGTGAAGGCCGGTATTAAAGGAATCCTTATCACTGGCCCCGTGGCGACGTCGAAAAAGATCGCGCGACTGGTTGATATGCTGGCCGCCGCTCCTTCGCTTATGACTGTTGTGGACCATCGGATCAGTATTGATTTGCTGGATACGACACTGCGTCAAAGGGGAATGGCGATGGATGTACTCCTTGATATAGATGTCGGGCTGCATCGAACGGGCGTAAGCCCGGCTGATGCGTTGGAACTAGCCGACATTATCCTTTCCCGTCCTTCCCTGCACCTTCGGGGAATACAGGCATATGCAGGGCAAGTTCAGCACATATGTTCCTATGACATCCGAAAGACCACTTCACTCCAATGTCTGAAGGAAGCGGTTTCTGTGTTTAATGAACTGCGGATCGGTGTAGAAACTTGCACCATCTTCAGCTCTTCGGGTACAGGAACTTCCGATATCGATCTCGCTGTGCCAGAGGTAACGGAACTTCAGGTCGGCTCTTATGCCTGTATGGATACGGAGTATATTGCCATTGGATCGGCGGCGGACTCGACGCAATTCGCCTTGTTTGGCCCGGCTTTACGGTTGTTGACGACGGTCGTCAGCACAAACCAGAAGGGATTTGTCACAGTGGATGCGGGGTTGAAATCACTCTATAAGGATGGGGGCGTACCGACGATTATCGGATCAGAGCATCCCGGGCTGGTTTATGGATGGTTCGGTGACGAGTACGGAAAGGTCACCTGCTCCGGCAATGGTGACGTACCCTCCATCGGAACCGTCCTGGAATTGGTAACTTCCCATTGCGATCCAACCATCAACCTGTTTGATCGTTATTATCTCACAAGGGGTAATGAAGTCGTTGGTTCTTGGCCAATTGACCTCCGGGGATGTAACCAATAGATCTGCTTTTGATCCATTGGGGATGGATCAAATGGAGGATAAGGTGATTCAAGAACGGATCCGTGATTTGAAGCAAGGGAACCTCGGTAAATAATCGTTGGGAGAATGCAGATGACTAAAATCAGTGTGCTTACGGTATTTGTTATCGTTCTATCCCTTGCCTTGATGAACGTCGGTGTTGTCCTTGCTGATGCTGCAACGCCTTCTGCTGAACAGATCCAACGATGGCAAAAAGCCGCTGAGCAGGGGGATGCTACCGCACAGTACAATTTGGGTATCGCCTATACGATTGGAGCCGGTGTGAAGTTAAATCATGTGACGGCGGTAAAATGGTATCTCAAAGCGGCCAGCCAGGGGAATGCCAAAGCTCAATTAAGTCTTGGTATTGCCTACATCAAAGGTGAAGGGGTGGAGAAAAATGCCGTGGAGTCAACGAAGTGGTTCAGGAAATCAGCCGACCAAGGGAATACTACCGCACAATGCAGTCTTGGAGTCGCCTATGTAAACGGTGATGGGGTTGGCAAAGATATGGCAGCAGCCTATGGGTGGTTGCTATTGGCCGAATCGGGAGGTAACAAGAGCGCTGCGAAACTATTGGCAACCCTTGAAAAATCATTATCCTCGGCACAACAGCAGGCGGCAAAGGCTTGGGCGACGCAATGGAAGTCTAACGCCAGCATTCCCCATTAGCCTTTGACTATTGGCTGACAAATTGTTCGATAGGCTGTCGTCGAATGCCGCGGACGCTCCGCATGATTAAAGGTGAATCGGAATCAGCCCCCTGTTGTGGCGGCTTTGCCATTCCGGTTGATCGAAGGCGGTTAACGGGTGTCTCTACCGCGAAACATTTCTGTTTGCAGGCCTGTTCGCTGCCGGTAAAACCCTATTGGGCAATTCATGTGCAGTTTGCCGGATTATTTCAAGAATCGTTTAAGAGTCTTGGAATAAGTCGAACTTGCAAGTAGTATGTTTTAGGGTTTCGGTTGTTGTAAGTAAGATGGGGTTTTCCTTTTGAGGAATGTGACGGAACATGGAGCGTGGCAGTTATTTCATCAGGCGTTTGTTGTTGGTGATCCCGACATTTATGGGGATCACCCTCATGTGCTATGGGCTGGTTCAGGTGGTGCCGGGCGGACCCGTCGAGCAGATCATCATGCAGATGAAGGGAATCCATGCTGGGGAAGGGAAAATGGCAGCGGGCGCTTCGGGTACCATTACGGCGGAACAGCGTAAGGCGTTGGAGAAGCATTTTGGCTTTGATAAACCTTTTTTAACCCAATATTGGAAGTGGCTGGTCCACGACCGGTTGGGTATGCGCCAGGAGTCTTTTAAGTATCCCAATAAGACCGCTTGGCAACTGATCCGGGAACGGGTTCCCGTGTCACTGGTTTTTGGTCTGACGGGTGTAATTTTGAGTTACCTGATCTGTATCCCGTTAGGGATTGTCAAGGCTCTCAAGAATGGGAGTGCCTTCGATATGGCATCTAGTGTGATGGTGCTGACGGGCTATGCCATTCCCACGGTGGCCTTTGGAATGATGCTGAAAATGCTGTTATGCGGAACCGCTGATAATCTCTGGGATTTTTTCCCACTCTCCGGAGTTCATTCCGAGTCGTATGAATCCCTCTCCTGGATGGGACAGTTGGGGGACGCGGTGTGGCACATGGTATTGCCGGTGCTCTGTTATGTCATCGGCGGGTTTGCGGTGTTGACCCTGCTGATGAAAAACTCCCTGCTGGATCAAGTCGGAAAAGATTATCTGCGAACGGTATTGGCCAAGGGAGGTTCTGCCCGGCGGGCGGTATGGGGCCATGCTTTGCGCAATGCCTTGATCCCGATTGCAACCGGGATTGGCGGTATCCTCGGCGTTATGTTTGCCGGGTCAGTCATTATTGAACAGATATTTGAGATTCCTGGGATGGGCCGGCTGAGTCTGGAAGCGATTGTCGGCCGTGATTATCCTGTGTTCATGGGTATACTTGCTTTAACCTCCATTCTTGGACTTCTCGGTAACATTATTTCTGATTTTTGTTATACCTTGATTGATCCACGGATAAATTTTTCTAAATAGGTGAGACGATGACTATTATTGAGCCGCATATTCACATGTATTCCAGGACGACGGATGATTATGTCTCCATGTACCTGGCGGGTATCCGGGCTTGTGTGGAACCCTCCTTTTGGATGGGGCGCAATCGTTGTTATGCCGGAACGTTCTTTGATTATTTTGACCTGATCCTCGAGTTTGAAACGGTTCGTGCGAAACGTTTTGGCATCGACCATTACGCCGCTGTTTCGCTCAACCCCAAAGAGGCTGAGGATATTGGTTTGGCCAAAGAGGTGATGGATGGCTTGGCACCGTATCTCCAACATTCCCGCTGTGTGGCATTAGGAGAAATCGGGTTCAATGCGATTACGCCCAATGAAGAAGTCGCTTTTGTCCGTCAGCTTCATATGGCGCATGGACAGAAGATGCCCGTGATCGTCCATTTGCCGCATTTTGATAAACTGCGGGGTACCATTCGGACGCTTGAAATCATCAAAGCGGAAGGGATTAATCCCGACGGGGTGGTAATTGATCATAACACCGAAGAGACTATCCGGCTCTCACGTGAGAGTGGATGTTATTGTGGGATGACGGTCTATCCAATCTCCAAACTCAACCCGGAACGAGTATCGGCCATTATCCGTGAATATGGCAGTGAACGTATGATTGTGGATGGTTCAGCTGATTGGGGGGTTTCCGACCCTCTGAGTCTGGTCAAAGTGGTGGAGCGTCTTCGTCTGGATGGGTTCCCTGAGGCGGATGTACGACGGTTGACCTTTGATAATGCGATGGCTTTTTACCGCCAATCCCCAAACTGGCAGCCGGATTTCACCATTCAGCCGATGGATCCGCGCGAATTTCAGCGCTAATTAAGGGGTATAAATCCTTCTCTCTTCTTGGTCTGAGTCGGTTTACAACAGAGTCCAGGGCAGGGCGGTGCATAGAGCCGCTCAATGGTCCGAAAATGGCGCAGTTGGTTGGAGCCTTTATTTGGAAGATTTAATTTTCTATTAAGGGAAAAGGATTGATGGGACGGGGCTGAAAGCTTAGCATCGGGAGCATGATCATGACGCAGAGAATTGGAAGTTTTTGTAAGGAGATTCATTCGTGAACCCATTTGAACCCATTATTAAGAGTTTTCCCAGGATGCTGCATGGCGGCGATTACAATCCCGATCAGTGGTTGGATCGACCGGATATCATTGATGAGGATTTCCGGTTGGCAAAGCTTGCCGGTGTCAACACGTGGTCGGTGGGTATTTTTGCCTGGGCGGCGCTGGAACCGGAGGAGGGACGTTTTGAGTTCGGCTGGCTTGATCGCATTTTGGACCGCATGGCCGCCGCCGACATGAAAGCCGTGCTGGCTACTCCCAGCGGCGCCAAACCGAACTGGATGGCCGCGAAATATCCCGAGATCCGCCGGCTAACAGCGCAGGGGCAACGTGAACTGCAAGAGGGGCGTCACAATCATTGCTATACCTCGCCGATCTACCGGGAGAAGGTAACGATTATGAATACCCGTTTGGCCGAGCGCTATCAAGGACACCCTGCGCTGGGGATCTGGCATCTGTCGAACGAGTACAATGGTGATTGCCACTGCAATTTCTGTATGCAGGCTTTCCGTGAGTGGCTGAAGCGGAAATACGGGACGCTGGAACGGCTGAACAAGGTGTGGTGGACGTCGTTTTGGTCCCATATCTATTCAGATTGGGCTCAGATCGAAGCGATCGACTGTAATGTGCATGGACTGGTGTTGGATTGGAAACGTTTCGCTTCAGACCAGACGGCGGATTTTATCCGTTGTGAGGCGGCTCCCCTGCGGCGTCTGACTCCCACGGTGCCGATTACGACGAATTTGATGGGGACATTCCTCGGGCTTGACTACCGGCGTTTGGCCAAGGAACTCGATGTGCTTTCATGGGACTGCTATCCCTTTTATCATGAGCGCCCCGACATGGAGGCCAACGTTTCGTTTATTTCCTTCGTCCATGATCTTAACCGTTGCATGAAGGGTGGGCGGCCGTTTATGATGATGGAGTCGTCGCCTTCGGCGGTGAACTGGATGCCGATTAATAGGCTCCTGCGACCGGGAATGCACCGGATCAAATCGCTACAGGCCGTGGCGCACGGCTCCGACAGTGTGCAGTATTTCCAGTGGCGCAAGGGGCGGGGAAGCTGTGAGAAGTTCCATGGCGCGGTTGTCGATCATGTGGGCCACGAAGGCACGCGGGTTTTTGCCGACGTCGCTGAAGTCGGGAAAAGTTTGAGCGGGTTGGGGGATGTGGTCGGTGCTGTAACGCCAAGTGAGGTGGCGATTATCTATGATTGGGAGAATCGCTGGATCCTGAATGAGGTGCAAGGACCGCCGAAAAAGGATGGCCTATGTTCCCTGTTTGAACAATCGGTACGGGCGCACTACCTTGCGTTCTGGAAACAGGGGGTTTCTGTGGACGTGGTGGCATCGACCGATGACCTGTCACGCTACAAAGTGGTGGTCGCGCCCATGCTCTACATGCTCCAGCCCGGGGTTAGTGAAAGTCTGACTGCCTTTGTGCGGAACGGAGGCACGCTGGTTAGCAGTTTCCTGACGGGGATTACCGATGAGAATGATCTCGTTTTTGAAGGTGGCTGGCCCGGTCCGTTGCGTCCGCTTTTCGGGGTGTGGGCCGAGGAGATTGACTATCTCTACCCCGATGAAGCCAACCGGATGGTCATGGCTCCAGGAACTCAGGGGTTGGCCGCGGATTACGGTGTGACCTTAGCGTGTGACTTGATTCATGCTGAGGGCGCCAAGGTGTTGGCAACCTACGGCTCGGATTTTTATGCAGGCCGTCCGGCGTTAACGGTCAATACGGTGGGGAAGGGTAAGGCTTATTATATTGCCGCCTTCACCGAACAGAAATTTTCCGATGATTTTCATCGAAAGCTGGTTGATCAGCTTGGGATCAAGTGCGCTCTGCCCCGTGTGCTGCCTGAGGGCGTTACGGCGCAAGTCCGGACGGATGGACGTAAGGACTTTGTATTTGTCATGAATTTCGCGCGGGACGAGCGGACGGTTGATCCTGGTGAAGATCGTATGCAGGATCTGTTGACCGGCAAAAAGGTATGTGGTCCCTGTAAAATTGAAGGGTACGGTTGCCGGGTTTGGACCCGGCAACGGGTGTAGAATATCATTCCCGGCGAAGCCGGGGTAAGGAGAATAGAAGACATGCGTATGAATATTAAATGGATGACGACTTTAACGCTGGCATTGACGGCCACAACGGTGTTGGCCGAAACAGTGGCGGGAAAAGAGGATCTATTATCCCAAAAAGTTTCTTTGCTCGATATGCTGAGCCGGGGCGGTGTGGTGATGCTGGCCCTCGGGGTGATGTCCATTGCAGGGCTGGCGTTGGTGATCTACTTTTTCTTCATCTTGCGGCGCAACCAGGTGGTCCCGCAGATGTTGAAGGATGATGTTCTGGATAAGTTGGAGGCAGGGGAATTGGCCGATGCCCGTTCGGCGTGTGGCTATAAACCCTGTGCCTTTTCTGAGGTGGCGGTGGCGGCCATTGATTATGCACGATCCGGGGAAATCTCGCCTTCGCTGCTCAAAGATGTCATCGAGTCTGAAGGGGGGCGTCAGGCTCTGATCATTCAGGGGCAGACCCAATACTTGTTTGATCTGGCGGTGCTTTCGCCAATGGTCGGGTTGTTGGGAACGGTGTTTGGAATGATTCATGCCTTTAATGCAGTGGCGTTGGATCTGACCAAAGCCAAGCCCATGCTGTTGGCCGCAGGAGTGGGCGAGGCTTTGATTGCCACGGCGGCCGGCCTGATCGTGGGTATTCCGGCTATGGCCTTTTATGCGTATTTCCGGAACCGGGCGGCCCGGATCATCGCTGAATTGGAGGTTTCCTCCGGGCAGGTTATGAACACTCTGTTGAGCAAGAGGGGCAAATGAACTTCCGGGGAAAGCATCAACCCAATCCCATCGCCTTTCAAATAGCGCCGATGGTGGATTTTTTGCTGGTTTTGCTCTGCTACTCCATTATGAGTCAGATTTTTACGCAGTGGGAAGCCGAGATGGATGTCAAACTGCCGACGGCCTCTTCCGCGAAGATTGAGCAACGCCTGCCAGGCGAAATTATTCTGAATGTCATGAAAAATGGCACGACGGTGGTCAATGGCCGGAAACTCAGTGATATGGAACTTTCGGTTCTTCTCAAACGTCTGGTGGTGCTGTTTCCGGGCCAGCCGGTGTTGCTACGCGCCGACAGTGAGACGGCTTATCAGCACGTGATTCGCGTTCTCGATCTCTGTCGGCAGGCGGACATCTGGAATGTTTCTTTTGCCACGGGATTGGTTGAAAAGAAGGGTGAGACCTGACCGTGAAAATGGCTGCATATTTCCCGTCCCGGTATGGTTGTTCAAATTATTTGTCATGGCGGTTGCTAATCAACTTGGCCGTTATGATGACGCTATCTATTTCTGGCGCATGGCCCGTATTGGCCTTAAGCGAGGCGGAGCAGTTGCAGTTTGCGGATGGACTTTATGCCCGGGGAATGTGGGAGACGGCTTTGAAGGAGTATCAGTCCTATCTCGTGCAGAATTCCCGGAATGTTTCCAATGCGGTGGTGACTTTCCACATGGGGGAATGCTACCGGTCACTTGGGCGCGTGAGTGAGGCGGATCAGACGTATCAGCGTGTTTTTGATGACTTTTCGGGGAGTGAATTCCATTACCGTGCTGGCTTGCGCCGGGCGGAGTTGTTGGAGCAAGCGGGCAAGCGTGATGAACAGATTCAGTTGCTGAATTCCATGTTGCAGGAGACGCCGATCCTTGAAATGGGGGCGGCTTGCCAGTTTGCACTGGGGGTCGCCTTGGAAAAGCAGGCTAAGCCGGAGGATGCGGCGAAGGCCTATGATGCCGTTTTAACAAAGTATGCTGGAACCCAGTTGGTCCCTTATGCGGCACTGGCGTTGGCGGGGCTTGATCGTCGTGGTGAGGGCAAACGGGCGGCCCTTCTTTATGGGTTGGCGGCTGCGGCGCCGGGGTCGCCGCGGATGGGGGCCGAGGCCTTGTTCCAGTTGGGGGACTTCTGTTACTCCCGGAAGGATTATGAGGCAGCCGCTCAAGCGTATGAAAAATTAGCGACTCAATATCCCAAGGATGAGAGGGTTGCTCAATCCCGCCTTCAGCAGGCTTGGTCACTTCACAACGCCAAGCGCTATGCTGAGGCTTTGAAAATCAGTGAGGAGACGGCTGGAGTGGCCATGGAGGTTGGGAAAAAACAGGAATGGCTCTATCTCAAGGCAAACTGTTTGCGGCAGGTTATGAAAAACGAAGAGGCCGCTGCGACTTATGCCGAGTTGTTGAAGAGTAATCCGATCGGGGAGATGGCGGCCATGGCCGCTTATGAGCGGGCCTTGGCGTTATTCAAGCTTGGGCGTTTTCAAGAGGCCATTGAACAGGCGCGGGAGCTGTTGACGGTGGACCGGGTGAAGCGTGATGTGTGCTGGCTTCTGGCGGAATCCAGCGCGGCGATCAATGATGATGCGGGTGCCGTGCAGTATTACCGTATGCTCTTGGAACAATATCCGAACTCCACAATGGCAGGGGATGCGTTATACCGGTTGGCTCATCTGCTGAAGAAGAAAGGTGATTTTTTACAGGCGGCCGAACTGTTCGGCCGTCTGGCTGCGGATTACCCCCAACATGAGTTGGTGGCTCAGGCGCTTTTTGCCCAGGCGTCCTGCCTGGGTACGGCGAAAAAACCGGAACAGGCGGTGGTGGCGTATGCCCGGTTGCTGGAGAAATTTCCGCAAAGCCGGTTCGTTGAGGATACTCTTTACCAGAAGGCTGTTAACGAGACTTATTTACGGCGGGATGCCCAGTCGATGGAAACGTGGCGTGAACTTCTGGCTAAATTCCCGACCACGAAATACCTGGCGGACGCCCGGTTTTGGAGCGGCGTTTTATTGGAGGAGGCCGGAAAACTCGAGGAGTCAGAGTCGGCGTTTCGCCAGGTATTGACGGTGGTGCCGCCGCCCTCGGACGACTTGCGGCAAAGGGCCAGCTTCCGGCTGGCGTTGGTCCTGCAGCGGCGGGAAAAGCCGGATGAGGCGGCTCCTATCCTACAGGAGTTGTTAGGTTCGCCCATGCGTGCCCTGTTTCCTTCAGAATTGCTGGAATGGATGGGTGAATATCAGCTCAAAAAACGGGATTTTGGCAAGGCGGCGGAGGTGGTGGAGTTGTTGTTGGCCCAGGCAAAATCGGACAATTGGAAGCAAACGGCCTGGTGCCTGAAGGGTAAAGTGCTGATGGGGCAGGGGAAGCCGGATGAGGCCAGGCAGGCTTTTGAACGGGTGACGGGGCTGAATTTCAAAAGTCAGGCACTGGTTGAGGCCTGGCTGAAATTGGGGGAATTGAGCTTGTTGGCCAATGATGCCGATAAAGCCAGGCGGGCGTTTGAGGAGTCGGCTACTTTAGCTGCCACCGATATCTTGGTGTCCCTTCGCGTTCAGGCCTATGCAGGTATCGGAAAAGCATTGAAGGTGCAGGGTGACCATGAGGGAGCCGCGCGCCATTTCATGAGTGTGGCGGTATTGTTCGATGATGCCGAATTGGTGCCGCAGTGCCTTTATGAGGCCGCTTTGGAATTTACGGCGGCGGGTCGCGTTGATGATGCCGTGAAGGCCAAAAAGGAGCTTCTTGAGCGTTACCCCGATAGTGATTGGGCGAAAAAGAAATAAAGCCATGAGCACTTCGCAACGACAACTTAATTTTAGAAAAAAGAATGAGCCATTGGGGACTTTGGAGATGATCCGGCAGATGCGGCGCCGTAATCTTGTCTGGTACGGGATCGCGATTTTGGTTTCACTGCTCCTGCATGTGGCCGTCATTCTCCTGATTCCTGAGTTCAGTATCTATAAGATGTCGGTCAGTCCGGCCTCCGAGAAACAAATTTCCCTGAAACTGGAAGATGTGAAGGTTGTGCCGGAGTCTCCGGAGGTTGACCGGCGTCCTCCCAAATTCAAGCCGGAGGCCGCCCGGGGTGAAGTGGCCGGCGAGGTTGGGGTGGAAGCAACCACCATCCGGCGCGCCATGGATGAGTCTGCCGTGGAACCCCGGCAGGTGGGGGCTGGGATGTTGATTGGTGAGCAACGGAACCTGGCAGAACCGGTGCCGGTGGATCGTCCCCTGTGGGAACCGCGTCAGGAAATTTTGAGCATCCAACAGAAAATAGCGAAAGAAGACACCGCTATTCGAAAGCCACGGCGCTATATGGAAACGGTGCCCCGGGGGCAGTCCGGGTTAGACATCGCTGCTCCAGCCAGCCGGGAGGCCTTGGAGAGCGGTTTGGTATCGACGGGGGCCTATTACTTGGTGGATGACCCCTCTCAATTCACTTGGGGACGCAATGTGTCGGCGGGGATGGGGCCGGGCGGGGCGGCGCGGGATGTGCCTCCTCCCCCAAGGACCCTCGAGGAGGAACCGCGGAATTTAATAGAGAAGCAGGCCCGGGTAAATGTTCTCAAGGCGCTGGAGAAACACCTTAAAGCCGACGTGTTTGTCTATCAGTCACCCAAGGGTGCTTTGTATGACTACTGCCGGATTGAGATCAAGCGCCGGACGTCGGATCTGTTGCCCGTTTTGGCAAAGGATTTGCTTCTGGTACAGGATGGGTCGGCCAGTATCACTGAACAGAAGCTGCACTATTGTCGTGAAGGACTGCTGAAGGCGCTGGATCTGCTGGCGCCTGGTGACCGTTTCAATGTGGTCGAATTCCGCGATAACGTTGTGAAATGCTTTGACACCTGGGCGACGGTTGACCCCGAGAACTTGCTTAGGGCAAAGGAATTCATTGACCGGATGGAATCGGTTGGCAATACCGATATTTTTGATTCTCTGAAAGAGTTGTTGCAGTTTTCCCGCAAGCCGGGCCGTCCCGTTATCATGGTGGTGGCCAGTGACGGGGATGCGACGACAGGAATGACAGACCATACCCGGATTATCGAGGCCTTCAGTGAGGCCAACCGGGGTGAGGTGTCGGTTTTCACGCTGGGAACTTTTCCGGGCGTGAACGCTTATCTGCTGGATTTGCTGAGTTACCGGAACCGGGGCGATACCTTTATCGTCAAGACCGGGCGCTGGGATATCCCCGCGGTGTTTGAAAGTCGGGTGCGCGAGGTGAGTCGGCCGGTGCTGTCCGATGTGCATTTCCGGTTTGCGGGACAGACCTATTGTGAGGCTTATCCGTTGCTTACGGCGAACCTGTATCTTGATCGGCCACTGGTTGTCTACGGGCGTTATCTCAAGGGAACGCGGCATCTGGTGTTCCAGGCGACGGGGCAGGCCGATGACATCAAGTGTGATATGGTCTTTGATCTTGATCTTGAGAACGCGGTGACGGGGGATGCAGGCGTAAAAACCAGTTGGGCGTGGCAGCGCGCTTACTACCTGATCGGGGAACACACCCGAACGAAACAACCCGGGATCATTACAGAGTTAGGCCGCCTGGGCAAAGTCTTTAACATCAAAATCCCTTACATGATGGAGATGCAAGGGACTCCATAAACTTCTTACACTAGGGGATGGCGGCGGTGAATGAATTCCTGGAGGATGATGGCCAGAAGAATGAGGGTGGCACCTGAGGCGTAGACCGTGCCAAACCCAAGCCGATCCGCTATGAATCCCCCTAGAATGGCGCCCAGCATACTGCAAATGCCCACCATGCTTTCATTGATCGCCACATACTGTGAACTTCGCTGGGGGTGAACCAGTGCGTGAAATACCAGATAAAAGAAAAAACTGCCTGAATAGACGCCGAAAAGCAGGGCGCCTGCGCAGAGCATAAGAGGGGAATGGCCAAACCCAAAAATTAAGATTCCCACGATTCCCAGACTTCCAAAGGCGGCTACTGCCGATGGCCGGTACATCCAGAACCGGCTGCGGCACAGTGCCAGCCCCGTTAGGCCTTGGGCTGCGCTTACCAAGAAAAAGAGAAGTCCCTGGAAGCTTTGAATCAAATGGAGATCGACCTCCCCGCGTACTGGGAATACGGCTCGAATGAAAGTAAGGACCACCACGCCTATACCTGCACTGACCCAGCCAAGCCATGCCAGGTCTGGTTGATGGGAATAGTCCACGGTATTTGATTCGGTAGGGCGAGGCGTTTCGTCGAGCCGTCCGGTGTCAGTTTGCCGGGAGTGGGCTAGATCTCTCAGGAAAAAAATGACCATACCGGTTAATGCGGATACTCCTGTTGCAAAATAACAGGCGTACTTCCAGCCTGAGTTCTCACCACCGGGCGCTGCCGTTCCCAGTTCCATGAGAATTCCTGAGACAAAAGGGCCTAAGGCAAAGCCCATGCTCCAGGCGAAGGTGTAAAGCCCCGTCGAATAGGTGAGGGGCTTATTATTGGCCCCATCGACCGCCTTCATGAAAACCTGAAACGGCAGGAAAAACAGAGCGGCGGCGATTCCTGCCAACGCCATCAGGATGTAAACCCCGATAGTCCCGGGGATGATAGTGAAGAGCAGGCTAATGAGGGCCAGGCTACCCATGGAGGCGACCAGTAAACGGGAGGCGTTGGTTTCAGTTACGAATCGCCCAATAATCGGGCAGGCCACCAAATAGACCAGACTCCAGGTGGTCAGTGTGTTGGCGACCACGGTGGCGCTTGCCCCTTGATGGGACAGGCGGACTGCATTGATGAAGAAGAACTGCGCGACCACCATGTCGGCAATGGCGGGTAGCACATAGATGATGAGCGATATTCTTTGTCGGGTGATTTGCATGGGGCGGAAACGTAGCACAGGGGGAATTATGCGGAAAGTCTGATTTTCTACACGGAGATTGAATCTTGAATCAGAACGAGGGGTATTATAGCCTCTGGCCCTATTTTGATGATGTGGATGATCTCTTGTGTATGGTTTTCTGGGTGTGATCGAAAAGGATGGCTCTTATGATGAAAACGGCAATGACGGCGGCGGAAATTAGACAATCATTTTTGGATTTTTATAAATCCAAGCAGCACGAGATTGTCCCCAGTTCGCCAGTGGTATTGCAGGCAGATCCGACGCTCCTGTTTGTCAACGCCGGGATGAATCAGTTCAAGGAAATCTTCCTGGGTGCCCGTGTCAGCCAGTATGGGCGTGTGGCTAACAGTCAGAAGTGCATCCGTGTGAGTGGCAAACACAACGATCTGGAGGAGGTCGGGCATGACACTTATCACCACACCTTTTTCGAGATGCTGGGGAATTGGTCCTTTGGTGATTACTACAAGCGGGAATCCATTGCCTGGGGGTGGGAACTCCTGACCAAAGTCTGGGGGCTTCCCAAGAACCGGTTATGGGCTACCGTCTATAAGGATGATGCAGATGCCATTGCCATTTGGAAAGAAGTCACGGATATTGATCCCACCCATATCCTGAAATTTGCCGAGAAAGATAACTTCTGGGAGATGGGCGAAACCGGGCCCTGCGGGCCCTGCTCGGAAATTCATTTTGACCGGACGCCCAATGGTTGTACCCCGGATATGATCAATGCCGGCTTGCAGGAAGTCATCGAAATTTGGAATCACGTTTTCATGCAGTATAACCGCCGTCAGGACGGGACCCTTGAGGAACTTCCTGCCAAGCATGTTGATACTGGCATGGGGTTGGAGCGTGTGGTCTCGGTGATTCAGGGGAAGACCTCCAATTATGATACGGACATTTTCCAGCCGGTGATTCAGAAAATGGTTCAGATGAGCGGGTATCCCTATGAAGGGCCCGGTGGTGTCGCAATGCGGGTGATTGCAGATCACCTTCGTACCTTGGCATTTGCTATTGGGGATGGGGTGCTTCCTTCCAATGATGGTCGGGGCTACGTGTTGCGCCGTCTGTTGCGCCGCGCGGTGCGGTATGGACGCAAGATTGGCTTCAACAAGCCCTTCATGACGGTGCTTCTGCCGACTTTAGAGACGGCGATGGGCGCCCAGTACCCCGAGTTGGTACAGCATCATAAAGAAATTGCCCGGGCCATTCTGGCAGAGGAGGAGAGCTTCTCTGTGACGCTGGACCGCGGTCTTTCCCTGTTTGATGAAGTGGCCGAATCCGTGGTCGCCACGAAGAGCACGGTGTTCCCCGGGGAAGCGGCTTTCAAGCTCTATGATACCTATGGGTTTCCGCTGGATCTGACCGTGGTGATGGCCAAAGAAAAGGGGCTGGATGTTGATGAGAAGCTATTTGCCGTTTTGATGGACGAGCAGCGGAAACGTGCACGGGATGCCCGCAAGGCGGCCTCGGCGGATGCCGATGTCGATCTGGTGTCCGATCTGGTGGCAAGCGGGGTGAAATCGAAATTTATTGGATATACCACCCTTTCCGCCAAGGTGCCTGTGTTGCAACTTCTGGGTAAGGATGCTTCGGGAGTCAGTGCGGTGGTGGCGACTTTGACCGAGGGGCAGGAAGGAGCCATTCTCCTTGCAGAAACCCCGTTTTACCCTGAAAAAGGCGGCCAAGTGGGGGATCGCGGAACCATTTCTGGACCAGAGGGTGAGTTTGATGTGACGGATACCCGGCAGCCGAATGAAGGGATCATTCTTCATGTTGGGCGGGTGACTCGCGGGAAATTTACGACAAATACAACGTTATTGGCCACAGTTGACGCTGAGCGTCGGGCTGCAACGGCTCGTCACCATACGGCCACTCATTTGCTGCAATTCGCCTTGAAGGAAATTGTGGGTGTCAGCATCAAGCAGGCAGGTTCTATGGTTTCGCCCGAGCGGCTGCGGTTTGACTTCAATTATTTCCAGGCATTAACGCCGGCTGAGATTACGGCCGTGGAACGCCGTGTAAATGGTCTGATTCTTGATAATGCCTCCGTCAGCATCAGTGAGATGGCGCTTAAGGATGTGCCCGGGTCCGGGATTGTCGCCATCTTTGATGAGAAATACGGCGACACGGTGCGGGTGGTGAATGTCGGCGGCTATAGTCGTGAGCTTTGTGGGGGAACCCATATTTCGGCCACGGGTACGATCGGCTTGTTCCGGATCGTCTCGGAATGTTCCATTGCCTCCGGGGTTCGTCGTATTGAGGCGGTAACCGGTGTGCCCGCCTATGAGGTGATGTGTGAGGATCGGGCCATGTTAGAAGGCTTGGCCAAACGGTTCAGTGTCTCGACGGCTGAAATCATGGCGCGCGTGGAAGCCCTGACGGATCAGGTGAAGACACTTGAAAAACAGATCAGGGAAAACGCAAATGCGGCGGCGATGCAGAAGTTGGATGGGGTTCTGGCCGCCGTGACCGAGGTTAAGGGCATGAAACTGATGGCGGTTGCCGTTGGGGAAGTGTCGGCAGATGCCCTGAAAAATCTGGCGGATGCGGCGTTGGCGAAAGCCGGCTCGGCGGTTGTTGTTCTCGGTGCCACGAGTGAGGGGAAAGCTCAATTTATTGTGGTTGTGAGCCCTGATTT